>Ga0126381_100002010_pt1 | contig 21905 bp, 19 predicted proteins | sample PanSoiMetPlot_28_FD_96465 | JGI IMG/M metagenome (GOLD analysis project Ga0126381, IMG submission 96465) | Tropical forest soil microbial communities from Panama - MetaG Plot_28 | ecosystem: Environmental > Terrestrial > Soil > Tropical forest > Bulk soil | place: Panama | collected 2016-02-17
CAAGGGCATCATGTACGACTCCGGCGGGCTCAGCCTCAAGCCCGCCGACGCCGTGCACGCCACGATGAAGAACGACATGTCGGGCGCGGCCGCGGTGCTGGCCGCGATGTCGGTGCTGCGTGAGCTCGGCTGCCGGACCGCCGTGACCGGTTACCTGATGTGCACGGACAACCTGCCTTCGGGCACCGCGCTCAAGCTCGGCGACGTGATCACGATCCACGGCGGTACCACCGTCGAGGTGCTCAACACCGATGCTGAAGGCCGGCTGGTGATGGCCGACGCGCTGGTCATGGCCGCCGAGGAACGGCCGGACGCCATCGTCGACATCGCCACCTTGACCGGCGCGTGCCTGCGGGCCCTCGGTCCCTCGGTGGCCGGGGTGATGGGCAACAGCCAGCCGCTCATCGACCAGGTGCTGAGCGCCGCGGCCAGCACCGACGAGTCGCTGTGGCAGCTTCCGCTCGAACGGCGGTACCGGGGCGAGCTCGACTCCGATGTCGCCGACCTGAAGAACATCGGCGGCGCCAACGCCGGGACGATCACGGCGGCACTGTTCCTGGCCGAGTTCGTCCGCTGCCGGCCCTGGGCCCACCTCGACATCGCCGGCACCGCGCAGGTCGACTCGCCCGGATCATGGCGCACGAAGGGATGCAGCGGATTCGGCGCCCGGCTGCTCACCGAGCTAGCCCTCAGCTTCACCCCGTCCTGACGTAAGCCAGGCGGTGGGGCTCGGCGGGCGGCCAGGGCGGTCGCCGCCGCTGGTCTGGCCCGCGCAGCTGAAGCCGAGCGAGCTCAGGATCTCGGCCGCACCTGGGTTGCCCGCCGCCGGATCGGCCGCGTACTGGCTGACCAGCAGCCGCCCTCCGGCCGGCCGCACCGTGTGCGCCAGGTGGTGGCGGATCAGGTCGCCGCGCCGGCTGGCCGGCACGCAGTCGAGCAGGACGTGTACGTAGTCGAAGCGCAGGCCCTCCGGCGGCATCCAGTCGATCGCGTTGCCCGCCCAGATCCGGCCGGCCCAGTGCGGGAGCCGACGGCGGGCCAGCTCGACCAGGCCGGGGCCGAGGTCGATGCCGTACGGCTCGATGGCCAGGCCCGCCGCCGCGCACCAGTCCGCCACCGACTCCATCAGCAGCCCGTTCGCGCAGCCGACGTCGAGAAACGTGCCGTCGGCGGTGATCGCCTGCGTGATGTGCTCGCGGGCCTGCCGCCACGCGCGTGCATCACCGCCGAAACCCGAACCCTGCTGTGCCGTGCTACCGCGCAGGTAGGCCCGCTCCAGGGTGCGGAGGTTGCCCGCGTAAAACTCGCGCTCTCCCTGCGAGCGCCCGTCGAGGCCGAACGGCCAGACGCGCTGGTACCGGAACCCGGCCGTCTCCATCGGTACCCGCAGCACCGTGTCCAGCAGGTAGTCCTCCCCCGGCCGCACGCCCCCGGCCGGCAGCGCGGGGCCGTGGCCCTGGTCCTGGATGAGCACGCACCGGCCGTCGGCCAGGAACGGCACGAACGTGATCGAGCGCACCCGGTCCGGCGGCGGATCCTGGTTGATCAACGTGAACATCGGCTCAGATGGGTCCGGGGATGAGCAGCCGGGCGCCCAGCGCCAGGGCGGCCAGGGCGATCACCGCGAACACGAACACCCAGGCGCCGGCCGGCATGCCGGTCAGCCGGGCGAGCTGATCGGCATCGCTGGTCCTTCGCCGCCGTCCGCGCAGCTCGAACACCGGACGGACGCCGCCGAGCAGCAGGAACCAGGCGCAGGCGTAACCGAACACCGCCTGCAGAACCGGGCTGGCCAGCCAGCTCACCGCCAGCACCGCGGCGGCCGTGATCAGCACGGCCGCCACGCCGTAGACGTTCCGTACGACGAAGACGGTCACTAGGAGCAGCGCCAGGGCCAGCCACAGCGTCGCGGTCACGTGCCGGGCCGCCAGCAGCCAGGCCGCCCCCGCGCCCAGCAGCGGCGCGCTGACGTAGCCCGCCGCCGCGGTGAGCACCACCCCGGGGCCGGTGCGCCGGCCGCGCGAGACGGTCACCCCTGAGCTGTCCGCGTGCAGCCTGATCCCGTCCAGCCGGCGGCCGCACAGCACGGAGACCAGCGCGTGGCCGCCCTCATGCGCGATCGTGATCACGTTCCTGGCCAGCCGCCAGGTACCGCTGCTGAGCACGACCAGCAGCGCCACGGCCCCGCTGGCCGCCACCACCCAGGTTGGCGGGACGGGCTGCGTCCCGGCGATCTTGTCCCATACCTGCGCCAGCACCGGCATACCGGAAAGGGTAAGCGACCGCCCGCCGGCGAGCGGCCGGGAACGCGAAGCTTAGGCTGCTGTCATGACCGCGAGATCGCGCCGCGCGCGGATCGGGGACGTGCACGACCTGGCCATGCGGATGCCGCACGTGACGGTCGAGGACGGGTCGCGGGGAAACCCCGTCTACATGGTCGGCGGCAAGTCCTTCATTTTCTTCCGCAACCCCCGGCCGGACGCCTGCGATCCCGTCACCGGGGAGCGGTACCCGGACGTGATCGTGTTCTGGGTCCCGTCGCAGGCTGACAAGCAGGCGCTGGTCCAGGATCAGGGAACGCCGTTCTTCACCACGCCGCACTTCGACGGCCACCCGTCGGTGCTGCTGCGCGGGAGCAGGGTCGGCGAGCTGACCGTCCAGGAGCTTACCGAGGTGGTCCAGGACGCGTGGCTCGCGCGGGCGTCGGCTGCCCGGGCCGCCAGGTGGCTCGGCGCGCGGTAGGCCAGTCACATCTTCGCGGCCCTATCCGTCAGAGAGGGTGCAGGGGCCGGACGCGACGACACGGAAAGTGTGCCCGATGGACGAAGAAGACTGGCTGGCCGGACGGTTCGAGACCAGCAGGCCCAGGCTGCGGGCGATGGCCTACCGGATGCTCGGCTCGCTGAGCGACGCCGAGGACGCCGTGCAGGAAGCCTGGATTCACGCGGCGGGCGCCGACCCGGGCGCGGTGCACAACCTCGACGGCTGGTTCACCACCATCCTCACCCGGGTCTGCCTGGACATGCTGCGCTCGCGCAAATCCCGGCGCGAGGATCTCCGCGAGGTCGAGGAGGCGGCCGTGACGGACGGCCCGGAGCAGGAAGCGGTGCTCGCGGACTCGGTGGGGCTCGCGCTGCTGGTGGTGCTCGATACGCTCGCGCCCGCTGAGCGGGTCGCGTTCGTCCTGCACGACACGTTCGGCCTGCCGTTCGACGAGATCGCCACGATCACTGGCCGGTCCCCGGCCGCGGCCCGCCAGCTGGCCAGCCGCGCCCGCCGCCGGGTCCAGGGCAGCGCCGCGGTTCCCGATGCCCGGCTGGCCAGGCAGCGCCAGGTGGCCGAGGCGTTCCTCGCCGCCGCCCGCGGCGGCGACCTGGCCGGGCTGCTCGCCGTGCTCGACCCCGACGTGGTGCTGCACGCCGACGCCGGTTCCACGCCGTCGGGCGTCGCGAGGACCGTCCATGGTGCCACCGCGGTCTCCCAGGGAGCGCGCGCCGCCTCCGCGGACGCCCATTTCTCGGCCATCGCCCTGGTCGACGGGACCCCCGGCATCGTGGTGGCACCGCGCGGACGGCTCGTCCTGGTGATGACGTTCACGATCCCCGAGGACAAGATCTCCAAGATCGAGGTGATCAGCGACCCATCCCGGCTCGAGCAGCTCGACATAGCCGTGCTGGACAGCTGACCCCGCCCACATGGTTGCGGCAACCACGTGGTTGGGTGGCACGTATGACGGGGCCGGAGCCGACGGGTTCGCAGCGAGACAAGATCATCGCCGCCTGCGGCGCTATGCCAGGTTCGGTGGAGGACTACCCGTTCGGTGACGAGGTGGCCGCGTTCAAGGTCGCCGGCAAGATGTTCGCTCTGGTGACGCTCGGCCCGCCCCCTGGCAGCATCAGCCTCAAATGCGATCCGGATCTCGCCGTCAGCCTGCGCAGCCGGTATCCGGCGATCACTGCTGGTTACCACCTGAACAAGCGGCTCTGGAACACGATCACGCTCGACGGCTCGGTGCCCGAGGATGAACTCGCCGACCTGACCGATCATTCCTACCAACTGGTGGTGGCCCGCTTGCCCAGGCGAGAACGGGACAAGCTGAAGCCTGATACGTGCCGCTGCTGATGTATCTCGGCGGCCGGCGTGAGCCCCCCATTGTTGACGGCAGCCGCCGTCATATGCGGATGTGGAGGCGATCATGACCGTGACCGACCGGCTGTACAGCGCTGGCACCGTCGAGCTCAGCGCCAGGCAAAGCAAGCTCTTCACGGCCAGCGGGAAGAAGAGCGGGCACGGGACCATCGCCTGGCTCCCCGCGCCCGCGTACGAGATGGCGGCCGGCCCGCCGTGGCGGCCGTCGCACCGGCCGCCGGTGATCGCGCTGCTGGACACCGGAGTCCAGGAGCACCCCTGGCTGCCCCGGGACGGCGACCCGCCGTTCGTGCTGCATGCCGAGGACTACGGCTGGCAGTCTCCGGTGCCGGACGACGACACGGACGATGACGCCGACGATGATGGCGCGAACTACCGCAGCCACTGGGGTCACGCCACGTTCATCGCCGGGCTCATCCGGCTGGCGGCGCCCGGCGCGCAGGTGCTGTCCATGCGGGTGATGAACAGCCGGGGCAAAGTCAGCGAGGACGCTGCCGCCAGCGCGCTGAACTGGCTGGCGGACAACCCGGATGGGGCAGGCGGCACCGGCATCGTGCTCATGCCCTTCGGGCGCCAGGACGACCCCGGTGACCGTGATCTGGAGAAGCTCAGGATTCCTATCAGGAAGCTGAGCGAGCGCGGGGTCCGGGTGGTCGCCTCGGCGGGCAACGACGGCGCCGAGCGCCCGGTCTACCCGGCGGCCTTCGCCGCTGAGCGGGAGCTGTCCGGCGAATCGGGACGAACCGTGATCAGCGTCGGCGCGCTGGCCACCCCGACCGAGCGCGCCCCGTACAGCAATTCCGGCCCGTGGGTCGCGGAGTGGCACCGGGGCACGAACGTGATCAGCATCATGCCGCTGACGACCAAGAGCCCCGATGACCAGGCCGACGGTTTCGATTCCGGCACGGCACCGGCCCCCGGCGACGGATACGCGTGGTGGAGCGGCACCTCGTTCGCCGCCGCCATAGCGGCGGGAAAACTGGCCGCCAGGCGGCCGGCCGGCCAGGCGCACCCGGAGTCAGCTGCCGGGTCGTAGCATGGCCGTTGTGACACTTGGTAACGGCAAGACCGGCACCAGTCACGCCGCGACCGACCGGGCGGCGCGCGTCGGCGCTTGCCTGGTGCGGGCCAGGAACGGACAGACCGCGGCGCTCGGCGAGATCGTCCGTGAACTGAACCCGCTGCTGTGGCACGTAGCGCGAGGTGAGGGCCTGGGGGCGGAGGAGTCCGCCGATGTCGTGCAGACAATCTGGCTGGAGCTTGTGCGGCGGCTGGACGAGATCCGTTCTCCGCAGGCGCTGACCTCCTGGCTCGTCACCGCCGTCCGCCGCGAGGCCTGGCGGGTGCAAGGGCTGTCCCGCCGGCAGGCACCGGACGGCGCGGAGCAGCTGGAGTCGGTGCCCGATCCAGACCCAGGCCCGGGCGAGCGGCTGCTCACCGACGAGCGGGACCAGATTCTGTGGCGGCATGTCCAGCTGCTCCCCGAACGCTGCCGCAAGCTGCTGCGCATCGTCGCGCACGTCCCCCGGCCTGACTACGCCGCGGTGGCTGAGGCGCTAGGCATGCCCGTCGGCAGCATCGGTCCGACCCGCGGCCGCTGCCTGGCCAGGTTGCGTGAGATGCTGCGGGCCGATCCCGGCTGGAGCCCATGATGACCAGTTCTGCTGACCAGCCGCTTGACGATGACGACCTGGCGGTCCTGCGCCGGCTGGCCGAGGTCTACGCGCTGCTCGACCCGCCTCCCGCCGACCTGGACGAGCGGGTCTGGTTCGCGATCACCCTAGGTGAGCTGGATGCCGAGGTGGCCCGGCTGAGCGAGGAGCTGACCGTGGGGTCCGGCGCCCGCGGCAGTGAGCGGACCCGCACGATAACCTTCGACGGCGACAGCCGCGCCGTGATGATCACGATCGCGGAGCGGGCGGACGGCCTGGTCCGCATTGACGGCTGGCTGGCGCCGGCCGCGGCGCTGCGGGTCGAGCTGCGGCTGCCGGAGCCGGCCCAGCCTCGCATCGTGACCGCGGACACGGCGGGACGCTTTGCCCTCGACGGCGTCCCGCACGGGATCGCGCAGCTGCTCGTGCATCCGGCCGCGGACGATGCCTCCCCCCGTGTGGTCACGCCGGCGTTTACGCTCTGACGTGCGCACCCCGCCGCCCGCCGACCGGGCCGACCGGGCCGCAAGGCTGCACGCGGCCGCCCTGGCATCCAGCGACGACGGCCGCCCCGCGGCCGCCGCGCGCCAGCTGCGCGCCGGGCTGCGGCTGATCGGGCCTGACCCGGAAGGCGACGTTCCCGCCGTGGCCCAGATCCGCGGCCGGCTGCTGATCAGCCTCGCCTGGGCCGAGTCGGAACGCGGCCGGGTAGATACCGGCTTCCGGCTGCTCGACCAGGCCGAACGGCACATCCCGCCCGCCCAGCGGCCGATCCTGCTCGCTCAGCGCGGCCTGCTGCTCAAGCGCAGCGGGCGCAACGACCTGGCGCTGCTCCAGTACGACGAGGCGGTGGCCCTGCTCTCCGAGCAGTCCAGCCCGCTGGACCTGGTCAAGGCGCTCAACAACCGCAGCCTCGTGCACCTCGAGGCCGGCCGCATCCGGCTAGCCCGGGCCGATTTGCGCCGCTGCGGGCAGGTCGCGGACAGGCACGGGCTCGCCCTGCACGCGGCGCTCAGCCGGGTCAACCTCGGCTGCATGGACGTGCTGGCCGCAGACCTGCCGGCGGCGCTCGGGGCGTTCGCCGCCGCCCGGGCCGAGTACGAGCGGCTGGCCCCGGGCCGGCTGGCCGCGCTCGCGGTGGAGCGCGCCCGTGCCCTGGTGGCGGCCGGCTTGTTCACCGAGGCCGATCACGAACTGGCCGGTGCCGCGGAGCAGGCCGCGGCGCAGCGGCTCAGCCACACCTATGCCGATGCGGTACAGGTCCGCGCGGAAGCCGCCCTGCTGGCTGGGCGGCCGGACGCCGCCGCGCAGTGGGCCGGGCTCGCCCGGTCCTTGTTCCGGGGCCGGGACAATGCGCGCCGCGCCGCGCTCGCCTCGCTGCTCGAGCTCCGCGCCGGTCTCGCGGTGGCCAGCGCCGCCCAGATGGGCCCGGTCGCGGGCCGCGCGCAAGCCCTGGCCGGGCGGCTCGCCCGGCTGGGCCTGCCGGAAGACGCGCGGGTGGCAGGCCTGGTGGCGGCCCGCGCGCAGATCGGGGCGGGCCGACCCGGCCGGGCCGGCCGGATCGCCGCCCGGCACGGGCGGCCCGGCCGCGTCGACCGGCTGGACACCCGGCTCCTGTGGCGGCTAGCGCGGGCTGAGCTCGCCGCGGCCGACGGCCGGCCGGACGAGGCGTCCAGGCAGCTGCTGGCCGGGATGGCCGCGCTGCACCGGCACCGCGCCCAGTTCGGCTGCCTCGACCTGCAGACCGGCGCCGCGGTGCACGGACAGGACCTGGCCCGAGCGGGGCTCGCGGCGGCCCTGGCCAGCGGATCGCCGGCCGCCGTGTACCGGTGGACGGAGCGCTCCAGGGCCCAGGCGCTGCTGTTGCCCGTGCCGCGGCCGCCGGACGACCCGGCCGCCGCGGCAGCCCTTGAGGAACTACGGCAGGTCAGGCACATGCTGCGGGCCAGGGAACTGGCGGGTCAGCCGGCCGGCGGCCTGCGGGCCCGGGTCGAGACGCTGCAGCGTGGCATCCGCGAGCAGTCGTGGGCGGCGCCGGGCCGTCGCGGCATCCCGGTGCCGGCGCTCGCCCCGCTGAGCGCGGTGCGGAACGACACCGGCGGCGCGGGCCTGGTCATCTACCTGAAGGACGGGCTCGCGCTGCGAGCGCTCGTCATCACCGGCGGCTCGGCTGGCCTGCGGTCCCTCGGTGAGTACGCCGCGGCTGAGGAGGCGGTGCTGCGGCTGCGTGCCGATCTCGATGCCCAGGCAGGCCGGGCGCTGCCGGGCAGGCTAGCCAGGGCCGTTGCCGCGGCGACCCGGCGGGATGCCGCGGCGCTCGCGTCCGCCGTGCTGAGCCCGCTGCTGGCCGAGCTGGGCGACAGCGACCTGGTCGTGGTCCCGACTGGCTTGCTGACCACGGTTCCGTGGGCTGTCCTGCCGGGCTGCGCGGGACGACCGGTGACGGTCGCGCCATCGGCTACCGCGTGGCATGCCGCCAGGCACCGGCTCGAGGCGGCCGGCCAGCGAGAAACGGGCGGACTTGGACCGCCCGCCACGACCTTGCTGGTGGCCGGGCCGGGGAATGCCCGCGGCGACGCGGAGGTCCAGGCCATCGCCGCGCTCCGCCCGGGCGCGTCGGTTCTCACCGGCGCGAGCGCGACACCGGCGGCCACCCTCTCCGGGCTGCGCACGGCCGCCATCGCCCATCTGGCCGCGCACGGCCAGCACCAGGCCGAGAACGCGCTGTTCAGCACGCTGGAGCTGGCCGGAGGTCCGCTGCTCGGCTATGACCTGCAGCGGGCCGCCCCCGTCCCGTCCATGGTCGTGCTGTCATCCTGCGACCTCGGCCTGACCGACGTGCGCCCGGGCGACGAGACCTTCGGTATGGTCACGGCGCTGCTTACCGCGGGTGCCGGGACCGTCGTGGCCAGCGTGGCCAAGGTCGCGGACGATACCGCGATGACCGCCATGACCGGCTACCACCAGGCGATCATCGCTGGCCGCGGGCCGGCCGCCGCCCTCGCGACCGCCCTGGAGACAGGGACGGCGGCCGGGTTCGTGTGCTTCGGCGCCGGCTGAGCCGGCCGCCGCCCCTGGTCAGGACCGCGGCGGGGACCGGAACCAGGTCGCCTGGGCCGCGGGATGCATCACGTCGAACGTCACTCCTGACAGGTTCCCGATCGGATCGAAGCTGCCGGAGTACTGGCCCTTGGTGCCGTTCTGCCAGTCGATCACGATCTCGAAAGAGTCGCCGTCCAGCTTGCCGGCCAAGAGCTGATCGGATACGTCAGTCCCGTGCGGAGTGATCTCGTGGGCGAACCCGGACAGGTCCCCGTCTTCTGGCCGCTCGCGGCCATCCTTCTGCTGGGTGATTTCCACCACTACCTTGTAGCCGTTGCTCTGGACGATCTCCCAGGTCCCGCTTACGTCGTGAGCCATGCCTTTCCCCTCCTGTTCGGGCGTGTGCCTTTGGCGTGAAGGGGGGCGAGCCCGGCGCTAAATACATGCCTGCCCGACTCTTTAACCGCCGCTCAGGTGGCGGAGACGGCGGCGGCGCGCATGCGGGCGCGCAGCTCAGCGCCCGCGGCGCGGTCAGTCCGCACCTCGATGATGCGCAGGCCCCTGCCTTGCACGGCCTTGCCGAGGTCGTCCGGGTGTTCGAGGAGGTGGTAAGGAACGCCGAACGCGGCGGCCAGGTGGTGCAGGGCGGCCCGGTGCGGGGTGCCGAAAAGCCGCTCGAAGCCGTCGAACGCGGCCTGCTCCAGCGTGGAGAATATGCCGCCGCCGTCGTTGTTCACCACGACCAGGCACAGGTCGGGGCGCGGCTCGCGCGGCCCGATCGCGAGGCCGGGCGCGTCGTGCAGGAAGGCCAGGTCGCCGATGATCGCGGACGCCGGGCCCTGATGCGCGAGCGCGGCGCCGACCGCGGCCGACACGGTCCCGTCGATACCGCTCGCTCCCCGGCTGGCCAGCACGCGCAAGTCGTCCCGCGGTGCCATGTGGCAGTCGAGATCACGGACCGGCATGCTCGACCCGGTCCACAGCAGCGCGCCTTCCGGCAGCACGGCCGCCAGGTCGCGGGCGATCCTGGGCTCGCTCACCCCGTCCTCGGCATCGAGCACCGCGTCCACGGCGCGGCGCGCGGCGCTGTCCGCGTCCAGCCAGCCAGTCAGCCAGCCGTGCGGGTCATCCGCGGTCCGGGCGGACGGCCTGCCGGTGAGCCGGATAGCGCGGGCGACGTCGGTCGCGGACCGCTGCGGATCGGCCCACCGGTCGTGGCCCTGGGCGATGACCACGTGCCTGCGGACATCCCCGTTGCCGAGGAACGCCAGCTGCGCGCGAGAAAGCCCTGGCCTCCCGGCGGACACGATCAGGTCCGGCTGATGCCCGGCGAGGAACTCAGGGTCGGCCAGCAGGTACTGGTACCCGGACAGCGCATTCGGCCCGCGGCGGGCCCCGGAGGACGGCTCGGCGAGCACCGGCCAGCCGGCCCGCTCGGCCAGCGCCACCAGCGCGCCCGCTTCGTAGTCCCCGTCCCCGCAGACCACCACCCCGCGCTCGGTCCACGGCAGCGCGAGCGTGTCCTCGGCGGGCTCGGTTCCCGGCCAGGACGGTTCGGGAAAGCGCGTCCACGGAGCGCCGTCGGGCCGCCCCTCGAGGGCATCCGGCCAAGGCGCGGCAGACCCGTGAGCGGCGCCGGGCACCAGCGGGTCGCGGAAGGCGAGGTTCAGGTGCACGGGGCCAGGCAGGCCGCCGGCCCGGCCCGCGGCGTGCGCCCAGGCCTGGCAGGCGGCCGACCGCCAGTAGCCCGCCGAGCCCGGCCGCTGTTCCGGCACGCCGGCCTCGCAGAACCAGCGCACCGCGCCGCCGAACAGCTTGATCTGATCGATCGCCTGGTTGGCCCCGGTGCCGCGCAGTTCGGGCGGGCGGTCGGCGGTCAGCATGAGCAGCGGGACCGCGGATTCGTCCGCCTCGATCACCGCGGGGTGGAAGTTCGCCGCGGCGGTGCCCGAGGTGCACAGCACCGCGACCGGCCGGCGGCTCACCTTGGCCAGGCCCAGCGCGGTGAACGCCGCCGAGCGTTCGTCGATGCGGATGTGCAGCCGCAGCCTGCCGCGCTGCTCCAGATCGTGGAACGCCATGGCCAGCGGCGTGCTGCGCGAGCCGGGCGCGAGGACCACCTCGCGCAGCCCGCACCGGGCGAGCTCGTCGGCGAACGTGACCCCGAAGGCGGTCGACGGGTTCACGCGGCGGCGCCCAGGAACCGGGCCGCCGCGTGCGCCCGCTCCCGCCACGGAGCGGGATCGATCTCCCAGCGGGCCAGCTCGGCCGGATCGACGCCCGGCCGCCGTACCGGCAGCTCTCCCCCGCTCTCGGTCAGCGGATCGGCGGTGACGTCCCCGGTCAGCAGCGACATCGTGGCCAGGCCGCACGCGTAGCCGAGCTCAGGCAGCGCGGCGGCCAGCGCCACCCCGGCGGCGAGGCCGACCGACGTGTCGACCGCGCTGGACACCACGACCGGCAGGCCGCAGGCCCGCGCCACCCGCAGCGCGGCCCGCACGCCGCCGAGCGGCTGAACCTTGACCACGACGATGTCCGCGGCGCCCGCCGCACGGACCCGCTCCGGGTCCTCGGCCCGCCTGACCGACTCGTCCGCGGCCAGCGGTATGTCGACATGCCGGCGTAGCGTCGCCATCTCCTCCAGGGTCGGACAGGGTTGCTCGGCGTACTCGAGGCCGAACCGCGCCAGCTCGCGCAGCATCAGCTTGGCCCGCTCGACGTCCCAGCCGCCGTTGGCGTCGACCCTGATCTTGCCGTCCGGGCCGAGCGCGTCGCGTACCGCCTCTACCCGGGCGATATCGTCGCTGTCCGGCTGCCCCCGTTCGGCGACCTTAACCTTGGCTGTCCGGCACCGGGACGCGGCGACGATCTCCCGCGCCTGCTCCGGCCCGACCGCCGGAACCGTCACGTTCACCGGCACCCGGTCCCTGACCGCATCCGGCCAGCCGGCGGTGGCCGACTCAAGCGCGCTGGCCAGCCACCGCGCGCTCTCCCGTGGCCCGTATCCGGCGAATGGCGAGAACTCCCCCCAGCCGGCCGGCCCTTCGATCAGCGCACCCTCACGCACCGTGACCCCGCGGAACTTCGTGGTCATCGGGATCGCGAATGCCCGGAGCGACCCGATCAACTCGACCACGTCTTTAACCTCCTCTTCGCCGAGTTCTAACCTTAACGATCGTGATGGAGCGGTCTTTGCGCGCGGTCCTCGTGGACCAGCCGACGCACACGATCATCGACCGGCTCGCCGCCGCGCTGGACGGCAGCGGGCCGGCCATCCTGCCACTGGACGCGCGCCTGCCGCGGGGCCGGCTCGACGCGCTGCTCAGCGCGTTCGACCCGGACGAGATCGAGGATGCCGGCGGTGTCACCACCGTCCGTTCTGCCAGAAAGGACCGGTTTCCGGCTACCGCGGTCATCGTCGGCACCTCGGGATCCACCGGGGAGCCCAAGGGCGTGCTGCTCAGCGCGGGCGCGCTGCTGCACTCGGCGCGGGCCTCGCTGGCGCGGGTCGGCGCGCGGGCCGGGGAGCGCTGGCTGTGCTGCCTGCCCGTCACCCACATCGCGGGCATCCAGGTGCTGGTCAGGTCGCTGGTCAGCGGGTCCGAGCCGGTGCTGGCGGAGCGGGCGGACCCGCGGACGATCGCGGCGAGCGGAGCCGCGCACGTGTCGCTCGTGCCGACCCAGCTGCAGCGGCTCGGTAGCGACTTGTCGACTTTGAACGCGTTCAAATCCGTGCTGCTCGGCGGTGCGGCGGCCGGTGCGGGGATGGTCGAGCGGGCCAGGGCCGCGGGAGTTCCCGTGGTGACCACCTACGGCATGTCGGAGACCTGCGGCGGCTGCGTTTACGACGGGATCCCGCTGGACGGGGTCCGGGCCGAGGTCCGCGAGGACGGCCGGATCTGGATCAGCGGCCCGGTGCTGTTCGACGGGTACCTGACGGCGGAGCCAGCGGGGAGCGGCCCGCCGCCCGATGGCTGGTTCCGCACCGGTGACCTGGGCGTCCTGGGCGAGGACGGCCGGCTCACGGTCCGCGGCCGGGCCGACGACGTGATCAACACCGGCGGCCAAAAGGTGGTGCCGGCCGAGGTAGCGGCCGTGCTGGCCGGCTGCCCGGGGGTGCGGGAGGTCGCGGTTGTCGGACAATCACACCCGGAATGGGGCGAACGGGTCGTAGCGGTCGTGGTACCCGCCGATCCGGCCGACCCGCCGACCCTGAAAGTGCTGCGTATGCATGTGAAAGAACGGCTTCCGCGTTACGCTGCCCCTAGCAGGGTCGTGCTGGTGGATGCCGTTCCGATGCTCCCCAACGGGAAGCAGGATCTGGCCCGGCTCCGGCACGAACTTGCCCACGGGCGGGAACAAATTGAGCCATCCAGCGTTACTAATTAGTGCCTGGACGATGCCGTCGTTAACGAGTACGCGAGGGGATGCGGGGTATTCGACCGGGAACCCGTGAACGGTGGACGCGTTTCGCGCGTTCTAAAGATGGAGGGAGGTGTCTCATGCCACGGATGGCCATGGCGTCGTCCACGGACGACGAACTGAGCATGAGCCGTGTGGATGATCTTATCCAGCGCGGGCGTAGCCAGGGTCACCTGTCTCTTTCCGAGCTGAGGACCGCTTTCGACGAGGCGGGGCTGACACCCGCCGAAGGACGGTCGATTCTGCGTGAGCTGAGTGAGGCAGGGGTGCGGCTGGCGGACGAGCTGCCCGACAAGGGCCGCAAGACGCGCCAGGCCAAGGCGGCGGTGCCTGCTGCCGCCGAGCCGGCGACTCAAGAAGAAGATGACATCGAGATGGACCTGGCCGACACCGACGCGGCGAACCTCGAGCTGGAAGCCGAGGCAGCCGCGCTGGCCGACGACGGCAAGGACCTGGATGACCAGACGCCCGCCATGGGCGACTCGGTACACACCTACCTCAAGTCCATCGGGCGCACCAGCCTGCTGACCGCCGAGCAGGAGGTGGACCTCGCCAAGCGGATCGAGGCCGGCCTGTTCGCCGAGCACAAGCTGGAAACCCTGCTGGCCGCGGGGGGAACCGGGCTGGACGATGACTACCGGCGTGACCTGGAGCTGGTGGCCGAGGACGGGCGGCGCGCCAAGTCGCACATGCTCGAGGCCAACCTCCGCCTGGTCGTGTCGGTCGCGAAGAAGTACAGCGACCGGGGGCTGTCGCTGCTTGACGTCGTGCAGGAAGGCAACCTGGGCCTGATCCGTGCGGTCGAGAAGTTCGACTACACCAAGGGTTACAAGTTCTCCACCTACGCGATGTGGTGGATCCGGCAGGCCATCCAGCGTGGCTTCGCTGACTCCGCGCGCACCATCCGGCTCCCTGTGCACGTGCTGGAGATGCTGTCCAAGCTGTCCCGCGTCGAGCGTGACATGCACCAGCGCCTCGGCCGTGAGCCCACCCCGGAAGAGCTCGCCGTCGAGCTGGACCGGACCCCAGACCAGATCGAGGAGCTGCTGCGGACCTCGCGCCAGCCCATCTCGCTGGATTCCACGATCGGCGAGGACGGCGAGACGTCGATCGGCGACCTGATCGAGGACGTCGACGCACCGGAAGCCTCCGAGCTAGTTGACCGGCAGCTGATGGCCGAGCAGCTGCGTTCGGCGCTTGACGCGCTGACGCCGCGTGAGGCCACGATCATGGCCATGCGATTCGGGCTGTACGACGGGAACCCGCACACGCTGGACGAGATCGGCCGGGCGCTAGGACTGACCAGGGAGCGGATCAGGCAGCTGGAGAAGCAGTCGCTGTCCAAGCTCCGCCACCCGAGCCGCGCTCAACCCCTGCTGGACTTCGCTAGCTAGGTTTATTCATAACGGCCGGTGGTTCAACGGCCGTGAACCGTACTTCGCCTCCCGCGCGAAACGTTGCCGGGCCCGACCTCCCGCCGGGCCCGGCAATTTTCCGCCGCCCGGTCCCGCTGCGTAACCTGATCACATGGGTGGCAAGACCGCGCGGCGGCGGGTGTCCCGGATATCTGCCGGAGGTGCCGCGGACCAGCGCGCGGACCTGCTCGCGGTCGAAGAGCCGCTGGAGATCCGGATCGACGGCGAGCCGCTGACCGTGACGATGCGGACGCCCGGTGACGACATCGACCTGGCCGCCGGCTTCCTGTACACCGAGGGCCTGCTCGGCTCGCTGGCGGAGGTCGACGAGATCCGGATGTGCGACGAGAACGTGGCGGCGGTATCGGTGGCAGCTGGGGTCTCGCTGGCCGCGCCGGCCAGGAAGTTCGTCACGACCAGCGCGTGCGGGGTGTGCGGCAAGGACAGTATCGACGCGATCCGGGTCCGGTCACGGTTCAACGTCGGGGCCGATCAGGTCCGGGTCTCCGCCGCGACGCTGGCCTCGCTGCCTGGCCGGCTGCGGGACGCGCAGCGGGTCTTCGACAGCACCGGCGGGCTGCACGCGGCCGGGCTGTTCCGCGCTGGCGACGGCGAACTGATGGTGCTGCGCGAGGACGTGGGCCGGCACAACGCGGTCGACAAGGTGGCCGGCTGGGCATTGCGGACCGGGCGGCTGCCGCTAGCCGGCTGCGTGCTGCTGGTCAGCGGGCGCGCCTCGTTCGAGCTGGCGCAGAAGGCGGTGATGATGGGCGTGCCGGTGCTCGCCGCGGTGTCCGCGCCGTCGTCGCTGGCCGCCTCGCTCGCCGACGAGACCGGCCTCACCCTGGTCGGCTTCCTGCGCGGTAACTCGATGAACGTCTACTCGGGCGCCGAACGCGTGGCACCGGTCAGTTCGTAGTGATCGGTGCCGTCCTCCCCGGTGTGCCGGGTGAGCTGCCCGCGGAGCACCAGCACCTCGAGGTGCGCGGCCGTCTCCCCCGCCGCCAGCAGCTGGCTGACCAGCTCCAGGTCGGTGTAGCGCAGCTGCCGCCTGGTCCACCTGATCGCCTGGGCGGCCTCATAGGCGCTCGACCGGCCGGGCCGCAGGGCCTGGAGGATCTCGTCGAGGCGCTGCTCGTGGTGGGCCAGCAATTCGTTCACCCGCCGGTGCGCGCTGTCTTGCACCGAGCCGTGGGCCGGCAGCAGCCGGGCGTCGGGCAGCGTGAGGATCAGCCGCAGCGAGTCCATGTAGTCGCGCAGCGCCAGCCGGGTGCGGGCCGGCTCGAAGCCGATCGTCGGGGTGATGTGCGGCAAGATGTGGTCGCCGGCGAACAAGGTTCTTGACGTCTCGTCGTGGAATACCAGGTGGCCGCGGGTGTGGCCGGGCGTGTGGATGGCCCGCAGCTTCCGCGACCGCAGGTCGAGCTCGGTCCCGTCGTCGATCCAGCGGTCCGGGTCCTCCCACTCCTCCGGGCCGGGCCGGTCATTGCCGCCGCCGCTCGCGGCGCCGAGCTTGGCGGCCAGCTCGAGCGCGCCCATCCGGCGCAGGTCGGCGAGAAACCCGCCGCTGTTCCCGCGACCGAGCTCACGGGCCGCGACCAGGTTGGCCTGCTCGCCCGCGCCCAGCGCGATCGTGCCCCGTCCGGTCGCGCCGGACCGCCGGGTCCGGCGCAGTTCGACCGCCAGCGTGTAGTGGTCACGGTGCGCGTGCGTGATGAAGTAGTTCCCCACGTCCCCCAGCTCGCGGCCGAGCTGGGCCAGCGCCGCGATCAGCCCTTCCCTGGCCTGGGCGAGCGCCATGCCGGCGTCGATCAGGTCGACGCCGTGGTCGTCGACGATCGCGTACACGTTGACGGCCTTCAGCCCGGCCATCGGCAGCGGAAGCGGGATCCGGTGGACGCCGCCGCCGAGGTCTTCGACCCCGGGCGCGGCCCAGGCGTGCCGGTCCTCCACCGGATGGCTCATGGCGTCCTCTCCCATCCGGACATCCCCCATCCGGCCAGTTGCTTGTGTACTGACAAGTAACCCTATCCGAGAACCGCCCGGTTTGATCATGCCAGGGGCGCCGCGGATCGCGAGCCTAGGGCCTGCGGCGGTGGCTGTGCGGGGCTCGCCGTACCGGCTGGAGCTCGCGGCCGTCCCGCGGTGCCGGGGGGGCCGGCCGCCGGGGTGATGCCGCGGCGCCGACCTGGGCGTACCGCGGCGCGGGGGCGAGCGGAGCGGTGCTGACGCCGGGCAGGGTGACGATGGCCGGGTCGCATTCCACCGCCGCGAGGCTGGCGCCCGGTGTACCGCGCGCCACGAGCAGCAGCGCGTTGTCCGGCAGCGACTGGAGCACGGCCGGCTCCACGGCGTACTCGTACACCCGCTGGGTGGTCCTGGCCTCGCTCCAGCTGGTGCCGTCGGCCCAGGACATCGCCGTTGACCAGTTCCTTGATTCCGCCAGGCCGCGCGACCTGGTCAGGCTGCCGCCTTCGGTGTCGGTGCTGGTCGTCGTCTGGCTGCCGCCGAAGGTGGCGGTCAGCTGGGACAGCACGAACGTGTGCTGCCTGCCGATGTAGCTGGCGGCCTGTTCCGCCTCGGCGTGGTTGCCGAGCCGCATGAACGCGGCGGCACCGCCGCCGAGCATGGCTACCGCGTCCGCACGCAGGTGCCGGTACAGGACGGTGAGCGGAACCCGGCGGTGCTCGCAGGCGTCGGCCAGGCGCTCCAGGTGCGGGCGGGTGATCTCGTCCGCGCCGGCGATGATCACCGCGGGCGCGGACGCGGTGCTGCCGGAGACCTGTACGGTGAGCCACTGGATGGCCAGGGCGGCGAGCATCTCGCCGCGGGCGCTGCGCGCGGCGGACTCGACCGCCAGGCAGGTGTAATAGGCCGGAGCGGGCGAGACCGGCCGTCCGGCACCTGAGTAGCGGGCCAGGTCGGACAGGAACGCGTCGAGCCGGACCAGGTTCATGCCGATCTGGCCGCGGTACGCGGCGGGGAACAGGTCGCCACCGATCAGTTCGTGCTCGCGGGCGCTGAGCAGGCCGGGCGGAACGGGATGCCCGAGGGCCGCCCGGGCGGCCCCGGCGAGCTTGGCCGGGGTTACGACATCGTCCAGCGCGGCGGCGAGCTGTTCCAGTACCCGGACATCCACGGCCCGTTCGGCCCGCGCCCCGCCCGGGCTCCCGGCGTGGATCGCCTCAGTGACCGCGTCGGCGAGCTGGGACGGGTTCAGCCGGGCGAGCAGCCCGCACCGGTCCATGTCGCCGGGCAGCGTCCATTCGGCGCAATGCACGCCCGCGTCCTGCGCTATCCCGGTCAGCTCCGCCGCCGCGTACTGCCCGGACAGGTCGACGACCAGCAGTGGCTGCGTGGCCAGGATCGAGGTGCCGTGCGTGGTCAGCAGTGCCTGCCAGCCCGCCAGGCTGCCGCCGAACACATCGGTCCTGCGCGCGGGCGACCCGGCACTGCCCCATTCCGGCATCTGTTCCAGCCGGGCCAGCTCGGCGCTCAGGTGCGCCTGCTCGCGCTGCTGCCAGGCATCGCGGGCCAGCCGGTACTGCTCGTCGGGGTCCGCGCTCGCGGCCTGATCTCGCCGGTGCCAGCACCAGGCCAAGAAGGCGACTCCCGGACCGCACAAGATCACCGTCGAGAACAGCGTCGCGCGGGTGTCCGCCGCGCCGTTGAGCGCTTTCGCGCACCCCGCCAGCACCAGCAGCACGACCGCCAGCATCAGGCTAGGCATGCCCGCCCACTTGCGCGCCCGCGCGTACCGCTTGTCCGCCGCCGCGACGCGGGCGGCGGCCTGCTTCCTGATCGCCTCGGCATCGGGTTCCGGCTCGAGGTAAGCGGCGGCGAGCGCGCGGCGGTCGCGGAATACCCAGCCCAGCCGCGGGCCAGGCGTGAACAGCCGCTCCAGGGCACGCCGAGGCGGAGCCAGCCATTCCGGGGTCGGGCGGTATGAGTCGCCGCCGGCCGGCGGGATGGTCATGACGCGGGTTTCCTTCCCTAGTGTCGTCCTTTCCCGTGTGGCCGCCTCCACGTCCGATAATGCCATAACCCGCCCTGGTTCGTCACGAAACGCGACGAATTAATTACTTCAGGTGGCCTCGGCGGTCTGCCTGAGCAGAAGCCACAGGCGCTCGACGTCGCGACGCCCGGTCGGCTCGGCCCCGATCGAGACCCGGACCGACCAGGTGCCGTCCAGCATCGATGGTGTGACCAGCGCCTCGCCCGACGCGTTGACCGAGTCCGCCCAGGAGAGCGTGTGCGCGTTCAGCGCGGCGGCGTCCAGCACGGCACCGCTCTGCGAGACCGTGCCGGCCGGTTCGTGCCTGAGCACGACGGTCTGCAGGCTGACCGGGGCGAGGATCCGCCAGCCGGGGGCCGACGAGACCTGCCCGGCCAGCCAGCGAGCGTTGTCCAGGTCCCGCCGCAGCCTGGCCCGGATGGCCTCGGCTCCGTCCAGCCGCAGGTGGAACCAGAGCTTGAGCGCGCGGAATCGCCGGCCGAGCGGGATCCCCCAGTCCTTGAACTGGGTCACCTCGCCGTCAACAGCGGAGCGGAGGAAGGACGGGTTGGTCGACATGACCCGGATCAGATGGTCCGGATCGGCGACGTACAGCAGCGAGCAGTCCAGCACGGTGCCCAGCCACTTATGCGGGTTCCAGGCCAGGGAATCGGCGCCCGCCACCCCGTCGGCCAGCCAGCGCATTTCCGGCAGCATGAGCGCCGAACCCGCCATCGCCGCGTCGACATGCACCCACATCCCGTACCGGCGGGCCACCGGGATGATCTGCGCGAGCGGGTCCACCGCCGTGGTGCCGGTTGTGCCCACGCTGGCCACGACGGCCGCCGGGCGCCGGCCGGCCGCCACATCCGCCGCGGCGGCCGAGTCCAGCTCCTCGGGACGCATGGCGTACGTGCCCGGGTCGACGCCGACCAGCCTCAGGTTGTCCCGCCCGTAGCCGGCCAGGGCAACCGCCTTCGGGACCGACGAGTGCGCGTGTTCGGTGGTGTACACGATCAGCGGCGCACTCTCGGCCTGCATCCCGCCGTGCGCACCCGAGTAGTTCGTCGCGCGCTCGCGCGCCGCGAGCAGGGCGACCAGGCACGCGCTGGACGCCGTATCCTGGATGACGCCCTTCCACGTCGCGGGCAACGCGGTCAGCTCCCGCAGCCACTCGACGACGACTTCCTCGACCTCCGTCAGCGCTGGCGCGGATTGCCAGGTGATCCCGAGCGCGCCGAGCCCGGACGCGGCCACGTCGCCGAGCACGGAACTGAGGGACGCGTTCGACGGGAACCAGCCGAAGTAGCGCGGATGCTGGACTTGGGTCAGGCCCGGCACGACGACGCGTTCGAGGTCGGCCAGCACCCGGCCGAACGGCTCGGCCTCCTCCGGCGCCCGGCCAGGCAGCTTCCCCGCCACCTCACCCGGACCCACGCGCGCCTGAACCGGCAGCTCCGGTATCCGGCTGCGGTAGTCCGCGATCCAGTCGATCAGCTCATGTCCGGCCGCCCTGAACTCCTCAGGTCCCATGTCGCATCGCCGCTTCCTGCCACCCGTCCTCGCACCGCCACGCACCATCCTCGCACCCGCCGTGAGCCCGTCCTCGCCACCGCCAGACCGGAGTTACCAGCGAGTGGCCGCGTACAGTGGCGGCAGAGTGGGGGTGGCTGTCGGCCCGCCGGAATCTCTTCTGGCGATCGCCAAGGTGCGTACGATCACGCGCAGCCCGAGCCCGGCTAGCGGCCCTGCTGCGAACTGCGCCACCTGGTTATGGCCCGCAGCAACCAGTGCACCGTGCCCGGGTACGGAAGCCTGCAGGGAGGGACAGGCATGGGCAGCTACCGTCCCATGACTGTCGCTGATCTTGCCACGCGCCTGCCGCAGGCCCCTGACGACAGGACACGCTTGAAGCTCGTATGGGAGTTCCTTGAGGAGTACCGGTGGGAGCCGGCCAATGTACAGCCGTCTCTGCTGACGGATGAGCCGCCCCTGACCGGTGATGAGCGCTGGGATGCGCTCCTGGCGGCACTGGCCGAGCACCTTGCGGCCAAGCATGACCTCGCTCCGCGAGCCGCGGGTCAGCCTCACCGTCTACGACCGGGGCGATCCGGAGAACTATGCCGAGATCCGCGGCCGCGCGACGGTGACGGAAGACACCGGCCGGGCGCTCGCGGTGCGGCTCGGCGAGCAGTACAACGGACCCGGCGGCGGAGAGGTATTCCGCCAGCTCCCGGCCGAGATCGTGCGCATCGCGATCCGGATCGTACCGGAACGCGTGGCCGGGTCCGCGGCGGACGGGGCCTAATAACTTCGGATCCGGTTGACAAATCAATCAAGTGAGACATTGATCGGGGAATGGAGAAAAATGTCGCTTCGGGGCGTACCGGCTCGACCCGCCGTGCGTTCCTGTCCGCCTCGGCCGCTACCGCGGTCGCGGCACCGCTCCTCATCAGTACTGACGCGCTGGCCAGTACCTCTCCCGCCCTCCGGGGGCAAGAGCCCGACCCGGCACTGCGGGCCGTGCTCCAGCAGGTAGACCCGGACCGGATCGAGGCCACGATCCTGCGGCTGGTCCAGTTCGGCACCCGCCACACCGCCTCCAGCCAGACCGACCCGGTGCGCGGCATCGGCGCGGCCACCGCCTGGGTATTCGATCAGATGCAAGCCATCGCGGCCACCTCATCGGGCCGGATGACCGTACAGCAGCAGACGTTCGTACAGCCGGTTTCGTCCACTATCCCGGTTCCGACCACGATCACCAACGTCATCGCCACGCTCGCGGGCACCGCGTCGCCCGAGCGCTTCTATGTCATCACCGGGCACCTGGACTCGCGGGTGAGCGACGTGCTGAACTTCACCGACGACGCACCGGGCGCCGACGACGACGGCTCAGGCGTGGCGGTCGTGCTCGAGCTTGCCCGGCTGTTCGCCACGCACCAGTTCCCCGGCACGCTGGTGTTCGCCACCGTCGCCGGGGAGGAGCAGGGCCTGTTCGGCTCGGCCCACATGGCGGCCCAGATGAAGGCCGCGGGCAACGACGTGCAGGGCATGTTCAGCAACGACATCGTCGGGGCCAGCCAGGCCTGGGACGGCACCAAGCCCGACCCGCACTCCCTCCGGCTATTCGTGGAGGGCATCCCGACCGCCGTCACGTCGAACCAGATCTCGCTCATGCAGTCGGTCGGCGGCGAGAACGACGGCGCGACGCACCAGCTGGCCCGGTTCGTC
>Ga0126381_100002011_pt1 | contig 21904 bp, 19 predicted proteins | sample PanSoiMetPlot_28_FD_96465 | JGI IMG/M metagenome (GOLD analysis project Ga0126381, IMG submission 96465) | Tropical forest soil microbial communities from Panama - MetaG Plot_28 | ecosystem: Environmental > Terrestrial > Soil > Tropical forest > Bulk soil | place: Panama | collected 2016-02-17
CGTCTTGGCCGAGCGGCCGGCCAGCCCGTTGGCCAGCCAGTCCTCCGCGGCTTGGCGTACGGTGTAGTTCGCGTAGCCGGTCTTCGGGACGACTCCCTGGCGGAGATCCGAATGCAGTTCCCTCGCCGACGGCGGTGCCCAGTGATCCAGAGCCATGTGTGAGCACCATCGTCATCCAGCATTCGGGCAAGTCCTAGTCTTCACCCATGCTCTGCGCGCTCCCTGGGGGAGAAAGAGACCTTCGCGGCGGTCATTGCGCTCCACCCAGCGGGACGTCGGCTCCTGGTGTTCCCGACGGGAGGTCGTGAGTCACGTGCCAGGCGCCGTCGGGGTCCATCGCGATCGTGAAGTCCAGGAACCCTGGCGCAGCAGGGGTCGCGACGTTGTAGTGGAGCGAGCCGAGCACGTCAATGTACTCGAACGAGCCGTCGGCGAGCGGGATCGCCAGGCGCCGTCCGCGGGCGTTGATCATCACGTCGACCTCGTGCGAGTGCTCGGCCGCGGCCCGCAGGAACTTCTCGATGCCCCGGTTCTGCGCGATCTGGTTGACGCCATTGGATGACATCATGAGCCCCGCGAACGTCTCGCCGCCGAAGCCGGCTCCGACCAGGTGTGCCCGCTGCCACCCATCGATGAGCTCGGCCAGGCGGGCGGCCAGCCAGGGCGGGTCGGTGGGGAGTGCGGCGATCTGGCTCGGGCTCAAAGCGTAGGCCTCCAGGCCGGAGCGCTCCAATGGCTCCCCGAGCTTGCCCTCAGCGGTGACCTCGAGAGGACCGAATTCGAGGGCGTCGAACAGCTGCGCCGCTGGTGCCTGGTCGGTGATGGCCGGATGCGCCAGCCGTCTGCGAACTTCCAGGGCGTTGGCCGCGGGTGTTCCTGGTGCCGGCGTGTGGCCGGCCGGAATCGGGTGCGTCGGCGGGATCGGGTCGAGCGTGGAGTGCTCCTCGAAGCGGCGTGCCATGCCGCGCAGCCTGTCCCTGCCCTTGGCGACCGCCTCCTGCAAGTCGTCTACAGCCTGGGCTGCAGCCTCCGGCGTGGCGTGCCAAGCGGCCTGGTAGTCGTTCATGGCCTGGATCATCTCGGTCATGGCCTCGACCAGTGCGGGATGCTGCGGCCAGGAAAGAGGGCGCGGGTGGTCGCCGGGCCGCTCCGATGAGTAACCCTGCCGCCAGGCCTTCTCCACCTGGCGGCCCTCCGACAGCACGGCGTCGCCGCGGGACCGGCTCCTGTTCAGCGCCACTGAGGCCGCTTCGGCCGCCACGGTTGCCGTTTGCGCGGCCGACGTCGGCGGGCCGGCCTCTCGGCCCGCGAGTATGCCGCGCATCATGGCCCGCAGCTGTGCAGGATCCTTGCCCACCATGGATCGCACATGGTCCTGGAAGGTGGACAGCTCGTTGAGCGCTCCGGAGAGGGCCTGCAGGTCCGCCTGGCGCTGGGCGGCGGGCCTGCCCTCCCCCCGGACGCCACGCGCCTCCTGGATGTCATCGAGCAGGCGGTTGAGTATCTCCTCCAGCCGCCCTATGGTCGCGCCCACCTGGGCCTCGTGGGTGTGCGCGACGGTGAGGAGCAGCCGCCGGAGAACTTCCTCGAACGACTGTGCGTGAGGACGGTCCCGGTAGACGGCGTTCAGGGCCCGCTGCAGGGTTTCCGCGTCGCGGCTCTGTGCGCCGAGCCAGGCATGCAACTGCTGCTGGAGGTCGGCCTCGGAGATCGTTGTCATGGCGTGATTCCTTGCGTAGTTCCCTGGGCGGTGAGTGTCGCAAGGATGGCGTTCACCTCGGGCAGGGTGCCATGTTCCCTGGCCTGGTCTTGCATCCAGGGAACCAGGATGGGGGTGATCACCTCGGGCAGCAGCAGGTTCAGCACCTCGTTGATCGCGAGCTGGGTGAGCGCCTGACGAGCTGCCTTCATGATCATCTGTTCGGTCATGTTACGGACGGCCTGGCGCCGGACGGTACGGCCGACGGAATGCACGGCCATACCCACGCCACCCCGTTCGGCGACCCGCAGGGCCTGGCGGGTGGTGCCCACAATGACATGGGCGGCCTCGCCGGCCACGCCGACCACGTCGAAGACGGCGAAGGCGATGCTGATGGTGGCCATCAGCTGCGCTAGTTGCACGTCCTGCCAGCGCTGGAACAGCTCGGGATCCTCCAGGGCCCGGTACAGCTCGAGCTGACGGTCGGCTTCCCTGACGTCGTGGACCGCGAGAGCAACGCCAGCGCCCGCCACCACCAGGCCGGTCACCAGCGCGCCCAGCGGAGCGCAGAGCAGGCTCAGGGCGATGATTCCCACCCCGGAGAACAGGGAGAGCATGTCGTCGAAGTCCGCCTTGCGGCTGATGGCGGCGCTGATGCCCTCGTCGTAGAGCGGGTCGTCGCCGATCGAGGGTCGCAGTTGCTGGTCGGCGAGCAGGTGAATGCCCTGCAGTTCGAAGCGCAGCCCATACCAGCCCTTCGCCCCCTCGCGGCGGACGTACTGCGAGGCCTCCAGGGCGAAGAAAGCTCCGGTGAACGAGCTCGACGCCTTGTCTGTCATGGCGCCGTTGGCCTTCAACATCTCGTCCAGCTGGGCTCGCAGATAGCGGCGCAGGTAGTCCTTGTCGCGCTGGGCCGAGCCGAACAGCTGGTCGAGATCGGCCACCTGCAGGAACATCGGGTCGACGCGGTTGACCAGCCCGCGGCGCAGCGCGATCGCGGCGTCGAGGTCCGCGACCGTCCAGTCGCGGTTCTGGAAGGTCGCGACGAGTTGGCCGCCCTTGCGGGTGACCGAGGCACCGCCGACGACGGTGAGGATGCGCTCGGAGATGGATTGGATGGGCGGCGGTAGCTCGACCGGCGGCCCCTCGTCCACCTGCATCAGCTCGGGCACGGAGAGCACGTCGCGCACCGATCCGGTCGCGTAGGTGGTCCGGGCATGGCGGATGGCGGTGCGCAGCGTGGAGAGCTGCACCGCGGTCTCGCCGAGGATGTAGAGGGTGTCGGTGAAGAAGGCCAGGGTCTGCTCGAACCGGCTCAGACGTCCTTGGATGCCCTCCTTCGACGACCGCAGCTGCTGGAGGAGCAGCATGCGGCAGGTCTCGGCGAACAGGTACATGTACCCCGAGGTGAGCTGCTCGCGGAACGTCATGAGGAAGTGCAGCACCCAGCTGCCGACATCCGGCCGTCCCTCCGAATAGGGCTGGATCAGCGCGGCGTTGGCGGGGTCGCGGTAGGCGGACGCGACGCCACTAGCGAAGGCGTGCAGGTCGCGGGAGACACGGCCGAGGAGGCGCAGGTACTCGAAGTCCGGTGTCGCCCCGGGGCTGATGTCCACGAACCCGTTGTTACCGCTGCCGTCCGGGCGGACCGTGACCCGGGTCGTGGTCGCCGCGTCGATGCTGGACACGCCGATGGACCACGCACGGCCCGCGATCACTTCCGCGCAGTTGAGGGCGAACATGCCGAGGTACCTGCATTCCGGCACCTCGAGGGCGGCGGCGAGGAAGCGCATCCGGGCCAGCATCCCGTGATCGTCGACGAGCGCATCGGCGGGGGGTTCGCGCATGAAGGGCTCGCACACGAGCGGTTTGGTGGCGAAGCCGGCGGAGGGCCAGATGTGGTCGCCCTGGAGCGTCTCCCCGAGCGAGCCACCCCGTGGCTGGACCCGGCCGCCGGTGGCCGACGAGGCCGTCGCGGCACCGGTGGCCTGCCCGCCCGCATCGCCCGCGTCGCCCCCGTCGCCCGTTCCGGACCCGGCCGTCTCGCCCGCCGTGCCCGGCCCGATGGCCCCGGCCGCGGCGTCGGACTCGCCGGCCCTGCTCGCGTCGGGCCGTTTGGTGGCGCCTTTCCCGGGGGGCCCTCCGCCGGCCTGCTTCTTGCGCTTCTTCCTCACCGGTACGTCGCGGACGAGCGGGACAAGCTCGGCGTCCAGATCGCGAGCGTAGTCGCTCTTGCTGGTGATGAGGAACTCCCGGCCGTCGATCTCCAGGATCAAGAAGGAATTGATCCCGTCGTTGCGCTCCCGCGCCGCCCATTCCTTCGCCGCCGCGACGAGGTCCGCATTCCTGGCAGGGTCGATTTCTGCCCCGACGTTGTCGATGAAGGCCTTTTCCATCTGGTCCGAAGCGCGGGCGGAGCCGCCATACCTCAGCCGGTACGTCGACATCGCCTGGGGCCAGTAGGCCGTCGTCTTGACCGTCAGCTTCCCGCCCTTCAGCACCTTCGTGTTGGTGTGGATGGAGCGCACGCCCAGGCCGGCGATGGCGTCACCGGAGGGGAAGCGCCACACGCGGATGCCCAGCCGGTGGTTGCGGAGCACGAACACGACGCCGACCTGTGCTGGAATCGAGCCGGCGAAATGCTCCTCCATGTTGGCCAGGTCGTACAGAGCCTGCCACGAGAGGTCGTCCAGTCCGGTTTTCCAGTCCTGGGCCATCTGCCGGGCCGTGATCTTCAGCCCCTGAGAGAAGACGAACGTCTGGCCGGCCTGCGGGTCGGCGTCCGTAGACACGGCGGCGCGGCCGGCCGGTGGGAGGTTCGTGACGGGGAGCGTGTCCGCCTGCACGGTGGTCAGCACCTGGTGGACCAGCGCCTCGGCGCGGTGGCGGGCGTCCGCCGTCACCGAAGGCAGGCCCGGCCCGGACCACGACACGACCGGCTCCCGCGCGTGCTGGCAGGCCGCGACGCCGTGGGTCTTCTCAAGGGTCGCCCGCGCGTTGAGCAGCGCGCGGCTCGCCGCCTCGGTGAGGGCTGTCTCCACGTGGTCGAGGTGGGACGTGGCGGTCTCCGGATCGAGGACGATGCGCACGGGCACGTTCACCTGGCCCAGCATCAGGCGCCCTCCCGTGCGGCGTGGCCCGCAGCCACGCATGGCCCATACCCGCTTCGTGGTGTCGCTCTGACACAGGACAGCGCCTGCCGGCCGGCCGGCGCATCGGGGAACTCCCTCGAGATTCCACTCCCGGGACCCTGCCCCTGCGTCTGTGCCGGTCCGGCCGGTCCAGGTGGCGACGTCGCATAGCCCGGCGATAGCGGGAACTACTGACGGCCCGGCCACGGGACGGGCAAGGCGGAGGAAATGGCCGAGGTGGTCTCAACTTGATCGCCTCGTGCGCCGCGCAGCGGGGTGGCAGGGCCCAGCGTCGCTCACACGTGCCGGGGCTCGTGGCCGGAGGCGTAGGGCGCCATCTCGCCGCAACGGGCACTGGTGGTTATGGCCAGCCCAAGGAAGGTGGCCTAGCCCGATCCTTCCCGCGCCACCGACGCGGCTGGTCTTGAGGGAGTTCCCCGATGCGGCCGCCGGCCGGGTCATGCACGCTTGAGGAACCTACTCGTGGCAGCGAGTCATCCCCTAGCACGCCGTGCAGGCATGTATTAGGGCTGGCCACGCTGGTGCCGGGAGGCACACTTGGACACCGCCAGCGAGATCTTGCTGCGCCTTGCCGATCCGGCGGCGCGGTCGGGGATACTTACGCCCGACGCGCTGCTCGCTGTTGTCATGGTGGCCTACGACCTCGGCCCCGCGCCGGTGACCGATCCCGCCACGGCGACCTTCGACCGGTTCGACATCGCCGTCCCGCTCAGGCCGCAGGCGACCGCCATGGCTCAGATCCGCAAGACGGCCGAGCCGATCCCCTGGGAGGTCGCCGCCTCCTGGGACACCACCCTGCCGCCGTCGTCGGCCGCCGATGCGGTGTGGGCCGGCAGCATCGTGGTCCGGACGGCGACGGTGACCGACACCATCGTGGCGGTCACCACCGCCCAACCCGACCTGGACGCCGCGTTCGCGGCCGCCCTGGCCGCGCTCCCGGCCACTGCGACCCCGGATCAGGTCCGCGCCGCGCTACGCACCGCCGCGAGCACCGATCTGGCCAGCCCTCCGCTGACCGACACCGAGCTCGACGCGCTCCTGCACGCTGTTGCGTCCGACTCGGACGACCCGCTCGTGCTCGGCCGCCAGGCTGGCGGCCGCGACATGCTCGCCGCCCGCCTGCAGATGAGCCCGCCCGGCCAGGACCCGGCCCCGACGCCGGTGGCGCTGCCCGTCGTGGTCGCCTTCGTGGTCGCCGACGCTGCCACGAGTCCGCGAGAGCTGCTGCAGGCCACCTCGCTCGCCCGGCAGGGCGCGGCCTCCTATACCGCCGCCGCCGTCCCGGTCGGCGCACCGGCTCGCCTCGTCGACCGCCTCGTCTGCTGGGTGGTCCCGGGCGAGACGTTCGACGACCCGGGCTGGCCGGGCGCCGCGAGCGGCGGGACGGCGGCGCAGCAACGCGACGCCAGGTTGCAGGCCGCCCGGAGCTGGCTCGCCGGCCAGGGCATCGCCGTCATCACCACCGAAGAGGCCATATGACGCCCAAGCCCCGCGCCACACCACGCGCCGCGTCCCGCGCCCGACGCGCGTCGAGCCCGCCCACGCCACGTTCGGAGATCGGCATGACAACAACTCTGGTCCAACCGGCCTTCCCCTATGTCGACGTCATCATCGACACCCGCGCGCTGGTCCCGACCGCGCAACGTTCGCCCGGGGTGGTCGCGGTCGTTGGCGACGCCGTCGGCGCGACCGCACCGGCCTCGACGCCGCTCGTGGTCACCAGCCACGCCGACGCGGTCGGGCTGTTCGGCCACGGCACGGCGGCCACGGCGCTGTCCAGCAGCCTTGACCTGGTGCTGGCCCAGGACCCGCAGCCGAGCAAGATCTACGGAGTCGGCACGCCGGCCGCCGGCAACTACGCCGCAGCGCTGGCCGGCCTGGAGGCCGCCGACGACGTCACGTTCGTCTGCCTGGCCGGCGAGACCTCGGTCGGTGCGGCGACCGCTGGCACCACGGCCGCCACGGGGTTGCACGCTCTCGCCGAGCATGTCGAGAACATGTCGGCAGCCGGCAGCCGGCGGATGGCCGTGGCGATGATCGACCCCGGCACCGCCCGCACCACGTCCTACGTCAACGACGTGCTCGCCACCACCAGCTACGGCTCGCTGAGGAGTGCCAGCGGGCGGATGATCCTGATCGCCGCCCGCGGCGCGACTACCGATCCGACCGTCACTCCGAACCCGGTCGCCGACGCTGCGGCGGCGGCGATGGGCGCGATCGCGGGCTTCGCGCCGAGCACCAGCCTCGTGCTCAAGCAGGTGCGCGGCTTCACCATCCCGATCGACCAGCAGTACGTGCCAGCGGAAGTCACCGGGTTGTCGGCCGCGGGGGCCATTCCGCTGATCGACCCGGCGCTGATCCCGGGCACCGGGCTGTTTATGGGTGACGGCGGGACGTTCTCCTCCGACGCCGCCCGCAACTACGTCGACATCGTACGGGTCCTGGACGACATCGAGTTCCGGCTGCGCGCCGGCCTGATCGGTACCGTGGGCGACGCCCGGATCACCAAGGCGGGACTGACCACGATCCGAATCCGGATCGAGGGCATCCTCGGTCCGCTGCAGCTCGGCGCGGTCATCGACGACTTCTCGGTCAGCATCCCGCTGCTGTCCATCCTCGCCCTGCCCGAGTCCGCACGCAGCGCCGCCGATGACGCCCAGGTCGTCACCGCCCGCCAGACCCGCCAGGTCACCGTGCTGGTTTCCATCACCTACGGGCCCGCGGTCCACCGCCTCAACATCACCCTCGCCCCTCAGTTCTGACCGGCCGGTCCTGACCTGATCAGCACGACGGCGAACTTCTGACCCGCAGGAGCAGCGATGTCCATCACCGAAACCAGCTGGAACACCCGGCTGACCGTGCATTACACCGACGACTCCGGTGTCCACGAGATCTCACCGATCCAGTCGTTCACCCCGACCTTCGCCACCGCCGCCGAACCGCTGCACAGCATCGAGCGGACCCACGTCGGCGTCGTGATTCAGCCGCACTCGCTGACCTTCTCGATGACGGTCAACGCGATCGGCCCGGCCACTGCGCAGCTGACCGCGCTGGCCATCAACAACACCGAGTTCAGCATCTCGGTTCAGGAGAAGATCGGCAACGACTGGTCGTTCTCCAGCATCGTGCTCACCCGTTGCGTGATCACGAGCGCCTCCCCGACCTCCGCGACCGTCATGGGTGCTCCGCAGGCCACCTTCTCCGGGTTCTCCCTGCACGTGGACAGCACCGACGCCCAGGGCGCCAAGACCTCCGGCCCGCCCCAGGCCATCGGGTAGCCCGGGCACGCCCCGGTAACGCCGGCCCCCGTCCGACCGCCATCCATCCAGATACCGTCCGCACCGAGGGAGACGTTCCGTGCTCGATGACCTGGCTCTCGACGACGACGGCGGCGTCCTCGTCCCGCCGCCGCTCGACGACGCGCTCGCCGTGAGGGACACCGGGGGCGGGCTGGTGCTGCAGTTCCCGGTCGAGATCGAGGTGCGCCTGGTAGCCGCGTTCGACCAGGAGCAGCTGGTGAGCACGGCGCTCGACCGACTCACCGCGGCGCTGCAGGGGCTGGCATGACCACTGTGCGAGGGCCGGTGCAGACCCGGCCCGAGTCCGGCCAGCGGACGGCGACGCCGTGAGTTTCTTCGAGCCGTACCTGCACACACCCAGTGCGGTGCTGTCGGACGGCATCGTGCTGGTGCCGCTGTGGGCGGTATCCCAGCTGTCGATCGAGTCGCTGTATTTCGTGCCTCAGGTGGGCGGGTCGCGGCAGCGGGTGGCGGTCGTGACCCACGACGACACGCTCTCGCTGAGCGCGGTGCTGGTCGGGCCGTTGCGGTTCGCCTGGAAGGTGGCGCTGGAGAACCTGGCGGAGTCCAGCCGGCAGGGCACCGCACTGTCCCGGGTGACGCACGGCGCGCTGGGCGGGCTGGTGCTGGTGTCGGCGGCGACCGTGCGCACCGACCTGGCGGTGCAGTCCCTGACCTTCTCGCTGACGGCGCAGCGGCGGGACGCGATCGACGTGACGTTGCGGATGCTGCACCTGCCCCGGCCGAACGGGCTGGCGAAGCTGCTGGACGTGTCGTCGATCGGCGTGGGCGCGCTGACCGACGCGCTGCCGTTCTGAGGGGGTCGAGATGCCTGTGCTGCCTGCGCTGATCGGCCGCCCGCAGCTGAACGCCGCGCCCGCGGCGAGCGATGACGGCTTCGCGCCGGAGCAGATCGTGCAGCAGGAACTGGCCGCGGGCCTGCCAGCGCGGGTGGACCTGGACGGTGAACGGAGCCTGGTGCTGGCGGTCCCGCTGGGCGTGGCGACCGGGGTGCTGGCCGCCGACCCGATGACCGCGGTGTTCGACACCGGCGTGCCCAACCCGTCGGACCTGACCGCTTTGCGGGACAGCGGCGGCGCGTGGCCGCGGCTGACGCTGGTGCTGACCGGAGCGGTCGGGCAGACCATGCCCGTGGTGCTCGGCGTGCCGTTCCGGCTGGTCGCCGGCTCCGCGGCCGAGGAGGCCGCGGTGGTGGAGGTGACCGTGGACCGGCTGGTGGTCACGGCGGGGTCGCTGCGCAGCCCGGGACGGTTCGGCAGCCAGCTGGCGCTGCGCTGGCGCGACCTCACGCTGGCGCCGGACGCCGGGACGCCGGCCCCAGCGGGCGACCCGGGCATTCCGGGGCCGGCGGGCGGCGGCTGAGGCGAGGGAGGGGACGAGCGATGAGCGTGTTCTCGGGCGCCGTCAACGACAGCACCGTCACCACGGGCACCGTGCCCGCCTGGGCAGTGGTGTTCCGGAACGAGGGGTCCGGCGAGAAGCTGCGCACGATCAGCAGCGACACCTACTACGGGTCGGTCAGCGCCACGCTTCCGGCCGGGCTGGCCGGCGGCGCGTACGAGATCGTCATCGAGGGCCTGACGGACGAGGACTACGCCAAGATCCGCCTGCCTGCGGGCACGCCGGTGTCCGCAGAGCTGCACCTGTGGTGGAAGGACGCCCCGACCGGCGTGCTGGGCGACCTGGCCCGGTTCACCGGGCTGGACAACCCGTTCGGCGCGGTCACTCAGGACCCGCCGGAGCCCAGCGTGGTCGCGGTGATCCGGGTCGACCGGATGCAGCGGCGCGCCGGCGCGCGCCGCGTCGAGATGGTGGTCAGCGGGCGGGAGCTGGTCTGGTCGCGGCTGGCGGAGCGCCGGGTGCAGGGCCGCTGCTTCAAAGATCTCCAGACCTCCATCACCGGGATCACCAGGGACGTGGTGCCGGTGGTCGGCCACGGGCTGGAAGCCGCCCGCCCCGACCCGGCACAGGTCGACGTGGCCGACGTCGCGCCGGGCACGATCCTGGAGGCCATGACCACGCAGATCCAGCAGGTCCAGACCGTGATGGGGCTGTACGGGCTGCAGGTCGCGATGATCCGCGACGGCACGCTGCACGTCGGGGAGTGGACGGCGAACGCCGCCACGCCGCGGCTGGAGTCGTTCCGGCCGCTGGATGACCGCAGCGGCCTGCTCTGCGTCGAGCGCGGTAACGCGTGCGACCGCGACGTGCGGGTCGGCCGCGGGCGGCCGGGTTCGCCGGCGTCCCGGCTCACGGTGGCCGTGACGACGCTGGGCCGCCCGGACATCAAGCCCGGCGACCTGGTCGCGGTGGTGCTGCCCGCGCAGGACTTCCCGGCCGTGGAGCCGCCCAGCATCGGCGCGACGCTGCTCTCCGCAGTGCCCAGCCCTATCTTCGGTGACCCGGGCCCGCCCGCGCAGCCGTCGCTGTGCCGGGTCGCCGACGTCACCCACAAGCTCTCCCGCGAGCAGGGGTTCCTCACCACGTTCCAGGCGCTCGTGCTGGCGTCCGGGGACGACGGCTGGGATCGGCCCGGCCAGGTCCCGGCGCGCCCGGCGACGCCCGTGCAGCAGAAGGGGACGCCGTTCTCCGACAGCGCCCACGGAGCCGCGAGCGCGGTGAACTCAGTGATCCTGGGCACGGCCGGGCGGATGGCGGCCTCGAACCGCTCCCGTCTCGGCATGGTCCATGACCACGCGGCGGGCGGCGGCGTGCCACGCCACACCAGTGATGTCTGGTACGCCGACATCACCCCGGACGGGTTCCCCGGCGCGGTGCAGCGGACCGCCGTCAACGAGGATCAGCACGGCGAGTTGCTGCGGGTGCCGTACGTGACGCCGTTCGCCTGGGGCAGCTACGGGATGGTGCTGCCGCGCTACCCGGGTACCCGGGTGGTGCTGGCGAACGCGGGCGGCGGTCCGGGGGACTTCGTAGACGTCGGCGCGGTGTGGCCGCGCAACGCCGGCCCGGACGCGCAGCCGGGGGACTACTGGCTGGCGCTGCCGGTGTCGATCGCGCAGCGCGAGCACCTGCAGGACCCCGCGAAGCAACTGCCGGACGACGGTCCCGCGACACACGACCTGATCGACGGCGACGGGACCCGGGTGATCGAGACGTCCCGGTTCGTGCTGCGGGTGACCGACGGCCTGACCCAGGTGCCGAACCGGCCGCAGCCGGGCGACGACCCGGCCGGCAGCGTGGTAATCGAGAACCGGTCCGGTCAGGACATCTCGGCCCGGATCGTGCTGAAGGACGATGGCAGCGTCACCATCACGGCGACCTCGATCACGTTCGATACCCAGGGTCGGGGCGACATCGAGCTGAAGGCGAAAAACGTCAACGTCCACCTCGACGGCGGCGGAACCATGGACGTGAGCTGATGGCCGCCGCAGTCACCACCGCCGGCGCTCTCAAGTGCAAGCACGGGGGCGCGGTGAAGCTAAGCAGCCAGGCCAGGCTGACGGTGGACGGCAACGCGGTGGTGCCTTTCTCCCTGCTTGACCTGCCGACGGCATACCAGGGGTGTACCCCCCCGCCCGGGACGGGACCGTGTGCCGCCACCCAGGCCCAGCCGCCGTCCACTCCCGCCACCCCCAACGGCAACGCGACGAAGCTGACCCTGGGGGGCAAAGCCGTGCTGCTGGACTCCCTTACCGCCAACAGCCAACCCGCCGGCACGCCCGTGTCGGTTACGGCCGGCCAGAGCAAGCTGACTGCGTCATGAAGGGCTGACTAATGACTGCGTCGTTGCCGATTTCTGCGCCGAGCGTGCCGGGGGACGACTCGGCCGTGCGGCGGCGGGCGTTGCTGGGGGTGGGGGTGCGCGCCGACCTGGTCAGTACCGCGGACACCGCGCGGGACCTGGTACTACGCATCACCGCCACCGGGGTCGACCTCGACTTGGTGGACGGGGTGGACGCGCTCTGCCAGGACCTCGCCGTCGGCCTGACCACCCTGCAGGGCAGCGACCCGTTCAACCTGCAGTTCGGGTTCCGGGGACTGCGGCCGTTGGCGGACCAGACCTCGCCGGTGCTGGCGCGGGAGGCGCTGCGGGCGGCGGTGATACAGCTGGTCGCCGCTGACCCGCGAGTACGGCGGGTGGTCGACGCGACCGTCGCCAGCACCGACAACAGTTCCCGGCGGCTGGATCTCACGGTCACCTTCGAGGCGGTGACCGGGGACCCGGTGACGGTGGACACCGGGGGCCTGGGTTCGGGTGCGGCGTTCGGGGTGCTCGACACCCCGGGCTTCGACGCGGTGAGCGGTTCGGGGGTGGCGCAGTGACCGACGGGACAAGTATCGACCTGAACGACGTTCAGGCGGTCGACGCCAGCGTGACCCGATCGACGGGCAGCGCGAACTTCGGGGTGACAGACAGCGGCTTCCTGCCCAAGCCGTTCACCCGGCTGCTGGCGGAGAAAATCGCGCTGGCACAGCAGTTGGTCGACCTGAATCTGGACCTGTCCAGCGGTAGCGTGGTACGCAAGCTGCTGGAGATCACCGCGCTGGAGGACGCGCGCACCTGGGCCGCGCTCGCCGCCGGGTACGACGACTGCTTCGTCAGCACGGCCCGGGGGCGCGCACTCAGCGAGCTCGGCGCGGAACTCGGTATCGAGCGTCCCTACCTCACCGCGACCGGGACGATCAGCCTGACCCTTGCCGGCGCGCTGCCTGCCGGGATCACCGAGCTGATGGTGTCGCGCGGCGCGAGGCTGAGCACCGCGGGCGGGCACCGCGTCGCGCTGGCCGGGAGCATCCGCTTCTCGGCGGCGCTGACCTCGCTCACCGCTCCGGTGACCAGCTTCGATCCCGGCCCGGTCGGCAATCTCGACCCAGCCGTGACGGACGCCGCGGGTGGCCACCCGCAGGCCATCGACCGCTGGGAGATCGCCGACGACAAGCTCGCCGACCTCATCGCGGCGGACGTGGCGGCCGGCCTGGCCGCCGATGCCTCCGCCACCGGCCAGGGCCTGGTGCGCATCCAGCACACGCAGGCACTTACCGGCGGCAACGCGCAGTGGGACGACGACCGGTACCGAGCCCTGCTACTGGCTGCGCCGCGGTCGCTATGGACGCCGGAGGCGATCGCCGCCACGGTCGCGTTGGTGCCAGGCGTCCGGCAGGTGGCGGTGCGCGACGGGTGGGGCGGGCTGGACCTGTCGCAGTCCATCTTCGGCGACTTTGACTTCGTCGAGCGGCTGTTCGCCCTCGACCGCGACCTCGCCTCGCCGTTCTTCGTCAGCGTTCTGGTAGCGCCCACCGAGGCCGCCATCTGGGACGGGCCCGGCGGACTCAAAGCGGCTGTCGAGCAGGCGATCCGCGATGTCCGGCCGATCGGCGTCTTCCCCGACGTCGTGGAGGCTGACCAGGTCTACGTCGCGGTCCAGGCGGACGTGCTGACGGCGGGGCTACCTCTGCCCCCGGGGGGAATCGCCGGCCGCAACTCCAGCCCGAGCGCGCTGGCGCTGAAGGCGCGGCTGATCCAGCGGCTGCACGGGGTGATCGACGGCCTGAAGCTGTCCGACCCGGTCCGCTCCGCCGCGATCACCGCCGCGCTGATGGATGAGCCCGGCGTGGTAGACGTCGGGGCGGTGCAGCTGGTCCGGTTCCCGCAGCCGCTGGACAACATCGGGCCGGGCGAGACCGCCAGCGACGCCACGCAGGTGCTGGGGGTCGACGAGAACCTGGTGTTGACCGCCGACCAGATCGCCGTCCTGATCGAAGCGCCTGACCTGCTGACGGTCCGGTGACGCCATGACCTCTCCGCTTCCGCCAGCCTCCCCGGCCGACCCGGTCGCCCCCGCGCCCGTCCGCCGGGCGGCCACCGTGCTGGACCCCGCCGCAGCCGGCGCCGGAGCGCTGGCCGCCGTCACCTCCGAGCTGATCGCCCCGCTGGCCTCGGGCGCCTCCCCGAGGCCGCTGCCGTGGCAGTCCGGCGCCTCGTCGGCGCAGGTCGCCGTGGACCTCCCGACCCGCTACCCGCTCGCGCTCGTCACGTTGCTGACGGACCTCGAGGACGAGACTCTGGACGTCAGCCCGACGTTGGTGCCACTCTCCGGGCCGCCAGTGCCGCAGCCGCCGCTGCACTTCGCCCGGCGCACCGCGGCCGGCAGTGCCCTGGTCGCCTGCCTGCCGCCGCTTGATGCTGCGGGCACCAGCCCGGCGTTCACGCTGACCTGCGCCGCGCACCGGACCGCGGGCGACGGCTCCGGCGGCGACCTGACGCCCGACCAGATCCGCGCGATCCTGCGCGTCGACCTGACGGAAGGGCTGCTCGGCCGGCTGCTGGCCGTGCTGCTGGACGAGAAAGCGCGGCTGCGACAGGCGTCCCGGGAGATCCGCGCGATGCGCGCGCTTGATGCCGCGGCCGATGGCGCCCTCGACCGGATCGGCGCCGACCTGAGCTGTCCGCGTTTCGCCGACGAGCTGATCTGGGACGCCGAGCGGCGCAGCCCAGGCACCCGGCCGCTGAGCCCGCCCGGCACCCTGGAGGACGACGCGTCGTACCGGGCACGGCTGCGCGTGCTGCGCGGCGTGCGCCTGCCCAGCCCGCCCTGGATTGACTCGGCCGTCAACGGCCCGGGCGATCCCGCCGATCCCGGTACGGGGTGGATGGCTGACGTGGGGATGACCCGGCGGATCGGCATCGACGAGTCAGCGAACCCGCTGCTGCTCGCCTTCCGGCTGGTAGCGCCCGGTGCCAGCGGGGCGGTGGCATCGCTGCTGGACGCGATCCGGCGGGTCCACCTGGTCTGGCCCGCCGGCAGTGCCACCGGGGACGCCATCCACGCCCTGCGGATGGTGCCACCAGAAGTGGTGGCGCGGACGGCCACCGTCCGGCAGGAACTGGCCGGCTGGCAGCTGCCGGACGGGCAGCCGGTGGCGCCGTCGCTGGCCTTCGCGCTGACCGCGCTCAATCAGCGCTGCCAGCAGCTGCAGGCGCGTCCGTGGCCGGCCGTGCTGGCCGGGCAAAGCGACACCGGCGGCTCCCGCTTCGAGCTCGGGCTTGGCGCCCTGCTGGCCGCCCCGAGCCCAGCCCAGCTGGACGCTGCGGTAGCCAATGCCACCGCGCTTGGCGATCCCGCGCTGGTGCCGAAGCCCCGCGACGCCGACCCGGCGGGCGCCTGGCTGCTGAACGCGTGCGGGCTGCGCACGGCGGAGCAGGGATCCGACGGGACCGTCTTCACCAGCACCGCGCCGATGGGCCCGCTGGTCGTCGACGTCAGCCCGGGACCGGAGTCCGCTGCGCCGCTCGCGCTGGAGGCCCACCTGGCCTCGGCGCTCGACACCGGCCACGACGCGCCGATGGTCGCCGTCGTCAGGGCCCTGGCCGGAGCGCAGCTGGTGCCCGTCGGGTCGCCGGCGGACCTGCTGGCCGCGGCGCAGCCACCGAGCGTCGTGCCGAACCTGGTGCCGGCGCTGCAGAGTCTCGGCCTGCCCGTGGTCACCGTGGTGGCGGACGTCGTCCGGCAGCTCGGCCTGGTCTCCGCCCGCGACTACGAGATCTTCGATCTCGGGCCGCAACGCACCGCAGGGGTGGTCGCCGACCCCGCCACCCTGGAGAGCATGCTGAACCTCGCGGCTCAGGCGGGGGCGAGCAGCGGCCTTCCGCTGGTCACTGCGGCGGGGACACTCGCGCTGATCCTCGGCGTCACCGGGCTGCCGCTGGCCGGCAGCAACCTGGCCGCCCGATTCACCGTGCTCTACCGCTGGGAGGTGCGCGGGCTGGGCCTGGAGCCGGTGGATCTCGCGCCGCGCCGCGGCCCGGCCGTCACCGTCCGCGCGCCCGGCGATGGGATCAGCGTCGTGGCCTGCCTGGTTCACCTGCGCACCGGGGCCAACGACCCCTACGAGTGGCGCCCCGCGCTGGCGCCGGACTCCCTGCTGACTCTGCGCCAGTACGAGCACCTGCTCAACATCATCGAACTGGTCACGCCGGTGGGCGTACGGGCCGACACCTTTGCCATTCGCCAGCAGCATGTGAACGCCGACGGGTCGGGACGGGGCATTGCCCTCACACCCGGCGCCGCCCGCGCCTACCGGCACTACCGCCTAGCCCACTGAGGGCAGGCAACACGTCGAGGAGGATTCGTGAACAGCAACGCACCGCAGCGGTCCGCCGCGCCGGCTATGGAGCACGTCAGTGAGCGCGGCTGACCCGGGCCCGGATGCACCGCTCGTCTTCGGCATCCCGGCCAGGGCAGTAGTGGATGCGCTGCGCGCCGCGGGCATGGCGGACACGGATGTGGTCACCATGGTCGGCCAGGGCATCGCCCGCTCCGCAGGTCTGACGCCGCAGGACGAGTCGGCCGGGTTCGTCTTCCAGACCCAGATTGCGGAGACCGCGCCCGAATGCGCGCTGACCTACGAACGGCTGTTCACGCACCCGGACTTCATCGACGGCGTGACGGTGGTACAGGCCGGGGAGACCCCGGAGGAGCTCGGCTTCAACCAGCGGTTCCACAGCATCGAGGCCGAGTTCGACGGCATCTCACGTGACCTGCACACGGCCAGTAACTGCATCGCCGAGCTGCGCCGGGAGCTGTTCGGGCTGGCCCAGGAACTGCAGGCGAAAATCACCGAGATCGACCAGCGGCTGGACGCCAAGGGCAAGGACAAGGACGGCAAGGAAACCAAGGAAAAGGACACCAAGGAGACCAAGGACGGCAAGGACACCAAGGAGAAGGACACCAAGGAGGGGAAGGACAAGGAGGGCAAGGACACCAAGGAAGGCAAGGACGGCAAGGAGACCAAGGAGCACAAGGACGGGAAGGAGCACAAGGACGGGAAGGAGCAAATCGACAAGCTGGTCAGCATAGAGAAGCAGTTGGACACCCCTCTGGCCCCCCCCGTGGCGCTGCCCGGCGACGAGCCGCAGCCGGCGACCGGAGGCGGGGCAGAGAGCAGTCAGGCTGCGGAGCCGCCGCCTGGGCAGGAGCGCACCTTCATCCAGTTGGAGGACCGTCCACCAGTCGGCCAGGACGCCCTCGCCGAACCGGAGGACCCCGAGCCTGACGCCGCCAAACGCGGCGGTGCCAAACCTGCCGTGGCCAAGCGCGGTGGCAGACGCGGCGGTGCCAAACCGGACGGTGCGGGCAGCTGAGGTGCGGCTCATCCTGGCTCACGCCCACGATGACTCAGCGCGCGCGCTGGCGCGCCGGTGGGGTGATGAGGCGTTGTTGCTGACGCCCGCGTTGCTGCACGGCACCCGGTGGTGGCTCGACCTCGATCATGGGGAATCGGCGCGGGTCGCGCCGGCACCCGGCGCCAGGCCGATGCCCGCGGACGGCGTGGTGTGCCGGCTCGGCGGCGTGAGCGGCGCCGAGCTTCCCCAGGTGCGCGCCGAGGACCGTGATTACGCGGCGGCCGAGCTCACGGCGTTCCTGCTGGCCTGGCTCGATGCGTGCCGGTGCCCGGTGCTGAACCGGCCGGTGGCCGGGTCGCTGAACGGGCCGCCGTGGCATCCGGAGCAGTGGGCTCTGGCGGCCATGAGGGTGGGCCTGGCGGTGGCGACGGTGCGGCGCCGGATCGCGTTCGCCAGCACGTCACCCGAGCTGGGAACGCCGTGTCAGCCGACGAAGCTGCCCGCATCGGTGGCGTACGTGAGCGTGGTCGGCGACCGCTGGTTCGGGCCAGTGCACGAGTCGCTGGGCCGGCGGCTATGTGACCTGGCCCGCGCGGCGCGGACACCGCTGCTGGCCGCGACTGTCGAGGGCGCCGGGGCCGCCGGCGTGGTGCGCGACATCTCAGCGTGGCCGGACGTGAGCGATCCAGCGGTGGCGGATGCGGTCGTCGCGGCCCTTGGCGGCCAGCGATGATCACGCTGCTGTGGGGGCTGGCACGGGACACGCCGCTGGCGGCGGTGCGCCGCGAGCTGGACCGGTTCGGTGTCCCGGTGCGCTTCCTCGACCAGCGCCTCGTCTTGCGCACCGAACTGGACCTGGAAGTAGGCGAGCGGACCTGCGGAAGGGTCGCCGTCGCTGACGATGAGTTCGACCTGGCGGATGTGGGCGCGGTGTACCTCCGGCCACACGACAGCACGCGGGTCGCCAGCGTACGCGGCCACCCGCCGTCGTCCCCGGAGCACCGGCATGCCATGGCGGTGGAGGCAGCGCTGCTGTGCTGGGCCAACCGGACGCCGGCGTACGCGGTGAACCGCCCTGCCGCCGCGGCCGGCAACGGGTCCAAGCCGTTCCAGCTACGCGCCGTGGCGGCAGCCGGGTTCGCCATCCCGGAGACGCTGGTGACCAACGACCCCGAGGCTGCTGGCGCCTTCGTCCGTCACCACGGCGAGGTGATCGTGAAGTCGGTCAGTGGCATCCGCAGCCGGGTGCGGGTGCTTCGCCCCGCCGACCTCGCGCGGCTTGACGACGTGGCGACCTGCCCGACCCAGTTCCAGCGCCGGATCCCCGGCACCGACGTGCGGGTGCACGTGGTCGGCGCCAGCGTCTTCGCCACCGAGATCGCCAGTGACGCCGACGACTACCGTTACCCCCGCGCCCAGGGCTATCCCGAGCCCGAGCTTGCCGCGATCGAGCTGCCGGAGGTCGTGGCGCGGCGTTGCCGGCGGCTCGCAGCACGGTTGTCATTGCCGGTGGCCGGGATCGACCTGCGCCGGACGCCGGACGGCGAATGGTACTGCTTCGAGGTGAATCCGTCGCCGGCCTTTACCTACTACGAGTCGGCCACCGGTGCACCCATCGCCGCCGCGGTCGCGGGGCTGCTGGCCGCGGCGAGCCTGTGCGCGCACCCAGGCTCCAGGGCCTGTCCGGCCGCGGCGGCGCCGGCCGCGAGGCGTCCATGGCCGGGCGGGGAAGGAGAGGAACTGTCCGCATGAACGCGATGCGTCCCGCCGGCCGCTGCTTCGAGATCGAACAAGTCCGGTTCGGCAACGGGAACGTGTACCGTGCGCCGCTGTTCGCCACCGGGGAGGTGGCGCAGATCAGCGCCGCGGTGCGTGACGTGCCTGCGTCCCTGCTCGTCGAGGCCTGGAACTCACCGGACAGCAGCATGGTAACGATCGGTGCGCCGCTCTACCGCAACCGGGACGTGCCGGAGCACTACACGGCCTGCGCACGAGCCCAGAACCGGCTGCTGTACCGGCACTTCCGGCTCGCGCACGAGCGGGTCGCCGGGTTCTTCGAGCGCCGTTACGGCGCGCTCGTCGTGTTCGCGGAGGAACTCGCGGTTCCCGGATTTCACGTGTTCACCTTCCCCCGGGCCGGTGAGCACGGGGCAGGAGGCTGGCATGTCGACATGTTGCACGCGCAGGTGCCGTTCTTCGCCAGGCATCGCGCCGAGGTCGCCGGCGTGGTCAACTTCACCGTGCCGTTCGAGGTGCCCGCCGGCGGGACCGGCATGGATATCGAGGAGGACGCGCCGGGCTCACCGCAGAGCGGAGGTGGCGCACACGTGTGGATGGCCTACGAGCCGGGCGTGATGGTCTTCACCGAGGCCGAATACCGGCACCGGATCGGTCCCTCACACTGTCTGCGCGATGGTGAGCGGCGGGTCACCCTGCAGGGTCACGGCGTGCTGTTCCGCGGGCGCTGGATCCTCTTCTGGTGAGCCCGTGGACACCGCGGGTGTGCATCCGGTCGGCACGCGACAGCACCCGACGCAAAGGAGCTGATCAGCGCTTCCCACCACCGGGCGGCCCGATGCTCTCTTGGTGGCCGTCGACCGTGCTGACCCAGGAGATGAGGTTGCGCACTCCCTCGGGGAGCGAGCGCTCTGAGAACCCGGCCGTGCGCGTCCGCCCCTGATCCTGCACGGTCACGGCATAGGTGAACCGGTCGGGCTCGGGTTCTTCGGTGCGAGGTGCCGCAGGGGCGTCGAACAGCCCGGATTGCCCCACCAGTGCCGCGAGCTTCTGGCGGTCGCCGGGGGACAGCTGGTCCGTGGCCACGCTGGTGGTCCGGACCAGCCCGCTGAACCCGCCCCCGCGGACGACGGATACACGCACGGTGTGAGCATACGTCCCGCCGCCGGTCATGCTGTTCGCCCGGCAGGGCGCTAGGCAGGTGTGATGCCGACCTGCTGCCAAGCCGCCCGGATGGCCTGCTGCTCGGCGCCGTCGGCCCCGTACAGCTTGCCGCTCACGTCCACGGTGGCATCAGCAGCGGCCTGGAAGTCCGAATTCTCGTTCAACCGGGTAGTGAGGGTGGTGTACCAGATGGTCCCTGCCCTTTCCCACGCGTTCCCGCCAATGGCCGTGGCGGCAAGGTAGAAGGCGTGGTTGGGGATCCCGGAGTTGATGTGGACACCGCCGTCGTCATGGCGGGGATCCCCGTCATCCGGAAGCTGAACGTAGTGATCCATGTGGGCCGGCTGGTTGTCATACTGGAACGCGGTTCCCGGGGCCTTGAGCGACCGCAGCGCCGCCCCCGGGAGCTGCGGGCCCAGGATGCCCGCCCCGATCAGCCAGTCCGCCTGGTCGGCAGTCTGTCCCAGGGAATGCTGCTTCACCAGGGAGCCGAAGACGTCTGAGAACGACTCGTTCAGTGCCCCGGGTTGCACGCGATACCGCAGGCCCGCAGTGAACTGGGTCACCCCGTGGGTGAGCTCGTGGGCGATCACGTCCAGACACGTGGTGAAGCTCCCGCGCTTGAACGCCTGCCCGTCGCCGTCCCCGTACACCATCTGGGCTCCATTCCAGAAGGCGTTGTCATAACTGGTTTCGAAGTGAACGCTAGACGCGAGTTCAAGGCCATTGCCGTCCACGCTGTTCCGGTTGAAGACGCTCTGATAGAAATCGAAGGTGGTTCCCGAGCCGTCGTACGCCTGGTTGACGGCCGGGTCATTCACCGGCGGGTCTCCCTCGTGGCGTACCTCCGCACCAGGGAGATCGCCCTGGCTGCCGTTATGCACGTCGCAGATGGTTCGTTTCGCACCGGTCGCCGGGAGCAGCAGTGCCGCCGACAACTGCGGTTCGTGCTGTACCAACCGCCGGGTGACCGCGCGCCGCTCCCGGACCCGCTCGGAGATCGCGAGAGTGCGGACCGCCGAGATCCGGACGTCCGGTGATCCATCGTCGATCATCTGGATAAGTATGTGCGGCGGCACGATGAAGCACACGTCGCCACTGGCCATGTTTGCTCCTTCTCTCGGCATCATCACGAACCATGGCATCGTGGATGAACTGCCCGCCCCTGGCAGCGCCGTGGTTGAGCGCTGGCCGTCCCTGCGATCGCGGTCAGTTGCCCGCCCCCTGAAGACGCCTTCGCGGTTCGCTTCACCAAAGTCTGCCGAGGCCTGTTGCTGCAGGTCATGCGGCTCGCTCGGCGCTCCACCGCGAGAGTACTGCCGATCATGCGGCTTCCGCTTCAGGGAGATCCCTAAGTTTGGGGTGCTCAGGGCTCGTAATCGCGGGCTTGCAGCCTGGATGCCGCGCGCATTTCGAGCCAGGGGATACCCCCGTCCGGATCGAGACCCTGCCGCCGGATCGGAGTTGCCAGCGCAGGGTAAAGGAAACCGGCTTCTTCCGGGAGCGACCTGCGCGACACCTCAATCGCGTCCAGGACAGGTTCACGCCCGTCGGCCGTGCCGAAGTGCCTCCACCTGCTTACCGTTGCATCGATCCTGTCCAGCCTGACGGTCCAGTCAAGGGCCAGAATCGGGCCCAAGCGGACCAACGGCCCGGATCGCGGCTGCCCGGGGGCGCAGTCCTGCATAAAGGACCACTGGCTGGGCGTCAGGAGATCAGTCAACCGGAGATGCGGATCAGCCGACTC
>Ga0126381_100002012_pt1 | contig 21900 bp, 21 predicted proteins | sample PanSoiMetPlot_28_FD_96465 | JGI IMG/M metagenome (GOLD analysis project Ga0126381, IMG submission 96465) | Tropical forest soil microbial communities from Panama - MetaG Plot_28 | ecosystem: Environmental > Terrestrial > Soil > Tropical forest > Bulk soil | place: Panama | collected 2016-02-17
GAAGGCAAGCTGCAATTTACCGACGTAACCGTGAGTCAGAGCACCGGCACCGTGCTGCTAAGGGCGCTGTTCCCCAATACCAGCGGATTGTTGCTGCCCGGGCTTTACGTCCGCGCTCTCATCAACGAAGGCGTGGACCCGCACGGCATCCTGGTGCCACAGCCCGCGGTGGGCCGCACGCCCAAGGGCGAGCCTACGGTCCTCATCTTGGATGGCCAGAACATGACGCGCCTTCGGGTAATCAGAACCGGCCGCATGGTCGGCGAGAACTGGCAAGTGCTGGACGGTTTGAAGCCCGGCGACAAGGTGGTCGTGCAAGGACTGGTACAGGGTCCTATCGTCATTCAGCCTGACATGAAAGTAACCCCAACGCCGGTGAAGGTCGCTGGCCTGTCCGGCACTTCCACCGCGCAATAAAAGGAGCGCCCCATGGCGCTATCTCGCTTTTTCATCGATCGTCCCGTTTTCGCCTGGGTGATCGCGATCGTGATCATGCTGGCGGGAGCGATTTCGGCTTTCAACTTGCCGGTGGAGCAATATCCCACCATCGCGCCGCCCGCGGTGGTGGTGAATGCCATCTATCCCGGCGCCGATGCCGCCACGGTGCAGAATTCCGTCACCCAGGTGATCGAGCAACAACTCACCGGGTTGGATAATCTTCTTTATTTCTCCTCGTCCTCGAACGCGGACGGCTCGGTTTCGATCACGGCGACATTCGCCGCTGGCACCAATCCCGACATCGCCCAAGTCCAGGTCCAGAACAAGGTGCAGCAGGCGGTGGCGCAATTGCCCAGCCAGGTGCAGCAGATCGGTGTCACGGTGGCAAAGGCCGAGACCAACTTCCTTCTGGTGATTGCGGTCTACGACACGACCAACCGCTACACCAATATGGACATCTCGGACTTCATCATTTCCAAGATGCAGGACCCGCTTTCACGCGTCACGGGCGTTGGCAACACCCAGGTGTTCGGCGCGCAATACGCCATGCGAGTCTGGCTCGATCCTTACAAGCTGCACGATTTTGCGCTTGAACCCTCTGACGTCTATGCCGCCATCCAGGCCCAGAATGTGCAGGTCTCGGCCGGACAGATTGGCGGTCAGCCCTCAGTGCCGGGCCAGGTGCTGAACGCTACCGTCACCGCACAATCGCAGCTGCATACGCCCGAACAGTTCCGCAACATCATCCTCAAGACCGCGCCGGGTGGCGCGGTCGTGCATCTTTCGGATGTGGCGCGGGTGGAATTAGGCGCCGACACCTACGCTATCACCAGCCTGATGAACGGCCGCCCCGCTTCGGGCATCGCCATCCTGCCCTCGCCCGGGGCCAATGCGTTGAAACTGGTGGATGAGGTGAAGCGCCGGGCCCTGGCTATGGAGCCGCAATTCCCGCCGGGCATGAAGATGGCATTCGCGGTGGACAATACCGACTTCATCCGCCTCTCCATCAAGGACGTGGTGATCACCCTGATCGAAGCGATCCTGCTGGTGATCCTGGTGATGTATATCTTCCTGCAGAATTGGCGCACCACATTGGTGCCCGCGGTCGCTGTGCCAGTAGTGTTGTTGGGAACATTCGGCGTCTTGGCCGCCGCCGGCTATTCCATCAATACCCTCACCCTGTTCGCACTGGTCCTGGTGATCGGCCTTCTGGTCGATGACGCCATCGTGGTGGTAGAGAATGTCGAACGCATCATGCGCGAGGAAGGCCTGCCGCCACGCGACGCCACTTTGCGTTCGATGAAAGAAATTACTGGCGCGCTGATCGGCATTGGCCTTGTGCTGACGGCGGTGTTCCTGCCAATGGCCTTCTTCGGCGGCTCTACCGGAGTGATCTACCGCCAATTCTCGGTCACGATCGTCGCGGCCATGCTGCTCTCGATCATGTGCGCCCTGGTGCTGACGCCGGCTCTGTGCGCCACCCTGCTCAAGCCCATCGAGCGCGGCGGGCATGCTCATGCCGGCGGCTGGCTGGGACGGTTCTTCGAAGGCTTCAACAAATATTTCAACCGTTTCCGGGCCTGGTACCGGCGAAATCTCGAGCGTGTGCTGAGCCGCACTAGGACGGTGATGGGGGTCTATGTGGTCATCCTGGTGGCGCTGGCGTTGCTTTTCTATCGCCTGCCCACGGGATTCCTGCCGGACGAAGACCAGGGTTTTGTCGTCAACCTGATCAGCCTTCCCTCCGGCACCGAACAGGACCACACATTATCGGTCGCGAGCCAGGTGGCGAACTACTACGTCACGGCGGAAAAGAAGAATGTGGATTTCGTCTTCGCCGTCGCCGGATTCAATCCAATCGTGGGCGCGGGCCAAAATGCAGGCGTCGCCTTTGCCCGCCTCAAGGACTGGAGCGAACGGCCCGGATTTGCCAACAGCGCCCAGGCCATCGCCCAGCGCGCTTTCTTTGCCATGATGAGCGTTCCCGATGCCCAGATATTCCCGGCGGTGCCGCCGTCGGTGCCTGAACTTGGCCTTTCGACCGGCATCGATCTCGAGATGGAAGATCGCGTCAATCTGGGCCATTCCGCCCTGATCCAAGCACGCAACCAGTTGTTGGGCCTGGCGGCGCGCGATCCGCTTTTGTCGCAGGTCCGCCCCGGCAGCCTGGATGACGCGCAACAGCTTCACATCGACATCGACCAGGAAAAAGCCAACGCACTGGGCATTTCCACCGCCGACATCAATTCCACACTATCGGCGGCCTGGGGCGGCGTCTTTGTCAACAATTTCATCGACCGCGACCGCGTTAAGCGGGTCTATGTGGAAGGAGACGCGCAATACCGCATGACGCCGGGAGACCTGAACCGCTGGTACGTGCGCACCAACACCGGCACCATGGCCCCATTCTCCTCTTTCGCCCATGCCAGCTGGACAACCGGACCCTCATCGCTCACGCGCTATAACGGACTTCCCTCTATCGAAATCCAGGGCACGGGTTCACCCGGCGTGAGCTCGGGCACCGCACTGACGGAAATGGACAAGCTGTTCAGGCAATTGCCCAGGGGCATCGGCTATGAAGTGACCGGCCTGTCCTATCAGGAGCAGCAATCCGGCGCGCAGGCGCCCGCGCTGTATGCGCTGTCTATCCTGATCATCTATCTCTGCCTGTCCGCGCTTTATGAAAGCTGGGCAATCCCGCTTTCGGTGATGCTGGTTATTCCGTTGGGCGTGATCGGGGCGATTTCGGCCGCCAGCATGCGCGGATTGTTCAACGACATCTATTTCCAAGTCGGCATGCTGGCGACCATTGGCCTTTCGGCCAAAAACGCCATCCTGATCGTCGAATTCGCTGTGGATGGCGAGAAGAACGGATTGCATGCGCGTGACGCGGCGATGGAAGCGGCGCGGCTCAGGCTCCGTCCCATCCTGATGACCTCGATCGCCTTCATCGCCGGCGTACTACCCTTGGCTCTGGCCAGGGGGGCGGGCGCCGGCAGCCAGAACGACATTGGCACCGGCGTCATCGGCGGGATGCTGACGGCTACGGTGCTGGCCATTTTCTTCGTTCCGGTCTTTTTCCAGATGATCAACAGAGGCCTGCAACACCACGAATAGGCGCCGAAATTATTCCCTGCGGCCTTGAGACAGTTGGTGAAGCTCGTTCCTCAACGCTCGGGCCGGACGGCCGAGTTCCCGCTCGAGAGTCCTGTGATGGGCCCGCCAAATCGGCACGGCGCGGGCAAGGAGCTTCTTCCCGTTTGTGGTTAGCGCGAGCAACCGCGCGCGGCCGTCCGCGGGATCGGCCAAGATTCTGACTAACCTACGCCGTAAGAGCGGTTTGAGGGCCGCTGTGAGCGTGGTGCGGTCCATCGCCAGGAACTCCGCCACTATTCCCATCGCCGCAGGTTGGGGCCGATTGATAGACATCAGGAGCGAGAATTGCCCATTGGTCAGGCCCAATGGACGGAACGCATCGTCGAAGCGCCGTGCAAGCGCGCGGGCCGCGCGCTGCACGACCATGCAAAGACAAGCGTCGCGCAATTCCAGCGTGGTTTCGAGCGAGATATCCGTCATGGAACCATAAAGGTTGACATCAACGTATTTGTCAAGTTTGATCCCGGGTCAGGAGGCTCCTCATGCAGCATCCCGTCGTATCCCACGAAGAATGGCTCGTCGCCCGCAAGGCGCTGTTGGCGCAGGAAAAAGAGGAAACCCATCTGCGCGACGCTGTAAACCAGGCGCGTATGGCGCTGCCCTGGACCAGGGTGGAGAAGGATTATGTCTTCGACACTCCGTCGGGCCGCAAATCCCTGGCTGAATTGTTCGATGGCCGCAGCCAGCTCCTGGTCTATCATTTCATGCTGGGGCCGGGATGGAAGGCGGGCTGCCCGGGATGTTCCTTCCTCTCCGATCACGTGGACGGCGCCCTTGCCCATCTCAATCATCATGACGTGACCTGGATTGCAGTCTCGCGAGCGCCTCTGGTTGAAATCACGGCCTACAAGATGCGTATGGGCTGGAATTTTCCGTGGATCTCATGCCACGGCAGCGATTTTAATTTCGATTTTCGCGTCTCCTTCACCGCGGAGGAAATGGCAGACGGTACGGGCGAATATAATTACGCACCCACACAGGCTGGACAGAAAAGCGAAGAACTTCCGGGCCTCAGCGTGTTCTTCCAGGATGAGAATGGGACCGTGTTCCATACTTACTCAGCTTACGCACGCGGGCTGGAACCTATGGTGGGCACCTTGATGATCCTGGATCGAGCGCCGTTGGGCCGCAACGAAAATGGTGCCATGAATTTCGTCCGCCGCCATGATGAGTATGACCAGCCTGTGAAAGCAGCAGAGTAAGGGAACCGCAAATGCCAAATTCTTTCTTCTGGTACGATGTGATGACGACCGACACTAAGGCGGCGCAAAAATTCTATTGCGACGTGGTGGGATGGACAGCACAGGACACGGGCCCGGAGGGCCATGGCTATGTCCTCTTCAACACGCACGGCCAGGGCGCCGCGGGTTTGATGTCCATTCCCGAAGATGCGGCTAAGCAGGGCGCGCGCCCCGCTTGGATGGGCTATATCGCTGTGGACGACGTGGATCGGGCCGCAAAGGAACTGAAGAAAGAGGGAGGCAAGGTCCATCGCGAGCCCACCGATGTCCCCGGCATCATTCGCTTCGCCGTGGTTGCCGATCCGCAAGGTGCCGGATTCCTGATCGCCAAGGGGCTGACGGCCAATGCGCCTCCGCCATTGCCGGAAGGCACCCAAGGCACCATCGGCTGGCGTGAACTTTATGCCAATGACTGGAAGGCCGTATTCCCCTTCTACGAGAAGATGTTCGGCTGGACAAAGGCCGATGCCGTCGATATGGGTCCGATGGGCACCTATCAATTGTTCGCTGCGGGTGGCGCGCCCATCGGCGGCATGATGACCAAGCCGCCGCAAGTGCCAGCAGCGCATTGGGGTTACTACTTCAACGTGCCGGGGATCGATTCAGGCGTAGCCAGGATTACGGCAGGCAGCGGCCGGGTTCTCAATGGCCCGGTGCAGGTACCGGGCGGACAATGGATCGTGAACGCGATGGACCCGCAGGGCGCGGCTTTCTCGCTGGTCGCGTCACAGCGCTAGCCTGGCCAGCACGCTCTCGGTGACACGGGCGCAACGCGGCCCCAGGAAAGGGAAGACGCCATTCATGCCACTGGAGATGGTTTTCTCCAGTTCCGCGCGAAGCAATCGGCGAGCGCGGAAAATGCGTGTACGGACGGTTTGAGGGTTGAGGTCCAATTGTTCCGCGGTTTCCTCCACCGAGCAGCCCTCGATTTCGCGCAGCGTGAACACGACGCGGAATTCCCCCGGAAGATTGTCGATTGCCCGTTCGAGCAGGCGCCGTGCGCCTGATCGGGCCGCCTCTTCTTCCGGGTCAGCCGTTTCGGCAAGATCGGGAAAGGAAATCACACGAGTTTCATCCATGGCATCTATATCCGTGGTGGGATGGCGCGAGCGCAACCGGCCGCGCGCAATAGGCCCTAAGATAGGTCTCCTGGACCACATCCTCGGCTTCGTCGTCATTGCCCACCGCCGCGCGCGCCACCCGGAACAGGCGCTGGTTGCAGCGCTGCATGATTGCGCGGAAAGCTTCGCGGTCGCCGGCGCGGACGCGGCGGATCAGAAGCTCCTCCGTCATAGACGCATAGTCGAGGAGCGCTTGGGTCACTCTGTGCGTCCCTTGGTACCGGCGACCATCAGCTTCACCTCCATGGTGGGATGATAACGGCAGAAGACGTCTACCGGGCCCGCTTGTTTCATCGTCGCTTCACCCTCTTTACCCGGGGCGAGATCGACATCGAAAGCGCCGGAGCGGGCTGTCGCGCTGTGCCGCAGAATATCCTTGTTCCGCCACACGATCGTATCCCCCACGCGAAGCAGAGGTGGGGCCTTGCCGAAGGCCATGCCCTGGATCGTGACAATGTAGCGAGCAGCTTCGGCCGGAACGCAAAGTCCGGCCAGAAGCGGAACGGCGAGCAGGAAGTTCCGGCTGGAAACCACGTTACTGCGCCACCGATTTGGCGATCTCTTCGGCATGCATCTGATGTGCGGTGAACAAGGTAAGTCCCTGCTCCAGCAGCGCCTTGAGTTCCCCGTTCTGGGCGTCAGGGATGAGCGTGTCCTTGAGCGCGCTATTGACCGTCTTGTGATAGGCGACTTCATTGTCGATATAGGCGCGATCGAATGCGGCGCCGGAAAGCTTGTCCAATTCGGCGCGCTTGGTGTCAGCTGCTTTGGTCAGCGACTGGCTGGTGGGATTATCCTCGGGCGTTACGTTCAACTTCTTGACAAGCGCCAATGCCTTATCGTTGACCGCCTGATGGTCGCGCACCATCTCCTCGGCAAAGGATTTGACTTTCGGATCCGTGCTTTTGGCGATGGCCTGCTTGCCCGCGGCGATGTCAAGCGCGCCCGCAGTATAGGCGATATGGGCGATCTGGGCATCGTTGGGCTTGGTGCTTTCCGCCAGCGCCGCCGGCGGCGCAATAAGCAGAATTGCGGCTATAGCAAATAGCGATTCACGGAACATTCTGGACCTCCTTGAAGGCGTGAGCGCCTGTCCTCGGCCGATTGGATGGCGAGCAGGGGAAAACGTTCCCGGAGGGACGAAGTTATTTATGTCGCAGCGTTCGCCTTGGCCCAACGCACCACCTCTTCATGGGTGGCGAACCAGACATTCTTCTTCGCCTTGGCGTGTCGGATCAGTTCGTCCAGGATCCAGATGCGGGACCGATAGCCGATAATGTGGGGATGGCAAGTGAGCTGAAAGATGCCGCCCTCTTCGTGTGCCGTGTCGAATTCGCGCCGGAATATGTCAAACACACCCGAAGGCGGCGTGTAGGGCCGTTGCGCCTGGAACCGGTTCATCATGAAGTAAACCGCATCGTCGCGCACCCATTCTACCGGCAGTTCGACCACGCCGCTGGGCGCACCGTCGAGCAGGAGTTCATAGCAATCCTCATCCGCCATCAGGGATGAATCGTATAGCAGCCCCATTTCCTTCTCGATCCGGAGCGTGTGCGGGCTGAAGTCCCAGGATGGCGTTCGCAATCCCACGGGACGAATTCCGGTAATTCGGGTCAGCGCGTCGGAGGCTCGGAGCATCAAGTCCCGCTCGTCGTCATAGGTAAGGCCGGAATTGAGCTCATGGATCCAGCCGTGAATGCCGATCTCATGTCCCGACGCGGTCAGACTATTTTGCTCATCGGGATAAAGCAGCGCAGTCACCGCCGGAACATAGAAGGACGCCCGCACATCATGACGCTTGAGAAGCGCCGCAATGCGGGGAATCCCCACCCGCGCGCCATATTGGCCCCAAGCCAGCCTGCCGATGGATTTGCCGCCGTCGCGCAATTCATTGGTCTCATGATCGGAATCGAATGACAGCGCAAAGGCTGAGCGTGCGCCGTCCGGCCAGGATCTCGGCTTCAGTCTCCGCCCCGCCCTTACCTGGTTCACAAGGCCGCGCCAGTGGGCTTCCGGCCATTGCCAGGGCTGCAAATCCTTATCCATCACGCCTCTCCTTGAGCGGCACGATCGCGCCCAGCGAGAGCAGCGCTCCGCCCACGATATAAATCGCGGGCGACAATGGTGAACCTGTCTGCCTGACCAGCCAGGTGGAGATAAAGGGCCCGAAACCCCCGAACAAAGCCGTCGCGAGGCTGTAGCCGGCGGACATCCACAGAAGCCGCGAGGCCGGCGGAAATATCTCATTCATTGCCGCTGGCGCGCCGCCGGAATAGATCGCCGTCATCAAGGCGAACAGTATTTGAGCCGTAATGATGGGCAATATTGTCGCGCTGTTCACGATCAGGAGGAAAAGTGGATAAGTCAGCGCGGCAAAGCCGGCGGCGCCGGCGATCATCAGTGGCTTGCGCCCCACACGATCCGCAAGGTAGCCGAACAGAGGTGTGGTCACGGCGAGAATTAGAAGACTGAGCGCGTTCGACCACAAAGCGGCGGCAGGCCCAAGTCGCGAGAAATGGGCCGTGAACACCGGCATGTAAGTGAGAATCGCGTAATAGGCCACGGTCCAGATCACTGTGACACCGATCGCTTGCCCCGCAAGCCGCACACCCGCGCCGATCGTGACCTGTGCGCCATGGCTGTTCTTGAAGACCGGCGTTTCCTCGACCCGGCGCCAGGTATAAAGACCGACGGGCAGGATCAACGCGCCCAGAAGGAAAGGGATGCGCCAGCCGAAATCCGCCATCTGGTTCTTGCTGAGTAGCGATGCGAACGAAGCTGCCACTGCCGAGCCCAGCAGCATGCCGCAGGCGACGCTGGATTGCTGCAAGCTGGAGAAGAAACCGCGACGCTCCTTCGGCGCCCATTCATAGATGAAAGTGGTCGCGCTGGCCCATTCGCCGCCGGCGGAAAAACCTTGGATCAGGCGGCAGAGGAGCAACAGCAATGGCGCCAAAGCACCGATTGATGCGCGGGATGGCACCAGTCCAATGCCGGCTGTTCCGGCCGCCATCAGGAAGACGGTGAGAAGCAGTGCAGGCTTGCGTCCTTTGGCATCACCCAGCCTCCCGATGAGGATTCCGCCCAGCGGACGAACTACAAAACCAAGGCCAAAAGTTGCAAAGACCGCGAGCAAGCCCGCAAGCGGATCGCCGGAAGGGAAGAATTTCTCGGCGATGTAAGGCGCCATGAAGGCATAGATGACGAAGTCATACCATTCCAGCAGATTGCCGGCGGCTGCGGCTAGGATGGGGCGCCAGAGATGCGGCGCTCCCATGCCATGCGATTTTCCCCCATGCATGCGCTCTTGTTCCCGCCTTTAGGAGGCTGATCCTAAAGGGGTGAAAAGCCTTTCACCAGCCCGCGCCCGCAACCTGGCGCGTGGCCACATTGAGCCGATTAAAGACCTTGGTGACGGCGATGGCGAGCAGCCAACCGGCGAGCGCCCTCTCGTCATAATGGCGCGCGGCCTCATCCCAGACCAGGTCCGGCACCGGATCGCTCTTGTCACTGAGGCGCGTGCTCGCGATGCGCGTCACGATCAGCCAAGACCGGATCGCGTCCATCAAGGTGATCGCTGATCGCGCACAACTCGCCGGACTCTATCTAGCGTTGCTGCCCGGTACGCTCGATCAGAACAATTAGGACCGCTCGAAGGCGCGGAAGATGGCTGTCATTTCCTTGGGTGTGGCCGCCTCGCCTGCATAGGTAAAGGTGCCGTGATTGCGCATTTCGCGCGCTGCCTTCATGAAAGCGCCCAGCGCCGCGCGGCAGAGCGAGCTTCCCACGCTGACGCGCTTTACGCCGATGGCGGACAATTCGCCGAGATCAAGTTGCACCCCGGAAAGTCCCATCACCACATTCACCGGACTGCTCAGGGCGCCCACCACCCGCACGATATCTTCTCGCGCACGCAGGCCCGGCGCGTAAAGCACATCGGCGCCTGCTTTCTCGAAGGCCCGGAGCCGCTTGATGGTGTCATCCAGATCGGGCCGCCCGTGAAGATAATTCTCCGCCCGCGCAGTCAGGGTGAATTTGTACGGCAGGGATTTGGCAGCGGCCACCGCGGCCTTCACCCGTTCCACCGCGAGACCGATATCATAGATGGGATCATCACGATTGCCGCTGGCATCCTCGATAGAGCCGCCCACGATGCCGGTTGAAGCCGCAAGCCGGATGGTCTCTGCGACTGTATCCGGTGAATCGCCGAAACCATTTTCTAGGTCGGCGCTCACCGGCAGATCGGTGGCCGACGCCAGATCCGCGGCATTGGCGAACGTCTCGTCCCGGTTGAGCGTGTTGTCGCGCCGGCCGACGGAGAAGGCGTAGCCCATGCTGGTTGTGGCCAACGCCTTGAACCCCATATGGGCGAGAAGCCGGGCAGTGCCGCAGTCCCACGGATTGGGGACGATAAATGCCTCCCGTCCGTGGTGGAGCGCATGGAAGGCATCGGCCTTCGCTTTGATGTCAGGGGTCATGCATCCCTCCCAAATGGCAGCGCAGCATAGCGCCCAACGCCATGCATATTCTGCCCGGCTCCTATGCCCCAGCCCCCGCCGGTCGTCCGTGCACAGCCGCGATAGCGGCTTTGGGAAATCCGTCCGCAAGGGATATCAGCTGCCACACGTGCGTTTCCCCAAAGGTTTGGAGAAAGAATCAGCCATGCCTTTGGTCAAATATCGTCTTCACGGCCGCCGCCCGCCCCCGCAGCCGATCAAGATGCCTGTGCCCGGCTGGGGCGGCGACGCCCAGCCGCGTGTCGACAGCAATCATGAGCAGCCCTGGCACTGCATGCCTTTTTCGGAGAGCGCCCGGTATGGCATTGAGCTGCTTTATCCTTTTGAGGAGGAATTGCGCGTCTATCGCCAGGGCGGGCAAAGCGTCCTCGAAGCAGCTTGGGGCGATCCTCCCGATGGCGGCATGATGTGGCCGCCCTTTCGGACATTCGGGGAGGATTATTATTCCTACCAGCTGTCGCTCGACCTTTTGCCGCCGCCGGGATGGGCGGTCAGAACGGAACCGCATCCGCGCTTTTACACCGACGCCACGAACACCACGCCGCTGGCCGTGCCCGCACTAATCCGCACGGAGTGGTGGCCGATGATGTATTTCTGCATTTTCAAGATGCCGCCCGAAGGAACCACCCATATCTTCCGCAAGAACGAGCCTTTCATGAGCATGATCGTCATCCCAGACGATCCCGAACTCAAACTCGAAGAAATGCCTGAGGAAGAATCCGCCGAACGCGAGTTGCGTTCCCGCCGGATCGCCGAAAGCCGGGACAATCTTGCAGGCAAAACCCACTGGACGTCCAGCACGCGCACGATCTTCGATGGCACCTATCGCCGGATGTACAACGCTGTCAAGAAAAAGGAACACGAGGGCTAGGATCCCGACCGGCGGAATCCTGCCCTCGCGCGTTCGACGCCCTCACAATCAGTAGTCGTGACTGTGGTGATGGTGGTGATGATGATGATGGTGGTGGTTGTAATAGTCGCGAGTCACCCACCGTCCACCAAGGTATACGTAACCATTCGACAAGTACCAGTCGCGCGAATGGTGATGATGGTGGTGATCATGACGGTCACCAAATTGCAGCGTGAATTGGACTTTCTCAAGACGCGCCGCGTCTTCAGCATCCGCGATTTTCAACCGCTCCACCGCATTAGGGATTGGTTCCAGAAGCTCCGCATAGTTCGCGGCGACTGGCACCGCGGGTGCCGTTGGCGGAGCGGCCGCCTGAGTCGCGACAGGCGCAGTGGCCAGTACCGCCGTAGCCCCTACGATTGTGGCAATTTTTCGATCCATTCGGTTCTCCACCAAGTGTCAATTGAAAACGGGCTCGCCCTTCGAACCGTTCCTACGGATCTCGTGAGAGAGTGGTGGATCCCAAACATGAAGGCCCCGCAATTCTGGCGAAGCCCTCGACTTCCTTGCAAGGTCTTGAAATAACCAAGCTGAATGACCGACACGAACAGAAAATTCTGCGTCGCGCCTATGATGGACTGGACCGACACCCATTGCCGGGTGTTGCACCGGTCACTAACACGCCGCGCCCTGCTCTATACCGAGATGGTGACGGTCGACGCGATATTGCGTGGCGACCGAATGCGGCTTCTGGGATTCGAGGCCTGCGAACACCCGGTAGCGCTGCAACTTGGCGGCTCGGAGCCAGCCTTGCTGGCGGAAGCCGCGCGTATCGCAGAGGGGTTCGGGTATGACGAAATCAATCTCAATGTGGGTTGTCCGTCCGACCGAGTGCAGTCAGGCCGCTTCGGCGCCTGTCTGATGAAGGAGCCGGAATTGGTGGCAAGCTGCGTTGCGGTGATGCGTGAGGCGGTCGCCGTCCCCGTCACGGTCAAGTGCCGCATCGGCGTGGACGATCAGGATCCAGACACCGCGCTTAGAGCATTGATCGCACGTTGCGTCGAAGCCGGCGCGACCTGCTTCGCAATTCATGCCCGCAAGGCCTGGCTTCAGGGCCTATCGCCCAAGGAGAACCGCGAAGTGCCTCCGCTGGAATACGATCTGGTCTATCGTATCAAGCAGGAAAATCCGGCGCTCACCATCATACTCAATGGGGGCATTCAGTCCCTGGACGAAGCGGAGCACCACCTGCCTTATGTGGATGGCGTGATGCTGGGCCGCGCTGCCTATCAGAATCCAGCGTTGCTGGCCGGGATCGACGCACGCTTCTTTGGCGATCCGCCACGCAGCCTCGATACCGGCCTGGCGGAGTGGAGCCTCTATGTGGAGCGCAAGCTCAAGGAGGGTGTGCGTCTTTCCAGCATGACGCGCCACATGCTGGGCCTGTTCCATGGCCTGCCGGGCACGCGCGCGTATCGTCGCCACTTGAGCGAATTTGGGTCACGCGACGGCGCAGGCATCGAGGTGCTGCGCGAGGCGCTGAGCTTCCTGGCGCCCGAGCGCGCAGCAGCCTAAATCTAGTCGCGAGAGATTTTCGTCCCTTGGCTAGAGCGGCGCGCCCATGCGAAGGCACGCGGGCACGCGTGACGAACAAGAGGCGAAAAGATCCGTGCCTATTTCGCCGCGATCAAGGCATCCAGCAACGCCGGTGTGCCCTGAACCCTTTCAAGATGCGGATAACGCAATCCGTCATGATAGGGTATCGAGACGGTGCGATATGCGTCATTGCGCTTGACCAGAAGTGTGATCGGAGTCTGGCTGCCCTTGGCTTCGGTGATGGCGTCCTTGAGGCCGTCCGCGTCATAGTCATCGCCGTTTACGGCGATGATTTGAGTGCCGAGTGCGAAGCCGGCCTTGGACGCCGGACCACCCCAGGTCACGTCAGTCACATTGCCCTTATTGTCGAGCACAAAGCCCAGCGAATATGCGAAGCTGTCCCGCTTCCTCTGGGTGTCGCTGGAGGAGTCTCGTTCCGACGGCTTGTCGGTATATACCAGCTGGTAGCCGCCGCGCGTGATGCCGTCGAGCGGCGGCGCGGGATGAAGCCCGATATGGCCGTTGAGGAATCCGGCCCAGTCATAGGGCAACACGGAATTCAGCGTCTTCACCACATCATCGAGCGTATATGTAACGGTGACGAAGCTGCCGTCATGAATGCCGAAAAAGGCCTTCGCGAAATCGTCCATGGACTTCTGTCCATTGGTCTTCTGGCGGATCAGGGAATCCGCATCCAGCCAGGTGAGCAGGCCTTCGTTGTAATAATCCTCGCTGCGCTGATAAGTGCGCCACGGGATCGGCCGGCGGCTGGCCATGACTGGGTCCAGGGTGGTATCCGCCACTGGCCGCCACTGTCGTCCTGGCAAGGTGCCGTAATAGGCGGCGTCGTCGGCGAAAGCGTCGAGCGCCTGCTGCTTGGTCCAGAGACCCGAACGCGCAGCCAGCACAAAGCCCCAGAACTGGGTCTGACCCTCATAGACCCACAGCAAGCTGCCGCGCATCGGCACATTATAGTTGGGGGTCCAGAGATCGGCGGGCCTGCGGAATTTGCCGTTCCAGGAATGAGTATATTCATGGGCAAGAAGATCGCGTCCCGCGCTGGTCTTGTCCCACTGGGTAAAATATTTTGCGGTGGTGACGTCCTCGCTGGACTGATGATGCTCCAGCCCCTCGCCCCCCACATGCGCCGAAAGCCCCAGCAGGAAGTCATAGTGATCGTAATGATGCGAGCCGTAGAGCTTGTAGGCCTGCTGTACCAGATTCTTGTGTGCCGCCAGTTCCTGTGGCGTCATTTTGAGCTGGTCGGCATGATCCGCCGCGATGTCCAGATGCACCGGCACGTTGGCGCCGGGATCGAGATCGACCCGCGAGAAATATTTTCCCGCCAGCACCGGCGAGTCCACCAGGGTATTGAGCGTGGTGGTCTTGAAGCGGCCGTTGCCTGCAGACTCGAGCGCCGTACCTACGCCCCAGCCTTGCGGCACTTTCAATTCCGCCGAAACCGGAATGCGGCGCGAGAAATAGCCTGCGGGATAGAGCACAACGGCATTCCATTCCAGATTCAAGATCACGTCGGTGGCCACCACCCGTCCCTGATTCGATTGAGTGGGTGAGAGATATTGGAAATCCGCCGTCACCTCATGGGCGCCATTGGGCACGTTGAGGTGGAATGCGAAGACGTCCACCGGATCTCGCGTCCAGGCGAGCGTGGTGCTTCCAGCGTGGAATGTTAGGCCCGCGAGCAGGTCGAGCGGACCACTCGGGGAGTGATTGCCAGGAAGCCACTGGGGATAAAGCAGGATCAGAGGCCCGGACTTTGCCACGGGGATAACTTCGTGAACCCGCATGATGCCTTGCGCGGGCTGGGTGCCATCCACCGACAGCTGGATCGTTCCGTCAGGGTAAGGAATATCCTGGGGCGCCGGAATCGGCTGCGGCAGGGGCGTGGGCGCAGGGCCCGGATAATTGGCCTGATTGGCGGTTTGGGCGCGCGCACCCACCGTTAAAAGAGAAAGCAAGACAATTGGAAACAAGCGCCGCATGGAATCCCCACCCTGAGAGCAGAGCAAGCCTATGTCAGATGAGACGCTTCCGCCAAGAGCGATCAGATCTTCTGATCGTAAGCGCCCACTTCCGGATGTTTGGCGAGACGCGAGTCGATATCAGCGAACATGGCGCGCATATTGCCTTCCGAGACGGGGCTTTCTACCACCACAACCAAGGATGGTTTGTTCGACGACGCGCGGACCAGGCCCCAGGTCCCATCCGCCAGAGTGACGCGCACGCCATTGACGGTGACAATGCTGGCGATTGGCTGGCCCAGGAGTTTCTCACCCCTTTCCCTGAGGCCAGAATATTCCCTCGTCAGCGCATCCACCACCGCGTATTTCTTATCGTCGGGACATTCGGGCGCCATGGTGGGCGAGCCAAAGGTCTTGGGCAGACCGTCATAAAGCGATGAGAGTCTCTTGCCGCCCGCGCGGTCCAGCATTTCCAGCACATGGATGCCGGCCACAATAGCGTCGTCATAGCCACGGCCGAACGGCGGATTGAAGAAGAAGTGGCCCGACTTCTCGAAACCTGCCAGCGCCTTCAATTCGGTGGTGCGCCGCTTGATGTAGGAGTGGCCGGTCTTCCAGTAATCGGCTTTGACGCCGCGTTCCTTCAGCACCGGATCGGTAAGATAAAGTCCCGTGGATTTTACATCCACCACGAATTGCGCGCCGGGATGCTGGGCCGACAGGTCCCGCGCCAAGAGCACCCCGATCTTGTCGGCGAAAATCTCACGCCCCTGATCGTCCACGACGCCGCAGCGGTCACCGTCGCCGTCAAAACCCAGGCAAAGCTCGGCGCCTTTTTCCTTCACAGCCGCGCTCATGGCATGCAGCATGTGAAGATCCTCGGGATTGGGGTTGTATTTGGGAAAATTGTAATCGAGCTCGGTGTCCATGCCGATCACGTCCGCGCCGATGCGTTTCAGCGCCTCGGGTGCAAAGGCGCCTGCCGTGCCGTTTCCGCAGGCCGCGATCACCTTGATCGGGCGAGAAAGGCTGCGCCCCTTGGTAACCGCGTCCAGATAAGTCTCGCGCATGTCCGGCACCGCAACATAGGATCCGCCGGGACTTTCCTTGGAGAGGCCTTCCAACACGATCTTCTTCAGCGCGCCGATCTCGTCGGGCCCAAAGGTGAGCGGTTTCTGCGCCCCCATTTTTACCCCGGTCCAGCCATTCTCATTATGGCTGGCGGTTACCATCGCCACCGCGGGGCAATCCAGCGCGAATTGCGCGAAGTAGGCCACCGGCGACAACGCCAGACCGATATCGTGAACCTCGCAGCCCGAGCGCAAGAGGCCTAGGATCAACGCCTGCTTGATGGACAGCGAATAGGACCGGAAATCATGACCCGTCACGACCTTGGGCTTGACGCCGATCTGGCGCAGATAGCTGCCAAGCCCAAGGCCGAGGGCCTGCATGCCCAGGAGATTGATTTCCTTTCCGAACAGCCAGCGCGCGTCATATTCCCGAAAGCCATTGGCCGTGACCAACGGCAGATTTTCGTATTCGGCCGTGTTGGGCCGCAGTTCCGAATGTGGCGCAAGCATGAATAACTTTTCAAAGAACGCTGAAAGGGTTTTAGCGGCGGCGTACTGCCCTGTCTAACAATGATTTTCTTCAGCCCGGCTCATGCGGGCCCAAACTTCCATCCCCGCGTTCGAAACGGGGATTGGCGATGTCGAACGTGTCAAACCCGCAATTGGGACAAGGCTGGATCAGGGTGCCCCGACTCATCCTCAGCGTCTGGTGGCAGCGTTCGCAACGGTAATCGGCGCTGTCGCGGACTGTTTCGCCCACTTTCTCGCTCATCCTCGCCTCAGACTTCGACAAATCTCCAAGCAGCAACGCGATCCCAAGACCGGCGTTCCTTTGCATTTGATGTTTCTTCAAAGCGAATGCACTCGGAACTCGCGACGCCTCAATCCCGCGGGCGCTGCGCCAATCGCGCCGGCAGTTCGGCCATTATGCGCCTTCGCTCTTCTTCGCTCATTTGGCTCCAACGGGCGATTTCGTCCAATGTGCGGCCGCAAGCGGAACAGAGACCGCTGCCCGGCTCATAGGTACATATTTTTATGCAAGGTGATTCCATCAAGCCAGTCCCGGCGGTTCGCAACGCGATAGACGTAATAAAGTGAAGCGCGCGCTTAACCGGAGCTTAACACGGAAGACTTAGGCTTTTTCGCGCCGATCCGGGGTGACCTACGAATGGCGAAAGCACAATTCCATAAGAACCAACGCGTCTATGTGAAGCCCGTCGGCACGTGGGCCCTGGTCGAGCGCGTGGTGCCGCATTGGGCCAAGGGCATCGAGGAACCTCTCAGAATTTACTACGACGTCGGTCTGGGCCGCGAGTTCGCCGCCGAGGAATTGCGGAGTGAGGAACCGGTCGCCCAGGCGGCGCCCAATGGCGGTCGTGCCTGGCGGATCATGCGCGCACGGAACAAATGGCAGCCGGCCGAGGATTGTGCCCGCCACCCCCTGCCCGGCACCTTTCCTATTGTCGTCACCGGCGAAATCGAATGGGGCGGCTGGCGCGTTCCCGGCGCGGAATATGATCTCGATCCGCAAGGCGTCGAGCGGCAGGCGCGGCTGATCGCAAATGCGCCGCAACTGGTGGCATTCGCCAATGAGCTGGTGGAGTGGGTCCGCAAATCGGGCGAGGACATGCCCAATTCATTGGCCGAACTCGCCCACACCGCTCAGGACATTCTGGCCCACGTCAAAGGCCAGACCTAATTCCCCCTTCTGGCCTCCCCTCACTTTCGGCGCTAGGTTCGTCCCTGGACCTGGGGGAAATTCATGGATACCAAGCCGCTCACGCCGGAATCTTCCGCGCGCCATACATTCCGCTTTGAAGGATCGGCGGGCGAGTATTTCAAAATCTGGATCGTCAATCTTGCGTTGTCCGTAGTCACACTGGGCATTTTCAGCGCGCGGGCCAAAGTCAGAAGCAAGCGCTATCTTTACGGAAATACCTTCATCGGCGCCCATGCCTTCGATTATCACGCCCAACCTTTGCGCATTCTTCTGGGACGAGCGATCGCTGTTACACTTATCCTAATCTATTCATTGACGCTGGTCTTCGCCAAACAATTCATCGGTCTTCTGTATCTGATTTTTGGCATCGCGTTGCCGTGGCTGGCGATGTCGTCGTTGCGCTTTTCCGCCCGCAACACTAGCTACCGCAATATCGGTTTCGATTTTGAAGGCGATTATGGGGGTGCGTTCGCCGCCTATATTCTGTGGCAAGGATTGGCCGCCATTACGCTTTTTATCGCATTTCCCTTCGCGCACCGCGCTCGTGATTACTACACCATCAACAACCATTGTTTCGGATCCATGCCATTCTCGGCGGAAATCCCAGTTGGTGAGCTCTATCTCATTTATCTTGCGGGTTTGGGCGCATTTCTCAGCTTCATTGTCGGCGGCGCGTTGTTGGGGCTCGGCTTTTCGTGGCTGACGCTCCGGCCAGTGCTGAGTACGGTGACGGCCGTCGAAATTCCTGCCTATGTGCTTGGCTTTCTCACCGCGGCTTCATTTGTTGGCGCAAGGACGCTCGATCTTGCCCTCAACAATACGCGGCTGGGCAAAGCGTTCTGGTTCGAATCGCGCCTGTCTGGGCTGCGCATGGCGTGGATCGTGACGAGCAACCTGGTCGTCTCTCTCGTCACACTGGGACTTCTGTATCCCTGGGCACGGGTGCGGCGCGCCCGCTATATGGCAAGCTGCATTTCGGTCGTGGGACCTGCTGAACTCGACATTTCCCAAGCCGCCATCCCCGCCGGCGGCAGCGCAGTGGGCGAGGAAATCGCCGGCTTCTTCGATGTCGATTTTGGCCTCTGAGCTTTCCGGCTTTTATTTTCCGCCCGGCTCTTCGCGTTGCCAGGGGGCGCTGGCACACTTTTCTCCGGACGGAGAAACGCTGCGGGTGACTGCGAATGGCGCTTTGCTGACCGAGGCCGCCGCGCGCGACGTAAGAATTTCGTCCCGACTAGGCGTGTTAAGCCGTAAGCTCGAATTTCCCGGCGGCGGCCTGTTCGAAACCCGCGACAATGACGGCGTCGATGCGCTGCTAGAAGGACGAAGCAGCGTCCTGGCCCGGATGGAAGGATCCTGGCGCCTTACACTGGCTTCGCTGGCAGTCGTCGTTGCGGGCGTCGCATGGCTCGGTTATTACGGCGTGCCTACCGGCGCGCATTGGCTGGCAATGAGGACTCCCCCTGCGGTCGCACGGGTCATCACGGCCGAAACGCTGGCGGCGATGGACAACCGCGTCCTGCTGCCGACGCACCTGCCCGCTGCCCGCCAAAGCGACATCCTTGGCCGTTTCCAGCGTGTAGCACGCTGGCAGCCGGACAGCCGCCGCTACTTGCTGCTGTTCCGCAACGCCCCTGATATCGGGCCAAATGCTTTTGCCCTGCCCGATGGCCGGGTTGTGATCACGGACCAACTCGCCGAGATGTCCCGCAATGACGAGGAACTCGACGGCGTCTTCGCCCATGAGATGTCGCACGTGATTCATGCCCATGGCCTACAAAGCGTCTACCAGGCGTCGCTGGTGCCGGCCGCCATTGCGTTCGTCACGGGTGATGCCAGCCAGGCGGGCCATATCGCCACCATCCTGCCCGGCATTTTGCTGCAAGCGGCCTATTCGCGCGGCTTCGAGCAGCAGGCAGATGACGATGCGAATGCCGAATTGCGCGCACATGGCGAGGATCCGGGCCGGCTCGCCAATCTGCTGGAGCGAATGGAGCAGGCGACCTGTACCAAGGGCGTTTGCCTGCCGAGCTGGCTAGGTTCGCACCCCCAAACGGTCGCGCGGGCGTTGCGGTTGCGCCACGGTTTGACACACTGACATGCGCGGCTTTTTCCCGCTAACCTCGCATTTCCCGACGAGGTCCCCATGCGCACCGAAGAGCCCCGCGCCATCCATCTTGCCGACTATAAGGCGCCCGATTTCCGGATCGAAACGGTTCACCTGAATTTCGTGCTGGACCCGCAAGCCACACGGGTGACGGCGAAGCTGGATGTGACGCGCAAGACGCCCCAAGCGCCGCTGGTTCTCCGCGGTGAAGAACTCAAATTCATCTCGGTCATGTTGGATGGGCGCCCGCTGCCTGAGCGCGATTACGATCTGGACGCGAAAGCACTCACCATACCTAGTGTGCCGGACCGGTTCGTGCTGGAGACCGTGTGCGAGATCGCGCCAGCCGCCAATCTGGCGCTGGAAGGCTTGTATCAGGCGGGAGGCATGTTCTGCACGCAATGCGAGCCAGAAGGATTCCGCCGTATCACCTGGTTCCTGGACAGGCCGGACAATCTCTCGGTTTTCACAGTCCGGATCGAGGGGGCGAAAGAGCAATATCCAGTACTGCTTTCCAACGGCAATCGCGTAGATGCCGGCAACCTCGAAGGCGGCCGGCATTTCGCCGTGTGGCATGATCCATTCCCCAAGCCGTCATATCTCTTTGCCCTGGTGGCAGGCGATTTGGGCGTGATCCACGATCGTTTCACTACCATGTCGGGTCGCGAGATCACCCTCGCCATCTATGTCGAACACGGCAACGAAGCCAAGGCGCGCTATGCGATGGGAGCGCTCAAGCGGGCGATGAAATGGGACGAAGAGACCTATGGCCGCGAATACGATCTCGATATTTTCATGATCGTGGCGGTCTCAGCCTTTAACATGGGAGCAATGGAGAATAAGGGCCTCAACATCTTCAACGACAAGGTGCTGCTGGCATCGCCCGAAACCGCGACCGATGACGACTATGCCCGTATCGAGGGGGTGGTGGCCCATGAATATTTTCACAATTGGACCGGCGATCGCATCACCTGCCGCGACTGGTTCCAATTGTCGCTGAAGGAAGGTCTCACCGTCTTCCGCGATCAGAGCTTTTCAGGCGACATGCGCAGTCATGGCGTGCAGCGCATCCAGGATGTGCGCGCCTTGCGCGGGCGCCAATTCCAGGAAGACGCGGGGCCCTTGGCCCATCCCGTCCAACCGCAGAGCTATATCGAGATCAACAATTTCTACACAGCCACGGTTTACGAGAAAGGCTCCGAAGTCATCAGGATGCTGAACACGCTGGTGGGCGCCGACGGCTATCGCAAGGCGACTGATCTTTACTTCGCCCGCCATGACGGCCAGGCCGTCACGGTTGAAGAATGGGTGCAGTGCTTCGAAGACGCTTGCGGGCGCGACTTGAATCAATTCCGCCTCTGGTACCGCCAGGCCGGTACGCCAGTGATTGCGGCGGAAGGTGTCTATGATCCGGCGGCGCGCACTTTCGCGCTGACGTTCTCGCAAACCGTGCCTGCAACGCCCAGTCAACCCGACAAGAAGCCCATGCATATTCCCGTGCGGCTGGGCCTGGTGGGAAAAAGCGGCAATCCCTTGCCGCTCACGCTGGACGGCGAAAACGCCACGGGTCCGGAAACTCGGGTGTTGGAGCTTACAGCGGCCGAGCAGCGCTTCGTCTTCATAGACGTCCCTGAGGCACCGCTTCTGTCTCTGGGCCGCGGCTTTTCCGCGCCCGCCATCTTTAAGACCCGCAACACCAGGCGTGATCGCGCTGTCCTGATGGGTGCGGACAGCGACGCTTTCAATCGCTGGGAAGCGGGTCAAGCACTCGCGGCCGAGATCATGATGGAAGGCGGCGGGGCCGACCGAGATTATTTCGCGGCGCTGGAGGCGGTCTTGGCCAGTGCGGACAATGATCCAGCGTTTGCCGCGCAAATGCTGATGCCGCCCACCGAGAATGAAATCGCGGCCATGCGCGCACCGGCCGATCCGGACGCCATCCACGCAGCCCGGACCGCACTGATCCGGAGCGTGGCGGAGGCACACCTGGATCGCCTGGCCGTGCTCTATGAGCATATGCGCGAAGGCGGCGAGTTCAGTGCCGACGCCAAGGCGGCGGGACGGCGCAGCCTGCGCAATGCCTGCCTGCGCTATCTCACCGC
>Ga0126381_100002013_pt1 | contig 21897 bp, 15 predicted proteins | sample PanSoiMetPlot_28_FD_96465 | JGI IMG/M metagenome (GOLD analysis project Ga0126381, IMG submission 96465) | Tropical forest soil microbial communities from Panama - MetaG Plot_28 | ecosystem: Environmental > Terrestrial > Soil > Tropical forest > Bulk soil | place: Panama | collected 2016-02-17
GGCCCTGGCGGGCCTGATCTACCTGCTGCTGCAGCGGACCCGGTTCGGCAAGGCAGTCCGGGCGATATCGCAGGACCGGGCGCTCGCCCAGGTGAGCGGGATTCCGGCCCGGCGGGTCGTCATGCAGACCTGGGCGCTGGCCGGAGCGGTCTCCGGCTTCGCCGGCTTCGTGCTGGCCGACACGATCGGGACGTTCGGTCCGCAGTTGGGGTTCAGCTTCCTGCTGCTCACCATCACCGCGACCGTGGCCGGCGGCATTGGCCGGCCGTACGCGACCCTGGGCGGCGCCCTCATCGTCGGGCTGGTGATCCAGATCGCGGGGACGTACTCGAGTTCGGCTTATCAGCTCGTGTATGCCTTTGGCCTGCTCGTTCTGCTCATGCTCTTCCGTCCTAACGGTGTCTTCGTCCGGCGCGGCGCCACGGCGGTGCGGGCCTGATGTACTGGGTAAGCATCGTCACAGAAGCGGGTGTGTTCGCCATCCTCGCCCTGGGCCTCGACCTGGTCTGGGGCTGGTGCGGCGATTTCGACCTGGCCTTCTACGGATACCTCGCGCTGGGCAGCTATATGACCTTCGTGCTGTCCATCGGCAAACCGACCCCGCCGGTGCAGTACATCCTCGGCTGGCGCCTGCCCGTGCTGCTCGCCATGGTCATCGCCGATCTCGCGGTGGTGCTGCTCGCCGCCATCATCGGGGCGATCGCCCTGCGGAACCTGCGCGAGATCTACTTCGCCGTGACGACGCTGGGCGCGGTGAGCGCGCTGTACCTCATCGTGGAGAACTACACGCCGCTGTTCGACGGGTACAACGGCGTATACGGCCTGATCAATCCCGGACAGGCCGCGCTGAACCTCACCTACAACGGCTACCGGATCCTGTTCGCGGTCGTCGTCCTCGGCCTGCTGCTGCTCGCCTACCTGCTCGTCCAGCGGCTTTCGCGGAGCCCGTTCGGCCGGATGCTGCGCGCGGTACGGGACGACGAGCGCGCCGCCGCCGCGTACGGGCGCGCGGTGTTCTGGGCCAAGTACCGCGGCTACCTGTTCGGCGCCGCGCTGGCCGGGCTGGCCGGCGGGCTGTTCGCGATCTTCATCAGCGCGTTCAACCCGTCCGCGTGGACACCGCAGGAGCTTCTGGTGATCTACGCGGCGATCCTGGTCGGCGGCCGGGGAAATCCGCGCGGCGTGATCGCCGGGGTGTTCGTCGTCTACATCGGTTTCATCGAGCTGACCCGCTACCTGCCCGCGCCCGCCTCACGGCCCGAGTTCGGGCCGGGCCTGCGCCAGGTGCTCATCGGCCTGCTGATCATCTTGATGCTCCGCTTCCGGCCCGAGGGCATCTTCAGGGAGCGTCCAGGCGCGGACCACGAGCCGAAGGGGCGAGCGGGAGACACGGTATGAGCACAACGCTGCTGGAGATCGAGGGGCTGACCAAGTCCTTCGGCGGCCTGGTCGCGGTGCGGGACTGCTCGTTCACCATTCCCGGCGGCCAGGTAACCGGGCTGATCGGGCCGAACGGGGCCGGCAAGAGCACGGTCGTCGACCTGGTGTCCGGCTTCGGACAGCCGGACTCCGGCAGCATCAGGCTCGCGGGCGAGCAGCTGATCGGCCGGCGCCCCGACGCCATATCCCGTCTCGGGCTCATCCGGACATTCCAGACACCCCGCGAGTGGCCGAACCTGACCGTTATGGACAACGTCATGCTGGCCCGCCGCCGGTTCGCGGATGAGTCGCTGTGGCGCTCGGCCACCCGGGCCCGGCGGATCCGCCGGTCCGAGGCGGCAGACCGGGCCACGGTCAGGGACATCTTGCGGCGGTTCGGCTTGTACGAGCTGAGGAACGAACGCGCGGCGCGGCTGAGTGGCGGCCAGAAGCGGCTGCTCGAATTTGCCCGTATCGCGGCGGCCGAGCCGCGGCTGATCATCCTCGACGAGCCGATGGGCGGCGTCAATCCGGTGCTCGGGACCCGGATCGGCGAAGCCGTGACGCAGTTCGCGGCGGAAGGCCGCGCGGTGATCGTGGTCGAGCACAACCTCCCGTTCATCGAGAAGACCTCCGATCAGGTGGTGGTGATGGATCTCGGCGAGGTCATCGCGACCGGGCCGTTCGCCGGCCTGCGCGACAACCCCAGGGTGGTCGACGCCTATCTCGGGATGGACATGTCCCATGAGTGAGCAGGTCGTGCTGCGGGCGGACGGGGTCACCGCGGGCTACGGCGGCCCGCCGATCATCTCCGATGTCTGCGTCACGGTGCACGCGAAGCAGATCACCGCGATCGTGGGCCCGAACGGAGCGGGCAAGTCGACGCTGCTCAAGGCGCTGTGCGGGCTGCTCAAGGTGACCGGCGGCGAGGTCGACCTGCTCGGCAGGAGAGCCACCAACGTCCCGCCGGAAAAGCTGGTCAAGCGGGGCCTCAGCTACGTGCCGCAGGTCTCTAACATCTTTCCCGACCTGACCGTGCGGGAAAACCTGGAAATGGGCGCCTACACGCGCCGCGGGCGCGGCGTGGCCACCCGCATCGACGAGCTGTGCGACCTGTTTCCCGCGCTCGGCACGTCGCTGCGCCGCCGTGCCGCGCTGCTGTCCGGCGGTCAGCGCAGCATGCTGGCGATGGCCCGCGCACTCATGCTCCATCCGGCCGTGATGCTCCTCGACGAACCGAGCGCCGGCCTGTCCCCCATGCTCCAGACGGCGCTCTGGGAGCAGATAACCACGATTGCCGCGACCGGTGTCGGGATCTGTGTGGTCGAGCAGAACACCCGTCGCACGCTCCGCCACGCGCACTGGGGCTACATCCTCGTGCTCGGACGTAACCGGCTCGACGGCCCGGCCGCGGAGCTGCTCAACGACAAGAGCGTCGTGGAGCTCTACGTCGGACGGATGAACTGACCCCCGCAGGCTTGGAAGAGGAGAGAGATTGTGCTATCTCAACGGATGAACCGGACGATAAGACGCGCGGCGGCCGCGTGTGCGGTGGTCGTGCTGGCCGGATGCGCCTCGTCGAGCGGCTCGGGCGGCTCGGGCGGCTCGGGCACCGGCGGCTCGGGCGGCGGGCCGGTCACCTACGGCGTGCTGTCCTGCTTCACCGGCAGGCTGGCCAGCCTCGGCGAGGCCATGCTGCAAGGCTCGAAGGTAGCCGCGGCCGAGGTCAACGCGGCGGGCGGAGTGCTCGGCCGGAAGCTGCAAGTGGTCACCGGGGACACCGGATGCGACGTGGCGGACGGCGTCACCGCGACGCAGCAGATGCTCACCAGGAGCGTCAGCGGGGTCATCGGCCCGGAGACCCAGGAGATCAACGGCGTGGAGCCGATCCTGGACGCCAGCCACATCGTGGACGAATTCCAGGGCGGTGACACCGCCCGCGACCACCAGACCGACCCGTACTTCTTCCGCGACAGTCCGTCCGACTCCCAGCTCGGGGTCGCGATGGCCTTGTACGCGCACACGAAGGGCTATACGAAGGCCGTCATGCTGTTCTATTCGGATCCGGCGGCGCAGACCTTCCTCAAGCCCGTGTCCCAGACCTTCACCAAGCTCGGCGGCACGATTCTCAAGACGATCATCGTCACCCCGGATCAGACGTCTTACCTGAGCCAGGTGCGCGCCGCGCTCGCCGTCCAGCCGCAGGTCATCTTCACCCAGGAGGACCCGCAGACGGCGGCGGTCCTGTTCCGCGAGTTCAAGCAGCTGGGCGGCCAGGCCATCCCGTGGGTCGGCACCGACGTCACGAGCGGCAGCGATTACCTCGGCGCGATCGGTGACGCGACCGCGCACGCTAGCCTGACCTCGGTATACGGCACCTCGGTGACCGGGGCGGCGAACACCGCCTTCACCAACCGGTTCAATCAGCTCTACCCGAGCCAGGTCAAGGCGGGCCCGCTGGCGAACGCGAACTATGCCTATGACGCGGTGATCTCACTCGCGCTGGCGGACGACTACGCGAAGACGCTCGGCGGCACCACGGTCGCGCACGACATGACCAAGGTGACCAACCCGCCGGGCACCGCCTGTTTCACGTACTCCAGCTGCCTGAGGTTGCTGAACGCTGGAACCAAGATCAACTACGAGGGGGCCAGCGGAGACCTCGACTACAACCAGTACAACAACACCTTCGGCCCCTATGCCGCCTTCCAGGCCAGCATGACGGGGATAGAACAGCAGGTGTATCTGATGACGGCCACCGCGCTGGCCGCTGCGACACCCTGACCCGGGAGGTGGCCGGGCTCTACCAAGCGATCGCCGACGCGGGAAGCCTGGCCCGCTTCGGCGAGGAGGTCGAGCCGGGCAACCCGAGTTGCTGGCCTGGGGTATCCTCCGTGCTCCGGCGGGCGGCCAGGAGGCGATGGCCACCGAGTGAGCTCAGCTCACTGGCCGAGCTAGGTAGCCGAGCGCGGCGCTGACGCCGGCCCGGTCGGCCGGCACCCCGGCCAGCGCGAGCCCCATCTCCACCCCGCACAGCGCGCCGGCCAGCGAAAGGTCGCCGAGATGCCCGAGGTGGCCGATGCGGAAGACCCGTCCGCTCAGCCTGCCGAGCCCGGCGCCGAGCGACATGTTGAAGCGGTCGAGTATCAGCCGCCGCAGCTGGTCCGCGTCGTGTCCGCCCGGCATGACCACGGCGGTGAGCGTACTCGAGTAGTCGGCCGGCTCGTCGCACTGGATCTCCAGGCCCCAGCCGCGGACCGCGCGGCGGACCGCCTCCGCGTGCCTGGCGTGCCGCGCGAACACCGCAGGCAGCCCCTCCTCGGCGAAGATGGCCAGCGCCTCACGCAGGCCGAACAGCAGGTTGGTGGCCGGCGTGTACGGGAACACCCCGGTCCGCGCCGCGTCGAGCACCGGCCCCCACCGCCAGTAGCTGCGCGGCAGCCGGGCGGATCGCGAGGCGTCGGACGCCTTCTGGCTGATCGCGTTGAGGCCCAGGCCGGGTGGCAGCATCATGCCCTTCTGCGAGCACCAGATCGTGACATCGACGCCCCACTCGTCGTGCCGGTACTCCACAGAACCGAGCGAGGAGATGGTGTCCACGATCAGCAGCGCGGGATGGCCCGCGCTGTCGATCGCCGCCCGGACCGGCGGGATCGCGGTGGCGGCTCCGGTCGAGGTCTCGTTCTGCACGATCGTGACCGCCTTGACCCGGTGACCAGAGTCCGCGGACAGCCGCCCGAACACCTGGTCAGGACGGACGCCGCGGCGCCAGTCACCGGGCACCACCTCGACGTCAAGCCCCAGGTCGGCGGCCATCTTGGCCCACAGCGCCGCGAAATGGCCGGTGTCGAAGGCGAGCACACGGTCACCGGGCGACAGCGTGTTCACCAGCGCGGCTTCCCACGCCCCGGTCCCCGAGGAGGGGTACAGCGCCACCGGCCGCGCTGTCCCGCACAACCCGGCAACCCCGGCGAGCACCTCGCGGGCCAGATCGGCGAACCCGGCGCCACGATGATCGATCGTCGGCGCGGCGATCGCCCGCAGCACCCGGTCAGGGACGTTCGTCGGCCCGGGGATCTGCAGGAAGTGCCTGCCGCTGCGGTACGCCACTCTGGCTAGTAAATACCATGTTGCCCGCGGGGGGACGACCCCCCGCACCCCCCGCGCTCCGCCATGTTGGCCCGCCGGGAGAGGAGGTGCCAGTCATCAACGAGACCCCTGGTGACGCGGCGAAGGGGGAGCTGGCCAGCGCGCTGCGCGGCGCGATCGGCGGCCAGGTGCGCTCCGACCCGTACAGCCTGCATCTCTACTCGCGCGACGCGAGCATGTACGCGATCGAGCCGCTGGCCGTGGTCTTTCCCCGGGACGCCGATGACGTGGCGGCCGTGGTATCGACCGCGGCGGCCCACGGCGTGCCCGTGCTGCCGCGCGGCGCGGGCACCAGCCTGGCCGGCCAGACGGTCGGCCGTGCCGTCGTGATGGACCTGTCCCGGCACCTGAACAAGATCATCGAGATCGACCCTGAGCAGCGCACCGCCCGAGTTCAGCCCGGGGTGGTGCAGGAACAGCTCAACCTCGCGGCGGCCGGGCACGGCCTCGTGTTCGGGCCGGACACGTCCACGGCGAACCGCGCGACGCTCGGCGGGATGATCGGCAACAACTCGGGCGGCAGCCACTCGGTGCGCTACGGGATGACGATCGACCATGTGCTGGGACTCGACGTCGTGCTCTCCGACGGCAGCCGGGCCGGATTCGGTCCGCTGACCGAGGCACAGCGGCGCGGCCGGGCCGCCGCGCCGACGCTGGACGGAACCATCTGCCGTGAGCTCCCCCGGCTCGCCGAGCGCTACGCCGGCGCCATCGCCACCGGGTTCGGCACGTTCTGGCGGCAATCCGGCGGCTACCGGCTGGACCGCGTCCCCTCGGCCGGGCTCGACCTGGCCACGTTCGTCGTCGGCTCGGAAGGCACCCTGGTGACCGTCACCGAGGCCACCGTCCGGCTGGTGCCCGCCCCGGCGCACCAGGTCATCGCGGTCGGTCATTTCGAGTCAGTCGCCGCCGCCATCGAGGCCACCGAGGACGCCCTGGCCTGCGACCCGGCCGCGGTGGAACTGCTCGACCGCACCATACTCGAGCTGTCCCGCACCAAGATCGAGTACCAGGCGCTCGGCTCGATCCTGTCGGGCGACCCGCACGCGCTGCTGTTCGTGACGTTCTTCGGCGACACGCTGGCCGAGGCGGTGGCGGGACTCGACCGCCTGGAGGGGCTGTGGCGAACCCACCGGCACGGTTACCACACCCTCCGCGCCGTCCGTCCGGGCGAGCAGTCGGCGCTGCTCAAGGTCCGGCGGTCCGGCCTCGGCCTGCTCATGGCCGCGAGCTCGGGCACCCGCAGGCCGCTGGCGTTCATCGAGGACACCGCGGTGGAACCGGCCAGACTGGCGGCCTACGCCAGCCGGGTCAAGGCCATCCTGGACGCGCGCGGCCTGACCGCCGGCTTTTACGGTCACTGCTCGGTTGGCTGCCTGCACATCCGCCCGTTCGTGGACGTGAGCGTGCCGGCCCAGCGCGATCTCATGCGCACGGTCGCCGAACAAGTGCATGACCTGGTGCTCGAGTACGGCGGCGTGAATTCAAGCGAGCACGGCGACGGGCTGGCCCGCAGCGAGTTCAACCCCCGCGTGTTCGGCGCCGAACTGTACCGCGCCATGCGGGAGACCAAGCGGCTGTTCGACCCGGACAACCGGATGAACCCGGGCAAGATCGTCGACGCGCCGGCGATGACCGATCATCTGCGCGACGCGGCGCTGCCAGCCGCCCGCCCGCTGTCCACCAGGCTGAGTTTCGCCGCCGCGGACGGCATGCGCGGCGCCGCCGACCGCTGCATGAACATCGGCCTGTGCCGCAAGTCCGCGACCGGCGTCATGTGCCCGTCCTACATGGCGACCCGCGATGAGGAGCATTCCACCAGAGGCCGGGCTAACGCCCTGGTCAGGGCGCTATCCATGGCTGACCCGCGGGCGGCGCTCGGCGACGAACGGCTGCACGGCATCCTCGACCTGTGCCTGGAGTGCAAAGCGTGCAAGAGCGAATGCCCGCTCGGCGTCGACATGGCCGCGCTCAAGTCAGAGACGCTCGCCGCCTATCAAGATCAGAACGGCATTCCGCTCAGGTCCCGGATGTTCGGATCGATCCGCATGGTCAACCGGCTGGGATCGGCCGCGTATCCGCTGTCCAACCTGCTGCCAGGCAGCTGGCGCCCCGCCCGCGCGCTGGCCGAGCGCTGGCTGGGCATCAGCGCCGCGCGGCCGCTGCCGCGATACCAGCGTCAGGACCTGCGCGCCTGGTTCCGCCGCCGTCCGGCGTCGGCTTCGGCCCGGGAGGCGATCTTCCTCGCCGATTCCTTCACCACCTTCACCGAGCCATCCGCCGGGCGGGCGGCCATCGAGCTGCTGGAACTGGCGGGCTGGCGGGTCCGGTTCGAGGACAGCGGATGCTGCGGCCGGGCGAGCGTGTCCAAGGGGCTGCTCGACCAGGCCCGGCGGATGGCGGCGGCCCTGACCGAGCGGCTGGGCGGGCAGCTCGGCGACGGCACCGTCCCGGTCACCGGCGTGGAGCCGTCGTGCCTGCTGACCCTCCGCGACGAGTACCCGGCCCTGCTCACGGACGACCCGCGGGTACGGGCCGTCGCCGCCGCCACCCGCCTGCCCGAGGAGCTCCTGCTCGAGGCCATCGCCGACGGCCGCCTCACCCTGCCGCCCGACAACCCGTTCAGCGGACGCCGCATCCTGTTCCACGGCCACTGTCACCAGAAGGCCATCGCCGGTACCGACGCCACGGTGGCGCTGCTCCGCGCCATTCCCGGCGCCGAGGTCGTGGAGGTCGACGCCGGGTGCTGCGGCATGGCCGGCTCGTTCGGCTTCGAGGCCGAGCATTACCAGACCTCGATGAGCATCGGCGAGCTCAGGCTCTTCCCCGCGGTCAGGGCGCAGGCAGCGGACACGATCATCACCGCGACCGGCGTTTCCTGCCGCCAGCAGATAGCGCACGGCACCGGCCGCACCGCCAGGCACCCGCTGGAGATCGTTCACCTGGCGGTAACCCGCGGATAGCATGCCAGCATGCGGCCGCGGACTCTGGCGGGTTATGCCGCCCTCGCGGCCGTGATCTGCTGCGCGGGATGCACGGCGACGGCTTCGACGCAGCCGGTAGTGATCAGGTCACTGACCTCGCCGGGGTGCAGCACGGCGATCGCGAAGGCTCCGCTGGTGACCGGCGTGCGCACGGCCATGACGCCGGCCGGGGGAAGCCCGTTCGGCGTGGTCGTCACGGCCGATCACCGGTGGGCGTTCGTCTCGGTCATGAGCGCCATCGAGGTGCTGCGTCTGCGCGGACCGCTCGCCCCGGTCCAGGTACGGACGATCCCGGTCTCCGCCGGGGCCGGTGCGGGTGCCCTCGGCGAGGCCCTCACCCCCGATGGCCGCTACCTGCTCGCCGCGTCGGGGAGCGGTGCCGTGGTGATCAGCGTGGCACGCGCCGAGCGGGGCAGCTCCGGTGCGGTGCTCGGCACGCTGCGCGACCCGCGAGGTGGCAGCGGCGCGATCGAAGTCGCGGTCTCCCGCGACGGCAGGTTCGCCTTCGTCACCCAGGAGGACAGCGCGACGGCCGCGGTGTTCGATCTGAGCAAGGGATTCGGCACCGCGGACTTCACCGGCGGCATTCCGCTCGGGCTGGCCCCGGTCGGCATGGCCATCTCGCCCGACGGACGCTGGCTGTACGCGACCAGTGAGATCGCCAAGGGCGGCGCGCTCGGCCCGCGGCCGGGCGGCCGGACGGGCACGCTGACGGTCATCGACGTACGGCGCGCAGAGACCGACCCGGCGACGTCGGTGGTGGCCACGGTGCCAGCGGGCTGCGGTCCGGTGCGGGTGGTGACATCCGCCGACGGCGACGAGGTCTGGGTGACCGCCCGGGAGAGCGACGACCTGCTGTGCTTTTCCGCGGCCCGGCTCCGCACCGAGCCGGCCAGGGCGCTCGAGGCCGTGGTGCGGGTCGGCGAGGCTCCGGTCGGCCTGGCCCTGGTCCAGGGCGGAACCCGGATCGTGGTCGCCGACTCGAACCGGTTCGGCACCGGAGCCAGCGCGGATCTCGGCATCGTGAACGTCACGACGGCGCTGGCGGGCAGGCCAGCCATGATCGGGCATGTCCCAGCCGGGCGGTTCCCCCGCGAGATGGCCCTCGAGCCGGGCGGCGGGACCCTCCTGGTGACGAACTTCGCCTCGGACCAGCTCGAAACCGTCAGCGTAGCCACAATTCCGTAAGCAATCCCTCTTGACAGCTCGCCCAAGTGCGAAAGAATCCGTTTGATTGTGTTTGCTCCTGAATTGGTCGGACGCATGAAGGGGAGGGCGGGATGGAACCGTCACGTCGTCAGGTACTGCGCGGAGCTGGGGCGGGAATCGGCGCGGCGGCCCTGGGAGCGGTAATCACGCCCTCGGCGCACGCCGCCACCGCGGGAACCGAGCCCGCGGCACGTTCGGTCGAGTTCGATCAGGACTGGAGGTTCGTCCTGGTCAGCGCCGATGGAGTGACCGATCCCACGGGCGCGTACGCGAATGCCTTCCAGCCGGGGTTCGACGACTCGAGCTGGCGGCAGCTTGACCTGCCGCACGACTGGTCCATCGAGCTGACGCCGGCCGACAACGGCCAGACGATCAGCGGCAACGGGTTCTTCCAGGGCGGGCTCGCCTGGTACAGGAAGACGTTCACGCTGCCGTCCGCGATGACCGGCAAACGGATCTCGATCGAGTTCGACGGCGTCTACAGCAACTCCAACGTGTACGTCAACGGCCAGCTGCTCGGCAACCATCCCTACGCGTACACCGGGTTCAACTACGACCTGACTTCCCTGGTGCACACCGACGGCGAGACACCCAACGTGATCGCGGTCCAGGCCTCGAACCAGATACCGAGCAGCCGGTGGTACTCCGGCAGCGGCATCTACCGCAACGTGCACCTGGTCGTCACCGACCCCGTGCACGTGGCCCGGCACGGCACGTTCGTGACCACGCCGGACCTGGAGACCACGGCCGGCGCCGGGTACGCCGATGTCAACGTCCAGACCACCGTGCAGAACGACAGCGGCTCATCATCCCAGGCCGCCGTCACCGTCACGGTGCGGGACGCGCAGGGGGCCGTCGCCGGCACCGCCTCGGCCACGGTCAACGTGGCCGCCGGGCAGAGCGCGACCGCCACCAGCGTCGTGCGGGTCAGCCACCCGCAGCTCTGGTCGACCGAGCAGCCCACGCTGTACGAGCTGGAAACCGCGGTGGCAGCAGCAGACGCTGTCGTGGACGTGACACACACGTCGTTTGGCCTGAGGTATTTCGCCTTCGATCCCGCGGGAGGCTTCTCCCTCAACGGTCACCACATGAAGCTCCAGGGCGTCGACCTGCACGCCACCCAGGGCCCGCTCGGCGCCGTCGTCTTGCCTGACGCACTGGCCCGGCAGATGCGGATCATGAAGTCGATGGGCGTGAACGCGCTGCGCACGGCGCACAACCCGCCCGCCCCTGAGCTGACCGCGGTGTGCGAGCAGCTCGGCATCGTGATGATGGTCGAGGCGTTCGACTGCTGGCACACCGGCAAGCTGCCGTTTGACTACCACCTGTTCTTCGATCAGTGGAGCGACTCCGACATCCGCGAGATGGTGAACGCTCACAAGAACTCCCCCGCCGTGGTGCTGTGGTCCATCGGCAACGAGACGCCGGACACCGGGCTGTCCGGCGGGCCCGCCATCGCGAAGCGCCTGATCGCCGACATCAAGGCGATCGACACGACCCGGCCGGTCGTGATGGGCTCCGACCGGTATCGTTCGGTGCCCCGGGCCGGATCGCCGCCGGACCTGATCGTCAGGCAGCTCGACGGGCTCGGCGTGAACTACAACACGGCCAAGTCCATGGACGGGCTGCACGCGGCGTACCCCGGTGTGTTCTTCTTCTGCTCGGAGACCTCGTCCGAAACCTCGACCCGCGCGGTGTACCAGGACCCGCAGCTGCTCAACACCGGGGAGAACTACACCCCAGGGAAGCGCTCGACGTCCTCGTACGACAACAACCTCGCGTCATGGACGATGAGCGGCGAGTACGAGCTGAAAAAGGACAGGGACCGGCTGTTCTGGGCGGGCGGGTTCTTGTGGTCGGGGCAGGACTACATCGGTGAGCCGACGCCGTATGACGTGTTCCCGGTCAAGGCGTCGTTCTTCGGCGCGGTGGACACGGCCGGGTTCGCGAAGGACGCCTACCACCTGTTCCGCAGCCAGTGGTCCGCCGAACCCATGGTGCACATCGTGCCGATGGACTGGACGTCGTGGAACCCCGGCGATCAGGTCGCGGTCTGGGTGTACGCGAACGTCGCCTCCGTCGAGCTGTTCCTGAACGGCCGCTCGCTCGGAGTCAAGAGCTTCGACCAGAAGACGACCACGTTCGGGCAGGCGTATCTCGAGACCACCGAGCCGACCCACGACGATGACACCTACCCGTCGGGCAGCTACACCAGCCCGAACGGATCGACCGGCAAGCTGCACCTGGCCTGGAGCGTGCCGTTCACGCCCGGCGTGCTGTCCGCGGTCGGGCGCTCGCCGGGAGGCGCCGCGGTCGCGCGGGACCAGGTGGTCACGGCAGGCGCGTCGCGCGCCGTCGCGCTGTCAGCCGACGCGACGACGCTTTCCGCGGACGGGTCCGCTGTGTCGTTCGTCACCGCATCGGTGGTGGACTCGCACGGGGTGGTCGTGCCGGGCGCGGAGAACGTGCTGACCTTCCGGGTGACCGGTGCCGGGTGGCTGGCCGGGACCGACAACGGACGCCAGGAGAACGCGGCCGGGTACCAGGCAGCCGGCGTCGCCGCATGGCGCGGATCGGCGGTCGGCCTGGTCAGGGCGGGGCGCCGCTCGGGTCCGGTCACGGTGACGGTCACCTCCCCCGGCCTGGCGGCCGCGACGCTGAAGCTGCGGGCCGTGGGCGGGACGGGCCGGGGAGGCAACATGCCGGCGATCGCCGGCGGAGCCGCGGCCGCCGCGAACGCGCCCGCCGCCGGGCCGACGGCGGACGCCAGCTTCTCTGGGTCCCCCACCACGATCCCGGCCATGATGCTGGACGGGAACCTGAACACCGGCTGGTCGAACCTCTACGTCAAGTCGGCCACGGCGAACCTGCCCGCGGTCAGCGTGTCCAACGCCAGCGACTGGGTCTCGCTGTCCTGGCCGTCCCCGCAGCGGCTGGCCTCGGTGACCGCCACGTTCACCACCGGCGGCTCGCTCGCGCTGCCGACCGCGATCACGGTGGCGTACTGGAACGGGCATGAGTTCGTGCCGGTGCGGAACCTCAAGATCGACTGGGCGACCGCCTCTAACCAGCCCACCACGCTCACCTTCGACCCGGTCACGGCCAGCCAGATCCAGCTGACCATGACCAGCCCCGCACCGGGCACCGCGGCCGGATTCCTGATGATCGCCGAACTCCAAGCCGGAGGCTAACCGGCGCGAGCGCGTCAGTCCTTGCGGCCGGTAGCGGCCAGGCCTACGCCGAGGCACGGCTGACGGTGAATAGCACGCTCGGTCCGGGGATGGCGATGATGACCGCCGCCACCCCGGCGAACTCCAGCAGACGACTGACCGGTACCACCGCACCTCCAGGTTTCAGAGATCATCCTGGTTTCCTGGCGAGTCCGGGTCAAAGTATTTATCGTCCTGCTCCACCGCCGCCACGTCCGCGGCCGCGTCCCGCTCGACCTGTTCGAGCTCCGGGTCGTCGTACCGTGTGCGCACCAGGCGGCCGCGCCGCCCGAAGCCGAGCCAGGAAAGGATGCCCATACCGCGACTCCTTGGTGACGGTTGTCAGGGTCGGCCTGTGATCGACCCCGATTCGGCAGTACCACCTTACGAGCAGGTCGCGATGCCCTGGCGGGTCTGTCGTGCCCCGCCCGGCCCGGATGATTGTGGCAACCACCCGCATAGAACCGGGTGGTTGTCACAACCATCCGAACAGAACTCCGAATCAAGGCCGCTGACGCTACCTGAATAGCGCCACAGTGGTGCTGCTGTCAGCGGTTGACGGTGGCCGTCAGCGGGAGGTGGGCGGAGGACGGGCCGGCGGAGAGGGTGAACTGGCCCGGCTCGGCTTCCCATGCCGACCCGGACCAGTGCTGGAAGGCTCGCTCGGCGACCGGGATCCGCACCGTCACCGCCTCGCCGGGCCCGGCGCCGGCGGTGCCGAAGCCGGCCAGCCACTTCACCGGGCGCTCGAGCGCCGAGTCCGGGCGGGACGCGTACACCTGGACGACCTCGCGGCCCGCGCGCGCCCCGGTGTTCCGCACCGTGACGGCGACCACGCCATCTTGATCAATGTCGATCGCGTCGTAGGACCAGGTCGTGTAGCCCATGCCGTGCCCGAACGGGAACAGCGGCCTGCGCCCGTCGCGGTCGAAGGCCCGGTAGCCGATGAACAGGCCCTCGTCGTAGCGCAGCACGCCGTCGGCCGGGCGCACCGACGGCAGGCCTGACTCCTGCGCCGGCCACGTGGTGGGCAGCCGCCCGCCGGGTTCGGCGGCGCCGAGCAGCACGTCAGCGAGCGCGTTGCCGTACTCCTGGCCGCCGAACCAGGTCAGCAGCACGGCAGGCACCTCGTCCGCCCACGGCATCAGCACCGGGGCGCCCGAGTTGACAACCACGACCGTCCGCGGGTTGGCCGCGGCAACGACGCGGACCAGCTCGTCCTGCCGCCCGGGCAGCGCCAGGGTCTTCCGGTCGAAGCCCTCGCTCTCGGTCTCCGCTGTCGTGCCGACGACGACCACGGCATAGTCGCACGACGCCGCCAGCGCTGCCGCCGCGGCGATCTCCTCGTCGTCGGTTCCGTGCGGCGGCTCGAAGTTGAGCTGCAGGAACGTGGCGAAGCCGGCCATCGGCGAGGACCCTACCTCGTGCTCGACGACCACCGGGACCGGTTCGCCCTCGGCCAGTTCCAGCGGCACGATCCGCTGCGGCGGGGTCATCAGGCTCTCGGCTACGTCCGAGCCCTCGGCCGGGGTCAGCTCCGCGTCGAAGACCTCGGCGCCGCGGACCAGCAGCCGGTGCCGGCCCAGTCCCGAGACGCCGATCCGGTACGTGCCGGCCGCGGTCGCCTTGATGACGCTGCGGATCTCCAGCCGGGCCACCGATCCGGCCGGGTACGCGGGGCCGAAGCCGCTCATCCAGACCCACGACCCGGTGCCGCGCAGCTCTGAGCCGAGCAGTTCGCCGGACGAACCGAAGAACCGGACCTCCGCGCCGAGGGTGACGCCGTCCGGCTGGAACTGGCTGCCGACCGCGACGGCGGGTACCCGGCCGGTCCCGTACAGGCCCGCCGCGTACCGGACATCGACGCCGTTGACGCGCAGGCCGTCCACCGGGGAGAACGTGTACTGCGGGAACACCGTAGCGCTACCGCCGCCCATGGTCCTGGCCAGCCCGGCGTTCGGCCCGATCACCGCGACCGGTACCTGGCCCCGCGCAGGCGGCGGGAGCGGCAGCAGGTTCCCCTCGTTCCGCGCCAGCACGAAACTGGCGGCGGCGGTCTCCCGCAGCTGGGTGACGATGTCAGGCCCGTCGCCCTCGGCCAGGCTGGTGGCGGCGTCCAGCGCCCCGACCCGCCCGGCCAGCCGCAGGATCCGCAGCACCTTGTCATCGATCAGCGCCTCGTCTACCGTGCCGTCCTGGACGGCCGCGAGCAGCGCGTCCCCCCACGGCCCGAACGTCTGAGCGGGCCCGGGCATGGCCAGGTCAAGCGCGGCGCGCGCGTCACCCACGGTCGACCGCGCGGCGGTCCAGTCGGATACCACCACGCCGTCGAAGCCCCACTCGTCGTGCAGGATGCCGCGCAGCAGCGGGCTCTCGGTCATCGAGAAGCCGTTGACCCCGTTGTAGGCGGCCATCACCGACCACACGCCGCCCTCGCGCACGATCGCCTCGAACGGCGCCAGGTACAGCTCACGCAGCACCCGGTCGTCGATGCGCGCGTCCAGGGTCATCCGCTGGGTCTCGGAGTCGTTACCGACGAAGTGCTTGACGCAGGCGCCGACGCCTGCTTCCTGCAACCCGCGCACATAGGCGATGCCGATGCGGCCGGTGAGCAGCGGATCCTCCGAGAAGCACTCGAAGTGCCGCCCGCCGTACGGCGTCCTGTGCAGGTTCACGGTCGGCGCGAGCAGCACGTCCACGCCCTTGCGGCGCGCCTCGTACGCCAGCAGCCGCCCGATCGTCTCGACCCGCGCCTCGTCCCAGGTCGCCGCCAGCGCGGTAGGCGACGGGATATTCGCCGACGGGTCCCGCTCGTCCCAGGTCTCGCCGCGCACCCCGGCCGGCCCGTCGGACACGACGAGCCGGCGCAACCCCGCCTCCGGCAGCGGGTACAGCGACCAGAAGTCCGCGCCGGTCAGCAACCGTACCTTCTGCTCCAGCGAGAGCGAGCCGACCCGCTGCCAGAGATCGGAGTCCTCGTACTCCCTCACGGCGCGGGCAGGTTCACCCGCCGCGCCAGCGACGAGCGGTGCGCGTCCGCCGTTCCGAAAGCCAGCGAGTCCGCCTTGGCCCGCTTGAGATACAGGTGTGCCGGATGTTCCCACGTGAAGCCAATACCCCCGTGCAGCTGGACGCACTCCTGCGCGGCGTGCACCGCGACGTCGGAGCAATACGCCTTGGCCAGCGCGACCGCGACCGGAGCGTCGCCCGAGCCGGAGGCCAGGCACGCGGCGGCGTACCTGGACGCCGCCCTGGCCTGCGCGACCGCGACCCACAGGTCGGCGAGCCGGTGCTTCAGGGCCTGGAAGGAGCCGACCGGACGGGCGAACTGCTTGCGCTCTTTCACATAGGACACCGTCATGTCCAGGCACCGCTGCGCCACGCCGAGCTGCTCGGCGGCGATCACGCAGGCGCCAGCGGTCAGCCCCGCCTCAAGCGCCTTCGCCGCCTCCGCACCTGACGCCATCAAGGTGGCGGGCACGTCATCGAACGAGATGTCGCACAGCTGCCTGGTCATGTCCAGCGATGCCACCGGCGTCCTGGTCACCCGCGGCGACGCGACATCGATCTGGTACAGCCCCTGCGGCACGCCGTCGGCCGGGACCAGCAGCATGCCCGCGGGCAGCGCGTCCGCCACGCCCCTGACCGATCCGCGCAGCCGGTACCAGCCGACCCCCTTGTCGCCCGGGTGTGCCGCGGCGACGCGCACCGACACAGGGAACGGCGCACCGGGCGCGGTCTCGAACGGCACCGCGAGGGCCATGGTGTAGCCGCCGTCGGCCAGCTTGCCGAGCAGGTGCACCGGCTCGCGGGAGGAGCCCAGGGCAGCCAGCAGGCATGCGGTGGACACCACCGCGCTGCCGAGGAACGGCACCGGCACGACCGCCGCGCCGAGCGCCTCCGCGGCCGTGGCGGCTTCCCGGTAGGAGGCGCCGGCGCCGCCGGAAGCTTCCGGTATCAGCAGTCCCGCACAGCCCACGTCAACGGCCACCGAACGCCACAGCTCCGTGTCGTAGGTGTCGGCCGATTCGGTTCGCGCCAGCAGCTTGTCCCAGCCGCCCCGGTCGGCGAGCAGGGATCCCAGGGCATCAGCCAACGACCGTTCCGCGTCTGAATACAGCAGGTCAGGGAAGCCTTCGCCGCCAGCTCTTGCACTCATCTGGGCAGATCCTTCCATGCCACGTCCTTGTCGGCGCGCGGCTCTGACGGCAGGCCGAGCACGCGTTCCGCGATGATGTTGCGCAAGATCTCGGACGTGCCGCCCTCGATCGAGTTGCCGCGGGCACGCAGGTAGCGGAAGCCGGGGCCGCGGCCGAAGAAGCTGGCGCGCTCGGTGCGGCGCATGGACCAGTCGTCGTAGCGCAGGCCGTCGGCGGCGTTGAGTTCCACCTCAAGTCCCGAAATTTCCTGATTGAGCCGGGCGAAGACCAGCTTGGCGGCGGAGCCCTCGGGGCCGGGCTTCCCGGCGGCGAGCTGCTGCCGCAGCCGTTCGGCCGCCAGCCGGGCCACCTCCGCCTCCACCCACAGCCGCAGCAGCCGGTCGTGCAGTCCGTGCGTGCGCAGCTCGGGGTGGTCGCGCCAGGTCTTCACCACCGCGCCGATCATGCCGCTCTCCCGCGGCACCGCACGTGCGCTGCCGATGCTCACCCGCTCGCTCATCAGCGTGGTCATCGCGACCGACCAGCCGTCGCCGACCGCGCTCAGCCGGTCCGTGTCGGGGATCCGCACCTCGGACAGGAACACCTCGTTGAATTCGGCCTCGCCGGTGAACTGGCGGAGCGGCCGGACCTCGACGCCGGGCGCCGTCATGTCACAGACGAGATAGGTGAGGCCCGCGTGCTTGGGCACATCGGGATCGGTCCGTGCGAGCAGCAAGCCCCACTGGGCCTGGTGTGCCGATGAGGTCCAGACCTTCTGCCCGGATACCACCCAGTCGTCGCCGTCCCTGGTCGCCCGGGTGCCGAGCGCGGCCAGGTCGCTTCCCGCGCCTGGCTCGCTGAACAGCTGGCACCAGACCTCCTGGCCGGTCCACAGCTTACGCATCCAGCGCTGTTTCTGCTGGTAATTGCCGTGCACGAGGATGGTGGGAGCGGCCATGCCGAGCCCGATGACGATCCGCTCCGGCTCGTTGTCCGGTGCCTGCGCAGCGGCGAACTCGGCATCCACGGCGGCCTGCAGCGACCTGGGCAGGCCGAGCCCGCCGAGCCCCTCGGGGTAATGCACCCAGGCCAGGCCCGCGTCGAACCGCGCGTTGAGGAAGTCCTGACGCCTGGTCGGGTCGCTGTCACGGAGAAACGCGCGGACCCGTTCGCGCAGCTCAGCCTCATTCAGCATAGAGGTCCGCCGGCTACGTAGATGACCTGGCCGGAAACGAAGCCCGCACCGTCGCTGACCAGGAACGAAATCGTGTGCGCCACGTCGTCGGCCTGCCCGACCCTGCGCACGGGGATCTCGGTCGCGGCGGCCGCCTGGAAGTCCTCGAACGACATCTTCACCCGGGCCGCGGTGGCCGCCGTCATGTCGGTGACGATGAAGCCGGGCGCGACGGCGTTGGCGGTGATGCCGAACTGCCCGAGTTCGATGGCCAGCGTCTTGGTGAAACCCTGCATGCCGGCCTTGGCGGCGGAGTAGTTGACCTGGCCGCGGTTGCCCAGCGCGGAGCTGGAGGAGAGGTTGACGATGCGGCCGAACTTCTGCTGGACCATGTACGCCTGGGCGGCGCGGGTCATCAGGAACGCGCCGCGCAGGTGCACGCCGAGAACTGTGTCCCAGTCCTCGTCGGTCATCTTGAACAGCATGTTGTCCCTGATCACGCCCGCGTTGTTGACTAGTACGGCGGGCGCGCCGAGCTCGTTCGCGACGCGTTCAACCGCCTGTTGAACCTGTTCAGAATTGCTCACATCGGCCGCGACAGCGAGCGCGCGCCCGCCGGCCCCGGTGATCTCCTCCACCGTCGCCTTGCAGGCTTCCTCCTGCAGGTCGAGTACCGCGACGGCCATCCCGTCCGCGGCCAGCCTGCGCGCGGTGGCGGCGCCGATGCCGCGGGCTGCTCCAGTCACGATCGCGACTCGCTGTGTCACGTGGCTTCTCCTTTATTCTCATAACGACCTGTGGTTCCTCGCCCCAGGCCGTCCCGCCCCCAGCCTAGCTACTCACTAGTACGTGACGGAAGGAGGTCACGGTTTAGCGGATTCCCTGCGTTCCGCGGGCTTTTGCCCGTACTGTCAGCGCGCCGCGACACATCCTCAGAGGGGCTGGGGAACGCGGCCGGGGCTTGGAGGGCAAATCCACATGAAGTTCAAACCCATCGCCGCCATCGTCGCTGCCGCGGGACTGTCCCTCGTCACGGCGCTGTCGCTCACCACGGCGGGCTCGGCGGCGGCGGCGCCGCTCGCACAGCCGAAGCAGCACAAGCCCGCGCCGCCACCGCAGGTCACGGGGAACCGGCTCCAGTCGGCGCTGCTGCCCGGCTCGGCCTTCGGAGACGGCTTCACCGCCTCGGATCTGCACAGCACGGGCCGGAGGCTGCTGTCCACCCGCGCCTTCCTGAATGTGCCCCGCATGAGCTGCAGCAATTTCGAGGCATTCTTCTACTACGCGGGGTTCGGCAACACCGCGGGCACGATCGGCTTCGAAACCAACCCGAATCCGTTCCCCGCGTACCCCAACACCGTCCTTTACGGCGCGCAGAACGTGCTCCAGTTCGCGAGCACCAAAACCGCCACCTCGTTCTTCGGCCAGGAGCGCGCGAAGTACAGTGCGTGCCAGTCATTCAGCGAACCCAACCCAGGCGACACCAACCCGGGCGGCGGCAGGCTGGAAGTGACGACGATGTCGGTGGCGAAGACGACGATCAGCAGGGACCAGGCCTTTGTCGTCACCCAGCTGGTCGACCTGTCGGAGATCCCCGGGCTCACCTTCTACAACAACACCCTGGTCGTGCTGGCCGGCACCAACGTCTATGAGTTCTGGAACCTCAGCGGCACCAACGATGAGCCGTCACCGGCGCTGATGGCCAAGCTGATCAGCCGGACCCAGGCGCTTTACCTGCACCACAGGTAAGCGGCCGGAAGCTCTTTCTGGGGGAAGCCATCCCCCAGACCCCCTGGTTTGAAGTTCGCGGCGGGCCAGTGAGCGTTTGTGCACCTCATCTGGCCCGTCCGCGAACCTCAGGCTCCGCGCCCCGGCCCACAGGCTGGCCAGCGGTGTATCCTGGCTGACCCCGGCCGCGCCGTGCGCCTGGATCGCGCGGTCGATTACCCACTCGGCCATCCGCGGCGTGACGATCTTGATCGCCTGGATCTCGGTGTGCGCGGCCTTGTTGCCCTGGGTGTCCATCATCCAGGCGGCCTTCAGCGTGAGCAGCCGGGCCTGCTCGATCCGCACCCGTGACTCCGCGATCCAGTCCTGGATCACGCCCTGGTCGGCCAGCGGCTTGCCCCACGCGGTCCTGGCCAGGGCACGCTTGCACATGAGGTCGAGCGCACGCTCGGCGGCGCCGACCATGCGCATGCAGTGGTGAATGCGGCCGGGTCCGAGCCTGGCCTGCGCGATCGCGAACCCGGCGCCCTCCTCAGCGATGAGGTTCGCGGCCGGAACCTTGACGTTGCTGAACTCCACCTCGGCGTGCCCGCCGTGCGGGCCGTCCGAATAGCCGAACACCCGCATCCCACGATGGATCGTCACGCCCGGCGTGTCGCGGGGCACCAGGACCATCGAGTGATGCCCGTGGCTCTGCGCCGGCTGGGAGGTCACGCCCATCACGATGAGCACCTGGCAGTTGGGGTTCAGCGCGCCGGTCGACCACCACTTACGCCCGTTGACGAGGTAGCCGTCGCCGTCCCTGGCGATGGTCGCCGCGATGTTCGTCGCGTCGCTGGACGCCACCGCCGGCTCGGTCATGCAGAACGCCGACCGGATCTCCCCGTCCAGCAGCGGCCTCAGCCAGCGCTCCTTCTGCTCGTCGGTGCCGAACTCGGCCAGCAGTTCCATGTTGCCCGTGTCGGGGGCCGCGCAGTTCAGCGCCTCCGGCGCGAGGGCCGGACTCCATCCGGTGATCTCGGCGAGCGGCGCGTACTGCACGTTGGTCAGCGGCGCGTCGGGCAGCAGGTCACCTGGCGCCGCGGCCGCCGCCTTGCCGGTGAGGAACAGGTTCCACAGCCCGCGCTTGCGCGCCTGCGCCTTCAGCTCCTCGGTGATCGGCACGCGCTCCCACGGACGGCCGTCCGCGGCGGCGGCCTCGACCTGCTCCGCGTAGACGGACTCGGCCGGAAACACGTGTTCGTCCATGAACGCTGTCAGGCGCTCGCGCAGTTCCAGCGTCCTGCCGTCAAAACCGAAATCCACGGCTCAACCTCCCGGGTCATCCGCTACAAGCGTATAGGCAATAGGGGCGGACGATCTTGGCCACGCGGGCCGCTGGTCTCGGTTTCGTCCCTTAGGTAGCGGTATGCCCGCCACCTCGGTAGCGTCGCTTCGCTGAGTCGATGCGGTGGAGCAGAGGCGGTACATGAGGGTTCGCGCGATAGTCATCTCGGTCGCCATCGCTGGAGTGGTGCTGGCCGGGGACTCTGGATCGAGTGCTGGCTCCGCGGCCAGGTTCGCCGGCTCAGCGGCAGGGGCGAGCGCGGGGGCGCGGACCGGATCTGGATCCGCTGCCGGGCCGGACGGGCCGGCCGCGGCCCGTGCGGGCGGCGGGCGCGGCGCGCCCGGTCAGCTCACCGGCGCGCAGCTCACCGCGGCCCTGCTCCCGGCCCGCGACTTCCCGGCTGCCTTCGCGGCCAGCCAGCAGGGCTCGTCCGACTCGGGCAGCAGCCTGGAGAAGTCGGCGGCCACGTACAGCCCGTCCACCATCAGCTGCACGGACTGGGACAACTACTTCACCAGCCCGGGGTTCGGCGAGACGGCGTTCACGACCGGCACCGTGA
>Ga0126381_100002014_pt1 | contig 21897 bp, 21 predicted proteins | sample PanSoiMetPlot_28_FD_96465 | JGI IMG/M metagenome (GOLD analysis project Ga0126381, IMG submission 96465) | Tropical forest soil microbial communities from Panama - MetaG Plot_28 | ecosystem: Environmental > Terrestrial > Soil > Tropical forest > Bulk soil | place: Panama | collected 2016-02-17
ACCACTGGGCCTTCAGGCAGCTACCTCATCCTTGCGCGGGCGACCGCGTGCCCGCTTGCGCGGCACTATCTCGCCCCTGATGAACAGCTCGCCGCCCCAGACTCCCCAGGGCTCCCTGCGCTCAATCGCACCAGCCAGGCACTTGCCCCTGGCCGGGCAACTGCGGCAGAGCGACTTGGCAAGCTCCACGTCATCTGGCGATTCGGCGAAGAACAGGTCGGGCTCGGCCGCGCACGGCAGCGCGCGGCCCCTGACCACTCCGGCCGGTCCGGCTACCCCGGTCGGTCCCGCCGACTTCACCATCACGGTGACCGGCATGCTTCCGCCGATCGCGGTCACCCGCACGAATTCCGCCTCGGCCGCCGCTCTGTCGTCTATGACAGCGACGGGTCCTGGCCGATACATCGGCCTCATCCCCTCTCATCTGCTGGTCGCAGCGTCTCGTCTGTGCTGACTACGGTGGCCTCACATGACTGAGGCCGCGGACCCGATGTACTGGGTCCGCGGCCTCTGGGGATCTTGGCCGGTCTGGCTAGACCGGATCCCTGGCCGGATGCGGACCCAATGCACCGCTGCCCTTCAGGGCGGCGATGCGGGTCGTGTGGGCGTAATTCACTTTGCTGATGGGCTGCTGCCCAGCGACCTTCGCCGAGCCAGCCACCTGGATGCCAATGCCGAAGAGCGCGGCCCTTGAGCTCCCCTGCGGTCGCACAAACGCCTTGGCGGCCGCCGACCGGGCACCTGCCCTCGCCGGCCCCGCCAGCTCCTCCACATGGCCACGAGGAACGGGCATCTGGACGCGACCGAGCAAGGCGCCCATGCGGGACCGCACGGCTGTCGTCTCTGGGATATCGGCCAGACTGACCAGGTTCAGCATTCCGGGCACCTCCTTCTTTGCAGCGTCACAACACCCTCCGGGCTGAAGAACTAGCTAGACCTTAAGCAGCATTACCACGGACAGGCAACTGTTTTTCCGATGACGTGTCCAGACGGTTATCGGAGCGTATCAGTGGTGCGGATGAGACCCTCCTGCACCACCGACACGACGAGCTGCCCGTCGCGGGTGAACAGCTCACCCCGCGCCAGCCCGCGTGCCCCGGCGGCCACCGGTGACTCTTGCGCGTACAGCAGCCATCTATCCGCACGGAATGGCCGGTGGAACCACATGGCGTGGTCCAGGCTGGCCCCCACCGTCCTGCCGTCGCCCCAGGACAAGCCGTTGGCAAGCAGCACCGAGTCGAGCAAGGTCATATCCGATGCGTAGGTCACCAGGCACACGTGCAGGAGTTCGTCATCGGGCAGTTCGCCATCGGCCTTGATCCAGGCCAGGCTCTGCGTTGCCCGCAAGGCTGGATCTCCGGCCGCCTCGAACGTCAGCGGGCCCAGGTAGCGGATATCGATGGGATTGCTCGCTGACAGATCGGCCGCGGCGTCGCCGAACTGCCGCCTGATTCGTTCGGCCGCGGTGGGCAGATCCTCAGGCGGCAGCACGTCCGGCATGGGCCGAGAATGCTCGACGCCGGGCTCGGGCCGGTGGAACGACGCCGACAGCGTGAAGATCGGCTTGCCGTGCTGCACAGCCGACACCCGTCTGGTGGTGAATGACCGGCCGTCCCTGACGCGGTCGACGAGGTAGACCAGCGGCACGGTCGGATCGCCTGGCCTGATGAAGTAGGCGTGCAGTGAGTGAACGGGGCGGTCGTCGGGCACCGTGCGGCCAGCCGCCACCAGCGCCTGGCCCGCCACCTGGCCGCCGAACACGCGCTGCCGCCGCTCGCCCTCCGGGCTGCGGCCACGGAAGATGTCGAGCTCGATTTGCTCGAGATCAAGCAGCTCAACCACGGCGTCAAGAGCCTTGGTCACTCTGTTTCCCCCGCTCGCCTCCGGGCGCTTTTGGGCACCGCCTTCCCTCCTCGCTCGTCGCTGCGCTCCTCACTCGTCAGTCCAGGCGGCGCCGCGCCCTTTGGCTCGCGGGTCCCATTGTCCTCCACCAGCTTCCGAGCGCCTCGGGGCACCGGCGACTGGACGTCGGCGAGGAATCTCGACGGGGTCCGCGCGCCACGACCGCCTGGCTCCCTGGCGGCTGACCAGGACAGGAAGAGCCGATCCCTGGCTCGGGTCAGGCCCACATAGAAGAGCCGGCGCTCCTCATCGATCGCCTGCGGTGTGGCCGCGTAGCTGATCGGCAGGGCGCCATCGGTCAGGCACGGCAAGAACACCGCACCCCACTCCAGCCCCTTGGCTGCGTGCAGCGATGCCAGCGTCACGCCGCCCGCGTCGGGTGCGTGGCCGATCGCGCTCCGCAGGCCGAGCTCGGCGGCCAGGTCGGCGAGCCTGGCACCCGGATTGGTAGCGAAGAACTCCTCAGCCAGGCGCGCGAGCGCGTCGAGCGATTCCCACCGCTCGGCGGCCTTGCCACGTCCGGCGGGCGGATCATTCGTCAGGCCGATTCCGGTAAGCACCGGGCGTATCTGCTCGGCCGGATCCTCGTCAGGTGACGCCGACCTGGCGGCCGCCCGCAGCAAGCCGATCGCCTGCTTGACCTCGGAGCGTTCGTAGAACCGCTCCGCGCCGCGCAGCCGGAACGCGACGCCCGCCCCGCCAAGCGCCTCCTCGAACTTGGCGGTCATCGCGTTGGTCCTGACGAGTACCGCGATCTGGCCTGGGGCCAGGCCCGAGTCAATGAGCTCGGCTATCCCGTCGGCCACGCCAGCCGCCTCGGCCCGTTCGTCCGGATACTCGGTCAGCGTCGGAGCGACCCCGCCCGGCCGCTGAGCGGTCAGCGGCGGCTGTCCTGAATGTCCGAATACTCGGTTCGCGAGCGTGATCACGTGCGGCGTTGACCTGTAGTTGCGGGTCAGCCGGATGACCGTGGCGCCCGGGTACCTGAGCGGGAACCTGGTCAGGTAGGCGTGCGTCGCTCCGGCGAACGAGTAGATGGTCTGCCGCGGGTCTCCGACCACGCAGATGTCGTCCCGCTGCCCGAGCCACTGGTCGAGCAGGAGCTGCTGCAGCGGGTTGACGTCCTGGTACTCGTCAACGACGAAGTAGCGGTACCGGTCAGCGACCGCCGCGGCCGCCGCTGGGTGACCGGCGAGAATCGCAGCCGTCAGTTCAAGCACGGACTCGAAGTCCACCAGATGCCGCTGCGCGCGCAGCGCTTCGTAGCTGGCGTAGAGATCCGCCAGCCGGGCCGCTGGGAGCGGTCCGGTCCGCTCCGCCCTCTCGCTCTCGACCGCGTACTCTTCCGGCCGCACCTGGCTGACCTTGGCCCACTCGATCTCAGCCGCCGCGTCACGAAGCTCGCTCGGATCAGCGGACAGCCGCAGCCGCTTGGCTGCCTCGGCGAGCAGGCCAACCTTGGACTCGAGCACAGCGGGCGGCTGACCGCCGACGACGCTCGGCCAGAAGTGGGTGAGCTGGCGCAACGCGGCCGAGTGGAACGTCCTGGCCTGAACCTGGTCGAGCCCGACGCCAGGGACGGCCCGCTCGCCGAGCTGCCGCAGCCTGCCGCGCAGCTCCCCAGCCGCCCTGGTGGTGAACGTCACAGCAAGCACCCGGTCGGGCCGCACCACGGCGGTAGCGACCGCGTAGGCGATCCTGTGGACGACCGCGCGGGTCTTGCCGGTGCCGGCGCCTGCCAGTACGCACACCGGCCCGCGAACGGCAAGCGCGACTTCGCGCTGCTCTGGGTCGAGCGCAGAAAGCACGGCGTCGGCGCCCGATCCCTGCGCTACGTCAGCTGCCGAGCCAAGCGCCCGCACCGCCCCTGGCGTGTCGTTAGCCAGTTCGGTCAACGGCATAACCTCCTCGGTCAACCGCCATCCTGCCCTAGGCTGGCGACACTGGCGGCCAACCGGCAACTCGCCACCAGGGGGCCGGGCGGACGCGAACCGCCAAGGGCGCCCAAATCCGGCCGACCTGGCAGGAAGCACCTCGCAGATGCGGACGTTAGTAGAGTTCAGGTGCGAGAATGGCGGCCAAGGAGGGCGACGCATGACGCAGCCACTGACGATGTACACCACACCTTGGTGCGGGTACTGCCGGCGGCTCAAGGACCAGCTTGCTCGCGAGGGCATCGAGATCGCCGAGGTCGATATAGAGCGCGACCCCGCGGCCGCGGAGTATGTGATGACCGTGAACGGCGGCTTCCAGACGGTTCCCACCGTGCTGTTCGGCGACGGCAGCACTCTCACCAACCCATCCGTGCGTGCGATCAAGCAGCGGATGGCGGAACTGGCTGTCACGCCATGACCGAAGTGCGCGGCGCGAAGGGCGCGGGGGCAGGCGGGTCACCCGCCCAGCCCCCCAACGGCGACGGTCGCCCAGACGACGCCGTCGTGCGGCGTACCAAGGACGGCTGGCGGGTGGGCAGTGCCGACCTGCCCGACCTTACGAGCGCGATGGTGCTCGCCGACCTGCTTGCCGCCGAGCTGCCGACCATGGAAATGACCAAAGTGGAAGCTCAGCCCAGGTCAGTCGGCGATACGGCGAGCCCGCCCAGGGAACCTGGTGCCGCCGAGACAAGCAAGCTGAGGGCCACGATCGGCCAGCTCGAGCACGCGCTGATGGCGCGGGTCAGGGTCGAGCAGGCGATCGGCGTACTCGCCGAGCGCCACCGGATCCAGCCAAGGCAGGCATTCGAGCAGCTCAGGGCCGCAGCGCGGAGCCGTGGCAAGCGGGTCATCGATATCGCATCAGACGTCGTCGCCAGCGCAACCAACCCGCTGCTGCAGCTCCCAGACGAGCTGTCGAGGCCACGCCCGACCGGCCGTCACGCTCGCCGAGCGCGCGGCGTCCTAGGCAGCGAGTAGCCCCAGGCCCCGAACTTCACCCGCCGAGCCAACGCACCCCCGACCAGGCAACTTGACCCGCGCTCGACGAGACCGTTGCCCAAAGTTATGACTGATTGACATTACGTAGCCGAGGGTAGACAACGGCTCGTGGGTCGCACCGCGGCCTAGAGCGAGGGCCAGAGCGTGGATATCGGGGGATGCCCAGGTCGCCTTCTGATCATCGGCGGGGCCGAGGACAGGTGCTGCGGTGCTGGGGTTCTCGAACGTTTCGCCTGGCTCTGCGGCGGCAGCGAGGCACGAATCGTGATGATCACCACGGCGACCGGAATGCCAGGTCAGGTGCTTGCCGAGTACGAGCAGGTCTTCAGCAAGCTCGGAGTCAAAGAGGTCGCGGAACTACCGATCAGCGGCCGCGCCGACGCCGACAGCGAGGACGCCAGGGACATGCTTGACCAGGCGAGCGGCGTGTTCTTCAGCGGCGGTGACCAGTCGAGGCTGCAGACCCTCGTGGGCTCACGCATCAACGACCAGCTGCGCGACCGCCTAGGAACCGGCCTCATCGTGGCCGGCACCAGCGCCGGAGCGACCGCCCTCGGCCGGACGATGATACTCGGCGGCAATGGCGCCGCGGCGTCAACGGCGACCGTGAGGACCGCCCCAGGGCTCGGCCTCATGCCGAGGATGCTCATCGACATGCACTTCGGCGAGCGCGGCAGGCTGCCCAGGCTACTCAGCGCGGTCACGCTCGATCCCGACCGGCTCGGCGTCGGCATCGATGAGAACACCGCGATCTGCGCGCAGCGAGACAGCTTCGAGGTGCTCGGCAGCGGCGTGGTCAGCGTCGTCGACGCGGCGCACGCGACGGTGGTGCACGCTGCGACCGATGAGGACCCGATCACCCTGTTCGACGTGCGGCTTCACCTTCTTCCCGCGGGCAGCGTCTTCGACATCGCGGCTAGGTCGCCGGCCATCGGCCCTGCCCACGCCAGGTACTGACCAGTCAGGTACCGATCAACTGCGCTAAAGGAGCTGAATTGCACCTGGAATACGTGCGTCACCTCAGCGGCCCCAACATCTTCACGCGGTCGCCAGTCAGCCTCGCCCGGCTCGAACTCGGCGAGTTGACCTGCCGGGAGACGACCGAGTTCCTCGGCTTCGCCGAGCGCCTGACGATGCTGCTGCCCGGCTTGCGCGAGCACCACTGCGCAGCCGGCCGGCCAGGCGGATTCATCGACGCCATGGCGCGCGGCACGTTCTTCGGCCACGTGGTCGAGCACGTCGCGCTCGACCTGTCCGCGCTGGCCGGACGCGACGTGCACCTCGGGCGGACGATGTGGGCAGGCGCCGACGGGCGCTATGACGTGATCATGGAGTGCCCCCAAGACGAGCCTGAAGACTCCGCGGTGCCAGAAGAGCTCTGCCAGCTCGCGATCAGCACGGTAACCGACCTTCTTTCGAAAAGAAGGCCGGACTTCACCGAGCACATAGGAGCAATCGCCAGGACGGTTGAACGAGAGCGCCTCGGCCCGAGCACGGCCGCCATCGCAGCCGCGGCTCGCCGCAGAGGAATTCCGGTCAGGCGCGTAGGCGGCCTGTCGATGCTGCGGCTCGGCTACGGCTGCTACCGGCGGCTTCTGAGCGCGGCAACGACCGAGCAGACCTCGGCTCTTGGCGTCGACATCGCCGGCGACAAGGTGCTGGCGAAGCAGTTCATGGCCAGGGCGGGCATCCCGGTGCCGGAAGGAGTCGTCGCGCAGAGCGTCCAGGACGCCGTGGCTGCGCTCGACCGGCTCGGCAGTCCGGTCGTGATCAAGCCAAGGAACGGCAACCACGGCAAGTGCGTGACGGTCGGCATACGCACACCCGCCCAAGCCGAGCAGGCCTACAACCGGGCGGCGGCCGGATCTGGGTCATGCGCGGTGATCGTGGAGAGCTACATTCCCGGCCACGACTACCGGGTGCTCGTCGTCGACGGCAGGGTCATCGCGGCCGCCCAGCTGATGCCGCCGGCGGTGACCGGCGACGGCAGCAGCTCCATCCGCGAGCTGATCGACGCAGTGAACGCCGATCCGCGCCGTGGCCACGGCCATTCGCGCGTGCTTACACAGATCCTGATAGACGACGTGACGCTCGCCCACCTGGCCGCGACCGGCCTTGACCCGGAATCCGTGCCGACCGCCGGGCAGCAGGTCAGCCTGCGCAAGAACGGCAACCTGTCGACCGGCGGCACAAGCAAGGACGTCACCAGCGCGGTACACGACGACGTGGCCGAGCTGTGCAGGCGCTCGGCGATGGCCGCCGGCCTCGACATCTGCGGCATTGACATCAGGATGCCTGACATCGGCGCCCCGCTGCTGTCAGGGGACGGTCAGCCCGCAGCGGTGATCGAGATCAACGCCTGCCCTGGCCTGCGGATGCACCTGGCACCCGCCGAGGGCAGCCCGCGCAACGTGGCCGAACCGATCATCGACAGGCTCTATCCGCCCGGAGCCCAGTCCCGGATCCCGATCATCGCCGTGACCGGCACCAACGGCAAGACCTCGACAGTGAGGATGATCGCGCACGTGCTGAGCCAGGCCGGCCTGCGCACCGGCATGTCCTGCACAGAAGGCGTCTGGGTCGCCGGGCGCTGCGTGCTCAAGGCCGACGCATCCGGCCCGCGCTCGGCCGAGATGGTGCTCGACGACACCAGCATCGAGGCCGCCGTGCTGGAGACCGCCAGAGGCGGAATCATCAGGCGCGGTCTTGGCTACGACAAGGCCGACGTGGCCGTGATCACGAACATTAGCCATGACCACCTCGGCGATGACGGCGTCGACGAGCTCGACGAACTGGTCAGCATCAAGGCGCTGGTAGCCGAGGAAGTGGCGGCTGGCGGCACCGTCGTGCTCAATGCAGCCGATCAGCGGGTGGCGGCGATCGCTGATCGGGCCGCCGTGCGCAAGAACACCCCGGTGATCAGGTACTTCAGCGCCATCCCGGGGTGCGTCGTAATCGAGCGGCACAAGCGAGCTGGCGGCATCTGCTATGAGGTGTGCGACGGCCAGCTCACAGAGACCGATGGCAGCCGGCAGCGGGTGATCATGGACGTGGCGGAGCTGCCCGGCGCCTTCGGCGGGAAGGCGAGGCACGTGGTGGCCAACGCGCTTGCCGCCGCTGCGGCCTGCCGGGCGGCCGGCATTCCCGTAAAGGAGATCCGGGCCGCGCTCTGCGATTTCGTACCCGAGCGCGCTAATCCCGGCCGAGGCAATATTTACGCGGCAACCGCAAGCCAGGACGGCTCAGGTCAGCCCAACCCGGTGCTCGTTGACTACGCGCACAACGCCGCCGCGCTGCTGGCCACCGGCGAGCTCGTGCGAGCGGCCTGGGGCGGCCATCACGTCGCCGCGATCACCTTGCCTGGCGACCGGCGTGATGACCTGGTGGCCGAGTCGGCAGAGGCAATCGCTAGCTGCTTCGCCACTGTGGTGGTCTACGAGGACGAGGACCTGCGCGGCCGGGCTCCTGGGGAGATGCGCGAGATGATCGCCGCCGCGATGCGTAAGGCGAGGCCCGATGTCCTCATCAGGCACGCGCACGGCGCGCACGACGCGCTGCGCCAGGCGGTGAGGCTGGCCGCCGGAGGGGCAGTCCTGTTCATATACGAGAAGCTCGCCGATGCTCGGTCGGCGCTCGACGCGGTCGACGCCGTCCCATGGCCGCAAGCGGAGCTTGCCGCTGATTCCGGCCCTGACCGGCTGACAATCGATGACCTAGCGCAAAGTCTCATCACGGAGGCCAACGAGAGCGTCACCGTGCCGATCGGGCCAGCACTCTAGGCGGCTTTGCGTATCGCTTTCGCACATTGATGCGTTGGCCTTAGTTGCTGCCCTATTTCCGGCTTGGGATTAACCGGCTACAGTTGTCGCGCGGGAGGGTTCTACAGCCGTCGTGACGATGCCGTGGTAGGGGGGCTGTCGCCGATGCGCCGTGGTCCACAGCTTCGTTCCGAGGGAAAGATGCGGTGAGCGACGACATCAAATCTGCGTCAGCAAATGTCAATCCGGGCGACAAGATTGCCGGGTACCGGCTGGAGGAACAGATCGGCCAGGGTGGCATGGCCGTCGTATACCGCGCGCTCGATGAGCGACTCGACCGCAGGGTGGCGCTGAAGCTGCTAGCGCCCGGCCTCGCGGCCGACACCGCGTTCCGTACCAGGTTCATCAGGGAATCGCGCGCGGCCGCTGCCGTCGACCATCCGAACATCATTCCGGTGTACGACGCCGGGGACGCTGGCGGCTTCCTGTTCATCGCCATGCGCTACGTGTCAGGCGGGGATGTCCGAGCGCTGTTTGCCGATGGCCAGGTAATATCGCCAGCCCGGGTGTGGAACATAGTCAACCAGGTCGCCGCGGCGCTCGACGCTGCGCACGAGCACGACCTGATTCACCGGGATGTCAAGCCGGCCAACATGCTGCTCGACGCCTCTGGCGGCAAGAGCACTAGCAGCAAGAGGCAGCAGTCCGGCGAACAGTCAGAGCACGTATACCTCTCAGATTTCGGGATCAGCAAGCAGACGCTGGCGAGCCACCTGACCTCGACCGGCCAGTTCGTAGGCACGCTCGACTACATAGCTCCCGAGCAGATCGAAGCTCAGACCATTGACGGCAGGGCCGACCAGTACTCACTGGCGTGTGCGACTTACGAGCTGCTGACCGGCGAGCCGCCGTTCCGCCGCGACCTCGGGCTCGCGCTGATTAACGCGCATCTGTCAGCTCTGGCGCCTTTGGTCACCGCCAAGAGGTCTGACATTCCGCTTGCGGTCGATCAGGTGCTGGCCAAGGCCATGGCCAAGTCGCCTGGCCAGCGTTACGAGACGTGCGTCGACTTCGCCACTGACCTTGGCAAGGCGATCGGCAAGGTGCCTGGCATCCCATCGGTCTCGGCCACGACGGCGCAGCCAACACCCGGTGACAGCAGCGAGCAAGCCAAGGCCTGGCCGGCCACTGAACTGGCCAGTCCGGGAACAGCCGCCGCAGCGGCCGCCATGCCGCTGGTCGCCGCCGTCGGCGCCGACCAGCTCACGCAAAAGCCGGCTCCGGCGGTGACGCCAGCACAGCCAATACAGTGGCCGGCCGGTACGCCGGGCGGCTTCGATGCCGCCACGCAGTACGCGGCCACACCGCCACCAGGACAGACGCCGCCACCAGGACAAACTCCGCCGCCGCAGCCGCAACCAGGCAACTGGCAGGCGAGCGGCCCGGCCAATCCCCAGCCCGGTTACGCGCCATACCCTGGGCAGCAGCAGTTCCAGCCGTATCAGACCGGCCCCGTCGGACCTCCCATTCAAGGCTGGACACCGCAGAGCGGGCCCGGCTGGCCGCAGCCACCGCAGCCCAAGAAGTCACGCGGCGCCGTAATCGGCGCTGTCATCGCGACCGTAGCCGTGGTCGCTGCCGTGGCGGCGGTGGTGTACTACGTCGTGCTGCCAAAGAGCAATAACACCGGCAATAACAGCAACGCGAACTCATCTAGCTCGTCGAGTACGTCGCCGCCGCAGAACAATCAGTCATCGACGCCCGGCAGCAGCAACCAGGGCGGGCCAACGGCGCAGAGCGAGGCGACGGCGATCAACACCTTGCTTGTCAACAGCGCCCAGAGCAGGTCGCAATGGAATGCCAACACCCTGCTGACTAACACGGCGAATTGCGTTGCCATTGGCGCCGACGTCACTCAGATTGGCGACATCGCAGCCGAGCGGCAGTCCGAGCTCAACCAGGCAGGAAACTTGCAGGTCGACGCCATATCGAACGGCGCGACGCTCAAGAGCCAGCTGATGACCGCGCTGCAGGAATCTCTCAGCATCGACAGCGACTACCTGTCCTGGGCCAAGCAGCAGCGAGACTCAGGGTGCTCCGTCGGCACCAACTCGACCTACTACCAGGACGCCTCGAACCAGAACAGCCAGGCAACGGCCGACAAGGAGACGTTCCTCGGCACCTGGGACCCGATCGCCAGCACCTACGGCCTGGAGCAGTTCGACGCCGGCCAGATCTGAGCCGCGGCAACTACCTCAAGCCGGATAATCGCAGATCGGAAAGTCGGAATTCGGAAAACCCGAAATTGAATTACTTGCTGACCTGACATCATCAAAGGCGTCGGCGCCGCTCTCCGCTGAGCGGCCCGAACAACAGCAACGGTCCAACGCCGCTGTCAGGACAGCAGCAACGGTCCAACGCTGCTGTTCACTGTGCTGACCGCGACCGGGCTGGCGCGAAGTTGAGGTCAGCGGCCTAGCTTGCTGTACACCTGCGCGGAGATGTGCTCGATCGTTGCGATCCCGGCCTGCTCTGATGCGTTTCCGTTGGTCAGCACGGCGAGCACGTAGTTGCGGCCGCCTCCGCGTATCCAGCCGATGCTGTCAACCTGCCAGTTCGTGTCGCTGGCCAGGTCGAGCGGCAGCCATCCGTTCTTGAGCGCGATGGTCGTACCGGCTGGCACGCCAGCCGATACTCCCCAGGCCTGATCGGACTCGATCTTCTCCATCAGGCCAAGACCGTAGTTCCTGTTGAGGCTGTTCAGTATCGAGTTCGGATAAGCGAAATCCCTGACCAGCTTGACCTCATCAGCCGCCGTGGTCTTTGTCAGGCCCCAGCCAGGCAGCGTCGTCGATCCGGGAATGAACGCGAGCGTCGACACGGTGGTGTGGGACATTCCAACCGACTCGTCAAAGCGCTGAACGCCTGACGGCCCGCCATCATCGGAGAGCAGTTGCGTGGCGGCGCTATTGTCGCTGTTCTCGATCATCGTCGTCATAAGCTGCAGCTCGGTGTCTGGTGGCCGGGCTCCTGCCGTCTGCGCCTGCTTCAACGCGGCGCCCAGGATCTCGACTTTGACGATGCTCGCCGTGTCCTCGACTACGCCGGGATGAAACACCCAGGTCCTACCCGTTCGCCTGTCGTAGACGGCGGCGGTAACCACGCCCGGCCTGGTGGCGACGTAACGGGCCAGGCCCGCGAACGGCGAAGTTCGGTGATCCCCGGGCTTGCCAGAGGCTGGCGTCGACGTCGAACCACCGAAAGGGTCCGGTTCTCCGGGCGTCGACTGAAACTTCGACGTCGGAGATGGCTGCGCGCCGACCGATTGCCCGACACTCGCACATCCCGCCGCGAGCAGGGCAATGACGGAGATCGCGGCGGCCTTACTTGATCCCCTGAGTGACCGGCGCATAGTGTTATTTCACCCTGTGTCTTGGCTTGGTCTTAGCCTGAATCCTACTGGCGACATGCCACGCTTCCCGTATAGATGGCGTAATCGGATATCGGCTTCGACCAGCCGCTAAGTGTTAGCCGACTGTCCCTTTAGGCCAGTGGCCGAGCAGGAACCTGATGATGGCGGCCTCAAGAGCGCGAGCAATCCGGCGCTGAACGGTCGGCGACGTCAGCAGCGCGGCGTCGGCGGCGTTCGGCATGTTGCCGCATTCGATCAATACCTTGGGAACGGCGGTGAGATTGAGCCCAGCGAGATTATTACGAAAAATGTAGCCATTGTGGCCGTAGTAATTGGCTGGGCGCAGCGGAGTGTCAGCAATGAACGCCCTGTGGACGTAACTGCCGAACCGCAGCGACGAGGCGATCACGTTGTCGTTCGGGCCGTCGGCGACAGGCTCGAGCACCGTGAAGCCGCGGCCCCAGGTCGGGCCGCCGTCGGCGTGAATGTCGATGGCGACGTCGGTGTGATTCAGCATTGTCGAACGCAGGTTGACGCACGGGCCAACGCCGTCGTTGTTCTTCCTGGTCAGTACTATCCGCGCGCCGTCCCTGCGCAGGTAGGAGGCGAGGAAACTGGCAACGTTCCAGTTGAACTGCGCCTCGGTGTAACCGGAGGCGGTCTGGGTGCCCGTGGTGTTGCAGTTCTCCGACTCCCTGCCGTTCCAGATTTGCCGGTCTATGTAGGCGGGGTCGGTGTGGTTGAGTCCGTTGTGCCCTGGGTCGATGCCGATGACCTTGCCGGCCAGTGGCCGGGCCGCTCGATGGGTGCCACCGGAGGTCTTGCCCGGCGACGAGTGCGGCGACGCGACCGGCGACAACGAGGCTGGCTGACCCTTGGTAGTCCCGCTGCCTTGAGGCGTTCCAGCGCCTGCCGACACGCAGCCTGCGGAGGTCAGGCAGGTTATGAGCACGGCGGCCCAGCATTGGATGGCGCGGGTACCGCGACGTTGCAGCGCGCGCGTGCCGGGACGGTGAACGGTCATGTGGCCCCGATCAGTGCCTGGCGAGGAAGGCGATGATGGCTCGCGAGAGCGCCCACGCGATCTTCCGTTGGACGCGAGCCGACGTGAGCAGCCTCGCGTCGTGCGCGTTTCGCATATTGCCGCACTCGATCAGGACCTTCGGCATCGTGGTGAGATTGAGCCCGGCCAGATCGTTTCGCGAGATGTAGCCGTTGACGCCGTAGTAATCGCTGACCTTAATCGGCGTGTAGCGCAAGAACGCCCCGTGGACATCCCGGCCGAACCGCCTTGATGACCTGATCACCTTGTGGTTCACACGGTCGGAGACAGGCAGGAGCACGGTGAATCCCCGGCCGCCAGGAGGGCCGCCGTCGGCGTGGATGTCGATGGACACGTTGGCGTGCGCCCGATCAAGTATCCGGGCCCTCCTATTCACGCACGGGCCGACGCCACGGTTGTTCTTCCTGGTCAGCACCACTTTCGCGCCGTCTTTGCGCAGGATCCTGGCCAGGTCGGTGGCCACTAGCCAGTTGAACTTGGCCTCGGGATAGCGGGCGTTTGTCTCGGTGCCCGTGGTGTCACAGGCCTCCCATTCCCTGCCGTTCCATATGAGGTGGTTAATGAACGTGGGATCGGCGTAGTTCCGGCCATTGTGGCCCGGGTCGATACCGATGACCTTGCCCGCCAGGGGCTTGCTCGCCCCGGGTGCGGCGCTCGCGGCTGTCGTCGCGCACGTGGCGGCAGCGGCGGCGACCAGGCTGAGCCCGACCAAGGCAACTCGGCTTCGACCGATTCGCGACACAGGTTCTCCTTCCAGCGCAAGTCAGAGCATAGTGAGCGCCGCTGCGCGAGGCCGGTCGAACCGTTCAGCCGATGACGCTCAGCCGATGACACCGCGGCCGCTGGTCAATGACTCAGCGATGACCGTGCGGAGTATGTCGTTGGTGCCCTCGCCGATCACCATGAGCGGCGCGTCCCGGTAGAGGCGCTCGACGGTGAACTCCTTGGAGTACCCGTAGCCGCCGTGTACCTGCATGGCCGTGAAGGCGCACTCGTAAGCGACTTCGGACGCGTACACCTTGGCCAGGCCGGACTCCAGGTCGGCTCGCTGGCCAGCGTCGGCTCGCGACGCCGCCCAGTAGGTCAGCAGCCGGGCCGCCTGCAGCTTCATCGCCATGTCGGCGAGCTTGAGCTGCACCGCCTGGAAGCCCGATATCTTCTGCCCGAAAGCGTCTCGTTCTCCGGCGTACCGAAGCGCCTGATCGTAGGCCTCCTGAGCGACGCCGACGGCGCGGGCGGCGATATTGATCCTGCCCTTCTCCAGCGCCGCGAGCACCTGCTGAAGCCCTCGGCCTTCCCGGCCGCCCAGCAGGTTAGCAGCGGGCACGACCGCGTCGTCGAACACGAGCTCGCACGTCTCGGGTCCTCGGTAGCCGAGCTTGGGCAGGTCCCTGACCACCTCGAAGCCGGGCGTGGACTGGTCCACGAGCAAGACGGACATCCCGGCGTGTGCCGGACTCGCCGAAGGATCGGTCTTGACCAGCACAGGCAGCGGATCAGCATGCCGGGCGTTGGTAATCCAGGTCTTCCTGCCGTTCAGAATGAAGCTGTCGCCGACCTTTGTCGCGACGGTCGCGATGCCTTGCAAGTCACTCCCGGCGCCTGGCTCGGTCAGCGCGATGCCGGTCCTCCGCTCGCCAGATGCGAGCGCCGGGAGATGGACCTGCTTCTGTTCCTCTGTGCCGAACCTGGCGATCATCCAGCACGACAGCGAGTGACTGCCGATGATCCCGGCGACGCCCATCCAGCCACGCGAGATCTCCTCGAATACCACGGCAAGCGAGACCATGTCCGCCGCCATGCCGCCGTACTCATCAGGGACGAGCAGGCCGAAGAGCCCCATCTTCCGCATGGTTGCGACGATCTCGTCCGGGTAGCGGCCCGAGTCCTCGAACTCCCTGGCGACCGGCCTGATCTCCGCGTCGACGAACGACCTTATGGTGTCGCGCAGCAGCCGCTGCTCGGCAGACAGTTCGAAGTCCATGACGGCTCCTTGAAAGTGCCTAGGAGAGGACGCGCCACCTGAAGTTTCGCAGCCCGATGGTCAGGAAGACCTTCGTCAGGTCCTCGGTGTGGATCGCGATCTTCATCAGCACGAAATCCTAGCTGTCGCACGCTGACTCTCCCGGTCAAGGCAGCACCGTGCCCCTTCGGCTCGCGGGCACGGCTACTGGCGATCTGGCGGTACCACCGGCCGGGGGTCGGTTAGGCGCTGGCCTGCCCTCTCTTGGATCAGTTCATCGAGCCGGATCCAGGCGGACGGCAGGTCACCTGGCGGCGACATCAGCGCCAGCGTCAGCTGGTCGTTGGCCATTTCGGGCGGGGATGCGGCCTCACCAAGCTCATAACGCGCCGCGAAGGCCATGATCTTGTCGGCGAGGGCCTCCAGCCGCGCATCGGCCGGGTCCCAGTCGACGGCCTGATCGTAGGCCAGGTAGATCTGACGGAACTCGGGATCGGCGAGCCCCTTGAGCTTCTCATCCGCCGCGTCGTCGGCGGCATCTCGGTACCTCGCTGCCAGCAGGATCCAGCCGTCGCGCTCTATCTGTACTGTGCGCGCGCTGATTCCGATGGCGCGAAGTTGGTCAAGGAACTCGGCGATCTTGGGTGGCAGGAACAGCGAGTCGCCTGCGGCGAGCCCGGCTATCCGCCGCCTTTGCTCCTGCAGATCACGGACCCGCGACCTGAGAGCCGCGTCGATCTGGTTCACGGCCTGGGAGAATTCGCCAGGCTCGGCCCTGAGCAGCTCCTTGATCCTGGCCAGCGGCACTCCGGCGTCGGCTAGCGTCTTGATCTTGATCAGGTCGACGACGGCGTTCGCGTCGTACCGGCGGTAGCCAGAGTAATCCCGGTCTGGCTCGGCCAGCAGCCCGCGCTGATGGTAGTGGCGGATCGCGCGTATGGTCACGCCGACGTAGTCGGCGACCTGACCGATCGTGAGCTTCATCGATTTCCTCCGCTAGCGGGAGGCGGCACGCCTGAAGAGCGCCCGTGCCCACAAGTATCCGACAAGCGCCAGGCCAGCACACCAGGCGAGCGCTATGTAGCCGGTGTTGCCGAGCGGCGTGCCCATCAGCAGGCCGCGCAGAGCATTGATGATCGGCGTGAAGGGCTGGTATTCAGCGAACCACCGGAGTCCAGGCGCCATCGACTGAGCCGGGACGAAGGCGCTGCCGAGGAACGGCAGGAACATCAGGGGCATGGGCAGGTTGCTCGCGTTTTCCGGGGTCTTGGCCACGAGGCCAAGCGCTACCGATAGCCAGGTGAGCGCGAACGCAACCACTACCACGAGGCCGACCACCGCGAGCCACCCGGCCAGGCTGGCAGACGGCCGGAAACCCAGCGCGACGGCGACGCAGGTGACCACCGCTGTGCTGATGACGGTCTGGATGACGCTGCCGACCACGTGACCGGTGAGCACGGAGCCCCGGGCGATCGCCATGGTGCGAAACCGGTTGATGATGCCCTTGGTCATGTCCGTGTTGACGGCGACCGCTGTCGAGATCGAGGCCGAGGCCAGCGAGAGCACGATGATGCCGGGTGCCAGGTAAGCGATGTAGTGGCCGTGGTCAGCCCCGCTGAGGCCCGCGCCAAGGGCACCGCCAAGCACGTAGAGGAAAAGCAGCAAGAAGATGACCGGCATCGCGACGACGCTGATCGTCATACCGGGGTAGCGCAGCATGTGCCGCAGATTGCGGCGCAGCATCGTCGCCGAGTCGCGGAGTGCGTAGGACTGGGTAGTCATCGCGTGATGTCCTTTTCTGTGCTGATCTGATCTGCATCGATGGCGGGAGAATCGGTACCGATATGACCGGTAAGCGTGAGGAAGACGTCATCAAGATCCGGCGTGTGGATGGAAAGCGCGGCCACGTCGATCGACGCATCGGCAAGCTGGTCGAGTACGGCGCGCAGCGCCTTGACACTGCCGTCGCTCGGGACCTGCAGCGCGAGGCCCTCGTCGTCGTAGCCGGATAGGCCGAGCACTCGCGCCGCTGCGCCGAGCTCATCGACGTCGGCGAACTCGAGCCGCAGGTGACCGCCGGGGATGAGCCGCTTGAGCTCGTCCGGGGTGCCCTCGGCGACCAGCTTGCCGTTGTCGAGCACAGCGATCCGGTCGGCGAGCTGGTCGGCCTCCTCCAGGTACTGAGTCGTGAGGAAGATCGTGACGCCGTCGGCCACCAGATCACGGATGATCTGCCAGAGCTGACGGCGGCTACGGGGATCCAGCCCCGCGGTCGGCTCGTCAAGGAAGATGATCCTTGGCCTGCCCACCAGTGTCATCGCGAGGTCGAGCCTGCGCCGCATTCCGCCCGAGTACGTCATCGCCATTTTCGACGCCGCCTCGGTGAGGTCGAACACCTCGAGCAGTTCGGCGGCCCTGCGCCGCCCTTCGCTGCGGTCGACATGGTTCAGGTCGGCCATCAGCAGCAGGTTTTCCGTGCCGGTTAGCAGGTCATCGACAGCTGAGAACTGGCCGGTGACGCCGATCTGCGCCCGCACCTGATCGGCTTGCGCCCGCACGTCGAAGCCGGCCACTCTGGCCTCGCCGCCGCTGGCTCTGATCAGAGTGGACAGGATCTGGACGGTTGTGGTCTTGCCTGCCCCGTTCGGGCCAAGGAGCGAAAAGATCGTGCCTTCGGCAACGTGAAGGTCGATACCGTCGAGAACAACCTTTTCGCCGAACGACTTGCCTAGCCCGGTCGCCGAGATGGCGAGCGATGCTGGCGACTGCGTGTTCTTGTTCATGCGCCCTATCGTCAAAGGTTGACCCAGCGTCAAGGTCAAGCCACGAGTCAGATCGACTTTGCTGGGGCTGGGTAGGTTGGCTTCATGGATGAGAACCGCTGCCTGAGGGTGACCGACGCGCTCCGAGACCGGGGCATCGACGCGCACCTGGCCACGCTCGGCGTCGACTCGTACGCGATCCGAATCGATCTTGGTGACGGGCGCGAGGCAATCTGGGGCACCGAGGGGACAGCGAGCCTGGAGGCCGAAGTTCTGCTCGACGGAGACCTCGTGGGATTCATACCTGAGATTCCCGGCTCGGCGGATTTCAACGAAGCGCAGATCGTCGATGCCATCGCCCGCGCCGATTACGACGAGCCGGAAGGCAGGGAGCGCCCGGTAGCGCCGCCGCCCGAGCCTTCATTGCCGCGAGAAGGCGGCGTGTTCCGCCGCTTCATGGGCGGCTTCCGCGAGGACACCAAGTAACCAGGCATCGCGGTTCGCCCGACTCCGAGCGAGCGGTTTCCGATTACATAACCTGGGTACGCGATGGCCACGAGCGATAGTTCCAGCTCGGCAGCAGATTCCTGGACTTAAGCTCTTAAGTCTCATCGCGGGGGACATCACATGGGAATCCGGCCGGGCGCGCGCCCGGTGACAAGGATGGCCGTCGCGCTCGTGGCGGTCGCGATGGCCATCATTGAGGGCTGCGCCGGTCCTCGGCCAGCGCGGCCAGCGCATTTCGGCTCGATCCCGCCCCCGGGCCAGATGGAAAGTCCTGGCTACGCGGCGATACTGGGGCCAGTGTCCGGCAGAGGTTCCAAGACCTTCACCATCTCTGCGCCGCCGGGCATCGCCGTATGGATCGCCTGCATCGGCGAGGGCAGGACATGGATGAGAAGCCCAGTGGTGATGGCGGCGGTCTGCGGCAACGGCACCGCTTACGCATCTGGGCTGACCCAGCCGACGAATTTCCGACGCGGGCAGCAGCTGACTGTGCGCATCACCGCTCCGAAAACTGTCAGGTGGAGGTTTCGTATAGACGGCGCACACTGGTAAGGCTGTTACCGCCGCCTCAGGCGGTCGATTGAGAGCCCGTCTTGGCACCAGCGCGTTCCCAGGGCGCGGTGAAGCCGATGGCGCCGCCGTTGCGGTACGAGGTGATCCTGACCTGCAGGCCAGGCATCGGCGATTCGATCATCAAGCCGCCGCCGATCACGATCCCGACATGTCCTGGCGCCTTGGTTGTGCCGTCTCCCCCTACGAAGAACACCAGATCACCGGGCTGAACCTGGCTAGCAGGAACCCTCGGACCCCATTTCCACTGCTCCTGCGACGTGCGCGGGATGAAGATGCCGGCCGCCCGGTACGCCATCATCACCAGGCCAGAGCAGTCGAACGAATCCGGCCCTGCGCCGCCCCACTGATAGGGCTTGCCGAGTTGAGCCTCCGCGAACGTGATCGCGGCTGCTGCGGCGTTACTTGAGGCGACGCCGACTCCAGGCAGGCAGCTAGGCGCGTCGTCAACCGTGACCGGCGTGACCGAGTAGCCGCCTTTGGCGTAGGTGGACGCCCAGCCGAGCACCGACTGGACGTAGGACTCCAGGTGGTTGTAAGCGAAGATCGCATCGGTCGGGCTGTCGATGACGCCGTGCTCGACCAGGTACTTGGCCGCGCCCGCGATGGCATCGGCCGGTTCGTACACGCTGGCGATGCCATCGCCGTTGGCGTCCGTCGCGACGCCGCTGACGTGCTGGCTCGCCGGATGTACGGGCGCGCCGCCCCAGGTGTCTCCCGCCGCGCCGCCGATGCCTATCTGCATCGGGCCCGCCGCACCGAACGCGTTCGCGCCGCTGTGCACTCCCGGCAGGGTGGTCTGACCGTCGTCGCTCTCGACCTTGGCGATCCCGGCGAGAATCACCCACGGCACCCGGTACTGCGCTCCGATGGACTTGAACAGCGACAGGTAGTTAACCGGAATGGAATTCGCTGCCGTGCTGCTCGGCGGCGGCTGATTGCCGCCGCCGTTTCCTGCGGACGAGCACGCGTTCGAGGTGGAGTAGAGCAGCCCGCCGCCGGCGAAGAGCAGCATCGGCGCAGCCAGCACGGCAACGATCAGCAGCGCGATCACCGCGGCCAGGCCAAAGGCTGCGGGTTTGGCCAGGCCTGACGGCATCCTGATCATTGATTGCCCGCGGACTCTGGCTCAATGTTGCTGACCTGCCAGCTGCTCGCTGCGCCGGTCACTGTGATGGCGTAGTTGCCAAGCTGGCGTCCGCGACCCTGTGTGCCGGTCGTCCGCTCGGTCAGCGCCACGACGAACGTGATGCTCGACGGCCCGAACGCGCGCAGCGACGTGATCACCGCAGAGCCAACAGAGACCTGCTTGCCGTTGACTCGAGCGGCCACGAGACCCGGTGCCGAGTACGCCCGCCCGAGCAACTCGGCGAGCTGGCCGGTGATCAGCGGCTTCATCGGCGCGAGGTAGCTCGCCGCATTTCGTCGGTAGGAGTAAGTACCGTAATCAGCGGCGAATGTGGTGGTCACCCGAGCCGCGCTGGCGAGGCCAGCTTGGGTGAATGGCAGCCAGCTGTAGATGTCAGGATCGTTCCCGGACGACGGCGGGGGCGCTGCCGGAGATGAGGAGGTGGGACCCGTCGCGGCCGGGGACGCGGGCTGGTGGCTGGGCGTTGGGCTCGACCGGGGCTGGGCCGCAGCGCCGTCGGACGACTTGGGCAGGAACAGGTAGACGCCGAGCCCGGCCAGCACGAGCACGACAACGGCGAATGTGATGAGTCGCTGGGCCGGGGTGAGTTCCATCGCGCTCAGCTACTTCCGTCGCCTGACCGGTCGCAGCCAGAACGGGCCTGACGCGTTGTCTTCACCGCCCAGCGACCGGCCGCTGAGCGGCAGGCCGGGCTCAGGCGGCGGCTCGACCGGCGTGAAGTCCGACCCGGCTGAATGGGGCGATGACCGCCGTTCGGACGGCGTTGACGGACGCCCCGACCCCGAGGAGGGACGCCCCGACATCCGCGATGGGCGCCCGGATGCCGCCGGCGGACGCCCGGACGCGGACGGTGCCGCTGACGGCGGCTGGCTTGACCGGCTCGGCGCGGAGGACCACGGCGCCGAGCGCCCAGGTGCGGAGGATCGCGGTGCCGCCGGCCGCGGTGGTGCCGCCGCCCTGGGGGGTGCCGGATCCCTGGGCGCCGGCGTCCTCGCGGGTGCCGGGGACCGAGGGCTTGCCGTCGTGCTCGGCGGCGGCGACGCAGCCGGACGCGCACCCGCCGCCGGCGCGCTCTGTCGTCTCGCCGCCGCGCCGGCGCTTCCGGCCAGGCCGCTGCCCGATCCTCCTGGCCACCGCTGGCCCGACGAGGCCGTCGACATCGGGCGCGGGGCGGGCGGCGGCGCCGATGCGCCCGCACCGTTCCCTGACGGACCCGAGGATCCGCCCTGCACCCAGCTCGTCGGCGCGCGCTGGTTGACCGGCAGCCGCAGCGGCGGCGCCTGGTCACCAGATGTGGACGCTCCGGCCGACGCACCCCTGGCCCGTGCCCTGGCGGCCGCCCCGGCCTGGGCGGCCGCGCCAGCGCCCGTCGGATCCGATGAGCCGCCGCTTGACCCGCCAACGGGCACCTCGCCGCTCGCTCCCCCGCCGTCGGCGGCTGCCGCGCCGGCCGCCAGGCTCGCGGTGCTGACCGCGGTCGCCGCGCCAAGCGCGAGACCGGCTGCCTGAGCTGGATTGCGGCGCGCCCACCTGGCCACGCGGTAGCCGGCGAAGCCGGGCACCGCCAGCGTCGCTGCCGTCCTCGTGTTCGCCCGCGCCGTGGCCGCGGCACGGCTGAGATCGGCCTCGGCCCGGTCGGTCGCGCCGATAGCGCTGTAGCCTACCGAGGCGAACAAGTGCTGGAACGGCTTCCTGTAAATGAATACGGCGACGGTCACCAAGGTGATCATGAGGATCTTCAGCGCCCATGGCAGCACCGCGTCGGAAGTCCCCATGATCAGCGCGTAGCAGTACAGCAGCACGCTCAGCGCCAGCGCGACGGCTGCCTGCTAGAGCAGCACGCCGACCAGCATCTCGAACCATCGCACCGCGATCAC
>Ga0126381_100002015_pt1 | contig 21892 bp, 19 predicted proteins | sample PanSoiMetPlot_28_FD_96465 | JGI IMG/M metagenome (GOLD analysis project Ga0126381, IMG submission 96465) | Tropical forest soil microbial communities from Panama - MetaG Plot_28 | ecosystem: Environmental > Terrestrial > Soil > Tropical forest > Bulk soil | place: Panama | collected 2016-02-17
GCGGCGGGCTTTTGTTTGACATGATCCTGCATCCTTGTATCTCCGGCTTCTAGCGCGGCGGGATTTGAATGAGCTCGGCGAGCTGCGCCTGTGTCAGCGGCGCCTGCGTGTACTTCAGCTCTACAGCGTCGTTAACGATGGTCGGAAGCCCGACGATGGTGTCGGGATTGAGCGCCGACTTGGGGAAGAAGCCGTCGCGGGCGCGTTGCGCGATTGCGGACGGGATATTGAGCCATTCGGCGTAGGTCTTGAGCGCGGCGGGATCGGAATACTCCCAGTCGAGGCTTTCGCGGTAGGCCTGCACATAGCGCGTGAGGACGTCGCGGCGCGTCTGCAGGGCCGCCAGGTTGGTGATTAGGAGCCGCACGGTCTGCCCCTTGAACGCGGTCGCATCGTTGCCGGTCGCGATGACGCGGATCTTGTTCTGATCGATCAGCTCGAGCCCGAAGGGCGGCGCCGACCAGCCGACGTCGATCTGGCCGGACATCACCTGCGTCAAGGTCGGGGCCGGGCCGCCGGTCGCGGTCGGGATGGCCTTGAGACCGTATTGCTTGACGAATGCGGTGACGATGCCGTCGGTCGAGGAGCCCTTGCCGGAAAACGCAATCGTCTTGCCGTCGGTGTCCTTGAGCGCCTTGATCGGAGAATCCGCCTTCACGTACCAGAACAGGTCGGCGGCGCCGGTCGTCTCCGCCCCGATGATGCGCACCGGCCCGTTCTTGGAGAAGGCGCCGAGCGCCCCCATGACGCCCGCCCCCACCCCGATATCGACGCTGCCCGAGAGCACCGCCTGCAAGGTCTCGGCGCTGCCTTGGGTGTACAGCAATTCGAGCCTGAGGGCGTGCTTCTTGAAGATGCCGCCGCGCTGGCCGAGCTCGGAGACGGAGGTGTCCCAGTTGCCGCGCTGGCCGACCGCGAGCTTGAGCGCGTCCTCGCCGCGCGCGCTCGCCGATGTGAGCGCCACCACGAACGCCAGCGTGGCGGCGCTGCGCCTGATCGTCTTCCGCATGACGTACCTCCATTCGACGCTTCACAGCCTAGCAAATCCCCTGGCGGTGCAATACGCTTCGCCCGCGACCACACCGATCACATTCCAAAGGGATAAGACCATGCGCATGCAGTGGGCAGTGATTGCCGGATTGACCGTTGCGATGTCGCCGGCTCAAGCGCAGCAACCAAGCTCCCTTGCGGCGGCAGCCAATGCGATGGGCGCCGTGAATTCGATCCAATACACCGCGACCGGGCTCATGTACGGTTTCGGCCAGGCCTTCGAGCCCGGCGGCCGCTGGCCGAAATTCATCCAGAGCACCTATGCCGTCTCGATCAACTACCAGACGCCGTCGATGCGGCTCGTTACGGGTCGCAGGCAGGGCGAGTCGCCGCCACGCGGCGGCGCCACACAGCCGATCGCGGGCGAGCAGGGTGCGGTCAATGTGGTGAGCGACAAATATGCCTGGCAGGAGGGCGGCCCGCAGGCGGCGCCCAATCCCGCCGCGGCGAGCGACCGCCTGTTGCAATTGTGGACGACGCCGCACGGCGTGATCAAGGCGGCGCAGGCCAATTCGGCCCGCGTTGACGGCAACACCGTGAGCTTCACGGTCGATGGCCGCGCCGTGAAGGCCACGCTCAATTCGCAGAACCTGGTCGACAAGGTCACCTATCTGTCCAGCAACGAGGTCGTCGGCGACTATCCGATCGAGATTTCCTATTCGGACTATGCCGACTTCGGCGGCATCAAGTTCCCACGCCATATCGTGCAGACCGAGGACGGCCACCCGACGCTCGACATCAACGTCAGCGAGGTCAAGGCAAACCCGCCGGTGTCGGAGATCGTGCCGGCCAATGTGCAGATCGCCGGCACGACGGTGCCTGCGCCCAAGATCGGCGTCGAGAAGCTGGCGGAGGGCGTCTGGTACTTGACCACGCCCAACCAGCGCAGCTGGGCCGTCGAGTTCAAGGATTACGCGGTGGTCGTCGAAGGCATCGGCAGCGAGGCGCGCAACATCGCCCTTTTGGACGAGGTCGCCAAACTCATTCCGGACAAGCCGGTCCGCTATGTCATCAATACGCATGCACATTACGACCATGCCGGCGGCTTGCGCACCTACGTCGCCAAGGGCATCACGGTGGTGACGCACGAGACCAACAAGGCCTTTTACGAGCAGGCCTGGACGCGGCCGCACACGGTCATGCCCGATCTGTTGTCGCGGTCGCCGCGGCCGGCGACGTTCGAGACCGTGACTGACAAGAAGGTCATCACCGACGGCACGCGCTCGATCGAGCTCTACTTCATGAAGGGCACCAGCCACCAGGTCGCCAATCTCCTGGTGTTCATGCCCAAGGAAGGCCTGCTCTATTGGGGCGACGGCTACAACCCGCCGCAGGGCAACGACCCGCGCGACTCCGGCCGCACGCCCGAGCAGATGATCGACCTCTACCGCATCATAACCATGAACAATCTCGACGTGAAGACGATCGCGCCGGCGCACGGATTCGGGCCGAAGCCCTACGACGATCTGAAGAAGGCGATCGGGCTCACGCCGTTGTGATAGGTGAGGCACCACTGAGCCAGCCTCTCCGCGAGCGGGCCGGCCATTGCTCAAACTAGCGCATGTTCCGGAAAGTGCCTGCCGCGCGGGCGTGGTCACCGGTTCTTCGATAAGAGCATGCGCCAATGCAAGAGAAAAAGAGAGCGTATCCCGTTCCCTTCGAACGGGATACGCTTAGGAGCGGCCGGTCGAGATGTGTCAAGCGGTCGATTTGATGGTCGATGCCAGGGGTGACTCACCGGCAAACCTTTCGAACTGCATGCGATCCACTATCCTAACATATCTTCGGTTCTGCGTCTTGATGATGCCGCGCCTGGCCAAGCTTTGAAATGCACGGCTCACAGCCGCCAACGTCATTCCAACGTACTCACCAATATCCGAGCGCTGCATCGGAAGAAAGATTTCGTCCGTTCTTTCGCCTCTGGTAAATTGGAGTTGCTCGATCAATTGGAGGAACATAGCGAGCTTTGAGATCGCCTTCCTTTGACTTAGCAAAATGGCGTGACGCTGCGCTTGGCAGAGCTCCTGGCAGAGCTTGCAGATAAGATGAAACTCCAGCTGGGGGTCTTTGGGTAACCGGCTTCGGAGCGCGGGCAGCGACACGCGATAGACGGTGACGGGCGATACAGCTCTTGTCGAGTTTGCATATTTTCCCTCCGCGGAGAGTCCAAATAGGTCATCGGACAGCAAGAACGCAAAGATGCGCCGACTTTGGTTGGAATCCTCCTTGTAGGCCGCCACTACTCCCTGGATGACGTTAAAGATCGCCTCCGCGCGGTCACCTTCACGATAAATAACCTCACCCTTCTTGAATCGAACAATCGAGGCGATTGCGGCCAACCGAGCCCGTTCTTGATCGGACAGCAGCTGGCGCGCTCGTCCTCCCGTGGGGGTCCAGGGGTGGAGGGCTCGAAGTGCAGGCCCTTGAGCAAGAACCGGTTTGTGAGTTTTCGTCATGCGCTCTCGGTGATCAAGAGCCTCCTTTCGCGCACAAAAGCAGTTCGAAGTTTGATCAGGATCAAATTTTCGGTCCCGATTCGACTGGCATACCGTGTTGCGCAATGCTAGGCGGTGACGAACCACCCGCTCCGGGGATGGTCATGCTCCCCACATTGGGCGCGTATAATCATTACGTTTTGCACGTTTGATTAATGGAAAATCCCGGAAAGAGCTGAATCACGGCCAATGAAATATCTGACAGCGCGCCCGACAGGGATCAACGCCAGGGTCTTCGTCGAAGGTGCGTTGCGCTGGTTGCCAAGGGAGCCCGAACACTCACCCCTTGCCGACACAGTAGTCGACGATGGCGCGCCTGGCACGCTTGCACCGCCGCGCAAGCGTGCGCGCCTGCTCCTCGCCGCCGACGACGCCGAGCTGCGCAACCGTGTGTACCATCTGCTGTCGGCGCGATGGCAGGTCGAGGCCGTGGCGGACGGGCAGGCCGCCCTCGATGCCGCGCGCCGTCACAAACCCGATCTCGTGCTTGCCGACATCATAATGCCGCGTCTCGATGGCATGGCACTCTTGTCAGCCTTGCGAGCCGACCCGGAGCTGAGCAACGTGCCGGTCATCCTCCTCTCAGCCCGCGCCGGCGAGGAAGCGCTGGTCGAAGGACTGAGGGCCGGTGCGGACAATTATTTGGTGGGGCCTTTTTCGGAGCGGGAACTGATCGCATGCGTGGACGGAAGCCTCGCGCTCGCAAAACGGCGGGCCGGGGAGCTCGCCTCCATGTCGCGCCTCAATCAGCTAAGCGCTCGACTGACGGCCACGTCCGACCTACCTTCGCTCCTGCACGAGATCCTCGACGCCACCATGGAGCTTCAGGGCGCCGATTTTGGCAACATCCGGATCTGTGACCGCGAGAGCGACACACTCGAACTTTTCGCCCAGCGGGGGTTCAAGCCGGAGTTTTTGGACTATTTTCGGAGCATCTCTGCCGACGGCCGCTCGTCGTGCAGTATCGCCTTGAGGGACCGCCGTCGCGTCATCATCGAGGATGTCCTCGCTGATCCGGACTTCGCATTACACCGGGACATCGCAGCCTGCGGCGGCTTTCGCGCCGTGCAATCGACGCCGCTTTTCGAGCGCGGCAGCGGCGCGCTCGTGGGCGTCCTTTCGACCCATTTCCGCAATCCGCACCGGCCATCGGAGCGCGACCTGCGGCTGACGGACTTCTATGCGCAGCAGGCAGCCGACGTCATCGCCTTCAGGCTAGCGGAGCGGCGCCTGCGCGAGAGCCAAACGCGCCTCAAAGCCGCGGTCGATCTCCTGCATTTGGGAAGCTACGCCTGGGATCCGCAGACCAACGTGTTCGAATGGGATGCCCGCATGAAAGCCATGTGGGGGCTGCCGCCCGAAGCCTCAGTCGATTATGACGTGTGGCGCGGCGCCATCCACCAGGACGATGTTGCCCGTGTCGACGCCGCGCTCGTCAAACTCGTCGATCCCCGGCATGGCGGCTTTTGCGACAACGAGTATCGCGTCATTGGCATCACCGATGGCGTAGAGCGTTGGATCGCGTCGCGCGGTACGACCACTTTCGAGAATGGCAAGCCCGTTGCGTTCTTCGGCGTTGCGCTGGACGTGACGGAGCGCAAACAAACGGAGCAGGCAAATCTGCTGCTTATCGCCGAGCTTCAGCACCGCACGCGCAACCTGCTTGCGGTAGTGAGCGCGATCTCGATGGAGACGGCGGCCGCGTCGAGCTCGCTCGGCGATTTTTCCCGCACCTTTGGTGATCGCCTGTCGGCGCTGTCGCGGGTGCAGGGCCTGCTGTCCCGGGTAGACATCACGCCCGTCACGGTCCGCGAATTGGTGCGCCTCGAACTGCAGGCGCTCGGCGCCGAGCCGGATGGACGGCGCGTCACTGTCGAGGGGCCGGAGGTTGCACTGCCCAACGAGTCAGTGCAGATTCTGGCGCTTGCCTTGCACGAGCTCGCCACCAATGCGCGAAAGCACGGCGCGCTCGCCACGCCAGACGGCCGCCTCGCCGTGACGTGGCGTACGACAGACGATGATGCGGAGCGTAGCCTCGCGATCGAATGGCGCGAATACAGCAATCTCACGGGCAGAGGAAATGCCCCCTCGGCGCGCCAGGGCTTTGGCCGGAAGCTGATCGAACAGGCGCTACCCTACCAGCTCGACGCGCAAACCCGGCTCGAGTTCGAGCCGGAGGGTGTCCTTTGCTCCGTGACGATACGCCTGGATCAGCGGACCGGAGCGGGACGATGAGCAACCTAGATCTGGCCGGGCGACATATCCTGTTGGCAGAAGACGACTATCTGGTCGCGGAAAGCCTGAGCGCGCTGCTCCAATGCCTGGGGGTGACAATTCTAGGGCCGGCAGCGACGACCGACCGGGCGCTGGAATTGCTGGCGCAGGCCGACCGGGTCGACTTTGCGATGGTCGACATCAATCTTCGCGGAGCAGTTGGCTTCGCGGTGGCGGACGCTCTTTGTGCGCGCGGCGTCCGGTTTGCCTTCACGACCGGATACGGGGCTTCGGCGATTCCCGAGCGCTATCGTCATGCCGCCGTTCTGCAGAAGCCGTTCGACGAGGCTGACATCGCAAAAGCGCTGCTGACTTTGACCATTTGAGGGGAGCTTGGCCGCAGGACGCAGCGCCGCAAAGCGTGCGCGCGCCTTGCTCTGGTGCGATTACCAGGCGAGCAACCGGCTCGTGTGTGCCTAGGGACGTCCTCGTTTTCGGTGCCGCGTACCCCTTTATGGCCGATATTTGCTGCAGAAGTGATTTTGAACGCATTACCGAATCGTGATTCGGTTCCGCTGGCGAATTCGCGTTGAGAGGCTCGCGACACGACCCAGTGTTCCCAGAGGAGACCCCATGAAGTCAAGCCTGCAGCCCGGCGTGTCGTCCACACGCCGCATCACCGTCGACCGCGACCGCACCATCAGCTTCATGGGCGAGGAGGCGCGCGTGTATGCCACACCGCGTCTCGTCGGCGATGTCGAGTATACATGCCGCGATCTCCTCCTCGCCCATCTCGATCCGGGCGAGGATTCGGTCGGGGTCGAGGTGGCGCTCAAGCATCTCGCGCCATCGGTGCCCGGCATGACGGTCGAGATCGGCGTGACGGTGACGGCGGTCGAGCGACGCAAAGTCAGCTTCGACGTCGTCGCCAAGGACGAGTTAGACGAAATCAGCCGCGGCACCCATGTGCGCTTCGTGGTCGACGTGGACAAGACCATCGAGCGCCTGAAAGCCAAAGCAGCCAAGCGAGCGAAGAGCTAACGCATGTCCCGGAAGAGTGGACACCGGCGTTCCGAAAAGGAATTCCGCCAACGCAAGCTGCGCGCGCCGAAAGGCTCTGACGAGCCGCTGATCCTGGTTGATGAAGACAACCGCGCGCTCGGCACGGCCTCGAAGCTCGCGATCCACGAGGCCGGGCTCCTGCATCGCGCCTTCTCGATCTTCATGGTCGATGGGCGTGGGCGCATTCTTCTTCAGCAGCGCAACCCGCGCAAATATCACTCCGGCGGGCTCTGGGCGAATTCGTGCTGCGGGCACCCGCGCCCCGGCGAGCGCACGGTGACCGCGGCGCGCCGCAGGCTCAACGAGGAGCTCGGCGTCAGCGATCCGCTCGCCTTCGGCTTCTTCGCCCGCTACCAGGCCGAGCTCGACCATGGCATGCGGGAGAACGAGCTGGTCTATGTCTATTTCGGACGCCTGCTTTCAGAGACCAAGCCCGATCCGGCGGAAGTCACAGGGCTCGAATTCGTTAGCCTGGCTGAGCTCAAGCGGCGCATCAAGCAGAAGCCTGAAAGCTTCACCTATTGGGTGAAGCACTACATCCACGAGCACGGTGGCGAAATCGCCCGCCAGGTCCGCGCCACAAACGCTTAAGCCAGAGTCTCCTGAAACTTCAGCAGCCGCCCCGCATTGGCCATCACCACGACGGTGCTCACGTTATGCAAGAGCGCCGCGATAATGGCGCCGCTCGCCCCAAGCCCGCCGGCCGCCGCCATGGCCACGATCACCACTGTCCAGCCGAGCCCGATGCTGACATTGGCGTAGATGGTGCGGCGGCAGCGGCGGCTGAGGCGGATGCAGGTCCCGAGGCGCCGCAGATCGTTGGTCATCAGCACGAGGTCGGCGGAGGCGAGTGCGACGTCGGTGCCGCGGGCGCCCATGGCGATGCCAACGGCGCCGACCTTAAGGGCGAGCGAGTCGTTGATGCCGTCGCCCACCACCATGGGCCGGTAGCCCGCGCGGATCTCGTCGAGCACATAGGTCATCTTCTGCGCCGGCAGCGCCTCGGCGCGCACATTGGGCAGGCCGAGGAACTCGGCGATACGCTGCGCCACCGGCTTGCGGTCGCCGGTGAGCAGAACCTGGCGGCGCAGGCCGAGCTCGCGCAAATCGTCGACGGCGGCACGTGCCTCCGGCCGCGGCTCGTCGGCCAGCAACATCCAGCCGAGGAATTTTGGGCCATACGAGACACCGACGATGGGGCCGTCATGGTTGGGCGGATCGGAGGCCGCCACGCCGAGCCCCTTGAACAATTCGACGCGTCCGAGCGCGACCGTCTCCGGCCCGGCCCGGCCGACGACGCCGAGGCCGCGCTGCTCCTTGATCTCCGCGAGCGCCTGCCGGCCCGACTCGGCGAGCGTTGCGAGTGCGCGGCTCACTGGATGGTTGCTCGCGCTCGCCAGGTTGCCGGCGAGCGCCTTGAGCTCGCGCGCATCGACGCCGGGCTCAGGCCGCGCCTCGAGGAGCTGCAGGTGGCCAACCGTCACGGTGCCGGTCTTGTCGAACACGACCGCGTCCACCGTCGCCAGGTTTTCCAGGAACGCGGCGCCCTTGACCAGAATCCCGTGGCGGCTCGCGACCGCGATCGCAGCAACGGACGTGGCCGGCGCGGCCAGCACCAGTGCGCATGGACACGAGGCCACGAGCACCGCCAGCGCCGCGATCGTGTTGCTGGTGGCAAACCAGGTGCCGGCGGCGATGAGCAGCACCAGCACCATGTAGCGCTCCGCGTAGCGCTCGAGCAGGCGCGTCACCGGAGGCTTCGCGCCCTCCGCCTCCTGCAGCAGCGCGATGACCCGGCCCAAGGTCGATTCCTCGCCCACGCGCGTGAGCCGCACCACCATGTGGCCGTCGCCATTGATCGAGCCTGAGAACACCTCGTGCCCGGGCTCGACCTCGACCGGAACCGATTCACCCGTGATCGAGGCGGTGTCGACGCTCGAGGCACCGGATTGCACCACACCGTCGGCCGGGATGAGGTCACCGGCCCGCAGATCGATCAGGTCGCCGGAGCGCAGCTGCTGCGTGCTCACCTCCTCGACCTCGCCGTTCTTCAGTAAGCGGCGCGTTTTGACTTGGGTGAGCTTGCTCAGCGCGCGGATCGCCTCCTGCGAGCCGAGCAACGAGCGCTCCTCCAGGATGTGGCCAAGGGTCATCACAAGCGGCAGCAGCGCCGCCGTAATCAGGTCGCCCGCCGCCCACGCCGCGATCAAGGCGAGCGCGATGAGCTGGTCTGTGATGCCGTGCAGGTCCGGAAAGCGCAGCGACTGCCAGGCGGCCGAGAGCGCCGGCACCGCGACCAGCAAGGCTGCGACCCCTGCGACGAGTTCGGCGACGTCGCGCTGGGTCGGCGCCAGAAAAGTCAGCGCCGTCGAAAGGATGAGGCAGCCGCCGGCGATCAACGACAGCGTAAGGCGAAACCCGAGCGAAAGCTGCTCGGCACGGCTCAGCAATCCATCGCCGGCCGTCGTCGGCGGGGCGGGCGCAATCGTCTCGGCAGTCATCTGGGCACCGGTCCCGGCAGCATCAATTGCACGCCGCCATCATTGTCCACGGTATCGACCCGCGCCGCCTTGGCGAGCAAGGCGCCGATGCGGTCGTAATAGATACGGCTCGCCAGCATGCTCCCCGAGAGCCCCGGCGAGCCCTTGGCCAGCGCCGCAATGGCGGCGGTGCGCGAGCGGGCGTCGGTCGTCTTCTCGGCGGCGCGGGCATCAGCGTCGGTCAGCGTGCGGTCGCGGTCCTGATTGGCGCGCAGCGCCGTCATGGCGGCGCCAGTGCGCGCTTCGGCGATGTCGCGGTCGGCCTGTTGGGTGGCGATCAGCACATAGTCGAAGGCGCTCTTGGCGCCGCTCGGAATGGCGGCGGCGAGATCGACGCGGCTCACCTTGATGCCGAGCGAAGCGCCGGTGCCGAGCCCGGCGAGATCGTCGATGCGGCGGTTGATCGCGTTCAGGAGATCACCGCGCAGTTGCTCGCGGCCGGCGCGCGAAGCGGTGCTCGCGGCGGAGTCCAGTTCGGGGCGCGCCACCAGGATGGTGTCGAGATCGCGCGCGGCGCAGACCGCGACCGCGCTCGTGACGAAGATCCGCTGCAAGGCCGGCTGCACGTGCTCGGCCGCCAGGATGTAGGCGGCGGGATCGGTGATCTGATAGAGCAAGGTCGCCTGCAGGTGCACGATGCTGGCGTCGCCGGTCAGCAGGAACGCCGTGTTCTCGCGCGCATAGTCGCTGATCATGAAGTCGCCGCCGACGGCGGAATCGGGCTCGAACTGATCGATGCGGAACTCGAGCTGGCGATCCTCCGAGGGCAGGATCACGATCTTCTCGATCGGCTGCGGCCAGGCCATGAGCAGGCCGGCACCCTGCTGGCGCACGAGCTGGCCGAAGCGGTAGACCATCGCGCGGCTCTCGGGTGGCACCTGGCGAAAGTTCGAGACCAGCCATCCGACCGCCGCCAGGCACACGGCGAGAAACAAAAAGCGGAACGCGAGTTTGGCGGATTGCGCCCAGGGCCCGGCGGGCTCGGCGCCTTCGCGCACCTGCGCCACGTCGGTCATTGCGGCGCCTCCTCGTGGCCGTGGACGGCCGCGGACGATGATGAAGCAGCCGGCGGCTGCGCGGGCGCCGGCGTCGCGGCTGGCGCGGCCGGTGCCGCTGCCGCTGCGTTCGGCGGCCCGTCCACCAGCACGCGGAACGGCGCCGCGTCGGTGCGCAAAATGAGCCGCGTATTCGCGCCCACCACCGTGTCGAGCGTATCGAGGGAGCGCAGCAGCATGTAGAGATCGGGCGCGCTGTTATAGGCTTGGCCATAGATGTCGGCCGCCTCGACCCGCGACTTGGCATCGATCGAGGCCGCCTCCCCCTTCGCCTTGGCACGCAGCACGCGCGCGTCGCGGTCTGCGTTGGAGGCGATCTCGGCGGCGGCGCGCTGGCCTTCGGCCTGCCGCTCGGCCGCAACCGTCTCGCGCTCGGCGCGCATGCGGGCGACGGTGGCGTTCAAGGTCTCGGTCGGCAGCGTCAGGCGCTCGATTCCGACCTGCCGGATGGTCACGCCGTAGACTTTGAGGGCCTGCTCGTCGAGGCGCTCGCGCAGGCGGCTCTCGAGCTCGGCGAGCTGCACCTTGGCGGGATCGGTGTTGACCAGATTGGCGAGATCGAAGCTCGCGGCCGTGATCTCGAGCGAGGAACCGACGAAGCTGCGCAGCTGCTGCGCCGCCACATCAGGCTGATTGCGTACCGCGCGCAGGAACTGGCGGATGCGCTCGGGCTCCGGCGGCACCTGCCAGGCCACATAGGCCTGGATGAGGATGCGCAACCCGTCGCGCGTGCCCACGTCCTGCAGGCCGCTCGATGTGGTGCGCAGCCGCATATCGACGTCGATCGTGCTCTCGACCGGCGCCGGCATCTTCCAGGAGAGGCCGGGCTCAGTGAGCACCGCGACCGGATTGCCGAAGCGCGTCACGACGATCGCCTGCCCCGGCCCGACCAGGACCAAGCAGGCGCTCAGGACCGCGGCGGCGACGACCAGGAAGGCGACGACGAAACGGCCATAGCGCGCGAACGCGCCCTTGCGCCCCTCCTCAGGCGGGTGATCGTGATCACCGTGGTGATGGTGATGATGACCGTGGTGGTGATGGTGCCCAAGCGTCATCGTCGTGTTCCCGGGTTTGGTGAAAGGACGGGCGGAGCATCGTCGTCGTCATCCTCGGAGCTGTAGGTGCGTCCAGGCGGCATGACGATATCGCGCCGCGCGGCGCCCGGGCGGCCAAGCAGGCCTGCGCTCTCGGCGCTGCGCAGATCGATGATCGGACCGTTGCGGCCGTTGAGGCGATGATCGATGACGACCGCCTCGGATTTGGCGAGGCCCGTGGTCAGCCGCTCGGAGCGGCGCTCGAACAGGAACGCCTCGCCGTCGCGCTGACGGGCCTCGCGATCGGCATCGAACAGGATGCTTTCGCTGCGAGCCTGCGAGACGAGCTCGGCGGCGGCGGCGGTCGCCTTGTTGCGGTCCTCCATCGCGCCCTGCTGCGCCGACTTGATGGAGTGGATCGCGCTCGCGCGCTGCACCGCGATCTGCGAGTTGGCGAGAATCTCGGCCGCCTGCACATTATGATAGGCGGAGGCCGCGCCGGCCGGCGGATGGATGGCCTCGACCACGACCGCGATCGCCTCGATCCCGCTCGACAGCTTGTCGAGCTGCTCCTGCAAGGCGACGCGGAACTCCTTGGTGAAGGCGTCGCGGCTCTGGCCGAGAACATCAAGCAAGGTGTAGCGGGCGAAGTAGCGCACCAGAAGCTGGCCGGTCGACGCCATGATCAAGGTCTCGGGATCGGCCACCCGATAGGCGGAGCTCATGGCGTCGGCATCGGTGAGGCCGACGCGGTAGACGACGCGCAGGTCCGCGGCCGCGATCTGGAACGTCTGCTGGCCATTCGCGGCCTGGCTCGCAATCAGATAGCTCTGCTCGGAGGTGTGCGAGGCATCCCAGAGCCGGTCGGCCGCTGTTGGCGCCGCGGCTTCCGCCGGCACCAATTGCTGCTGCTGGTCGACGCCCGTGCTCTGGCGCGCCGGACGGCCGACGTCGCCGGTGGGCGACATCGCAATCGGTATGTCGTGGATCACGCCGAACTCGACCAGGCGCATGACACCGAACGGCCAAGGCAAATGAAAGTGAAGGCCCGGCCCCATCACCTCGACGGGCGCACCCAGCCGCTCGTAGACCGCGCGCTCGTTGATGCCGAGCGCCGTGATGCCGGTCACGCCCCAGGCGAGAAGGCCCATCACCAGCACGATCGGCACCATCGCGCGCTGCACGAAGGCGAGCGCCCAGCTGCGCGAGAGGTCGATGCCGAACTGCTGACGCACGGCCGTGTTGAAAGCCTGGAAGCTCGGCACGGAAAAACGTAGCGCACCAGCGATGCTGCTGTCGCCAACACTGCGCCGCTGCTCGATCGGCGCAAATGGGAGGAACGCGACCGCGAGGCTGCGTACGACCACCTCGAGCGCCACCGCGGCGGTCAGGATCGCGATCGCCTGCTCCACATAGACCGCCCAGTTGAACCCGAGCGCGCGCAGCACCGAGGTGATGCCGAGGCCGAGGCACACCGTGAGCGGCACGCGCAGCAGGCGGTCGAGCTGCGGCGCGTCGGGCAGCATCTCGGCCGCCACGCCCGCCCAGGAGCGCTCTACGACCAGAAGCGGAAAGGCCGCGACGATCAACGCGCCACCGAGAATTTCCAGCGTAAGCGGATCAGCCGCCGCAAACGGCGTCACGGCCCATGTAACCTTGACGCCGGCAAGCGCCAGCGCGCCGAACAGCAACGCCACCAGCGCCTGCGGCCAGGCCGCGAGGTCCTCCACGCGGAAGACCAGGCGCCCACGCACCTCGTTCAAGAGCTTGCGCCAGCGCGGCAGCGTGCCGGTTTCGGCCGGCGTCGGGACCGGCTCGGAGGCTTTCGGCTGCTGCAAAAGGCGCAGGCGCACGAACGCAACGATGCCGGCTGACAAAAATCCTGCCGCCGCGACCAGCAAAGCCGCGCCCACGAAGCCGATTGCGCGCGGCATCGGGATGTCGAGACGCCAATGCGCATTGGCGTGCGCCGAGATCGCCCCGGTGAGGCCGAGCCCGAGCGCGGCGAAGATCACACCCATGATCAGCAGGGGCGCAACATAGCGTCGCGCATTATTGAAATGCGGCAATTCAGCCAGCATCACGCATACCTCCCACGGCTGAAGCGGTGCGCCCCGCTCCGATACCCGAGTTTCGCCCCCCGGTCGAGCGGTGGTCAAGGCGGCGGCGGTCCATGCGAATAGACCGCATCTAGGCCCGCCATCGCTATTGCTTGAAACGTACCACGAGCGGCGCCGGATAGGATTCGGCGACCGGCTCGCCGCGGCTCTTGACCGTCACCTTGTACATACCGGCGTCGGCGATGGCATCTGCCGGCAGTGTCGCATCGAGCTCGCCGCGGCTGACGAAGTGCGTCTCCAGCTCGCGGTCGTTGAGCAGTACCTGATGGAAAGGCCAGAATCCCTTGCCCTTCACCTTGAGCACCGTCGCTGTGCCCTGCGTCACGGCGAGCGGCGACACCTCGATATGCTCGGACAATTGCTGCCAGGAATTGAACTCGGGAATCGGGTTGACGTAATTGTGAAAGCCCGTATCGACGACCTTGCCGTTCAAGACCACCGTCTTGACGTTGGTCGTCGCCCACATGTCTTGCAACGGATTGCCCTCGACGATGGAGAGGTCGGCCACCTTGCCGGGCTCGACGCTGCCAAAGTCCCTGTCCTTGTGGAATGTCTTGGCGACGTTGAGGGTCGCTGCCTGAATGGCCGTCATCGGCGGCACCCCGGCCTCCACATCCATGGTCATCGCTTCGTGCATCAGGAGGCCCGCCATGCCGCGCGGCGAATCCGAGCCTTCCTTGAGGACGCCGCCGGCTTGCACGAAGCGGCGGATGAAGTCGTTGGCCTTGGCATAGCCGATGCGGGTGCGCTCGAGCTGCTCGGGCTTGTAGCGCTTGAAGAGTTTCTCCGTCGTATATTCAGTGATCACCCGCACCGCGGCCGGAAAGTTGGTGCCCGGATCGGCCAGAATCTCCTGCTCCTTCTGCCAGAAGCGCTGCGCGCTCGGCGACAGCGGGCGCAGCCACTTGGCGATGGTGGGCGTCCACGCCACGTGGTGCCCGACCATCGCGGCGATGACCTTGTCGAAATTTTCGCTCTCGTAGAGCGCCCCCGCCTCCTCGGCATCGATGCGCCCGGCGGTGCGGTCGATGGCGAGCTTGCGCCGGCGATCGATATCCATGATCGAGGTGTAGCCGACCGCCCAGATGTGCTCGATGCCATCGACGCCGGCATTGGAGGAAGCGATGGCATCCCAGGTGTGGCTGGTGACGCCCATCCCTAACTGGTGCGCTTGGTCGGCCGCGGCTTTGACCAGATCGGGCGTGAGATATTCGCTGAGCTTGATGACGTCGTAGCCGTCCTTCTTCTTCTGCTGCACTGCCGCACGCGCTTGCTCGGCGTTGTCGACGGTGATGTAGCCGCGCCAGGCGCGCGAGCCTTCGGTCTCGAGCTCACCCAAGCGCGCGCCGATCGCCTGACCGGCGGGCCAGATGCGCGGCCCGCGAATCTTTCCGAGATTGGTCCCGTCCTTTTGCGCCAGCGCCCACGGGCCGTTCTGGTTGGTCTCGATCTCGACGCAGGTGGTAATGCCGAGATGCAGATAGAGCTCGCCCCAAAAAGCTTCCCAGTGGCAGTGCCCGTCGATGAAGCCCGGCAGCACGGTCTTGCCCCTGGCATCGATGACCTGCGCGCCTTGCGGGATCGCGACCTCCGCGCTGCGACCCACCGCCTTGAAGCGGTCGCCCTCGATCACGATGACGGCATTGTCGATCGGCGGACGCCCGGTTCCGTCGATCAGTGTTCCGCCCTGGATCACCAAGGTCTGCGCCTGTGCGGGCAGGCCGGCGAAAGCGGCGAGCCACGCGGTCGCAAGAGCGGTCCTGATCGTCTTGATCATGTGAATTTGGTTCTTCCTTCCCTCACGCCACCCGATGACTGCCGCTTCGTTTTGGCCCTCCAAGCCGTTTCACGCTCTCACAAATGCCCACGGTCAGCAATAGCGCATGCCGATCCGTTCTCGCCGGATGGTGGCTTGACGATTCCCGGGGCGAGGCAGAGAATCATGCGCATGACAAAAGCGCCCACACTCATCTCGCGGCGGTCGGTGCTCTCCCTCGCCTGCCTGGCGCCGTTCGCGGCGCTGCCGGCGCGCGCGGCGGAGCTGGTAAGCTTTGCCGACATCTCGGTCGCGGATGACGTTTACACCGAGAAGGCCCGGCGGCTGGCAGGCAGGGTGGTGGAGATGCGCGGCTATATGGCGCCGCCGCTCAAGCCGGAGATCGATTTCTTCGTGCTGACGAGCCTGCCGACCGCCATCTGCCCATTCTGCGATGCCGCCGCGAGTTGGCCCGACGACATCGTGCTGGTCAAGCTCAGCCGTCCGGTGCGCGCCCTCGCCTACGACATCCTGCTCAATGTCAGCGGAACTTTGGAGATCGGTGAGCAAACCGATGCGGCCAGCGGCTTCGTCAGCCTGGTGCGGCTGCGCGATGCAAAGTACACAAAGGTCTAACCTTCGTTGAATGATGCAAAGCCGGGGAACCTGCGGCCGCCCGCGCTTCGGGTGGAAGACCTGCGGGTTGGCTATTCCAACGGGGCCAGCGCAGTTACGGCGCTGGAGATCGATCGGTTGAGCGTGCCCGGCGGTGCGCTGCTCGCGGTCACTGGTCCCTCCGGGTCGGGCAAGTCGACGCTGCTTTATGCCATCGGCGGACTGCTCAAGCCGCGGCGCGGACGCGTGCTCTGGGGCGAGCGCGACCTTCTCGGCGAGAGCGAGACGGCGCGCGACCGCTGGCGCCGCCACACCGTCGGCTTCGCGTTCCAGGACTTTCATCTGCTTGCGGAGCTCTCGCCGCTGCAGAACGTGTTGCTGCCGGCGAGCTTCGAGCGCTTCGCCGCACCGCGCGCCGTGCGCGAGCGCGCGCACGCCTTGCTCGATCGGCTCGAGGTGCCGCAGGCGCGCGCCAGCACCTCGGGCCTCTCGCGCGGCGAGCAACAGCGGGTCGCGATCGCGCGCGCGCTCCTGTTCGATCCGCCCGTGATCCTCGCCGACGAGCCGACCGCGAGCCTCGACGCCAAGTCGGGCGCCGTGGTCATCGACATCCTCATGCAGCTCTCCACGCGGGACGGACGCACCGTCATCGCAGTCAGCCACGACCAGGCGTTGCTCAAACGCTTCGCCAGCACAGTCGCGCTCGATCACGGCCGCATGAGCGGACCGGAATGGCGGGCCGCGTCATGAATCCGTTCCTGGTCGTGCGCGCTACCATCGTGCGTCATCGCGGCACCTACTTGTTGTTCACGCTTCTGGTCGCGGTCGCGACCGCCATTGGGGTCGCCATCACGACGCAGGAGGCGGCGTTGCGCATCGGCAGCGCGCGCGCTGCCGACAAGTTCGACCTCATGGTGGCGGCACCCGGCAGCGAGACCGACATCGTGCTGGCCGCGATCTATCTGCGCCCCGGCACCGTGCCGCTGCTCGATCCCTCGATGGTCGGCAAGGTCCTGGCGGAGCCGCGTGCGAAAATCTCGGCGCCGCTCGGCTTCGGCGACAATATCCGCGGTTCACCCATCGTCGGCACGGTGCCGGCCTTCGCGGACTATCTCTCCGGCGGCCTGTCCGAGGGCCGCGTGTTCGCGGCGGAGGGCGAAGCGGTCGCCGGCGCCGCCGCGGGCGTTGCCATGGGCGAGACGTTCCGGCCCGACCATGGCCGCAATCCGTTCCTTGATGCGGGCATTGGGCGCGTCCAGCATCCGCAGACGCTGACGGTGGTCGGGCGCATGAAACCGACCGGCACGCCGTGGGACAATTCGGTGATCGTGCCGATCGAGTTCGTGTGGCGGGTGCACGGCCTGCCGACCGGCCATGCCGAGAACGAAAGCCGCATCGGCCCGCCGTTCGATGCCGCGCGCGTGCCCGGCGTGCCCGCGATCGTCGTGAAGCCCGAGACCGTCAACGCGGCCTACGGCCTGCGCAACCTCTACCGCACACCGCTCAGCATGGCGTTCTTTCCGGCGGAAGCGCTGGTGCGGCTCTATGAGGTGCTGGGCGACATCCGCGAGCTGATGGGGTGGCTCGCGCTCGCGACGCAGGGCCTGGTGGTCGTCGCGATGCTCGCCGGCGTCATGGCGATCCTCACCCTGCACCGCCGGCAGTTCGCGGTGCTGCGCGCGCTCGGCGCGCCGCGGCTCTACATTTTTTTGTGTGTTTGGACACAGATCGCGGTCATCGCGGTCATAGGCGCGCTCATCGGCTTGCTGCTCGGCGCGGGCGTCGCGGTCTTCGTCTCGCAGATGATCACCCGCGCGACCGGCATCGTGCTCCCGGCACAGATCGGGCCGGACGAATGGCTCTTGGTCGGCGGCATGATCGCCTTCGGCCTCATCGTGGCGACGATCCCGGCTTTCGTCAGCTATCGCCGCTCGGTGATCCAATCGCTGACGGCACAGTGAGAATCTGTAGCCCGCATGAAGCGCAGCGGAATGCGCGAGCGGCATTCCCGGATTTCGCTTCGCTCCATCCGGGCTACAGCGCGCCTTGATTTGCCGCATTGCTCTGCCCTCGCCTCGTCTATAAGCTCCTGGCCCATTGCCACAAGAGCGCTTGCAACAGGCGCCCGTAGGGAGGACTGCATGATGCTTGGCTTAACGTCTCATCTGCTGCCGCAGCGCGCCCGCAAGCTCACCCGGCTTGCCTGGGCCGCGCTCGCGAGCGTCTCGCTCGCGGCGCTTGCCGCCTCCGCGCCGGCCGCCGACTACAAGATGACGGTCAGCAAGGAGCGGCTGCTCAACGCGCAGAACGAGCCGCAGAACTGGCTGATGATGAACGGGGACTACGCATCCACCCGTTACTCGAGGCTCACCCAGATCAACCGTGACAACGTCAAGAACCTGCGCATGGTGTGGGCCCTCGCGCTCGGCGGCATGCAGGACATCGGGCAGAACGGGCCGGAGAACGAGGTCAATCCGATCATCGACAACGGCTACATGTACACGACCGACGGCTGGGGCACGGTCTACAAGATCGATGCACGCGATCCCAACAAGGGCGAATTCGTGTGGATCAGCAATTCGGGCGTCCGCCACGAGGGCAATGTGCCGCGCACGCGCGGCATCGCACTCTGGGAGGACAAGGTCATCGCCAACCTACCGGATGGCCGCGTCATCGCGCTCAACCGGGACAGCGGCGAGATCGTGTGGGACAAGAAGGTCGCGGTCGCCAACGAGTTCGGCAGCAAGGAAAGGTTCTTCACCGCCCCGATGGTGATCGACGGCAAGGTGCTGGTCGCCAACGGCGCCGGTGATGGCGCGACGCGCGGCTGGCTCGCGGCCCTCGACGTCAATACCGGCAACGAGCTGTGGCGCTGGTATGCCGTGCCCAAGCCGGGCGAGCCCGGCAGCGAGACCTGGAAGGACAAGAACAATGCCTGGAAGACCGGCGGCGGCGGCCTCTGGCAGACGGGCTCGTACGATCCGGCCACCAACCTGACCATTTGGGGCACAGGCAACCCGATCCCGCAAATGGATCCGCAAGCGCGCCCGGGCGATAACCTTTATACCGACTCGGTTGTCGCCATCGATGTCAATAGCGGCAAGCTTCAGTGGTACTTCCAGTACACGCCCAATGACGGCTGGGACTACGACGAGATCGGCGTCCACATGCTCTACGACGTCACGATCAACGGCGAGACCCGCAAGGTCGTCGGCCATTTCGGTCGCAACGGCTTCTTCTATGAGCTCGACCGCAACAACGGCAGCTTCGTGAAGGGCGCACAGTACGTCAACGATCTGAACTGGACCAAGGGGCTCGACCCCAAGACCGGCAAGCCGGTCGAATATGATCCGAAGCTCGACGTGCAGACCTACATCCCGGAGGCGCGCCAGTTCCGCGGCGACGGGATGAAGCGCACCTGCCCGACCTGGCATGGCGGCGTCGCGCATCAGCCGCCCGCCTACAATCCGGTCAAGCACATCGCCTATGGGGTCGGGGCCGAAGGCTGCTTCTCGCAGAACGGCGCCAAGGTCGCTTTTAAGGGCCCGGACGGCGGCATCGACGCCAAGAACAGCGAGAAGCGGACCTTCACCAGCGATCTCTATTACGGCGCTGTCACCGCCTACGACACGGTCAACAACAAGATCATCGCCAAGGCCAATCAGCCGATCGAGCTCCGCTCGGGCGTGCTGTCCACCGCCGGGGGCGTAGTGTTCACTGCGACTCAGGACGGCTGGGTCATCGCCTTCAACGACGAGACACTGGAGGAGCTGTGGCGCTTCAATGTCGGCACGCCGCTCAAGGGCTCGCCGGTGACCTACTCGATCGGGCCAAAGCAGTTCCTCGCCGTGCAGTCGAGCGGCCGCCACCTGCACCCGATCAAGTACGACAACCTGCTCGACTCGAGCTACCTGTTCGTATTCGCACTGAACTGACGCAAAGAGCCCCTCCCCCGCGTAGTACGCGGGGGAGGTTCATTTTGGAAATTCCGCGCAGAAATCGTTTTCCTCGCCCCAGAAGTCCACACACTTGGCGTGATCGAGCGGCCCCTTGCCGATGACCTTGGCCATCAGGAAGTCGGCCAAGTACTCGACCTCGTTCGGCGCAAGCGTCGCGGGCGCATCGAACATGGTGAGCTGCCGCGCCTTGAGATCGGCCTGCTTGAGACCGAAACAGCGGCCGTCGCTGTACGCGAACTTGTCGAAGGCCGGCATCTCGGTGCCGGGCCGGCCGCACTTGATGGTCGTGACCAGCGTTGCGCGGTCGAGCGTCGAGGCGCGCAGATCCGCGCCGTCGGGCATCTGGTTGTCCATCTTGCGCCCGTCACCGGCCCAGCCATGGCAGGCCTGGCAATGGGCGTCCTTGTGGAAGAGCCGCATGCCCGCCGCGATGTCGGCGGGGTCGGCGCTTTGCGCTTGGGCGGTTCCGGCGAGCAGACAGGCGAGAAGGATGCCGGCAGCGCCAGAATGTCTCAACGAGATTTGATTTTTTTGATTGAGCACGACGTACCTCATCGTTTCAAGATGGCGCGGGATGGTTCATGATAGCCCAATGCGCATTGCCCTGCCCATGCGGATGCGGCATCTCGCCCTTGCGCTTGCCGCCCTCCTCTGTTGCACCGGAACCGCCGGCGCACAGCAATTGCGGCGCGCCACCGTGTGGGACCTCAAGCTCGGCCAGCCCATCGCGGCGCAGCCGTCGCCTGAGGAGTTCCGTGGCTTTGCCTGCGGCTCGGGCGGCGGGCCCCCGCGCCAGCGCCTGACCGGCTGGACCGATTTCGCGCGCTGCCCGGCGGATCCGAGCGGTCTGCGTGAGATTTATTTCGAGTACGATGATGAGCTCGAGTACATCGCCCGCGCGCGCGATCTCGAGCAGGAGGTCACACGCTGGGCCGGCACCACCGAGATGACGTTCCCGGTGATCGTGTCCGCCCTGTTCGATACCGGCGGTGTGCTCAAAGGCATCCGCATCGTCACCGATTCCCGCCCCGATTATCGCAACGACACCACCGATGCTGACCTGCGCAAACGCGACGACGCTTACCTGTTCGGCGGCCGCATGGCCGCGCGCTTCGATATCGAGCCCAAGCGCGATTGCATCGCGCTGCCGCCGGCGGAGGGCGAAACCCCCGTTGGCAGCCTGTTCATCAAGCAATCGTGCACGCTCGCCGATCCCGAGCACCACCGCCGGATCGACCTCAAGGTGAATTTCTACCGCAAGCCGGGGCAGAGCGCGTACAATCCGCAGATGTCGACGCAGCTGACGCAGGGCCAGTTCGAGAGCTCGGCGCGGCTGGAGATCTTCGATACGGGCGGCCAGTAGCACGTAACGGCGCTTGCGCGCTCACTTCTTCCCGGCCGCCACGCCGATCCCGAATTCGTAGACGAGGCGACCACCGAGCCAGCCACCAACGCCCATGAGCAAAAATCCAACGCTGGCGCTGGCGGGCGCCGCAAGCCGCACGGTTGATCCGTCCAAGCTCGCTCCGGCCGACGTCGTGATCACCAGGGCGAGCAGAAAGCAGACCCACGCCGCCGCCATGGCCATCATATGCGACATCGCCACCTGCATGGCGCAGCTACCGCCGCCGATCGAGGGCAGCTCCACGAGGCCTGCGATCATCGCAAGCATGGCCGCGATCAAGCCGGCGCCATTGCTGTACTTGGCGAGCGCAGCAGCGCCCTCCACACCTATGGCGGCTGCAATGTAGGCTGCGGCCGCCACTGTCCAAAAGGCGACCGGAAAGTGGACCAGCATCGGATGGATCGGGTGACCCCAAAGCCGCATCACCTGTGCGCCCTGGCTAGAGCAGGACTGCTGCGAGCAGCGTCAGGCCTGGAACGAGTCCACCCCGATCTCCGACGGCGCATGCAAGTTATTCCCTGGCTCCGTGAACAGCGGGGGGACATGGCACGTTGCGCACCTCGCCGCGCCGTTGAACAGCGTCCTCC
>Ga0126381_100002017_pt1 | contig 21866 bp, 22 predicted proteins | sample PanSoiMetPlot_28_FD_96465 | JGI IMG/M metagenome (GOLD analysis project Ga0126381, IMG submission 96465) | Tropical forest soil microbial communities from Panama - MetaG Plot_28 | ecosystem: Environmental > Terrestrial > Soil > Tropical forest > Bulk soil | place: Panama | collected 2016-02-17
CATCGAGCAATCTCCCGCAACTTTAGCGGAAGCTTTGTCTGCCCTGTGGGAGCTCTATCCTGGCCTCCGCGATCGCGTCACCACCGAGCAAGGCCAGATGCGCGAGCATGTCAACATTTTCATCGGTGACGAAGACGTTCGATATACCGGCGGGCTGACGAGCCGCGTTTTCGCAGGTTGCGATATTTCGATTGTTCCTTCGATCAGCGGTGGCTGAGTCTTCTCTCCGGTAAATCCAGCCTGACGGATCCCATTTCGAAATCTTTCTTCGCTTCGCGTAAACTGGAAGGCTCCGCCGTCGGCGAATGTACATTCCGGAGATTCTATGGCTCAGGTTTTTCCCTTTCGCGCCTTCCGTTACAATCCGGCCCGCGCCCCGTTCGAGCGCGTCCTCACGCAGCCTTACGACAAAATCTCTCCCGCCATGCAGGAGAAATATTACGCTTGCGACCCGCACAATCTGATTGCAGTCGAAAAGGGCCGCACCAATCCCGACGACACTCCGCAGAACAATGTTTACACCCGCGCCACCGCAAGCCTCGAAGACTGGATTCGCAACGGCATCGTCCAGCAAGATCCCGCTCCTTCCTTCTACGCTTATTCTCAGGAATACACGGTGCCCGGCTCGGAAGAGCGTCGCACGCGTCGCGGCTTCATCGGAGCAGGCCATCTCGAAGACTATTCCTCCCGCGTTGTCTTTCGCCACGAACAAACTCTCTCCGGGCCCAAAGCCGACCGTCTTGAGCTTCTCCGCCACACGCAAACCCACACCGGCCAGCTTTTTATGCTGTATTCCGATCCGCAGCGGCGCGTGGATGAAATCCTCGCCGAAGCCGAAAACTCTCCTGCCACCAAAATGCGCGACGAGTATGGCGTCGCCCATCGTCTATGGATCATCTCTGGCTCCGAAGAGGTCGCTGAAATCCAGAAAGCGATGCTGGACCAAAAGCTGGTTATCGCCGACGGTCATCACCGCTATGAAACCGCGCTCGCCTATCGCAACGAATGCCGCTCCCGCGCTGAGAAAAGCGATCCCGATGCGCCGTTTGAGCGCGTCATGATGACCTTCATCAACACGCACAGCGAGGGCCTCACGATTCTGCCCACGCACCGCGTCGCGTCGCACATTCACGATTTTTCCTGGCCTGAGGTGCGGCGCCACCTCGAACCATGGTTCGCTGCCGAGGAGTTTCCCTTTTCAAATGACGCGGCGAAAACCGAAGCGCGCAAGAAATTTCTTGCTCGCCTCGTCAACGCGCTACCGAAGCGTGACCTTGGCCTTCCGGATGGCGTTACCGAACGCGCCATCGGCGTCTATCCCGCCGATGCGACAAAATGTGCCTTTTACGTCCTCACGCTTCGCGACGGCGTCAATCTCTCGCAGTTTCTCCCCAACGTCTCGCCGCTCCAGCGCGGACTCGACGTCGTTCTCCTTCATGAGGGCATACTCGAGTCCGCCCTCGGCATCACTCCGCAAGCCGTCACCGCCGAGGCTCATCTCACTTACGAGCGCGAAGCCGCTGCCGCTCTCGACGCCGTTGACTCCGGCCGCGCCCAAATCTCCTTCCTCCTGAATCCCTGCGCGGTCGACCAAGTCATGAAAATCGCCACCGCCGGTGAGGTCATGCCCCAGAAGTCCACCGATTTTTATCCCAAGCTCCTCAGCGGCATCACCATGTATCGAGTTGCATCTTCGTAGGCGTCACTGTGGTTTTGCGAAGGCGTCGCCGAGGCTTCCATGTAGCGCCAGGGGGTTTAGCCCGGCATCTTCGACTTGGACAATTCCAGAAACTCACCGTAAGGCGTGGGAAAATCCTACTCAACCAACAAATCCATGAATCGCACGATCTCTGCCTGCTCCCGGTCTTTAGCTGTGCCGCGTTCCGTGCCTTGCGTCAGCGCAGCCAGGCGCGCCGACAAAATGCGCATCGCACCATCCCGCGGCACGTACGCAATCTCGTTCCCCTGCAGTAACACCCAGCCCTTCTTGGTGAGCTGCAATTCCAATTGATGGTCTTCCGAACCTGCTTGCGCTTCCATGTGCTCCGTCGTAACTGCCGCTACGGTCTCCACGTGGATCTTCGCAATGCCCCGTTTCCCTTTCAACTCGATGCCGCTCACCTGCAACTGCCGGTAAACCACCACCGGCCGCTCCGGTCGGTCCAGGTTCCCTGCCCGCAGAATCTCGCCAGCCTCGAGATTCGCCGCTTGCAACGCCGCGGTTACGTCGGGTGCCTGGGGAGTGTGCCCCGTCGCCCGCAAAGGAATTTGTAAAAGCACTGCCCCTGTGGACAACGAGGACGATGCGGACGAAGTCCGCGACGCATTCTCGACTCGCGCTCTGCTCGCCCCCATTGTTTCCTCATGAGACTTGGCAGCTTCCTCACGAGACTTACTCGCGCCCGCCTCAATTCGCGCCGTGTCACTCCGCGACTTGTCCGTAGCACGCGCTGCCGGCACTGGAGCCGCCTTCACTGTCTGAAGACCCGACCGATTCCCGCCGCTGCCCCCTCCGCCAACCGTGACCGCTTGCTCTTTGGGCTGCACTCCCGAGGATCGGTTCGACGCTTCGCTCGCTGCGGCGCCTTTGAGCGGGCTCTTCGTCAAATACCGGAAAAATCGCGGATAGCCTCGCGCCTGCCAATACGCCGATCGATAGTTCAGCGTGCGCACTCCCGAATGGGTTGTGCTGAAAAACGAATGCTCTTTGGGGTCCACCACAATGCCCACGTGTCCTTGCCACACAACCAAATCACCTGGCTGCGCGTAGCGTACACGCAAGAATTGGCCGGTCCCTCGGTAAAGATCCAAGGAGCTGACGTAGGGATAGGTGTATCCAGCTTGCTCGTACAAGTGATGCACCAAGTGGGAACAATCCGGAGAGAGACCCTCTTCGTCATTCGCCCAGGAGATCCCTTGTGCAATGGCTCGCCCTTCGGTCAGGCTGAGTAGCCGGAAGCCTGGCGGTATTACGGGTGCCGGGGGGGCTTGCGGCCTTTGTCCTGCATTTTGTCCAGAAGTCTGCTTCCCCGTTTGGCTGGCACCCTGCTTCCCTAGCGGTTGACTTTGCTTCGTTGCGCTTTGCGGCCCCGAAGATTTTGTGCTCTGCTGCTCTGAGGCTTGCGGCCGCGGGCTTTGCGCACTTTCCAGAACTTGCCCCACGAGTGTCAGATACACCAGCCCCAGCAAAGCCGCCGACCACATCCCAAGTGCGAAAAGGGGTCGTTTTCGCATGGTCTAAGATTAGACGACCGTTTTGCCCCGCGCGTCGTCCTTGAGGCCCATACAGTACTGCCCTTTCGTACAGCCCCAAAACCACCTGCCCACGTGTTTTCCTTTGTTGAGATGACCAGTAGAAGTTAGCGACGAGAAGTTAGCTAGAGGTATAGCAGCAGTGGTGACAAGGACGAAGTCGTTTGTTTTCTTAGAGATGGAAGAGAAAGCAAAGGGCAAAACCCACACCCCAAAACGGTGCATTCAGCCTCATCTGCCCCGATACGCAGGCGAACAGAGCTTCCACGTACTTAGAATGCGAGGCGCGGCGGGTATAAGCTGCCCCCCGATGTTTCGGCGTGCTCCGGATTTAGAATCTTCACGCCCGCGCCGGAATGGGGCTTACTCCGTTTCGACTGCAGCAAGTCGTTTTTGGCCCTCGCTTCTTTTATCAGTTGGGGAGCGGGTACCGTTCCGTGCTTGGACATAACCCAGTCGCTGAGAGCGGGATCGAGGTCGCTCAGGGGTGCGGCTGCGAAGACGGCATTCTGGCCGTTGAACAGCGTAGCCGTGAATGCGACATGCCCGTTATTGTTGATGACCGGCAGATCTACAGAGCCGAATCCGATATTGTTGACGACGTCTCCAGCGACTGCCACCTGGGTCATCTTTCCGCCCGAGTAGACGAAGGCACCAAAGCTGAAAGCGCTGGTTTCGGCGAAAAATGCGACGTCGCCGGAAGAGTTAATGGAAGGAGAATCCGCGAAAAGAAACACGCCACCATCGGGAGAAGGATCGTTGGGCCCGACAATTCGGGACAGAGAGCCATTCTTGTAAAGGAAGACGCCCCCGGAACCGAAGAACCCACCGGAGGTTCCGGTCAGAAGACTGGCGAAAGCGACATCGCCGTGGTCGTCAATGACCGGGCGAAGACGAGAGAACCCGAAGAACAGTTGAAAATTACCGCCTCCGGGCGCGGCCGCGCCATCGGTAGCTAAAGTAGTGACGACGCCGTTGTCCGCGAGAAAGATTCCGGTGGACCCGTCAGATGCCAGCGACACAAAAGCAAGCTGATCCAAGCTGTTGAGTGCCATATTCGAGAACTCGCCGAGGGTGCCACCGCTTGGGGCTGGCGTGGACCCGCCTACCAGAAGCTCGTTTTGGCCAGCCGAATTGAGAAAGGCTCCCGAGGTGAACGTGTTTGGATCAAAGGCAGGGAAGGCTACCTCCCCCAGGTTGTTGACCCCTGGCACGCTGGGTGAGGTGCTAGAGCCTGGGTCTACGGAACTACTCGGCGAGGAGTCCGCTAGCACCTGCAACGTGCCCTGGCCACTCAGAAGGACCGTGCCCAGTGCGTCGGACGACGTAGTGATCGAGGCCACCTGTCCAGCATGATTCATATCAAAACCGGTCAGGAAGTCGACAACCCCATCTGCACCGATCGCCTCTCCAACATGTACGGCCAGGTTTCTGATGCCAGTGGCAGTGCCGTGGGCGGCAGTCGCAGTGTAGGCGCCAGCGCCGCCTGGAAAAGTGGAATCGCCGATTAATACCGCATCTCCGCCTGCGATGGCGGCGGTCATGGGGAACGCGAAGAGAGGCTGCCGAGGAATGGTATCGCCCTGACCAATCACTTTGGTGAGCTGACTATTGGAAAACAGGTACAGCGCCGCGCCGTGGTGCGCCTCTGAATCTATGAAGAGGACCTGTCCTGCTTGATTGATCAAGCTGCCAGACTCGACGTTACCACGTGTGCCGAAGACGCCGCCGTCGGGGGCAATCTCGCCGGGGGTATCGACAGTGGATAGCTGGCCATTGCTGAACAGGAATGTCGCCACGTTGTTGTTGTTGGTCGTGAAGCCGGTAAAGACGAGCTGGCCCGCATTGTTGATCGAGGTGGTAAAGGGAAAGTCAAGCAAACTGCCATCGGGAAGCGGGGCTAATCGGGGAATCAGGACAGAAAGTTGTCCGTGGAAGTAGGAGAAGACACCCGAGTCGGCAATGGAATTGGAAATGCCATTGAAAACCACCAGCCCGGAGTCATTGATGTCAGGAGCCGTGGGAAAACCAAACGGGACGCCATCGGGCATGACGTCGCCGCCAGCGATGATTTTGGTAACGATGCCATTGGACCAGAGGAAGACGCCTTCCGTTCCATTGGAGAGAGCGGCTTCAAACGCGATCTGGTTCGAGCTGTTGATGGCACCGCCGAACAACAGGTTAAATGTGGTGCCACCGGGCGCGGGATCGCCGGCGCCCACAAGGCGGGTGAGAGTATTGTTGGCGAACAGGTACAGGGTGCCCGAGAAGCCGTCAGAAACAAGGAGATTTCCCCTGGCCGTAAAGGTCGCGCTGCCGGGAGTCACCGCCTCGCCGGTGTTGTCCAGCGTCCCAGCAGCGATGAGCTGGGTGATGGCGCCGTTAGAGTATAGATAAACGCCGGAGGTGCTGGGGAACGAAGTGCCGGCGACGAATGCCACTTGCCCCTGCGGGCCGATGGACGGCTGGGTGAAAGAGAAAAACAAGCCGCCACCAGGGGCAAAATCGCCGGGGCCCGCTATTGGAGTGATCGTGCCCCCGGACTTGAGGATGAGGCCACCATCGGCGACCAACGCGACGTTGCCCTGATCGCTGAAAGCAAATTCGAGGACCGAGCCTAGCTGGGGAGGAACCGGAGCGGCGTCGCCGGTTTGGACGACCTCTTTGAACTTGAACTGTGATTGCGCCAGTAGAGTTGGGGCCACAAAGAGTGTGGCAAGGACGAGTGGAGTGGCAATTCTTCTGGAGCTCATGGGCGGTACCTCTTTAGAATCCGGCTTGATCTGCAAAGTCGCAAGTTATCTGCTACCACAAGGCAGCGAACCAAGAGTATGTGGGGACTTAGACGAAGGATGATACTACCACTCCTTCTGACGCACGGCCGAAACAACTAAAGTATTCAGTATGTTAATATTTTGTAACGATTCGCGTGGGAGGCGCGTCGAACGAAGACTAAACGGGAGAGGAGGAAGTTGTTAGCGGGGCCTCACCTGCACGAGAAACTAATCAACCATCAGATCAAAAACTGAATTGACGATGGTTGAAAGAGCCTCGTATAATGGGAGTTTCCGTTGAGCGTGACCCGGCGCTAAGAGTGCGCCTAAGGGGCGCCTTGCTGGAGGAGAGATGTACGCTGTCATACAGACCGGGGGGAAGCAGTATCGTGTCGCGCCCGGCGACACCATCCGCATCGAGCGGGTGGCGGGCAAAGTCGGAGAAAAGGTCAATTTTGGCAACGTCCTGGCGGTCCATGGCGAGAAGAAAGTGTTTGTGGGCGCGGAAGCGGAGAAAGCGACCGTGACCGGGAAGATCGTCGAGCAGGGCCGCGCGAAAAAAGTGACCGTGCTGAAGTACAAGCGGACGAACCAGTACAAGATCCAGCGCGGCCACCGGCAGAATTACACGGCGGTACAGGTGAGCGATATCAAGATTTAGGGCCTGCGCAGCAATGCCTGGCTACCGCAGGTGGGCTTCGCCCCTACCAGGGAACTCAAAAAGTCAGAGAAGAGGATAGGTCATGGCACATAAGAAAGGCGGCGGCTCGTCAACAAACGGCCGCGACTCCCACGGACAAAGACTGGGCGTGAAGCGCTTCGGCGGGCAGCTCGTGAATGCGGGCACGATCCTCGTGCGGCAGCGGGGCACGAAGCATCAGCCGGGCGAAAACGTCGCGCGAGGCAGCGACGACACGCTGTATGCCCTGGTTACGGGCTTCGTGAAGTTTCAGGACCGCGGCCGCCAGGGACGCTTCATCAGCATTCAGCCGGCCGAACAATCCAAGGCTGCCGCCAACTAAAGCGTAAACAAGTCTCTCCTGACCGATTCACTTGCGCGGTCCCAACCTGGGATCGCGTTTTGGTTTCTTGCCGCGACTGGAGAGAGGCCACTGGCCACTTCAGAGGCTAGAGCCCTTGGATCATCGCCGACTTTAATGGTGACTTGAAGCCCTCACCTCCTAAGACCGAAGAAATGCGCCTATGATTGTCCCGATACGCAGGTGAGCGGCCCGGGGAAGAATTTTTTGTAGGCGCTGCGGCCGTGCGCGGGGATGATGGCCAAGCCGGGGACGGTTTGATGGAGCTGGCTGAGTTTGCTGACGACTTGATTGGCCAGCGCAGGATCGTTGTCGCTGTCGCGCAGGAGCAGAGTCTTGGCCACACGATCTTCGAAACCGTGTTCGTCATCGATGCTGTCCCCAACGTAAAAGAAACGCTCCGCGGGCGAGAGATTCACGAAGATGCCGACGCTTCCCGGCGTATGTCCGCGCAACGGCACCACCACCACGGAGCCATCGCGGTAGAGGTCGGCGCTTTCGTCGAACGTTTCGTAAGGCTTTGCGTCAAATTGCAGCGTGGGCGCGTCTGGATTGGGCAGCGCTCTGGTGTAGGCGGCGAGGACGTAGCCTTTGGCTTGTGCGGCGGAGTCGTTGGCGAAAAGGATTTCTTCGCGTGTCATCAACACGGTTAGGTGCGGCAGATCCATCAGGCCGCCGGCGTGGTCGAGATGGACGTGCGAGAGAATCGCCCAGCGCAGCTTGGCGGGATCTTCTCCGGCGAGCCGGAGCTTTTCGGGAAGCGGAAGCTCCGGATTCAACTGACCCGCCAGAGAGCGGAGCTTTAACCGCAGCCAGAACGGATAGGTGCTGACATCCTGGCTGAAATGGCTGGAGTTGCCCGCGTCTATGAGCAGGTCGCCGGCAGGATGGCGCACCAGGATGCTTCCTGCGGTCATGCCGATGGAAAAACGGCTGAAGGTTTTCCCGGTTTCGATCCAGCAGGCGGAAAGGCCGGGAAGGTTAGCAATGGCGGGAGCGACGCGCGCATGCGATGGCGCTGGCGGAAGCGGCGTACGATGAAGGTAGAGCACATAAAACGCGCCGGCTCCGATCGCCGCGACGATGAGAAGCACCAAGAGAATGCGTTTGAGGATGCGAAGCATGTGGGCTGTGCCTCCGTTTGGGGGGAACCGCGTTTCGTGAGTTGGCTTATGTTATCGTTTTCGAGAGCAAGCGCCTAGGGCGCTTGGTGAGAGCGTTTTGTGTTTGTTGACGAAGCTAAGATTTACGTGAAGGCGGGCAACGGCGGAAACGGCTGCGTGGCGTTTCGCCGCGAGAAATATGTTCCGCGTGGCGGGCCGGCGGGAGGCGACGGAGGGAACGGCGGAAGCGTGTATCTGGAAGCGAATCCGAACGACAATACGCTGCTGCGCTACCGCTACAACCGTGAGTTCAAGGCGGACCGCGGACGTCATGGCGAAGGCTCGAACTGTACGGGGCATTCCGGCGAAGACACGATTTTGCAAGTGCCCGTTGGGACGCTGGCTCTGGACGATCAAACGGGAGAGACGATTGCGGATCTGGCCGCGCCGGGACAACGCGTGCTCGTGGCACACGGCGGACGGGGCGGGCGCGGGAATCAACATTTCGCAAAGCCGTGGCATCAAGCGCCGCGCGAACACGAGGACGGTTTTCCCGGCGAGGAGCGGCACCTGCGGCTCGAACTGAAATTGCTTGCAGATGTTGGGCTTGTGGGATTCCCCAATGCCGGCAAGTCCACACTGATTTCCGTGATTTCCGCGGCACGGCCGAAGATTGCCAATTATCCCTTTACCACGCTCGAGCCGAATCTCGGAGTTGTGAACGCCGATGGAGGCACTGGCCAAGAAGGGCGGGAGATTGGAAGGACATTCGTGGTTGCAGATTTACCCGGCTTGATTGAAGGAGCGCACCAGGGCGCGGGGCTAGGGATTCGCTTCTTGCGGCACGTGGAACGCACGCGGCTGCTGGTACACCTGGTTGATACGAGCGACGCGAACGCCGATGATCCCGTGCATGCCTTTGAAGTCATCAACGGCGAGTTGGCGGCCTTCAGCGCATCGCTGACGCAAAAGCCGATGATTGTCGTTGCGACGAAGCTGGATGCGACAACCGACCGCACGCGTCTGGAAGCATTGCGCGATTATTGCAAAAAGCTTGGCCTGGAGTTTTACTCCATTTCCGCCGCCGCCGGCGAAGGCGTGAAGGAGCTGGTGCGCTCCATTGCCGACGCGCTGGACAAGATTCCGAAGGTGAGCTTTGAACACGTTTCGGGCGACGAGCGTGGGCCCGCCACGATTGAAGTTGACCATTCCACGCAACACGCTGCCGAAGACCGCAATTCATGAGAAAATCGAGAATACCGATTCTTTGGGAGGCGCATTGACGATCGCCCAGGCGCACCGCACCGCCGCGAAACATCATCCTCGCCGCATCGCGCTTTTTGGCGGCTCTTTCGACCCCATCCACAGCGGACATCTCAGCGTGGCGCGCGCCGCCGACCGGCGGTTCAATTTTGACGAGATTCACTTCATTCCGGCGAGCCGGCCGCCGCACAAACTCAAGCAGCATCTTGCGCCGTTTCCACATCGCTTTGCCATGGTCGCGCTGGCTTGCACAGAGCACCCACACTTTGTGCCTTCACTGGCGGAAGCGGGCGAGGACTTCAGCGGAACGCAGCTTCATTATTCCGTGGACACGGTGCGTTATTTTCGCCACACCTGCCATGGCGACGGCGACCGGCTTTTTTTCATCATTGGGGCCGACGCGTTTCTGGACATTCCGATGTGGAAGGAATATGAGACGCTGCTCGGGCTTTGCGATTTCATCATCGCAAACCGTCCGGGAATTCGCGCCGAAGCGCTGCGCCTGGTGATTCCCCCCGAGATGACGGCTCGGCCAGGAAGCAAGAAGGAAAGGGAGGAGCATCCGTCACAAGTGGTGGCGGATCTTCACCGCACGACGGTCTATCTGCTGGAAAACGTTTCGACTGACGTTTCGGCGACGGACATCCGTCGTCGCGCGCAAAAGGGACAGTCCATTCATGGACTTGTTTCCGCGCGCGTCGAGGAATACATTCTGAAACAGGGCCTATACCGTTGACCTTGACCTTTGAATCCTTGCCGCAAGGCGTACGCGTGGCCATTCAGGCGGCGCAAGAAAAGAAAGCCGCGGGCATTACGGTGCTGGATCTGAGCGGCGCAAGCGCGTTCACCGATTACTTTGTTGTTTGCACGGGCTTCAGTACCCCGCAGGTGCAGGCGATTTGCTCGGAAATCGAAGAGCAACTCCACAAACAAATGGACCGGTCGGTGCGGCACCGCGAAGGCTACCGATCGGCAGATTGGGCGCTGCTGGATTTCGGCGGCTTTATCGTGCACGTCTTCAGCGAGGAAGCGCGGCGGTATTACGATCTCGAGCGGCTGTGGCGCGCATCGCCGAAACTGGAAATCGCCGATGCCGTGGAAGGATTCGCCGGCGCGGGAAACGCGGCCGGTTCAACCTTTCCGCGCGATAAATATTCTGAAGAACGCCTGTCCGGCCAAGGGCAGGACCGCCGTTCCGGAACATGACCGACGAGCGCTTGCCGTGGATTGCGGAAGACCCGGCGTCGCTGCGCCTGCTGGAACTCGCCAAGAAAGTAGCGGCTGCGCCCACCACGCTCCTCATCACCGGAGAGAGTGGAACTGGCAAGGACCATCTTGCGCGGCTGGTTCATGAGTTGGGTCCGCGGCGCGACGCTCCTTTTCTGAAAATCGATTGCGCGAGTTTGCCGCCGCAGCTGGTAGAGAGCGAACTGTTTGGGCATGAACGCGGGGCGTTTACCGGAGCGGTAGAGCGAAAGCTGGGGCGCTTCGAGTTAGGTGCGAACGGAACGATCGTTTTGGATGAAGTAGCTGCGCTTTCACCAAATGCGCAGAGCAAGTTGCTGCGAGTGCTGCAGGAACGAGCGTTCGAACGGCTGGGCGGAACGGAAACGCTGAAGATCGAGGCGCGGATTATTGCGCTGACGAACGTGGACCTTCCCGCCGCCGTGAAAGCCGGCGTTTTTCGCGAAGACTTGTTTTTCCGGTTGAATGTACTCACGCTTACAGTTCCGCCGTTGCGCGAGCGGCGCGCCGATATTTTCTTGCTCGCGGACCACTTGATGGCCGGGCATCGCACGGTTCACGGACGTCCTCACGCACAATTGAGCGAATCCGCGCGACGCATGCTTGCGGCTTACTCGTGGCCGGGAAATGTGCGCGAATTGAAGAATGCTCTCGAACGCGCGGTCGTTTTTTCTGGCGTTGGCCGTGGTGCGACGAGCGGCGAAAGAGATGTCTTGGAGCCGGAAAATTTTCCAGAGACGGTTCGAGCGGCGGCTCCGGGCGCGGCTAGTCCGGTTGCAGGATTGCGCTCAATGGAAGAGGTGGAGCGCGAGGTCATCGCTGCGACGCTCGAAGCTACCCATTACCAGATTAGCCGCTCGGCGGAGATTCTTGGAATCAGCCGCAAAACGCTCTTAGAAAAACGCAAGAAATACGGATTGAAATGATTTCGGCGACTCCCCGCGAAAGAGGAGCGATTATCGTCACCGGCGGCGGCCGGGGAATCGGCGCCGCCGTCGCCAAGCTTGCCGGAATTCAAGGCTTCCGGGTCGCGGTGAATTTCGCGCGCAATGAGGCTGCCGCCGCGAAGACCGCCGGAGAAATCGTTGCTGCAGGCGGCCAGGCGCTCGCAATCCGGGGACACGTGGGCCGCGAGGAAGATATTCTGCGGCTCTTTGAAGAAACGCTCCGGGAGTTCGGGCCCATCGAGGCGCTCGTTAACAATGCGGGGATCACCGGGGGATTCTCGCGCGTGGATCACGCTGAAACTGCGGCGGTTCTCGAAATGCTGCGTGTCAACGTGCTCGGCACGATTCTTTGTTGCCGGGAAGCGGTCCTTCATATGTCGACGGCCCGAGGTGGGCGCGGAGGGGCGATTGTGAATATCTCTTCGCTGGCAGCCAGAACCGGCGGCTCGGGAGAGTGGGTGCACTATGCTGCGTCCAAAGGCGCAATCGACAGCTTCACTATCGGGCTAGCACGTGAAGTAGCTGCTGAAGGTATCCGCGTCAATGCCGTGGCGCCCGGCCTGATTGCCACGGAACTGCATTCTGCCAATGGCGCGCCGGACCGCCTGGAACGTTTGAAAAGGACCATCCCGATGCAGCGTGCTGGAACCGCAGAAGAAGTCGCCGCCGGAGTGCTTTGGCTGTTGTCACCGGGCGCAGCCTATACAACCGGAACGATTCTCGAGATCGGCGGCGGTCGATGAAGAACACGCCGCGCCAATGAAGATCCAACTACTCATGTTAGGCAAAACACGCCGCCCGGAAATGTGCGCGATGATTGATGACTACGTAGCACGCATTCGCCGGTCGTGCCCGATTGAAATTCTCGAGGTTCGCGATGGCGAAGCGGCGCTGAAAAAACTGGATGCCGACCGCGCCGCGACACCCATCCTACTCGACGCGGAGGGCAAGGTGTTCGACTCGAATGCTCTTGCCAGATGGCTTGCCGAACTGAGAGACCGCGGCACACGCCAGTTGATTTTCATTTGTGGAAATGCGGACGGCTTCCCGGGTTCGCTCCGCGAGCGCGTGACCCAAAGGCTTTCGCTCAGTGCCATGACGCTTTCGCACGAACTAGCACGCGTCGTGCTTGCCGAGCAGCTCTATCGCGCCTTCGCCATTCTCTCGGGCAACCCCTACCCGAAATAGCCCGCGTGGTGTACAACCTTAGCTGCCATGCCCATGCGCATCATTCCCGATGAGAACCAGCCCTCGGTGGCGATCGAAATCCCGCTTGAAAAGCCACTTCCCGACTACGACCTGGAAGAACTCGAGCAGCCTACGCCGCGGGATGTGGACGGTATTCTGGTGACGCAAGGGTTCCGCGACCTGGTGGACGACGCGCGCGGCATCTTGACGGAGTTGATTGCCGCTCCTCCCACCGAGCATCACAGAAGCGAGAAGGTTCTCGAAATTGACCTGGAGGCGCGTCCGCACCCGCTCGAGATTGCGCAACTCACCGGCGCCATCTGTCCCACGGATGACGAGGCCTATCGCCCGGGCTTGTGGATTGTTTTGCTCGACCAGGCGGCGCGGCCAAAGTCCCCGCTACCTGAACCCACGCTGCGGCGAATCTCGGCAATTGCGGCGGAAATGGTCAAGCGCCTGCAGCTGGCTTGACGTTTCGTTCGAGGCTGCTCACACTTTTCTGACGTCACTCACTACGGGAAATCATGCCGGAAGAAAAAGGATTGTTGATGGTTTACACCGGGCCGGGCAAGGGAAAGACGACCTGCGCGCTCGGCACAGCATTTCGCGCGGTGGGCCAGGGCTTGCGCGTGATGATGGTGCAGTTCATCAAAGGTTCGTGGCATTACGGCGAACTGGACGCCGCCAAAATGCTGGGCGACGACAAATTCGAGATTCGACCGATGGGGCGTGGCTTCGTGAAAATCGGCGGCGCGGAAACCGATCCCGAAGACATCAAGCTGGCGCAGGAATGCTGGCAGTCTGGCCGCCAGGCCATTTACAGCGGCAAGTATGACCTCGTGGTGCTCGATGAGATCAATTACACCATCAGCTACAAAATGCTGGATGCCGACGAGGTCGTGGAAGCTCTAAAAAACCGGCCGGAGCGCGTTCACGTGATCTGCACCGGCCGGAATGCGCATCCGAAGCTGGTTGAACTGGCGGACCTGGTCACCGAGATGCGCGAGGTGAAACACCCGTACACCAAGGGTATACTGGCTCAGCGAGGAATTGACTACTAAGAACCAGGGGTTCGGGCCTAGGAGTTCGAGAAGAATCTGCCCCTCGCGGTGCAAGTTAAGATGTTGTGTTGACGACAATTCAGCCGTCTTGGCTTTCGACTGAATACTAAGAACTCAGAACGAACAACTGCCTTTATGGCCTGGTTTAAACGCGAGAAAAAACCGATTGAGCAGCCGACGCCGCCCGAAGAGCGCCGCGTGCGTACCGAAGGGCTGTGGATGAAGTGCGAGTCGTGCCGCACCATCGTCTTCCGCAAAGACCTGGAAGCCAATCTTTACGTCTGCCCCAAGTGCCAGTTCCATTTCAAGATGGGCGCGCGGCCGCGTCTGGAAATGTTGCTGGACGGGCGCTGGACCGAACACGATGCGGGGATGACGTCGACCGACCCGCTGAAGTTTGTGGACACCAAGCCGTACGCGCAACGCCTAAAAGAGGCGCGCAAGAAGCTCGGTATGAACGACGCCATCATTACCGCGGAAGGCCAGTTGAACGGACGGCCGGTGGTGATGTGCGCGATGGAATTTGGATTCATCGGCGGCTCGATGGGAGCGGTGGTGGGCGAAAAAGTCACGCGGGGGATCGAGCTGTCCATGGAAACCCGCCAGCCCTTCATAGCGGTTTCCTGCTCCGGCGGGGCGCGCATGATGGAAGGCACCGTGAGCCTGATGCAGCTTGCAAAAGTTTCCGCTGCGCTCGCGCGGCTCGATGATGAAAAACTGCCGTACATTTCGGTTCTGACCGATCCCACCACAGGCGGCGTTACCGCAAGTTTTGCGATGCTGGGCGACCTCAACATCGCAGAGCCGGGCGCGCTCATCGGTTTCGCGGGACCACGCGTGATCGAGCAGACCATCCGCCAAAAACTGCCCGAGGGTTTCCAGCGTTCGGAATTTCTCCTTGAGCATGGCTTCCTCGACGCCGTCGTCCACCGCAAAGAGTTGAAAGCCTACCTCGCCAATGCGTTAGAACTGCTCATGAACTGAGATGAATTACGACGCAGCGGTTCGCTATCTTTTGACTCTGGGCCGGGAGCTGGCGGCGCCCACACAAGCTGCGGCAGCAAAGTTCGATTTGGAAAATATCACCGTCCTTGCCGAACGGCTTGGGCGACCTGATCGTGCTTACCCCAGCGCGCACATTGCCGGAACCAATGGCAAAGGCTCAACGGCAGCGTTCCTTGAATCCATCCTGCGACACGCGGGCTTTCGCACTGGACTCTACACCTCGCCGCATCTTGAAAGAATCAACGAGCGCATGCGCATCAATGGCAAAGAAATTGGAGATGAATCCTTCGCGGCAATTTTTACTCGTTTGCAGGCACTCATCGAGGAACGGTTGGCGGCGCACAAGCTGCGCGCGCATCCCACCTATTTCGAATGTGTGACCGCCATGGCGTTCGAATGCTTCGCGCGGGAACGCGTGGAGTTTGGCGTTTTCGAAGTTGGCCTTGGCGGACGACTGGACGCCACCAACATTCTTTCTCCTGTCGTCACCGTCATCACATGCATTGATTTCGACCACGAGAATTTTCTCGGCCGCTCGTTGAAGGAAATCGCCGGCGAAAAGGCGGGAATCCTCAAGCCGAACGTGCCGGTAATCCTTGCCGAGCAGCGGCCTGAAGCTCGCGAAGTGATTCTGTCTCGGGCGGATCAAATACACTGCCCGGTTATTGAAACCGCACGAGCATTTCGAATGAGCGAGGAATCCTCGCAAAACGGTTTCTTCCGTACCCGCGTTACGGAACTCTCCTCCGGTGAGACATTTGATGCGGCGCCTAACCTCTCCGGCCGCTTTCAGCTGCAGAATGCTTTGAACGCTTTGGCTGCCGCCCGGTATTTAACCGGACGCGGCTTCCGCATTTCAGCCGATGACATCATCGAGGGCCTTTCCAAGACGGCCTGGCCGGGCCGTCTTGAGCGGCTCCAATCGAGCCCCGACGTTTATCTTGATGGAGCGCACAACCCAAGTGCCGCGCGCGAACTCGCGCAATTTATCCAGGACAACTTTGCCGGCCGCAAAATCTGGATGATTTACGGAGCACTTCGCGACAAAGCGGTGGACGAAGTCGCCGGCCAATTATTCCCTCATGCCAGGGGAGTCATCTTCACCGAGCCGCGTACTTCCCGCGCCATTTCCGCGCCACGCCTCGCTGAAATCGCTTCGCACCATGCTACGAGCTTTACGGTCATTTCCTCCGCCGAGCAGGCCCTCGACCAAGCCCTGGCCCAGGCGGCTCCTGGCGATGCGATTTTCATAACCGGCTCGCTCTATCTTGTCGGGCAGCTTCGTCATTACTGGAAGCAGCGCGAGCAGGTCGCAGCGCGTTAGAAAAAGCCGTAAAATATCCGTTTCTATGAATAACCAACTCGACCGGAAGGACGGCAATCCTCTCGTCGGCATCATCATGGGCTCCACATCGGATTGGGAGACCATGGAGCATGCCTCGAACATCCTCACGAGTCTTGGTGTTCCGCACGAGACCCGCGTCGTCTCGGCCCATCGGACCCCCGATTTGCTTTTTGAATATGCGTCGTCCGCCGAGCAGCGCGGGCTGGAAGTCATCATTGCTGGGGCGGGCGGCGCCGCGCATTTGCCCGGCATGACCGCGTCGAAAACCGTTCTCCCAGTCCTCGGCGTTCCCGTCGAGTCCAAGGTCCTCAAGGGCCTGGATTCCCTGCTGTCCATTGCGCAAATGCCGGGAGGGATTCCCGTCGGGACGCTGGCCATTGGAAAGGCTGGCGCCGTCAACGCGGCGCTGCTCGCTGCGGCGATTCTCGGCAATAAACATGCAGCCATCCGCGAGGCGCTGCGAAGATTCCGCCTCGAGCAAACGGACCGAGTCATGGCGCAGCCCGACCCTTCTGTTTCCGCCGTGGCGATACCCTTCAAAGACGAGAAGAAAGGGAAACACCGGTGACCATCGGCATCCTGGGCGGTGGACAACTCGGCTACATGCTCGCGTTGGCGGGGTATCCGCTCGGGCTGCGTTTCCGGTTTCTCGATCCTTCTCCGGAAGCTCCGGTCGGCCGCATTGCCCAGCGCGTCACTGCGGATTACACGGACCACGCCTCGCTAGAAAGATTCTCCAATGGCCTGGAACTCGTGACCTACGAATTTGAAAATGTGCCTGTCGAAGCGGCAAAATTCCTCGCCGAGCGTGTTCCCGTGTATCCTCCGCCCGCTGCGCTCGAAGCCGCCCAGGATCGCCTTGCGGAGAAAATGCTTTTTCGCAACCTTGGCGTCAGTACCACCGACTTTGTGCCCATTGCGAAGCTTGCGGAGTTTGAGGCTGCGGTTCAACGGCTTGGTCTTCCCGCCGTGCTTAAGACTTGCCGCCTGGGTTATGACGGCAAAGGCCAGTGGATTCTTCGGACGGCCGAAGACGTTTCAAAAGCCAAGGCGGAGCTTCCCAAGGTCGACGTCATCCTCGAGCGCTTCGTGCCCTTTCGGCGCGAGCTTTCCATCCTTGCCGTGCGTTCGCGCAACGGAGAAACCGCTTTTTACCCGCTCGTAGAAAACCATCATCGCGGCGGCATTCTCCGCCTCTCGCTTGCGCCGGCTCCAGGGCTGGAGCCGCCGGTGCAGCGCGCGGCCGAAGACATTGCGCGGCGCGTGCTCGAATCGCTGGGGTATGTCGGCGTCCTGGCGATCGAATTCTTCGAATACGAAGGCCGCCTGCTGGCCAATGAGATGGCGCCCCGCGTCCACAATTCCGGCCACTGGACCATCGAGGGAGCTGTCACCAGCCAATTCGAAAACCATCTGCGCGCCGTTCTCGGCCTGCCGCTGGGATCCACGGGCGCAGCGGGTCACAGCGCGATGCTCAATCTGATTGGTGACCTTCCCGAACCTTCGGAAGTCCTGGCGCTGCCTGACGCGCATCTGCACTTTTACGGAAAGGCCCCCCGGCCGGGCCGGAAGCTTGGTCATGTCACGCTGCGCGCCGCTTCTCCCGAGCGCCTGGCGCTTCGCCTCTCCGAACTTCCTTCTTTTTTTCACCGGCCGGAGTTCTGCCTTGACTCGGCCCTGGTCCAATCCGCCTCCCAGCGCGTTTGACGGTTTCCAAGTACTTTCTGGCCGTGGTCACCTGCAGCGCGTAAACCGACCCAAGGCCCAGAATGCTGCAAATTCGTGTAACGATACGGCGGTTTGCGACACCACTCTAGGGGGTTAGCCCCCCAGAAGAGGTATCTTCGAATGGCGAACTATCGATTTGGAAAGCATCCACCAAAGGCGGATTATCGGACCCTGCGCTTCAAAGACTACGTAAAACCCGGGCTCGCAGCGCCACCGGCTTCCTACAACGTATTGGAGACGGTCTATCAAAACCTGAAGACCAAGGACCCAACGAAGCTTTTCCCCATGGATGGGAACGACACGATTGGCGACTGCACGATTGCGGCGTTGGCTCACGCCATCACGGTGTACCGCGGACTGCTGAAGACGAAGAAAATCATGGCGCAGGCTGCCGTACAGAAGCTTTACTTCCACTTAACCGGCGGGGCGGATACCGGCTTGAACGAACTGGACGTACTAAATTACTGGCAATCGAACCCTGTGGCCGCCGACGAAATTCTTGCGTTTGTGAAGATCGACCCGAAAGACCATACGCACGTGCAGCAGGCCATTCAAATCTTCGGCGGCGTGTATCTGGGATTCCAGGTCCAGCAAAACTGCATTCAGGAGTTCAATAATCATCAGCCGTGGACGCCGGGACCGTTGACCAACGACGGACACGCGGTTTACGCGGTAGCCTACGACGCCAGTGGAGTGACGGTACTGACCTGGGGAAACACGCAGCAAGGCACCTGGGCCTGGTGGGATGAATGTGTGGATGAGGCGTACGCCATCCTGCCGCCGGAAGCGCAGAAGCCCGGATTTGCGAAAGGCTTTGACTTCGCGCAGCTGCAATCGGACCTGAACAACGTTGCCGGTTGAATTGCCGACTGACGAACAGCGACACGGCCATCGAAACTTACGTTAACGCACAGGGAGCCCCAATGGCTCCCTTTGTGTTTTTAGGCGATTCCTTCCTGGGACGGTCGCGCAAGACCTGGGTGTTGCATGCCAAGAAAGATTGGGGCAAGCTACGCGCGTTGCGAGGAGGGGTGTGATGAAAATTGCGAGTCTTCACATGGCCATTCTGATTCTGTGTGCAGGAATATTGGGATTGGCCGCTAAAGATTTCTTGCTGGCCCAGACCACTCCACAGTCGTCCGGAGCATTGACGGTGATTCGCGCGGGAACGCTGATCGATGGGGTCAGCGAAACTCCGCGGAAGAATCAGCTGATTTTCGTGAACGGCCAAAAGATTGTGAGAGTCACCGGGGCAGGGGAAGCCATACCTGCGGGGACGACCGTAATTGACCTTTCGAATGCCACGGTTGTGCCGGGGCTCATTGATTCGCATACGCACATTTTTTTGTGGGGCGAGGATCCGGCGAAGGGAGGCTACGACGCGAATATCCTGAATGCGGGGATTGCCCTACGAGCGGCCCGCGCGACGTTTGCCGCGCGCCGAGCCCTCGAGCAGGGATTCACCACACTGCGCGATTTGGAAACCGAAGGCGCAGGCTACGGGGACGTCGAGATCAAGCAAGCGATCGAGGAAGGGACGATTCCTGGGCCGCGGCTTTTTTGCGCAACGCGCGCCATCTCCTCAACGGGCGGCTACAACCTGGAAGGCTACGCGCCAGAGCTGGACATGCCTAAAGGCGCGCAGCTCGTGGACGGACCCGTGGAAGCGCGCAAAGCGGCGCGGCAGCAACTGGACCATGGAGCCGACTGGATCAAGGTGTATATGACGCACCGATCGTGGGTGGATAGGGAAGGTCGGCTCGTCTCTCAGCCGACGCTGACGGTGGAAGAACTGAAAGCCGTCGTGGACGAAACTCATGGCTGGACAAAGAAAGTGGCGTGTCACGCGTACAACGGAATCGGGCTGCAGCGTGCCCTCGACGGCGGATGCGATTCGATCGAACACGGCCTCGAGATGACCGACGCGCAAATCGAGCAGATGAAACGGCAGGGCACGTGGTATTGCCCGACGCTTTCGCCGTATTACGGAGATTGGGCGTCGGCAGATACTCCCGCCGGAAAGCGCGACCGCGCTCGAGCCGCGGTACATGAAGACACCTTCAAAAGAGCGCTCAAGGCCCATTTGAAGATTGTGTTCGGGACGGATATAGGCGGAATTCCCTGGACCGAACCGATTGCTCAGGAGTTCCAAAGGATGGTGGAAATGGGCATGGCGCCCACGGATGCGATTCAGTCCGCGACTTCGCGGGCCGCGGAGATGCTGGACATGAAGGGAGAAATTGGCGTGATCGCTACCGGGGCGTACGCCGAAGTGATTGCGGTTTCCGGCGATCCGGTGAAATCCATCGGAGAACTGGAACACGTGAAATTTGTAATGCACAACGGGTCGGTATTCAAGAATGAGCTGAGGAAGTAGCGGCCGGGAGGAGAAAACGATGAGCGAGCAGAGCTTAAAAAATCATGGAAAGTATGTGCCTTCGTACCATTTCTTCGCGTTGCCGGTATTTGGGATTAATTTCGTGTGGTCGCTGTTCAGGTTGAGGTCTCTGGGATTTTCATTCGCAGGAATTTTCGGAGTTTTCTTGGCAGCCGCTTTGGTGGTTCTAGCCCTTCGCGCGCGATTGTTTGCCTTGGCCGTGCAGGACCGCTTGATCCGCCTGGAAGAGCGCTTGCGTTACGAGCGGGTGCTGCCAGAAGAGTTGCGCTGGCGTTCCGATGAGCTGACGGTCGACCAATTTGTTTCTTTGCGGTTTGCGAGCGACGATGAATTGCTCGGGCTAATGAAGAAAGTGCTGGATGAAAAAGTGACGCGCCGCAAATCCATCAAGCAAATGATCAAGAAATGGCGGCCGGACTATCTCCGCGCCTGAGAACTGTTCGGCCCACGGGGCTCGGCCTATCGAGAAACGGCAGCGACGGCCGCGCCTTCGATCTCGACGATCTCGTCAGGACTGAGCTTTAGTTCTCCGGGGCGCATAACGCCTTCGACTTGCTTCGCGTTGCGCGCGCCGACGATTGCTCCGGTAATCGCCGGATGTCGCAGCACCCAAGCGATGGCTACTTCCCCGGGACCACGGCCGTGGCGAGCTCCAACCTCGCGAAGCCGTTCCACGAGCTCAAGGTTCTTCGAGAGCCGCGGCTCGCGGAACTCCGGATTGCGGCTGCGAAAATCATCGGGGGGAAGCGCCGCCGCTCGTTCGCGCGTCATCGCTCCGGTAAGCAGGCCGGAAGTCATGGGCGCATAGGAGATCACGCCGACGCCCTGTTTCTGGCAATACGGGAGAATCTCGTTTTCAATCTTGCGGCGAAGCAGAGAATATGGCGGCTGAAGTGAAGTGACCGGGGCGACTCTTTCGGCCCGCTGGATTTGTGCGGCGTCAAAATTGGAAACGCCGATCCAGCGGACTTTGCCCTCCTTTTGGAGCGCGGCAAGCGTTTGCCAGGCCTCTTCGAGGCCGGGACCATGGTCCTCCGGCGGCCAGTGAATCTGATAAAGATCGATGGTCTTCACTTGCAGGCGCCGCAGGCTATCTTCGCATTCGCCGCGAATGGACGCGGCGCTGTGTTCCTTTCTGATTGTTCCTTGCTCGTTCCAACGCATGGAGCACTTCGTGAAAATGTAGGGCCGCAGGCCGCGCCATTCCTTGAGCGCTCGCGCCACCACAGTTTCGGAATGACCGAGGCCGTAGACCGCGGCCGTATCGATCCAATTGACGCCCATTTCGAGCGCCTTAAGGATTGCCGCGATGGAATCTTGGTCGTCCTGTGGACCCCAGGCAAATTCCCACCCGGGGCCGCCCGCGGCCCAAGCGCCGAAGCCGACCGGCGTAATTTTCAAGTCCGAGTTGCCAAGCTTTCGTGTTTCCATTTCAACCTCACCCGTGCTCGCACGCGAATCTCCAACATTCCCGCGCCGCGGATTCCTTTCTCCTTGTCTCTCGCTCCTTGTCTCTC
>Ga0126381_100002018_pt1 | contig 21866 bp, 16 predicted proteins | sample PanSoiMetPlot_28_FD_96465 | JGI IMG/M metagenome (GOLD analysis project Ga0126381, IMG submission 96465) | Tropical forest soil microbial communities from Panama - MetaG Plot_28 | ecosystem: Environmental > Terrestrial > Soil > Tropical forest > Bulk soil | place: Panama | collected 2016-02-17
ATGGACCACTTATTACGAGTGTGACCGTTGACCGTGTGAGCGGTGATTAGGTTGCAACATGGAGTTCGGCATCCGGAATGGAAGGGCGCAATTGATCATGGGATGAAACGGCAAGACAGATACGTGTCTCCGAATCTCGACATATGCACGGTCCCTATCGAAACCAAAGAATCCAGATCACGTCGACAAGCGTGTGCGTGATGGCGGAGGCGAGCAGGCGCTGACGATCGCGCCAGGCGCGCCCATAGAAGATCCCGGCGATCGTCGCGAGCAGGACGTAGCGCCAGTTGAACGGGCCGGGCTTGTTGAAGTGCGACAAGCCGAAGATCGCCGCCGCAATATAGAGAGATCGAGTGAGGCCCACCCGCGCCTCCAGCATGTTTTGCAGCAGTCCGCGAAAGAAGAGTTCCTCGGGGATCGCAACGAAGAAAAATGTGATCAGCAGCGCGGACGCGGCTGTGGCCGCGGGCGGCAGGCCTCCGTGAGGCGTGATGAAATGAAGCAGGAGGCCCAGCGTGATCACGATTGGCGCAAAGAACAGGAGCTCGCGCATTCCGGCAAGAAGATCGCGCGGCTGAGGCCAAAAATCGTAGCCCACGTTATCGAGCGGACGAACAACAAGAAAAGCGTATAGCGCCGTGTCGACCATGAGCAGCTTCGGGAATGAACTTAGACCCTCGCTAGGAAACGCTCCGCGCAGCCAGTTGAACTCGATTGGCAGACCGACTACCGCGAGCACGAGCACATCTTGCCAAGAGATTCTTGCAGGGGGCGGACGCGAGCCGCCCGGCGGTAGAAACTCAAACACTGCGCAGATGCCAATAGGAATTGTCAGAAGGACCAGAAAGAAAGCCGAACGGAATTCGCCACGCGGAAGCGCATAAACAAGATAGGGAACAAGCAGCAATCCAGGCGCAATGACGCGAAGCGCGCGTTTCGCGAGCAGCCATCGAATAGAACCAACGACGCCAAATCCAAAGAACCAATAAGGCGCAAAGATCAGCGCAAACGCAGTGAAGGTGCTGGGCAGGTGCCCGATCCGCTCGCTGAGATGGAAATGCTGGGCAAGAAACCAGAACGCGACGAGGGCCACGATAAACAGCGCAGCCGCCGTCACCAGCGAGTAACGGGAGCGGGCCTCTCGAGCAGGCATAAAGTATTGTCGCAGGAGCGAGCCGAATGAAAAAATCCCCGGCTCGCAAATTGCGAAACCGGGGTTTGTTTCGTGACGTCGACCGCCGCCTCAGCGGCACTTACGCCGCGTCTAGAAAAACAACTTGAGCGCCAACTGGATCTGGCGGTTCGAAGTCGTGCCGTCGGCACGGGTAATCGTCGATGTAGAGCGCCCGAAGTTGCCGCTGCCGTCGAACGCTACGTTTCCGGGCTGTGTAAATTGCGGACGATTGAACAAGTTGAACGTCTCGGCCCGCAGCTGCAACCGGAAACGCTCGGTAATGTGGACGTTCTTCATCAGCGCCAGGTCCGTTTCGTAGTACGCGGGCCCGAGGAAGTTGTTGCGGCCAGCGTTACCCTGCGTCCCGAAGGCTGGAGTGCTGGTTAGGAAGGCGTCGAGGTTAGTAGCACCGGTCGCGACTCCGTTCGATGAATCGATCCGTGGCCCCGAATTGGCATAGGGATCGCCCACGACGTTGGGAAACGAAGCCCCAACCGAAACCGTCGAGCCCGTCCTAGCATAGTCCACACCGGGTACAAAAACGGTGTAAGGGTGCCCGCTCTGCAAAGTAACAATGCCTGATGTCTGGATACCTTCAAGCACCCTTCCCATCACCCCGTTGCTCAGATAGGCCTTGCCACGCCCGAACGGGAACTCGTAGGAGAAGTTCGCGGTAAAGCGATGGCGAAGGTCGTTGTCGCTGTTCCCTCGCATAACGGTGTCGGGATTGCGCGAATCGAGCGGGAACGTGGCAAAACCTGATGAGATGGTATTCAGAGGATCGTTGGAGGTGTCGATCGAGTGCGACCAGGTATAGGCCGTCGCAAACTGCAAGCCGTGGAATGCACCTTTCTGCAACTGAACTTGCAGCGCGTTGTAGTTCGACGACGCATTGGTCACCGTGATGCTATTGGAGAAGATACCCGGAGTCTGAATCGCAGTCTGGCGCACCGCAGGAGGAACTATGAGATTGCCACTGTTGTCCGTTAATCCCGTGTATAGGTTGGCACCGCTGATGATGCCGTCGGGATCGCCCGGTGAGCAGATGCCAGCGGTCACACAAGCGGAGATGGACTGCTGCACCAAGACAGGATCCGGCGGTGCCGCGTCGAGACTTCGGATAATTCGCGTGCTGTGGTTGCCTACGTACGTAGTCTGCAGGACGAATCCCTGGCCGAGATCGCGCTGGATGCCAAAGTTCCAGCTCTGGCTCATCGGCATGCGGATGTTGTCGGCGAGCAGAGTGGCGGAGGCGTAGTCGCCGTTGGTGTAGGTCAGTCCTGGCGGCGTGCTGACACCAAAGGGAATACTTCCAGGTTGGGATGGCGAGTTAAAGACATTTACGACGGTTCCCTGGAATGGCGGATTGCTGCGCGCGTTGCCGAACAGGTTGTCGAAAATGCGGTCGTGGAAGATGCCGTAGGCCGCACGGACCGACGTCTTGCCGTTCCCCCACGGATCCCAGGCGATGCCAAGGCGGGGCTCGAAATTCTTGTAGTCATTCTTGTACATGTCCCGCTTCGGGTTACCCGGACCTACCACCGTAAAGGTGTAGGACGTGGCAAAGCTGTCGGCATTCTGGAAAAGATTGGAGAAGTTGCCCTTGGTCTCAAATGGAACGCCGTCGAATTGATAGCGCAGGCCGTATGTCAGGGTTACGTTGCGCCGTACCTTCCAGCTGTCTTGCACGAAGGCGTCGTACTCGTGCTGGATAAACTTCTTGTCATCGGAGGGCTGACGGGTCGCCGACTTATCGAAGAACTGGGCTTGTACCTGCGAGAAGCTGCCTCCCACAAGCATCCAGATCAAGTCCTGGGTCGAGGTGGTGGCGCCGGCTGCATCGGTGGAGGGATCCAGGCCTCCGCTTGCAGAGAAACGGTTAAATGCGAGATTGTCGCGAGAGAAGAAATTGTCGAAACCCGAGGAGTTGACATCGCGGAAGTCGCCGCCGAACTTGACGGTGTGATTTCCTTTGACCCAGGTCATCGAGTCGGTGTAGCTGGTGGTTCCAGTATGGCGCAACTGACCGGTCGCATAGAACAGCGTGTTGCAGCCAAACGCACTCTCAGGTGCAACGCCAAGCGCACCATCTGGGGCGGTAAAGTCGCGCCCAAAGCCCGCGGCATCGACCCCGGTGATGGGGTCCAGGAACTGGGCGCAATTGCTCTGAAAGCCGGCAAAGACTTTGTTCCAGCCAAATTTGAAATCGTTGATCAAGCGGTTATTCAGCGTGGATACCAGACCCGCGAATACACCATGCGAATAAGATGGCGAGGACAGGACGTCAATCCCTGGCGCAAACTCAGTGTGAAAAGGATCGCTGTCGAAAGCGTGGTTGTATGCGTAGCGCAGCGTCAACTGATGTTTGTCGGTGATCCGGTGATCAATCTTCCCAACCCACTGGTAACCATTAAGGCTATCAGGGCTCGGAAAATTGAAGTTGCCCGCGATTCCATCAATGACGTCGCCCGAGGCGGGATTCGGCAGCAAAGCGAAGACTTTTGCGATCGTTGGATCCAGGCTCAGTCCGGTTAAATTGTGCGCCCCTCCGGGAGTGGTGACATCCACCTGAACGCCGTTGGTTGTAAAGATTCCGGATTTGAATTCCGCTGTGGGCAGCACGGTATGTTCCGTGAGCGTTGTGCGGAAGCGTTGGTATTCGCCGTTGATGAAGAAGAACGTACGGTTCTTGATGATGGGTCCGCCAACGGAACCGCCGAACTGGTTGCGCACATAGGGATCCTGCGGGTCAGGGCGGTTGTTGAAGAAGCTTCGAGCGCCCAGCGCGTTGTAGCGTCCGAATTCGTAAGCATCGCCATGAAAACCGTTGCTTCCGCTCCGCGTCACCACATCGATGATCGCGCCGGTGTTACGGCCGTACTCTGCATTGAACGTGTCGGTGATGACGCGGAATTCCTGGGTCGAATCGGGGTTGATCGAAAGCACGCCGCCCGGGCCACCGGGGACTGAGGTGTCGTTGTTGTCGACGCCATCAAGCAGGAAATTGTTATTGCGATCGCGCGAACCGTTCACCGAGATTCCGCCCGTGAAGTCGTTACTCATCAAGTTGGTTCCCGGAGACAGCAGGATCAGCTCGTAGGGATTGCGCGTGAGCAAAGGCAAGTCGGTGATCGTCTTGTTCGAGATGAGCGTAGAGAGCTGCGTCGACTCCGTCTCGACTGGAGCAATTGCCGAACCATTGACCTCCACCACCTCCTGAACCGAACCAACCTTCATGGTCGTATTCAGCGTGAGGATCTGAGCCGTGGTCAACGTGACGCTCTTGATATCGACCGCCGTGAATCCTTGTTTTTCGAACTTGACGGTGTAATCCGCGGGAGCCAGATTCGGGACTGAATAGAAGCCTGACGCATTGCTCGTCGCTGTCCGGGACGCGTTGGTGGCCAGGTTGATCACTGTGATCGTAGCGCCATCCACAACGGCGCCCGAGGAGTCGGCCACGGTTCCTTGGATAGAACCTGTGGTTTGTGCGAACAGAAAGGCTGGAACGAAAAGCGCGCTTAAAAGAAAAAATCGTCTCAACAAATTCATTGACGCAACTCCTTGTCAGCTGGTGTTGATCCCCGAGCGGTTGCCTTATGTAGTGCAGACCGATTGCCGTTGTCGTGGATGTGCTAACCAACGGCTGGACGCGAAGTTGAGTTGGTGGTTGTTGAGTAGAATTAGAAACAGTTCAGTGAGTCTCCAGTATTGCGGGGGCGGTCTACAGAAAAACGGATAACGGCCGACAACAAACGCTTCGCTTGTCGAAACGCACGCTAAAGGTTATGTCTGGAGAAATTAGCGAGGGTGATAGAGATGCGTTGTCTATGGATTCACGCTGTCCTCATCAAGGGGATCTTGCGTGCCGATTTCGTGGCGACGAAACCGTAGCCGCGCAGCTCCCCATGTGAAGTGTGCTAGAGCCAAATGTCCTGAGAGAATGATGGGATGAACACTCTATTTTCGTCTCCGGTTCAGACGCCGCCATCGCAGGGCCGAGCACGTTGGGTAGTCGCGCTCCTGGCTGGAATTCTCGTGGGCGTCGCCGGCGTGGCCATGCTCTCGCGGCAGTCCGAGACCTCCTTATGGAGCCGGCTGCTCGGGCGCAGCACGCACGTTGACGTGAGCCAGCCTACGGTCGTCAACAAGATTCAACAACTGCAGCGGCTCGAAACAGTGGTTTACACCATGGATAAGGTGGTGAGCGGCGAGAAGGACAACGCGATTCTTCCGGATTTCCTCGCCGGCGACAAGCTCTTGATGATCGTGCACGGCGAAGTGATCGCGGGCGTCGATTTTTCGGGCTTGAAGAGCGGCGACGTCTCGGTGAATGAAAAGCAAGTTCGTCTGCACCTGCCCGCCCCTCAAGTGTTCACGACCCGAATCGACAACGCGCGAACGCGCGTTTATTCGCGCCAGACAGGCTTGCTTGTTCCCGTCGATCCGAACCTCGAGAGCCAGGTACGGCAGGAGGGGGAGCGCCAGCTGACTCAGGCGGCGCTGGCCGATGGCGTGCTGAAGACCGCGCAGCAGAATGCGCAAACAACGTTGAGGAGCTTGCTGAACGGGCTCGGATTTGCGAGCGTGGAGTTCGAGTAAACCAGCGATCAGGTGTCGGGCTTCAGGCTAAGGGCTTTGCGTTTATCCTCTGGGTCCTAGCGCGGGTCGGCTGACGGCCCTCATGCCGAATATTTCGCCAACGCCCGCGTAAAGCGCTCCGCGAGAGCGCGCATCTGCGCGGCGAGTTCCGGCGGTTCGTGAATTTCGAAGTCCACTCCCACTAACGCCAGATAAATCGATAACGTCTCAAGCGACTGCGCGCCCGTGTGAAGCGTGCACGTGCGTTCATCAATCGCAGCGACCGTTCCCGCATTCGGCGGGATCCACTTTGCGATCGTCTCCGCGGCCGCGTGGAAGACAATTCGCGCCCGATACGAATACTGCGTATATGAGATGGCCCGCGCGACGTAAGCGGCGTATCCACCCTCGGGGGGCTTGCGCGGCATGAAGCGGTTGCCCGTCGCGAGCTTCGACTGAATTCGGTCGACGCGGAAGGACCGCCAGTCGTTACGTCGCAGATCCCACGCCACCAGGTACCAGCGATGTCCGGTTGGCACGAGGCGATGCGGTTCGACTGCACGTTCACTTGGTTGTCCGTCGCGCCCGGTGTAACGAAAGCGCAACACATCATGATCGCGACACGCACCCGCGATTACCGACAACACGTTCAAATCCACGGTCGGTCCGGAGTGAACCAGCGGAACGATGAACGCATGCAGCGCCGAGACACGTCGCCGCAGCCGTGACGGCAACACCTGCTCGAGCTTCATCAACGCGCGCAGTGATGCTTCTTCAATTCCCGTAACCGTCCCGCTCGCCGCAGTGCGCAATCCGACTGCAACCGCTACCGCCTCCTCGTCGTCGAGAAGCAACGGCGGCAATGTCGCACCCGCTCCTAATTGATATCCGCCGGCCGCTCCCGAAGTCGAGTGCACGGGATAGCCCAGGGTGCGCAGGCGATCGACGTCGCGACGCAACGTGCGCGCTGTCACTTTCAGGCGAATCGACAGATCGTTTCCGGACCAGTAGCGCTGTGCCTGGAACAACGACAGCAATCGAAGCAGCCGTGCCGAGGTCTGCAACATGCGGAGAAACAATAGCATTGATTGAGGACTAAACCTGTCCTAATTCACTGATATCTTCTTCGCTATCGATTGGGGCCGAACCTGCTGGGCGAAGTCAGAAATTTTCCGCGCTGTTATCGCAAACAAACGATACGAGGAGAAGAGCATGAAGATGACCGAGCTGTTTCTGGCCGAGTTGGATCGCGAAGCATCTGGCACCCGCAAAGCGCTTGAGCGCGTCCCCGAAGGTAAATACGACTGGAAGCCGCATCCGAAATCGATGGCGTTCGGATATCTCGCTGAACTCGTGGCGACGATGCCGTCGTGGACCGTTTTCACGGTCGACCAGGACGAACTTGATCTGGCGACCTACAAAAAACCAAGCATGCGGACCACCAAAGAATTAGTGCAGGGGCATGACGAAGCTGTCGCGGCCGCCCGCAAGTCGCTTCAGAACACCAACGATGAACACCTGATGAAGCCATGGCGCATGCTGGTCGCCGGAAAGCAAGTAATGGAGCCGACGCCGCGACATATCGTGTTGCGAGATTCTGTGTTCAATCACCTGGCGCATCATCGCGGGCAGCTGACAGTTTATCTGCGGCTGCTCGAGCAGCCTGTGCCTGCGATCTACGGACCGTCGGCAGATGAAGGTCGTTTTTAGACGGCGGCCGGAACGCCATCTTTGATCAGTAATCAAATGATGGGGACGTCCGGCGATGGAGGAGAGATGGCGAACACTCAGCGTTATTCATTCTGGACACACGACACAGTAGCAGCAGCCGTACTCGCCGGAGTTGGCATGGCGAGCCTGCAGAGCAAGCTCGACGGATTCGCCAGCGAGTTGAACGTTCCCTTGATCACAGCCTTTGCCCATGACTGGCCGTTAGTGGCACTCTTCGCCTCTCTTATTCTCATGGTGGTGAATTCGGTCGGCGAGAATCGGGAAAAGGAAGCTCGCGTGCGCCAGTCCGAAGTGAAGCCCGAACCGCCCCGCATGGCACCCGATCTCGAAACCGCCGCCCGCGCCTTAGACGACGCAGTTGGAGATCGATTGGAAGAAGACCGCATCGAGGCTGATCCCCATTGGTACGTCCGACTGAATGTCACCGAAGACTGTGTGTCAAGGGCACGCGATTCCATGTGCGCCTGACAATGGTCACCTGAATGAGGTCACTCAAGTAAGGCGCGCGATCGTACCAACACTTGTAAGCTCTCGTTTACATGCTTGGGTGAGCATGACGAGAGCGCGTTGCGCTTCTGGCAGATGCGGGGTCGGACCGGCACGAAATCGCTGGCATCGCGCGAACCATGTTAGGTACGTTTCTCTACTGTAACCCTGTGGACCAGCACGCTCAGTTTTCCCCCCGGAACGAACATCGATCGTGATGATTACTTGGGAAATCTCGCGGGTAAGTGGGAAAGAGTGCCGCAAAAGCGCACCGCATCCCGGCATTCCAAGGCATCACCGAGATCGGTTCAGGATGCTGTCGGAAAGGCGCTAAAATATCTGGTTTCCGCGGAAGGCGTGCGACCGGACATGACGGAAGGCAACGGATCGGCTACAACGAAAACCATCTATGTAACGCTCACTGGCTTGCCGCTCGACATTCACCTCGAGTGGCCATTTCACAAGTCCACATCGGGCTCGGATTTCTGGGTTCTCCATGCGGACCTCCGCCTGCCAGGACATGAAGGCCTGCACGCGCCTGTTTCGGTGAATCTTTCGGCGACGGTTCGCGAAGTGCTCCCTTCGCTCGAACCCAAAGACGTGCTGAGCCCAATCGTCAACGCGCTGCGAAAAGAAGTCGATCACCGGCAACTCGAATTTCTGAAATCCGGCAAACTGGTTCCCGTGAATTTTTCCAGCCGTCATTATGATTTCAAACGGAATCAGTGGACGTTCGGGAAAGCGTCGGACGAGACCATCATGACGTTTCTGGAACGCAAAGTTTACTGGCAGACAAAATTGGTAGGGGGCGACGTGTGGCTGAGCGATGCGACCGAGGCCCAGTATCTGCAGACGACAACCGATCATCTTGCAGAGCTCGCCAGCCACCTCGCGGCCCGTGGATTGATCAAACTCGAGCGCCGCTATGCGACCGCCCAACCTTCGTCGATGGCGCGCAGCGCGGAGTTCGAAGTCGCGGCTGAAACCGCGTTGGCAGAATTGGAGAAGAAGCACGCATTCGAGCGAGGATGAAGAGGGCCTTCGGCCTCCAGATCCCGGCCTTGTTCGCTCCTTGATAGGTCAGCGCGCAACACAATCTCGCATCTTCGGTTGAGAAAGATCGCCCTGTGGATGGACTGGTCAATTCCTCTCCCTTCCTCGATTACCTCGCCGGAATTTCCAGGCAGGGCGAATTTCAGTTGGTTGACATCGGCTGCTCGGGAGGTATCGACCGTCGCTGGCGGCGCATGGGACAACGATTGCGCGCGCTCGGAATCGATCTCGATGTCGAAGAGATCGCGCGCCTGAAGGCCGCCGAAAGAAATCCCGCAATCACCTACCTGAACGCATTCGCCGCCATTGCGGCCGATCATCCTTTTGCGTTGAAGCGAAAAGGCAAGCCGGAATTTGCCCGTGATCCGAATCCACGCTTGAGCACGATGCAGTTCGTGGAAAAAATGCGCATCTCCGGCCGCGACGTCACGGGAAAAGAAAAGCGGTCTTCAAATCTGTGGCAGAGCGCCAGGCTCGCGACCGAGAGCGTCGTCGTCCCCGAATACCTGCAGCGCAACAATGTCGCTAGTGTCGATTTTCTGAAGATTGACGTCGACGGCAGCGATTACGAGATCCTGCACTCGTTCGATCGCGCCCTCGATGATCTGAAGATTATGGGCGTGGACATCGAGGTGCGCGTGTGGGGCTCGGACGAAGACACCGATGGAACCTTTCACAATGTCGATCGCTTCATGAAGGCCCATGGCTTCGAGCTTTGCAATCTTTCATTGCGCCGCTACTCGACCGCTGCGCTGCCGGGCCGTTTTGTGACGCGCGCACCCGGAGCCACCGAATCAGGCCGCGTGCATCACGGCGATGCCATGTATGCGCGTGATCTCGGCAGCGGACTCTACAACAATTTCGCGAAATCCGTTTCTCCGGACAAATTGCTCAACCTTGCCGCAATCTTCGCCATTTTCAATCTGCCGGATTGCGCGGCCGAAATCGCAACAAAGTTTCGCAACGAACTCGCGACCTCAGACGATGTCGATGGGATGCTCGACCGCCTCACCGCGCAGATAGAAAAGAGCTCATCGAGCGACGGGAGCTACCGGCAGCACATCGATCGCTTCGAGAATGATCCCCGCGATTTCTTGGGAACCAAGAATCCGTTTACTCTCGCAGCGCGTGCACTAAAGAGCGGCTATGGGAAGTGGCGCGGCCGCAGACAACTTGTGCGCATCGAGCGCAGGGGCCCGTAGGCTAGGATCAGGCGATATCCTCGAACTGCATTACCACAACTCCTTTCGACGTTGCTCTTCGCTTGATTCTCCTCCGTGCCCCCTGTCGTGAAATGTTTTCCTGAGACCTGAAACCTGCAACCTGACACCCAACACCCGCTCTCACTCAATCAAGCTATGCTCTCTCAACACTGCGTCCACCCTTGCATTTCCAGTGGGGGTATTGCATCCCGACATTGGCGCCCCCGAGGCAATCAACAATCGTGCGACTTGCGCGTAGTCGAAATCTCCATCGTGCTGGCCGCAATTTTGCGTCCCGTGATGCAGCCATCCCGACGGAGGTGCGTGAAACTCCGTATCCTCAACGCCGAGCGGCGCGCCGTGCTCAATGAGCACCTCCACTAGATCCGGATATCCCTTCCAGCAAGCCCAGTGCAGCGCGGTGCCTCCCGCCTCTCCCCGCGCGTCCAGCGGAATACCCGCCGCGAGCAGTGCGCGCACAGCCTCCGTGCGATGGCTCGCAGTCAAATCCGGCAGCAAACGCTCGCTTCCGTTCGCATTCACGGCCCCGATCCCATCGCCATCCTTTCCGCCCGTCGCCACGAATTGATCAAGAGCCGACAACGCCGTGTCGGCGCCCCTGGCCTTCAGCAACTCCGACACCTCCCCTTGCCCACTGACCACCGCAATCGCGTATGCCGTCCTCCCATCGTTCCGTCGCCGATTAATATCCGCGCCGTGATCAAGAAGCGCCATGATCGCCGCGGTACTTCGTCCTCGCCACACCGCCCAATGCAGCGCCGTTTCTCCGCGCTCGTTCACTTCGTTCGGATCGCCGCCCGCCTCCAACAAAAGCTGCAAGCCCTCCATTCCTTCCCAGTCGAGCTTGTGTTTCAGAGCGTTCTTTCCCTTCGGTGTTGCGCCATGCTGCAACAGCACCTTCATCGAGGCCAGGTCGCGATGCTCCGTCGAGTGATAGAGCGACTCTGAATCGTTCGGATTCGCGCCTGCCTCAAGTAGCGCCCACGTGAGCGCAGGATTGTTGTTCAGTCCACTCGCCGCGTACAGACAGGGGAGGGGATTATCCGGGCAATCCTCCGGAACGAAAAATGCATTCGGATCCGCGCCGTGGCGCAGCAACACGCGCGCCGTCTCGGTCAAATCGTCCGCCCGGTCCGACTTCCCACTCGCATATCGCGAGAAGCACACATAGAGCAGTGGCTCACCCTTTTGCGGTCCGATCTTCGCGTTGACGAGCGCCGGATTTTCCGTCACGACGCGCTCCACCTGCTTCGCATCTCCGAGCAGCAGAGCGACATAAAAACCCGCCTGCGCAATTTTCGGATTGTTCGCCAGCATTGCTCGCGCCCGTCCGCCGTCCGATACGGCCGCATCGATGAACGCGTCAACTTGTCCTTGAAAATCGAGTTGCGATTCGACGATGAACGCCTTGAAGCGCGGCCAACTGCCGAATCCTTGTTCGCGCGCGATCACAAGTTGTGCATCGTGCAGAGCGGGCGCCGATCCACGCGAACGGCGCGCTCCGTCACGTAACCTAGATGTTGCGTTGTCGGCTACGTCACGCGACTGGCTCTTTGTCCTGCGTGGTGTCCTCGTCGCGTCCTTTGCTTTGGAGCCTGTTGCTGCGCCGCTCGCGCCTACACGCGGATTCGATTCAGGCGAATACAACGAAAAGCGTCGCGTGGCGTTTTCGTCCCCGGCGTTGTAAGCCTTGAGCAGCGCCTTTGCTTGTTTTCTGTAGTATTCGAGATTGTGGCGGACTACTTCGGGATGGCTTGGCACATGGACTCCTTTCAAAGTCGTGCCCATTGTCCGCATGATGGGCTGAAAGAAGTTCCATCAGTTGATTCCTTCGAAGAGGTGGGAAAATCCCTTTCCGCGGACCGGCAGCGCCCTGCGCGCTTGCGGGGAATTATAAAGGGTGACCAAGGCCCGGACAAAATCTCCCACATTTACGCGAGTCGTCCGCGAATTTCGCGCTCATCACTACCCTAAAGACGCATCTTGTCCCACCACTTAACCTGATTGATTCTTAGCTTTGTTGGCACTCCCCATACTGAGCCCCTAACACCTAAGACCTGAGCCCCAAACACCTGCCCTTCTCATCTCGACCACGAATACGTCACCTTCACGGCAATCTTTTGCTCGCGCTGCAGCGCCGGATTCCCGGCCGCGATCGCCTGGAACACCGTGCCCGTGTTGTAGATCACGTACAAGTCGCTATCCGGACGAAACGTATAGCGCAGTCGCACATTCGCGCTCACCGCCTGCGTCTCCGATGTGTCCACCTGGATGAACGTCGTCGCATTCAGAAACCGGTTGAAGGCATAACTCACTTGCAGTCCCGCCAATTCAATATCAAAGTTTCCTTGCGGCAAGCGGAACGCCTCGAGCGTGTTGTTGATTCCTAACGTCAGGTGCGGATTCGGTCGATACTGCGCCGTCAGCGTGCCCAGAGTCAGATGGCCCGTGTAGTACTCGCCCCACTGAAACTGCCCGGTGTACGTGATCCGTTTATTTCCGGGCGACGTCACACTCAATTGGTGCGACGCAAATCGATAGGCTCCCACCGGCACTGAAATATTTCCGTAGAGATGCAGCGGCTGATTCAGCACCTGATACACGACATCCTGCGGAGTAAAACCTGCGATCGCTCCGTTGTTGAAGAAGACCTGCAAACTTGGAAACCACTCGCGATAAATCAAGTGACCCGCCGTATTCGGATCATTAAAGAATGCCCCGCCGAGATCTACTTCTCGTACCCCAGGTATATGCGGACGCGGAGTGAATGTAGCTTGGACGATCGTGGGCAGGTCGTCGATGCGCGTAACAAATCCCACCTGCGGATTGAAATTTTTCTCTGTCACGGCGTGCCCCGCGTACACGTTGAACCAGTTGTTGGCGTACGTCAGCCTTCCGCCGAACGCCGCGTTGTCTCCCTGCAGTCCCTGCGTCCACGTCTTCGCGTAATAACCGCGTAAATTCAGATTTTGAAAGAGCAGGAACTTCGCATCGAAGCCGAGGCCCCGGTTATACGGGTCGATCGCGCTTCCCGACTCCTTATCCATCCCGATGAACCCGACATAGGATCCCGGCATCAATGGCCGCTTCACGCGCACGATCGCATAATTCGCAAACGGATTCGTTCCCTGCTCTCGCGTGCGCACATCCATCACGCCCAGATCGAAGCCAGCGATGTGCCCTGCGACCTTGCCGCCCGCGTCAATCGGCACCTGTTGCCCCGTCACCGGATCGATCCCGATCTGCCGGCTGAAGAAAAACAAATCCTGGTTCCAGAGCAGAAAGTTAAAGACGTCGGAATCCTCAAGGAAGAACCGCCGCTTCTCCGGAATGAAAATCGGATTCGGCGTCAGATTGAATTGCTGCTGGTCCACATCCGCATCAGAGAAATCCGTGTTCACCGTTCCGACCGCAATCAAATTACTCGTCAGGCCATACTTGATGTCCACGCCGCCCGTGTGCAACCCGCTCCACGACTGCCCCTGAAACGCTTGCGCTCCCCCGAGCAGATACGGTTTGATCACCAGCAGGCGGCCACTTTCGATCTTCGTCAGCCCTTCGAGCGCGCCCGCCTGCGACACTCTCCAGAATCCGAATCGCCGCCGGAAGCCCGACCACTCGTCCTCTTCATTCTTGCGTCGAATGAATCTGCGAAAGTTCAGCCCCCAGCTCACATCATCGCCCGCGCCGTGAAAATTCAGCGTGCTGAAGGGAATTGCGATCGTCGCTGTCCAGCCATCCGATGTAATCTTCGCCGCCGAGATCCACAACCCATCCCAGTTCGGATCGACGATGAAATCGGTCGTCGTCGGGCCCTGCTCTTCAATCACCTCGCCATCGCGCTGCGTGCCCAGCGGATTGATCTGGAAGATGTACCCATTCCGATGGCTCATGGTCGGATCGATCAGGATCGCGAAGTTGTCATCCAGGTCCATCGAAATGTCGCGCAACAACTGCGTCGCAACAATCCCCGCCGGATCGTCATAACAATGAATCCCGAAATAAATATGGCGATGGTCGTACAGAATCCGCACTTCGGTTCTCTCTGTCGCAGGCTGTGTCTCTAACGGCTCGCGCTGCCGGAAGTCGTCAAGGACCGGCGCCGCCTTCCACGCTGGATCATCCAGCGTCCCGTCCATCGCCGGCGGCCGAACAGTCCGCGCGGCGTTCGCTACTCGCAGATGCATCGCCTGCGGCTGGATGTGCGCCGTCTGCCCACCGGGCGCCTGCGTTTGTGCAAACAAGGGCGTCGGTGCCACTGCCGCGGCAACTGCCCCACCCAAAATTAAGATTGCGTTTCGCCCCAGCAACCCGAGAAAAGTCATCTTGCGAGGATCGACCTACGTACTTTCGAGATCAGCGTGCGGCGCGCGCCCGATCGCGGCCCTCAGGCTTAAACACCAGGAATAAAGAGGCGCACGCCCACTGCTTGGACGCACGGGCTCACAAAACGTTGGCTGAGTGTTGATCGACTGTACGGTATTGGCTATGCCGTAATGTAACGTTGTGAGAAACGTGGTTCTGACGTTCATCTCAACATTGTGCGCCTGACACCCGGAACCTGACACCTGCCCCCTAGAAGTCGAAGTCTCCGTCAAGTCGGAAAAGCCGCCCGATGGAGTTATAAAAAGTCCCATATTGCGGCGACGCCAGGTTCTGCTGCACGTCCCGCGGATTCGCGTGGTTCAGCACGTTCAGGATACTCAGGCCTGCCCGGAACTGAATCCGATGCTCGCGGAACTTGAAGTCAACCGGGTACTGGAACTTCATGTCGAACCCGATAAACGGCGGAAATCGTCCCGCCTCGTTGCGTCGCCCAACATAATTCCAATTCTCGTCGAGCTTGGAAAAAGGGAATCCTGTGTGCACGTCGAGCGTGGGAACAAAGTCGAGCTTGTGAGGAAGCCCGAAGACTCCCCAGAAGAGTACGCGGTTCGGCGCATCCGACGCGAGAGTGCCGTTCTGGTTCGTACGGATCAGCGGCGTAGAGAAGTTTCCAAAGAATTGGTTGTAGTCGTTCAGGTCGCCAGTCGCGCGCGAGCGCACGAAACTCGCGTACAGGGTGCTGCGCTCGGCGAATCGACACCGCAGCATCCACAAGAATTCCCTATACGACCCTTTGCCCGAATTCAACAGCCGTAACTGCGCAGAAGAGACAGTCTGCACCGGGTTCACGTAAAACTCGCGGTACCCCAGCCTGCTCTCATAACCGAATCGAAAAAGCACGCCGCGTCCCAGATCCCGGTCAAACTGCAGCGTCCAACCCAGGCTGTACGGAACGCGCACCCGTCCATCCGAAGTCGCAATCACGTGCTGAAAATTCAGAGGACCATTGAGAATCGTTGTGCCATCTTCCGCAAAGTTCGTGATGTTCTGCGCCGGGAACGCGCGAAACAGCGCAACGTTGAAAGGAATCTTGTCGAAGAATACCCCGAAGCCGCCCCGAATCGCCGTACGATTGTCGCGCATGGGCGCAAACACGAAGCCGACACGCGGCGCGACATTCCCCGATTCGGCCGAGAGACTGTCATGGCCCAGTCGCACTCCCAGATCCAGCGTCAGATGCGGAGTCAGCTGCCAGTTGTCTTGCGCAAAGACCGCGACTTCATTCCTCGTGATGTTGGCAGCGATTGCCGGGTCATAGATGATCCGGCTGCTCAGCGTTTTGTCTTCACGCAGGACGTCGACTGGGGAGTCACTCACGCCACCGCGATCGCTCGACTTAACATATGTGTAACCCACCGTCACCAAATGCCGCCCCGCAGACTCCAAGGGTCGCAGGTGAAGCGACTGCGCCCACTGGTAGACGCGCGTCCGCCGCCGCTGCTCCTCGAAATAGCTTCCTGAGTTCTGCTCTGGAAAAAGCACCATCTCTCTGGCATCGCGCTCGGCGGGATACACGTGAACATCAAGCCGTCTCGTGGAGAATAGTGATTGCACGAATCCGCCGTTGGCCAGAATCCAACGATGCGTCACCGACGTAAAGAACGCCCGCTTGTCGACATCCGCCGTCACCGGTTGCGGATTGAATGTGTCGATGTTGGCGTATTTCGTGTCTCGCGGATCGGTCGTTAGTACCGCGGTGAATTGATGGTTGGGGGCTGGCGTCCAATCCAGTTGTGTGTAAGTGGTGATCGTTTTGTCGACGCGGACGTTATCAGGGTTGGGCAGCGACGGACTTCGCACCACGTCATACCCGGCGGCGAGCGACTGAAATACATAAAGCTGCCCGCGCTTCAACGGACCTGCAAACGTCAGATGCGGTGACGCGCTCTCCACTCCATGGGTGCGATAGTCGATCCATCGAAAACGAGGAATGGGATCTTCGAACAGAATTTTCCATTGATCGGTTCCCCCGCGGGTTGTGACCTCGACCACTCCGCTGGAAAATCCGCCGTACTCCGCCGAGAACGGATTCGAGAGCACGCGAACCGACTGCACCGCGATCGATGGAATCTTCATCGCCGGCTGGCCGGTAAAAGGATCCGACACGCTAGCCGAATTCACCACCGTGCTCGACTGGTTTGCGCGTCCACCTTTGATATGAATCTCGCCATCCGCCCCCCGCACGACTCCCGGCAGCAGCGGCAGCGCATCCTGAAAGTCCTGATTCATCTGGAGAAGCGACTTCAGCGCATTCGCATCGAGCGTCGGAGTTCCGCCGTTGCTTGAACTCACGTCCACACCGGTCGTCTCTGCCGACACATTCACCGTCTCCCGGCGTTTCGCAAGCACAAGTTGAAAGTCCAGTTTGTTTTCGCCCGCTCCCAGCTTGATGGACTTCGTTACGGTCTCAAATCCGCTGAGCGTAACGCGCACTTCATAAGCGCCCGTTTGCACGCCGCTAAAGACATACGCTCCGAGATCGCTCGAAACCGTATCGATTTCGCGGCCGCTGACAACATTGCGCAGGATGACGCGCGCATTGGGCCACACTATCTGCGAACCGTCGTTGCTGATCGAAACGACGATTCCGCTGAGCTTCGCCGTGCTCGCCGCCACAGGCATGGCAAAGACGAACAAATTCAGCGCAACCAACAAGAGCCACGGGAGGGTCGTACAACCGGAATTGGGTCGGAGGGAGCTCTGGGGAAACATCGCGAACCCCCGCGGGATTTGTGCATTATCGCATGCGTCGCGAGGATCAAGTCAGAAACGACACAACGACCAAGCCGTAGTACTCAACTGACGAAAACGGCTGTTTACGACGCCATGATTCCGAGATAGATTCACACATCTCTTCTCAGGTCTCTATGGAGGGGACGATGCTGCGACGACAACTTCTTTCCAGACTTCCGCAGGTTTTTGGCTTGAGCCTTCTGGGCACACGGGCAGCGGCGGCGCAAGAAACTGCGACACGCAAGCCGTTAAAAATCATGATGAAGAGCGCTTGGGGATCCGATGATCCTACTCGTGGCTCTTTCGTATTCGCGCACGGCCTCGCGTTGGCCGACGCCGGCCACGACGTGCAGATCTTCCTGACCGGCGAAGCCACCTACCTTATGCGCAAGGCTACGGTTGCAACCATCTTCCCCGTAGGCTGGCCGCCACTCAGCGAAACTCTAGACAAGGTCGTAGCCAAACACATTCCAATCTTTTCTTGAGGAGCCTGTTCCCGGGCCCGTGGGGTCACGGAAACTGATCTGAAAGATTGGGGAGCAAAGTTCGGCACTCCCGCGATTTTCGTACAACTGGTTGAATGGGCCGACCGAATTATCACGGAATAACCGCCGATGCGCCTCCGAACTCATCTATCACAGAACTTAGCGATCCTCTGTCTGGCCTTTGCTCTGCTCGTCACATGCAAAGGCCTGGCTCAGGCGAGCTCTGATTGGACCGAGCCTTTCCCGCCCTTCCGCATCGCGGGCAACCTCTACTATGTGGGCAGCAAGGGACTGGCGAATTACCTGATCACCACGCCGCAAGGAAATATCTTGATCAACAGCGATCTCGAAGCGAATGTGCCCATGATCGAGGCGAGTATCGAGAAGCTCGGCTTCAAATTCTCAGACACCAAGATCCTTCTCATCAGTCACGCGCACTGGGACCATGATGCCGGCAGCGCGAAGATCAAGCGGCTCACCGGCGCGCGCTACATGGTCATGGATGCCGACGTCCCGGTTGTCGAGTCCGGAGGCAAGGCCGACTTTCAGTACGGACAGCGCGCAGACTTTCTTTATCCGCCCACCAAAGTCGACCGCGTTTTACACGACGGCGACGAAGTGAGCCTCGGCGGCACCGTGCTCGTCGCCCACCTTACGCCCGGACATACCAAAGGCTGCACCACCTGGACCATGAAGGTGACGGACGGCGGCAAAACCTACAACGTCGTGATCGTCGGCAGTCCCAACGTGAATCCAGGCTACAAGCTGGTTCACAATTCGGAGTATCCGCAGATTGCCGAAGACTACGAGCAAATGTGGCGTGTTTTGAAGTCGCTGCCGTGCGATATTTTTCTGGGCGCGCACGGCGGCTACTTCGGCATGGAAGAAAAATATCCGCACATGAAGGCTGGCGGAGAGAATCCGTTTGTTGATCCCGACGGCTACAAGAAATTCGTTGTGGAAAAAGAGCAACAATTCCGGACGGAACTAGCCAAACAAGAACACGCAGAGAAGGACTCTCCTCCGGCCAAGTGAGCCCGCCCGCTCCTTAGGCGATGCGATTCCCCGAAGACGTGCGCCTGCGAGCGCACGCAACAATAGAGCCGTCTGCAACGATGCAATCTGAATGTAAAGACGCTCTGCCGCAACGAAGCAAAAGTTGTAACCCGCAAATTGACGGTCCCGTGACAAATCTTTTGCAAGCGCAAGTCCTCAGCCTCATCTAAGTCACAAAGCACAGCTGACATCCTGACTGTGTCGCCGATCTTCAAGACGGCGTGGGGCGATCAACAAAAAATGTCCAGTACTCCAAAGCCGACGCGGTATTCGTCTTTGCCTTTGCAGGATATCGTCTGCTTGTGCGCCGGCGGCGCGGACGAAGAAGCATGGCAGGAGTTCGTTTTGCGGGTCGGAAGGCCCATCAGCCTCACCATCATGCGGACAGCATCGCTGTGGGGCGACGTTTCGCGCTCAGTGGTCGAAGACCTCGTGCAGATGACCTACTTGAAACTGTGGGAAAACAGTTGTCGCCTATTGCATGAATTCGCCATCCAGCATCCGGAAGCAATCTTGGGATACCTGAAGAAAACTGCTGCGAACGCTACACACGACTACTTCCGGCACGGGCACAGCCAATCATCGGGCGGGGACCAACCCCACGTCTCCAGTTGGGATGTGGATCCCGAAGCGGGCCAGGAGATAAACGGGAGTCAGGATAAAATTAGCTTAGCCATCATTCAGAGCGAGATCGACGACCTCCTGAAGCAGGCCTTGACGGGCCCTGACCGCGAACGCGACCGTGCGATTTTCTGGCTCTATTTCCGGCAAGGCATGAGCACCAAGGAAATCGCGTCGCTACCCAGCCTCCGGCTTACAGCTAAGGGTGTGGCCAGTGTCCTTGAGCGGGTGAAACGGTGCATTCGCGAACAGATTGTAGGGCCCAAGTCGCCTTCTCAAAAGAAAGAGCCTGAAGTCAAAAGCAAATTATCTCGCGAACTCGTAATTGGTATATATGGGGCCACTGATTATGGCACGTCCGCTGGATAAACACCTCGACGACCGCGAGCTTGACGCGCTCGTGCCCTGGAATTCGCGGGCTCACAAGTCCCGCGGACTCTCGCCGGCCTCCGTGCGCGAGGCCATGCGTCACGTGGAATCATGCTCTACATGCAAGGCAAAAGTCTCCGACTACCAGCGGCTTGTACGTGAACTTGCCGATCTGGCGGTCTCCAAGGCCACGCCTTCCGGTGACTGCCCCATCGATCGCGATGTCGACTGGCACGAAGTTGCTGCTGGACTATGGCCAGACCTAAGAGCGCAGCAATTGATCATGCACGCCGCCACCTGCGCACACTGCGGGCCAAGGCTCCGCGCCGCTACGTCCGTGATTGACGACGCATCTCCTGAGGAAGAGCAATTCCTTGCCCAATTAAAGACGCCCTCGCGCCCAACGGTCCAAACTGGCGCGAAAACAACTCCGTTCTGCGCGGAGCGTCGTCCCGCATGGCAAGTGCTCTTGCAGTGGCAGACACTTGGACCTGTGTTTGCGCTCTTGCTGATTGTGGCGATCATCGGTTCGAGAATGTCCTCCTCATCAGCCGGATTCAGTGTCCCGAAGTTCGCCGAACTCGCCGCTGATACTCATAAACAGTATGTCGAGGGCAGACTCGCACTCGACGTTCACTCCGATTCCCAGCAGATGGTGAATCACTGGTTTGAGGGGAAAACACAATTTGCGGTGACCGTACCAGCGTCTCCCGCTGCCCCCGGTGAACAACGGCCTTTCCACCTGCAAGGCGCGCGCGTCGTGCGAGTCGGCGGCAAGGCTGCCGCATACATCGCGTATCAGATGCAGTCAGACCCGGTCAGCCTCGTCATCATTCCCGAATCAGTCGCGGTCGCTTCCGGAGGCACTCAGCTCAGCTTCGAGAAAGTAAGTTTCCACTACGCCATGTTCGAAGGCTACAAGGTCGTCACCTGGTCGGTGCACGGCCTCACCTACGCGTTGGTTTCGAAGGAAGGAAGTCGCACCCAGCGATCCTGCATGGTTTGCCACTCGGCAATGAAAGATCGCGATCTCAGTCAGACTCCGACTCCTTTGGATTCTCCGCGAAATTTCGCCCAGCCCGTCTGGCAATAGGTCGTCCACATCGCGATCTCGTGACCATCAGGGTCAGCCTGTCCTCGCTCATGTTCCATTGTTCCAACTCGTGCTCTGGCGCACGAATCCCGAATAGCATCCCACTCCCAAGAAAAATTTCATCAAGCCAAAAGCAAATTCGCTCCCGATTCCGTGAAGTCGAGTGAGGCCGATGAGGCCATTAACAACTGTTCAGCGAAAGACGGACGCTGTTCGCTACTCGTATTCGAACCTGGATGCGACTGAGGTGATGCGGCGAGCAGCGTCCGTCGTGTTTCGAGTCAACGAGACGAATCGCCGGACTGAATCAAGAAACGGAGAATCGAGAAATGACTTTCAGCTTCACTCAGCAAACCGGAAAGCGGGCACGGAATTTCAAGGCCCTCGCGGTGGCTCTCGTGCTCGCATGCGCTTTCGGCGCGGTGACTCAAGCGGCGGCGCAAGTAACACCGCCAACCACTCCTGACAAAATCACGCCCCCAACGGGCAACACGGCGTTCCTGGTCGGACATGCTCTGGGCTCGCAAGGTTATGTCTGCCTGCCCACCAGCACAGGCGGAACCTCGTGGACGATCAACTCTCCGCGTCCCGAAGCCACGCTCTTCACCGATCTCTTCGGCCAGCCCGTGCAGATCATCACTCATTTCGCGAGCATCGATACAAACCCGAACATCAACGCTCCGAACCCGGTTCCCCTCGGAGGCAACGCGACCTGGCAGAGTTCGCTCGATACCAGCAAGGTTTGGGCGAAGGCGGTGGGATCGATCGACGCCAGCACCGACCCGTCCAGCTGCGCGAACGATGGCGCGATTCCGTGCCTCTTGCTCCAGTCGATCGGAAACCAGAAGGGCCCAACCGGCGGAAACCTGCTGGCG
>Ga0126381_100002020_pt1 | contig 21861 bp, 25 predicted proteins | sample PanSoiMetPlot_28_FD_96465 | JGI IMG/M metagenome (GOLD analysis project Ga0126381, IMG submission 96465) | Tropical forest soil microbial communities from Panama - MetaG Plot_28 | ecosystem: Environmental > Terrestrial > Soil > Tropical forest > Bulk soil | place: Panama | collected 2016-02-17
ATCGGGCCGTCGATTGGACAACGATTGCCTCCCCGCGACGAACCACAACAGCGAAACTCCGACACCGCAGATATACCAGTACTTTGACGCTAGGTTCGAGAACGTTCCCATAAACCGAAGAATTATAGGCTAGTGCGTCTCCGCACCAAGTGCGATTCCGATGGGGCATCCGTTCTGGCATCGTCAGCATCGCAGCAAACGACCAGAGCAATGTGAGGGTCAACATCGTACGTCGAACGCTCGGCGTCCTCGGGTCTACAAAGAGGTGCTGATGCTGCCATCACGAAGGCTGCGAGTCGTCTTATTCGGATTAGCCGTTTCCTGCGTCGTGCCATCTCTTTCGGCGGTCATCGTCGAGTTGCGGATGTATCACGGAAAGCAGGTTCAGTGCATCCACAGCGGACTTCACAGTTCTGACTATTCTCCGTCGGGCAAAACGGGGAACGATTCCCAGCTTTCGTGTCGGGAGCTGTGTGCGGTTCGACCCTGCAAACATCAGCAGATGGCTCGTCGATATGGGCGTGAAACGGATCGAGGTCGTCCATGAGTGACTCGCGTCAACGGAACCCGACATTGGACTATCTTCGCGAGGTCGGAATCCACCAACCGACGCTCTACGATTGGTTGGAGTTCAACGGAGTCGTGGATTGTCTTGATGCCGAGTTGCTGGACGTTCTCCCGCCAGAGTTGTGCAATGAATATCTGGCACGCCTGCGCCACAACAATGAGATGAACCGCAGATTCGAGCAGCCACGACTTGAGTCGAAGTCGTGACTGTCGAACAGTCGGAGGGACGATGAGACGAAACGGCAGGGCGAGGAGTGGCTGTGGCGGCCGACCTCGTGTTGTCATTTTCAAGGGGGTTGAGGTCCCCATCGAGCAACAGCCTTCGCCTGTACCCAAACTACGAAAGGAAGTTTGCGGAACAAACTGCTAATGAGGCGAGCAGGTGTGCCCAGGCCGGATCGATCATTGTGCGTGCATGGAAATAACGTTTAGGCCCGCAGCAGTGGGGGATACAGTGCACCTTACCTGAAACGTTCGACAATCGAATCCGGCGCAAAGCACGCACTCCAATCGCCTCGGTTTCATAGGAATGTGTGGCAGTTTTGCTGACCGACAGTCAGTCAGCGACGTGTTTATTCTGCCGTTCTTGCTTTCGGGCGTTTCGCAGGTGTCGGGTAAGGCAATGGCGCGGACCGGGCTTCGAATGATGCCGACGTTTCCATCGCCTCCCCTAAAATTCCGTACGGCGGGTTTTCCCCAGTACGGCTTCAAGGCTGGCCTGTCAGAGGGCGCCTTTCCGAGAGAGGCGCCCAATTGTCGCGCCCATCCAGTTTGCTTCCCCCCTTCGCGCTCATCGCTGTCAACCTGTATGTCCCGCTCTGTGTCGGGGCAGTTGGGCGCTTGGGCGCTGCCATTCGAGTGACTTTAGTCGCTCTACCCCAGGGGTCCTCGCTCCGGTCCGGGTTATTCTGTCCCGATCCATCTACACTTAATCGACCCCATCCGCCCCAGTTGTGGGCACATCCCGACTTCGCCGCCCTGCGGTTTATACGAGATGCCTTCGCTCATCTTCGCGCCTCAGCAGGTTCAACAGCAACAATCACTATTTGAAATCAAAACACTCGCCGCAACGTAGCCTGCACGGAAGCACTTTCTCGAAGTAGCGGAAAAGCCCGTTCGCGCATACCGGCTCGGGGCGTACGGCATATTCTGCGTCACACCTTTTCCTCGTTTGACCTACTGATTCCGAGTCAGAATTGCGGAATAAAGAAGTTCGAGGACCTGGCTGCAGGTCTGCACTCGATGTCGAATTCCAGAGGTCTGCCTCTTTCAGCGACTTGATCAAGCTGCGTGTTTCGGAACCGTGACGCTCTGTTGCAGAGTGAAATCCAGTAAGGTCTCGCTTGGGATCTTAACCTGGTCTCCCTTGCTGATAACCTCCGATCCGGCTCCCACGCCGGCACCGGTTCCTGCCCCGATGGCCGCCCCTTTACCGCCACCTGCAAGCGCTCCAATGATGCTTCCAATGGTGGCTCCGCCCACAGTTCTTTTGGCTGTACTCTCGGTCTTGGACTTACCTGCGACTTCATATTCTCCGGTGACTAATGGCAGAGTTTGGCCATTGACGACGATTCTCGTCAGCTCGAGCTTCAGTTCTGATCTTCCAGTGAAAGTCCCGGTCGCTTTCGATTCTTCCAACCGGCCATAAACATCCGCGCCCTTCGGTACTACCACCCTGCCGTCTACCCACAGTGCTTGTTCGAGTGACGCCTGAAAGCGATAGCCCACACGATTCTTTGCGGAGTCAATGGAATCGATCGTGCGAATCGAAATCCGTGTGCCGGCAGGGATGGTCATCGAAGGCACAGATTTCGCGACTTCATCCTCGCTTATCGCCGAAGGTGCAGTCTGCAGCTTCGAAGGAGCCGAAGGCGAGACACCCTGCGCATCGGCATCGAATCGGAGCGAGCGAATATCGGCGACATCATAAGTTTGCGGCGAGGAGCCTACCTGGAAGGTGACGTTCGTCGGGGTCCCACCCATGAATTTACCCTTGATTAGGCTTCCATTCTTCAATTCCAAAGAATCGGCGCGGGCAGCTACCGCCGCCATACCTAACGCGATGATCAGTCCGCAAATCTGCTTGGTATTCATCAGAAGTTCTCCTACCTACTGTTCTCTTACGCTGCTTCTTATTTGCCCCCCTTGAGGCGGAAACCAGCTCTATTTACCGCGCCGCGGAGGAAAATCCTTCAGCAGCTTTTGCGCTCCCTTGTTGAGCCTTTCCTGGTTTTTTTCCGGTTTCTTGCTGGGCTCAATGGCGTGTTGAGCACCCCCGATCCAAACGAGCCTTTTTGCAGCAGGGTCATACATGCCCACGACAAAAGTCCCGACGTAATTGGTCGAAGTATCCGCTGAAAAGGTGCCGAAACCGCCTCCCCACGGACCCCAGCCACCGCCCCAGTCTCCCCAACCACCCCAGCTATCCCCGAAGCCTTTGATCTGCTTTTCGCGATCGATCATGAGTTGGTAGCCAACGAGTAAATCGGGTTTACCGCCATCCACCAGCTTCGTAAAGCCCTTCGCCGCCATCTGTGAATCGATCGCCTGCTTGACCTGCGTGTCGAGGATCTGGTCGGGCTGCCCGCCTACGCTAGGTACACCCTGTACCTCGTCGACCCACGCATAGGTGCGGTATTTTGGCCAGTCAGTTCCGGGCATATAGTTGGTTCTCACGTCCTGCGCGTTCGTGAGACAGCACGAGAGGAATACCAGGACCGATGCAATGCCAAGCCTAGCCACAAAATTTCGAGAGTTTTGCGACATCGTGTTTTGTCCTTTTCAATATTGCGAAATTAAGATTTGTTCTTCTCCGCGTCCCTTTGTTAGGCCGTCTCTGGTATTGGACACGGCTTTACGTTCCAGATTTGTTTAGCGTACTCCGCAATGGTGCGATCGCTTGAGAACTTTCCAGAGCTCGCAACATTCAAAATGGCCTTGCGCGCCCATTCGTTGCGATTGGCATACAGTGCGCAGAGCCGTTCGTCAGCCTCAAGGTAGGACTTCAAATCTGCCAGGTGCATATAGTGATCGCCCTGCTTCAGAAGCATGTCTCGCAGGGGTTCGAAGACGCCTGGTTCGTAGCGGCTGAAGTAGTCGGAGAAAATCAAGTCGAGCGCCTTACGAGTCTCAGGCTCGTGTTCATAGTGCCAGTGCGGGTTGTACCATCTCCTACTGCCGATTACCTGGTCAGCGGTCAGACCGAAAAGAAAGAAATTCTCTTCTCCCGCTTCGGAAGCCATTTCAATCGTCGCGCCGTCGCGCGTGCCGATTGTCAATGCGCCGTTCATCATGAATTTCATGTTGCTGGTACCGCTGGCTTCATATCCTGCTGTCGAAATCTGGTTCGAGACATCGCTGGCGGGGATGAGGTGCTCCGCAAGTGACACGCAGTAGTCGGGCAGAAACACTACTTTCAGTCGCCCGCGTACTGCCGGGTCGCCGTCAATCGTCGCGGCCAGATTGTTAATAAACTTAATGATCACTTTCGCGAGTCGGTATGCCGGTGCGGCTTTTCCAGCGAAAAAGAACGTACGTGGGTGCATATTGACGCCCGGATCCTGCCGCAGCCGGTTGTAGAGCACAACAATGCGTAGTGCATTGAGGAATTGGCGTTTGTACTCGTGGATGCGTTTGACCTGGCAATCGAAGATTGAATCAGGATCGAGAGTCTGGCCTGTCGACCATAGGAGCCAGTCACAGAATTGACGCTTGGCGTCGCGCTTCGCCTTAAGGAAGTCTTCCAGAAATGCGCTATCGGAGCCGAAGGCTTTCAGCTTGCTCAACTCACTCAGATTTCTGATCCACCCGTCTCCAATCGTGTTGGTGATCAATTTGGAGAGTTCAGGATTGCAGAGTTGCAGCCAGCGCCGAGGTGTGACCCCGTTCGTCTTATTGTTGAAGCGTTCAGGAAAGATCTCTGCCAGGTCTTTGAGCGTGGTCTCGCGCAACAGGTTCGAATGAATCTCAGCCACCCCGTTGGTGCTATGGGAACCCACAACCGCCAGATTCGCCATGCGGACCTTATGCTCGCTACCATCTTCGATAAGGCTCACGCGCTGAATTCGGTCTCTGTCCGACGGAAACCGCCCGCGAACATCCCCAAGAAAACGGCGATTGATCTCGTAAATGATCTCGAGTTGCCGCGGCAGCATATCTTCCAGCCACTTGGCAGGCCATTTTTCGAGCGCTTCCGGCAACAAGGTGTGATTGGTATAAGCCAAAGTATTCTGCGTGATACGCCAGGCTTCATTCCATTCGAGGTGAACCTGGTCAACCAATATGCGCATGAGTTCCGGCATTGCCAAAGCCGGATGCGTGTCGTTCATCTGCATCGCGACTTTCTCAGGAAACAAGCTCCAATCGGAGTTGGATCGCTGGAAGCGGCGGACCGCGTCGGCCAGCGAGCACGCGACGAGAAAGTACTCCTGCAGCAGTCGTAGGCCTTGGCCCATAATTCGTGAATCATCGGGATAAAGGACGCGGCCCAGCGTCTCGGCCGCAAGAGTTCCCGTAAACGCCTCCACGAAATCTCCGTGAGAGAACTCTTCGAAGTTGAAGTAGTCGGGCGCAGCCGCTGCCCAGAGACGGAGCGTGTTGATCGTGGAACCTCCATAGCCGATTACAGGACGGTCAAATGGAACCCCGATCACCGTTGATGGACGCCCTGGTACCGGGCGCAGACTGCCTTCGGCAAGCTCGAACGAGCAACCGAATCTGACTTCCACTTTTTCATTTGGGCGAGCGACTTCCCAGGGATCTGGGAAACGGAGCCAGTTATCCGGCGTTTCGCGCTGCCATCCATCCTGAATGGACTGCTTGAAAATGCCGTATTCATATCGCAGTCCGTAGCCCATTGCCGGTAGCTGCATAGTCGCCGCCGATTCAATAAAGCAGGCAGCCAAACGGCCAAGCCCACCGTTTCCTAGCCCGGCATCGGGCTCCTGCTCCAGTAATTCAAGCAGGTTCAGTCCCTTGTCCTGGATGAAGCGGTCAGTGAGGGGAGAGAGTAGAAGGTTCGTAAGGTTGTTCGACAGGGAGCGGCCGATAAGGAATTCCATCGAGAGATAGTAGAGGCGCTTGGGATTACATTCTGCGTACGTCTTCTCCGTTAATAGCCAGCGCTGCGATAGAACATCGCGCACCGACCGCGCAAGCGCCTCAAACTGATCGCGTGAGGTCGCAGCTGCCAGATCGACGCAACTATCAAACAGCAGGTGCCGTTCATAGAGTGCCTCATCCGTTCCGGAGAAGTGCACCGGACCACACCCGTACTTGGAAATGAGTTTCTTCGTATCCGGCAATGCATACTGTTTTGCCGCAGCGGTCTTCACCATGATCGGCTCCTCAATGAACTTGTGGACGGAGAAATAGCCTCACGTCCGACCAGTGACACACGGAGTTGGGGACAGTCAGCCTCACCGCCAACATGTCTCTCTCAACTTCACTTCTTGTTGTAGGGCCACTTCCAGCCGCTGATCTCAGGGCTGTCGATTCCGTGCTCGTAGGCATATCGACGGCAGGCAATCTGGCAATCTCGGAATTGTTCTTTGGCATGCGCGCCAATGCGTTGCAACTTGGGGACACGGTCAATCGCGTCGATGGCGAGACTAAATCGGTCCGTCTGGTTGTTGATCGCCAGTTCCATCGGTGTATTGATGTTTCCCTTCTCTTTGTAACCGCGTACGTGCAGGTTCCGATGGTTCGTGCGGCGATAGGCAAGACGGTGAATCAACCAGGGATAACCATGAAAGTTGAAGACGATCGGCTTGTCGACGGTAAAGAGAGAATCGAAGTCCTTATCCGTCAAGCCATGCGGATGTTCCGTGCTCGGTTGTAGCTTGAATAAATCAACGACGTTGATAAAGCGGATTTTGAGATCAGGAAAATGCTCCCTCAGTAGTGCGGTCGCCGCCAAGGCTTCCTGAGTTGGGATGTCGCCGGCCGCGGCTAACACAACGTCGGGTTCGTGACCCTCATCGTTGCTGGCCCAATCCCAGATCCCAATGCCTTTTGTGCAGTGGGTAATCGCGGAATCGATGTCGAGATACTGAAGATGCTTCTGTTTGTCCGAGACGATGACGTTGATGTAGTTTTCAGACCGTAGGCAATGATCGGCTACAGAGAGTAGGCAATTCGCATCCGGCGGCAGATAGATGCGCGTGACCGCCGCACTTTTATTGAGTACTACATCTAGGAAGCCAGGATCCTGGTGCGTGAAGCCGTTGTGATCCTGACGCCATACCGTTGAGGTAATGAGCAGATTCAGGGACGCGATCTTGCGGCGCCAAGATAAGTGGTTGCAGATCGACAACCACTTTGCGTGCTGATTGAACATTGAGTCGATGACATGAACGAAGGCTTCATACGACGATAGAAAACCGTTGCGCCCGCTAAGCAAGTAGCCCTCGAGCATGCCTTCCATGGTGTGTTCACTGAGCATCTCGACAACTCGACCATCCGAAGCCAGTTCTGTTCCGTCACCATCCTCGGGGAAGCGTTCAGCGATCCAGAATTTCTTTGAGACTTCATAAACTGCGTCGAGCTTGTTGGAAGTGTTCTCGTCGGGCGCGAAGACTCGAAAAGCGTTCATGTTCCATTTCATGACATCGCGTAGGAAACGACCCAGCGGAGGCACATTTTCTACTTCGATATTTCCTGGGCGATCGATCTTGATGGCGTAGTTGCGGAAGCCTGGCAGGCGTAGAGTTTTTCTGAGTTCCGCATTTGCGTGAGGATTGGCGCTCATGCGGCGCCGACCTGAGGGCGCCAGTTCAGCGATCTCCGGTCGTACAGTTCCGCTTTCGTCGAAGAGTTCTTCAGGTTTGTACGAACGTAGCCAGGTTTCGAGAAGCTGCAGATGTTCCGCATTCGACTTCACGTCAGCCAGTGGGACTTGGTGGGAACGCCAGAATCCCTCAAGCCGATGTCCGTCGACTTCCACCGGTGCTCCCCAGCCCTTCGGCGAGCGCAACACCACCATCGGCCAGCGTGGCCGCGTGGCAAGGCCGCTCTTTCGACACTCTTGCTGATGAGCTTGGATTTCCGCGATGCAATGCTCAAGCGTGGCAGCCATGGCCTGATGCATGCTGTCGTGATCGGATCCCTCGACGAAGTAGGGAGTCCAACCATACCCGCGCAACAGACTCTCCAGTTCTTCGTGACTGATCCGCGCCAGCAGGGTCGGATTGTTGATCTTGTACCCGTTCAAATGAAGTATGGGTAGAACAGCGCCATCACGGATCGGATTCAGAAATTTGCTGATGTGCCAGGACGTGGCGAGTGGGCCAGTTTCGGCTTCTCCGTCACCCACCACTGCCGCTACGATCAGTTCGGGGTTGTCAAAGGCGGCTCCGCAGGCGTGCGAAAGGACATATCCTAGTTCGCCGCCTTCGTGAATCGATCCGGGAGTCTCTGGGGTGCAGTGACTCCCAATACCGCCTGGAAACGAAAACTGCCTGAAGAACTCTCGAAGACCTCTCTCGTCCTTGCTCTTTTCGGCGTAGATTTCACTATAGGTTCCTTCGAGATAGATAGGAGCCAAGACTCCCGGAGCGCCGTGACCGGGGCCTGCGAGAAAGATCATGTCGAGATCGTCTCTCTTTATAAGACGACTCAGATGGGCGTAGATGAAGGCGAGTCCCGGGCTTGATCCCCAGTGCCCAAGCAGCCGGTTCTTGATGTGCTCTGGTTTCAGGGGTTCGCGTAGCAACGGGTTGGTTTGAAGATAGATCATTCCCAAGGCCAGGTATTTGCACGCGCGCCAATAAGCGCCGATCCGGCTCAGTTCTTCTCGGCTGAGCGGTGCACCCGCCACTGATGACCTTGCTTTACCTTCAGCACTCAGAGCTCCGACTAATTTTTCCGTTTCTGTCACTAATGTCATAATTGCGTTCCTTAGTTCCTCTTGGGCAACGACCTCAACACCATTCCGATTGTTGGCTTCGGCAAAGTACGAGCCTTCGCACTGCAGAAAACTCGTTGAAAAACCTACTGGCTTGTCTCAGTTGACGATTCGTAAACTCCAGCTTGGTGCTCCGCCTCTACGTTGCAGCTCGCGATGAATTTGCTCGATTTCCGCTGCGTCACCTGCACTGATGGCGACCTTGCCGGCGAGGATTATGTAGAGCATGTCAATGAGAGTGTCAGTCGGGATGTTTGTCAGCTTTCCCAGCATGACCAACTTTCTGGAGCGAAATTGAAGATCGCATTTGTATTCGCAATCCGGCTGCCAGACGCGAATAGGAGAAGGTGTATGAAAAACACCAGAGATCAATCAGATCGGAAAATCCCAGCGCAGGCTTGCGTGACATGCCAGGGGCACTGACCGAATTCGGGCAGTAATCGACGCTGGCCCGGTCGATTGGCTTCAGTAGGGCGATATACACATGTTGGCTTATTTCGGCTGCTCGGAGGGTGTTGGCTGAATCTGAATGGTGGGAATCCGATCGGACTTCGTCATGTCAACCGAGACCACGCCGAAGCTGCCGTTCGAGTCGCGCGCTCGAATGGCTACCGTGGACTGTTCTCCCGATGGTCCGGGGACCATTTTCCCATCGACTATCACTGACACACGGAGTCCGGCCTCGGGATCGCCTGGATTGGTCTGTTCCACTTTGTCCTCTGTTGCTCGCTCACCGGTGGAGCTTGAGCGCTTGGTGGTGGTTTTGCGCTCAACGAGGTGCAAGCTGCCGTCCCGCGTGGTGCCGGGGACATCAATCGAATAGGTTTCTACGCTGTTTCGCTTTTCACCAGACGCACTCTCGGAGTCTTGGCTCACCACACGAGAGATTTGAGTTACCTTTCCCTCCCCATCAGGGCGGAAGACACTCTCGTCGATCTTGCGGTCTTGGGCTTCTTGCGTCGCAATATTTTTCCGTATCTCGCTCACTTGCCACCTTCCGTTAACATCCGGAAGCCATGTGGTCTTTTCAGTTTCGACTGTGCCGTTGGCGGCTCGCTTGCGAGTCTCGTGCGTCTTGAAAGCAGGAGCTAGGCCGCCGTTGATGTTTGTGATCATCACCGTCGTATTGGTTTCTTCCAGATTGTCACCGATCGTCTTCGTGTCGACCATTTCGCGTTGTACAGGTTGAAGCTTTCCATTGACATCGGGATTGTAGGTCACGCGTACTACACTCCAGTCGTCGCCGGACAGGATATGTTTTTCTTCTTCCGTTACTTGCACGACGGATTTCTTCCCATTTACATCACGAGCAAAAGTGCGCATTGTAGTTCTCTCGGACGTAGCGTCCACCTTCAGGGTTTCCTTTTCGATGTCCTGATAAGGTTCGAAATGTCCATCGGTCCCGTGGATCTCGACCGATCGCTTGTCTAAGGTGTGGTTGCCATTCTGACTATGGCTTTCGACGATGCGCACCGGAATGCGTGTGGGGAGCAAGTCGTCGCCACTCTTTGAGTCGGTTGTAGTTGCCCACGACTTGTCTGGCTGATCTAGGGTTGTCGGATCCGTTGTTTGGGCGACCAAGCTCAGGGCACAGCATTGGAGCCCACAAATGATCAGGAGCACCCGTCCCACCTTACGAGCATCGATGTCGCAAGAAATCCATGCACGCAGTTGACGAGCGAGCCTCCGGGATTGCACATGAACATCCGGCATTGGCATGCTCCTTAATCGACCAGCCAACGCATTCGCGGCCTAGTATTTCCTTTCGGGTCAGCTGCCAATATCCAGGCCATGTGCAGGTGATGAAATTCTCCGTTGGCCTTCTGGGGAGTACAGATGTCAAAGGCAGCAACGTGGAAAGCTGAATCCGTCGGCGCTGCAGCTTGCCGGCTTGAGGTTGAAGAGCACATGAGCGTTCCTCCTGTCCGTGAATTGCCTTTCGAGAGATTTCTTTCAGCTTCCTAATGAATCGTTGCGGCCATACAAGTCGTCTTCATCTTCGATCCTGTTCCACGACGACCGGCGTCGAAGGCAAGGACGCTTCCACTACTGAACTGTGTGCGAACAGATCAGAGGTGATCAGTGAGGCAATTTGTTCCCAAACCAGAGGATCGTTCTCAATCTCGTGATGTGGTTTGTTCAAATGCCTTGCAATCCACGGATAGTTGTTGCAATCGATGGGGCGATCCTCATATGCCATCCGAAAGTTGCCAATCATGTTTGTGCGTTTCGGATCAAACGCGCGAATGCGCGACCGGCCATGAATGAGGCCTCTTGTCTGGTAGAAGTTGACGAAATTCCGAACGTTGGGCGGAATTACTGCATCGTCGTGACCTGGTTTATGGACGCTGTCCACCAGTATTGCGAGGGACACAGGAATGTCCAGTCGGCCCAGGTCACGAGCCAATGTCACTGCCTGCGCAGCGCCCCAACTGTGGCCATAGATAATGATTTTGGCTTGTTCCTTTTCGAGTGAAGCGGGCACTCGGTCCCCATCCTCGCTCAGTAACTGCAGCACTCGGCGCAGAGCGTGCTTCCCATCGTGGTTGGAGAAAACTTCTGCGTGCACTTCCGACGGATAAGCTTCTCGGAGATGGCCTGCAAACCGCACCTCGGGATGTTTCATGTCGTCGGATCGGACGAATCCACCGACAAAACCGATGACGATCGTTTTCTGAACAACCATGTCTCTTACCCCAGAGTTGTCTCGAAGACAAACCAGGCGGAGGGCTGCTTCGACGGCATTCGTCGGCACGGACCCGCTGCAGGTCGCTGGCGCAGCCCCGGAGTGAGGACGGGTCTCGACCTCTTCGCGAACCGTAGACGACTGCCCAAAAAAGGCCGAAACGAGACATGTTCCCGCCAGGACTAACAATGCTCGGAGCTTCCAGAATCCACCCATAAAAACTTCTCGCCTTATGGTTCTTGCGCACTGTGACAGTGCCGCTTAGAAACCCTCTCCATAACAGCAATCGCACCAATCCTTCCAAACCGGTGTTGTTGCAAACCATTAGTCCGCAATCACCTGTGCGCGAGCTTTCCTCTGGAGCCTGCCCGTATTGAGGCATTGACCGTTGCCGGGCAGCCGATGTAACGCAAATTTGGTCACCACATCACGGTGTCATGCACTTGGACGGGTCTACAGATTGGCAAGCAAACTGCCTTACCGAGGGCGTGTATCAGGACGATGTCGGTTGTGTTCAAGATCACACAAAACACGATCCACTGCTTCTCTCTTGCAGAAATCCTACTTATGGCAGCTATGAACGAGATTGAAGCCAAGCAAAAGTCCTTAGCTGCTGTTGAGCAATCCCGAGTGAATCAGGGGAGTGTTGGGCGATGATTATTCACGAGCAATTTCCGCTGGGTATGTCACTCGCGATCGTGTGGCGGAATCCGCTTGGCCGCGTCAGGGCAGATTTGAGAGCGAGAGAGAGAAACAGCCCGATTGCCGATGGGCTCAACAAGCCATCAAGATCCGCTCACGGCGATCCAATTGGGACATGAAGAACAATTGGGCTGAATGAGAAGTGTTCAACGATCAACCCGCTAACCAACCTCCACAGTAAAGCTCCGTGTTTAGAACAACCCACAAACAGGTGTTTCCGCCGGGCGCCAATGATTGCGTTCTTCCCGTGAGAGCCAGAGTAAGTTGCGACAGCTATTTCTCTGACGCGATAGAGTGCCGGAGGACTGTGGCAAAAACGAATGTATGAAAAGAAACAAAAGCATACACAGCTCTATTTCCCGGGATGCCTTGAGTCGCGTATTTGCGGCGCGCAGATCTGCGTCGTTGTAACCAGGATGGCACACGAATTCCCATGTGCCGTTCGGGATGTTTTGCAGCGATCGCGCGAAACAAAGATTCGTCCAGGGCTCCAGTGACTTCGATACCCAGGGTGCCATCGGGAGCGACGAAGCCTTCCCGCGAGACTGCTTCGCGGAAGTAACGGGCCAAGGGGCTCAGGAACCGGACTTCGGCGTAGCGCGTCCAGAGATTCGGCCGCTTGAGCAATTGTACTGGCTGAAACGGGAACCTTGGCCCGAACGGATTGCGCAGGGCTTTCACTCCGCAGATTCGGGCAGCGCGCAGCAATGGCCGTAGGATCTTGGGAAAAAGGTGCGTGTGCTTGTGCGTGTCGAAGTGCGTAACGCGAATTCCGGCCTCTTGTACTCTGCGAATCTGTGCCGCGGCCTCCGCGGTGATTTCATCGTCATCGATGCGGCCGACGAGAGCGCATGCTGCAAAACTCTTCAGGCCCGCGTGGAACATTGGAATGGAGTTGCGCGCTGCGAGCGAAGGAATCCGTCGGGCGGGAAGAAGCGGAGCACCGTCGATGAGGACGACATGGCACCCGACGCTAAGGCTGGGGACTGTCTTGGCCAGTGTCGCGGCTTGGGCGAACGCCGGGCCATTCGCCATCAATGTGGAGGAGGTGACGATGCCTTGCGTGTACGCTTCGACGATGGCTGGGTTTACACCTGAAGTAAACCCAAGATCATCGGCATTGATGATCAGTCGCCGCACGCCGTCAGTCCTCATCAGCTCGTTTTCGACATCGCAATGTTTCGTTCTAGTTCCCATTCGCCAAAGCTACTTTCTAGTGCTTACCCCTGGCTGTGAATTTTCCCAAAATGAACTCTTGGGCCAGACTGCCAACGACATGCAGACCCATGTCAATACCAAAGGCCTGGAATACATGCCCGGCGTTACGATTTGAGCCAGGGTAGTAAGCGGTAGCAATGGAATACCCGATTAGACTGCCTCCCATCTGAGAATAATTCGGCTGCCATCTCCCGTTATCTCCCTTGCAGACGAATGGAGCCCACATGGCATGAACAGCCCGAGACTTCTTGGTGCCGGTGCCCTGGTAGAAATAGCGAGGATCCTGATGCAGAAGCGATGGCAGAATAGCATTACTGATCAAGTCTCCGGTAACCGCATCGGCGAAGCCAGCCCCTAACCGCTTGCTATATCCTTTCGCACCCTGGTGCCATTCACTCGGATCGTCACGAGCCTGTTGGACCCCAGCCCACGCCGCCGTACGTCCGAAGAAAACTGGATTAGTGAGACTTTTATATGCCAAGTGGAACTTCATCCTCGCCGTAAGAGGCTCGGGATGAGGTTCGTATGTCACATAGATGTTTGGGATAAAGCTGAGAACGCGTTGCTGTTCTTCTACTTTGAGCTGCTGGGTCGCAACTTCTTTTGAGGAGTACCTCACAGTGACTGCGCGCTGCACAGCAAGAATGCGAAGTTTGATCTGCGGTAGAGTCTTGTTCTGGCCTGGTTCGATCGTGATTGGCGAGTTCCAGTCAGCAAATCCTTCAGCGGTGACGGTGATCTGAGAGGCGGCACTCGCTGGTGCACCGTCGAATGCAAAGGTTCCGTCGTCCTTTGTGATAGCGGTGAGACGGCCCCCGTCAGGACCTTGAAGGACCACGGTAGCACCAGGAATGGGATCGTCACTGGTATCGACCACTGTACCGGAGATGCTTCCTGCAATCGCACTCTCGGTTCTAAGCGATTGCGCTGACATCGGTACTCCTAGGATCACGCCGCTCAGTGCGGTCAGTAGCAACATGGGCATCAACTTCTGAAACTCTGCCCAGAATCTCTTATGCGAGTCATGTGTATTATTTTGCATTGTCGATTCCTAACTGGCGGAGAGGTTAAAGTTGATTGTGATTCGGGAATCGACTTCAACCGGTTCTCCGTCGATCATGTATGGCTTGTAACGCCATTGCCTGACCGCGTCGATGGCGGCCTGGGCGAGTATTGGTAAACCGCTCTCAACTCGAACATCCTTCACGCTGCCATCCACACCGATTGTGGCCAGAAGCACAACTGCGCCTTCGATGCGAGCCCGGCCAGCCTCCGCCGGATACTGCGGGCTAACGTCGTGAATCAGGTTTGCCTCCACTACCCTCGAAGCAACACGGATTCTCTTTACCGGCGTCGCGTCAGCTGTTTTCGCAGGCATCGGCACGCTGCTCGTGCCGCTAAGGACCGCGCTAGGTACTCCAATGGGGGCTCCGCCGACTACCCCGCCAGGGATTCCGCCGACGACTCCGGCTGCTGAAGTAACAGGAACTGGCGGTGGGTCTGGTGTCGTTTCTTGCATTTTCGTCACCGGGTTGGGGACTACGGCGGCTCTGGGAACAGGAGCAGAAACCGGCGCGTGAACCGCCGTAGTACTCGACCCTGCGGCCGCGGGAGGTTGCAGATATAACTTCGTCAGGAGGACTTCTCTTTGGGGCAGCGTCTGGGTGATGTACAGCGGGGCGATAATTAAAGTCGCCAAGACGATTACTTGAAAGGCCACTGATCCAGCTGCCGCAAAGGGGTTCCGTCGTACGCCCGATTCGACTTGGTAAAAGATTCTGTCTTCTTCCGTGAGCTGCTGGTTGGAAGGGGAGCGAAGCTGTTTGTCGTATCTCGCCTGAACCGTAGCACCGTGCGAATCAATTCGTGGCCCTCGTCTTTGACGAGGTGGATATTCAATCCCGTGAAGTAACTCCGACGGTTGGTCAAAGGTTGCCATAACGGAATTGAGAAAGGCATTCTGTGGGCCAAGTGGAACCGTTGTAACGAAGGGAGATGCGCGACTGAAAGCGTATTCTGCGTGCCCGGATGAGGGCAGCTGCCTAGGAAAGGTCATCCAAGATGCGGGCTTGGGCACACAATCATACGCAGATTCACCGTATCGTGTCTGGAAGGAAAATTCGACGGTGGACAGCTGGGTTTGTTCAGTAGAGAGAAACGGCCAAAGTGCTCAGAAGGAGCGGACGAGACTCAGACCGAGCGCAGATCTTCATCTCAAAACTTTTCGGCTACTACCGGCGAGAACGCTTCGCCAGGCGAAGAGGCCACTGTTCCATTTCCAGTTTGTGTGGTTTGGTACTCGCGATATTCAATGGTTAAGACTGCTGTACCAAAAACGCGCACCTTGGTTTCACTCTCGTTTGATTCCGGCAGCCAAAAGTCACCGATCTTCTGGTAAGTACGTTTGAAGTCAGTCTTAACGGTCCACCAGGAAGGGTTGACAGCCGGCTCGCCCTCGACTCGAGTTATGGCGAAGTCTTTCGCATTTACCCAAATGTGACCTCGGAAGAGAAACTTGTTCTTGCTTCGCGGCTGCGCATCAAGTACGTAGAATTCATCTGTATCGGTCTTCGTGTATTCGGAAAGCTCAAATGTATAGTTCTCGGGCGTTATAGCGGTGTGCTGTTGATTCTTATCCCGCATTGACTCTTGTTCCGCCTCCAAGAGTTTCTTGAACACACGGTCCCGTACCGTGCCAGAGCCGCTCTCTGACACGATCGTGAACTCTTTCTTGTTCGGTGCCCGGTAGTCAGTGCGAACGACCATGTCCGCTTTCTTGTGAGACAGGCAGTGGCATTCCAGATGGTACGTGCGGAGGCTGGAGTAGCTCTCGAGTGCCTTAGCACGCACTTCATTCATCCTCACAACTTGGTTGATAACCTCGTCTGCTGTTAGCGGTGCGGACACCGTGACCTGCTGAGCCACAGCCGGAAACCGGAGAAGCAGTACGATCAATGAGGGTACCGACCAACGTGCACAAGAGTTCATCGCTTGCCAAAGCCGTCTCATTGTGTTCGTCTCCTGGAGAAATGCGCGAAAGCGCCGCTGCTTGTACTCGTCGCATCCCGTTCTCGAGCATCGTTATCGAATTGAGGTGGTGCGCCAAGCGACTGAGTCAGCGTAAGAGCTCCTTGGTTATTTTTTGGCTCCGGTACGGATGGGTCGAAAAGGTAGATGGTGCTCGCGGAAACCGGTCCCACATGGACGTTGCTGTGAGACATGCCCGAGTTTGTCAGAGCGTCGAAGTAGCGCTGGGTCTCAAAAAAACGGCGCGATGGCTCGAGAATGATCAGATCTCCGTTCCGCGGCGCATAATGAGCGTCGTACAGTGGTACAACCTGAATGTCGGTACGCCCACAGATCTCGAGGTAATAGGCCATGCTCATTGGTCTTGCAGTCGCCAACCTCGTCGCCACGGGGGCGAACGGACATACCCTTTGCGCCACCTCACGTGTGTCGAACTCAGCCACCTCATCAGGTGCAAAATAGCGTGTGATGTTCCGTGTTCCACCGCCGATTGAATTCAGATAGAAGGGATAGTACGGTGACCAAGCTTGTAGCTCAGCAAGAGGCCATCCAATCAAAATGACTGCGGCGGTTCCCACCAGAATCGGGGACCAGGCCTTTCCTTTCATACCCTCCCAAATCTCTTGCACCGCATATCCGCCGGCCAGGTAGAGAAATGGCAGCATCGGAAGAGAATATCGGATCCACTTCGCTCCACTGACAGAAAGCCCGGCCAGCTGAACCATACTGAGCGAAAGGAAGAAGCATGCCGCAAGAGTCTTGCGATTTCGCAAGAGTAGAATGCTGCCGGCGATAACGGTCATTAAGATTGGAATGGGTGTTTTCACCAGCAGCAGCCAGAGGTAATAGAACCACGGAAGTCCAGCAAGCAGACGCGAGGGAAAGTTCATGTATAGTGTGCCGTCAAAATCGTAGCCACCGTGCTTTACGCCATCATGATGAAGCCAATGCAGAATTGCATTAAAGTTGGCCGGTGACAGAATCACGGGGTTCACCAGAATCAAGGTCACGAAGAGTACAAGAAAAAAACGCTTGTAGCTGAACCGTGACGGCTCCCGAGAGAGGCCCATTTTCCCTGCGATAAGCCAGGCCAGCGCATTCAGGCCAAGAAGGTGAAGAATGTACTGCGAGGCCAAAGCCAAACCAAAGCCGATGGCGCTCAGGTCGTACCAACGCCGTGCACTCTGGTCCGCATTTGCCTGTTCGGCACGACAATAAAAGTAACAGGCTAGTAAGGTGAAAAACGTGAGCGGCGTTTCCTCCTTCGTGAGTCGATTTAACGCAACTGGCAGCGGCGCAACTGCCCAGAAGAAACTCGCTGCGAAGGACCCAGCGATCCGCATCATTCGTCGACAGAGCAAGTAAAGCATTGCGGCGGTAGCGGCACCGAATAACACGTTGGGCATACGAAGCCAGCCCTCGGGTTTCAGCGAAGGCCAGCCATGCATCGCGGCGTCCCGGCCCCAGCGTTCCCCCACTGTCAAACTCACCCATGCAAGCACTTTTGGCAACATCGGATGCTCGCTATTGACTCCGGCAAAGTGTCCGTGCCGATACTCTTGAATGGCCGCCCATTTTGCCACCTCGTCCTCAGACAGGCTGTTGAAGTCGACATGGTAGAGACGAACTGACAAAGCCAGGATCGTCAGCGCAAGCACAATCAAGGCTTCCCGATAACGGCCGACCCAACGATATTGAAACTTGCTCTGCACAGATGCTCCCGTATTTCCATTTCAGCTGACGTCTGTTCGATTGCAAGCACACCGTACTCAGGAATTTATTTCCGACGTGATCGCAGCTTTGTGACTAGCATGCCGGTCAACCACCTCAGACACGGTGTAAGGTCTACGCTCTGATCGATTGAAATATTGCCATACCTGCAACTCACCCAGAAGTCCGATCGCTATGAGCTGCATCCCTACCAAGATCAACACGGCGGCAAAGACCAGCAACAACCCGTGTTGCTGTAGAACATCGACTCCGGTAACGAGCTTCCAGATCAGCAGCCAGAGTGCGACGGCAGATCCCGTGCCCATGTTGATCGCGCCGAGCCGGCCAAAGAAGTGCAGCGGGCGCGACATGTAACGCAGAAGAAATCGGATGGTCATAAGATCGAAAAACACGCGGAAAGTACGAGAGAGGTTGTAGTGCGACTCGCCGTGCTTCCGGTAGATGTTTTGTATGGGTATTTCACAGATCGAGGCTCCGTAGAACGAAGCCAGCGCTGGGATGAATCGGTGCATTTCGCCATAGAGCGGTAATTCCCGCAGAAGGTCGCCCCGATATGCCTTGAAAGTTGTTCCGAAATCATGAATGTTGACGCCGCTTAGCTTGGCCATCAGCCAATTGGCGCAGCGGGAAGGGATCTTCCGGAGCAACAAATTGTCGATGCGATGGCTGCGCCACCCACTGACGACGTCGTAGCCCTCTCCGATTTTTTCGAGGAAGGCAGGTATCTCAGCCGGATCATGCTGAAGATCACCATCCATGGCAATCACGTAGTCGCCGGCGCTATGCGCAAATCCAGCAGCCAGCGCTCCCGTTTGACCGAAGTTTCGGCGCAAGCGCACCACAGTCACACGAGGGTCGACCAGCGCCACTTCCTTCAGCAGTTTGTAGGTGAGGTCGGTGCTTCCATCATCTACGAATACGAACTGGTATTCGCAACCGAGTGCCTCCATGGTGGCCTGCAAGCGGCCGTAAAGTTCAACGACATTCCGTTCTTCGTTATGAAAAGGAACAACAATGGAAACTGACGTGTGCTGGAGATTAGGCATGCTGCACCTTCTTGAATGCGCGATCCATGGCCTTCAGCCATTTTCGGTCGTGCTCGGTTAAATAGATTTGCGGATCATCTTCAAGGGAATTGAGCAAACAGCAGATCTCATTCGCAAATTCCCAGTTCTGATCCCAGACGCCCAAAACACTACGTCCGTTGCGCTGGATCGTAGGAATGCCATTCAAAGATTTTGTGGAGTACATATCGAGTCCTTCAGCGCTCCCCGTACTTCGCAGCTGTGCGTGAGAGTACGTGAGCAACGGTGCTATCGCACTTCGCTCGCCAAAGAAGTGCCTCGGCAAATCAATGCATTGCAGGCAGATGGAGGAAAATCCGGTCCAAGGCAGGTGCCCGCATTGCGGCACTGCCCTCGAACGGTCAGGACAGTCTGCGGGCAGCAAACAGAACCGCTAGGAGGGACAAGAGCATAGGTACGGGCCCGAAGTGGTCAGCGACCTGCATTGCCAAGGGTTGGACTCAGTTCCGTATTGAAGGAGACCGTGCTTGTTCGCTGATGTCAAACATAGGGTGGGAAAGGAGCAGGCCGGCGACGGCCCATGCGGGCAAAGCCCGCACCACGACGGAACGCTTGTGGCGGTCCTCACAGCCATCCTCGATTTCCTCTTTGGATGTCATCACTCTCAACTCAGCCGTGTGTTCACGCTGCAGAGTGAGACCTATAAAGTTTGCTGCGACTGCGGAGCCAAGTTCGCATACTCGCTCGAAAAGATGTCAATCGAGCGCCGGCTACCACTCAAGCCCGTGCACACGCGATTTCGTATTGCGTGACACAGTACATGACCATGAAACATGTGCTCGCCAAATGAAAGTGAGAGAAGTTCGAGACGGGTATGGAAATAAAGTCAGATTCACGAGCAGTTCGAGTCAACGGAGAGGTAATCGTGCTCCATTGTTGGGCATGCGGAACTGCCCATTGCGTCAACTTGGAACGATGCGCTCCTGGAGAGCTATCCCACATGGTGTGCAGCAATAGCAATTGCAGAATGAGCATGTTCCTAGTCAATGAGTTGATAGTCGATGACAAGAGTCGACAACAATTGGCCAAAGGCGAGCTAAATGCCAGCCATTCGAGGTTCTGGAAATGAAAACACAAGAGTCGACGGCATTTGGGACGATGTTAGTTTAGGTGCGCAATGGCAAATTTGGGAGTGAACTCGCACGTGCAATCCGCGAACGAGTACGGCATTTTCTGGCAGCAGTGGCCCGAGTTTGAGCAAGCCGACGGTGAGCGTCGCCTCGTTGGCCTGGAAGTGGAATTAATTGGTTCTCACGCCTCCAACAACAACCACATCGATCCCTCGTGCCCAATGTGCCACCAGGTTAGATTGGTCCTGCTCGGGGTCGCCTATCTCATGGTTCAAGACTTAAGGCGCAGCGGAGAGTTCCTGACCTATACAGTCGACTCTCATTCGAACTCGATTCTTTGTTTGCCTGCTCTGGGGAATCGCTCGGCCGTATCAGTGAGTGTTAACGTCCATTGGAGAGCTGCGAATGGCCAATCGATTGAGATCGGTCTACAGAGCAAATTAAAGGCGTTGCTCGCTGAGCAAGGCATTTATCAGCGCTAGCGCTTGCCTCGTCGCAAGAGTCCTCTTTTAGTTGCCATCGATGCTGTCTTGTCTCGTTGAAAAGACGGTAGCGTATTAGTAGGGCCGGAACTGCCTTCGAGCACTGCTCGGTTGTCTGTTCTTCCATATCGTACTTGACCCGATCTCACCTGCCCGCATGCGGACAATGACCGCATTGAGGCAAATCGGCGGAACGAATTCTTCCGCCAAGCAATTCCCGTCAATCAGATAGCCACTGCAGAATTGGCACAAGACTTGCGCTGCAAGTTGGACGGGACGGTGCTTCGAGGATCAAGCCGATGTTTCGTGCAAAGATTCGATGGTTAGCGGACGGTCCAATTCTGATGGTGGAATGCAGACTGGCCGGTCACTTTGCTGGGCAGGCAAAGGACCTGGTCACCAAGGACATAGTGCCGAAGGGATTGATCATCGACCTCGCAGACGTGAGCTATATCGATTCAGTGGGCGAACAGTTGCTGAATTGGCTGGCGAGTGTCGGCGCAGTATTTGTCGCTCGGAGTGTCTATGCCATTGCCGCATGCGAGAGACTGCATTTAGCCCTTGTAAAGAGGCCAGCCGAGCGACACAAGCGGCGGCACGGGACTAACGAGAAGAGAACCTCAACTAGGCATTCCTATCCAGTTGGGGCGATCTGAGGCGGAAGAGAAAGAGGAGACTCATGTCATGGTTTCACTGGAAAACAGAGCCAGTCGATGCCCGCAGTCACGCATCGCCAGCCGAAATCGTGGCCTGCTTCCAGGATCAAAGACGGCTTCTGGGTAAGCTCGCATTTCTGATTACTGGGCATCAAGCGAACGCGGACCAAGCAATCGTCGCGGCTTGTGAGATCACCCTTCGGGGAAACAGCCCGTTCCATGATTGGCTTCTCGAGTGGGCTAAGGCTGCGACCATTAACGCAGCGACATCGCTCCAGGGGGATGCGATTCGCGCGTGTGAAGCGCTATACAAAGATCGAAGATGCCCGCACGTCGAGCACCTAATCCACTTAGATGATGAGCAGCGGGCGGCTAGTCTCGCTCTCATTCTTCAAATGGATACCCAAAAAATCATTGGGGAACTGGATCCGCTATGCCGTGCAATCCTGGTGCTAAGAATTGCAATACGATCATCCGTCCAAGACTGCAGTCTCCGTCTGAACGTGTCCCGCTCTACGGCGGCCGCTGCAAATTGCCTTGCAATGACCTGGCTTGATTATCGCCACGTAAAGCCACTGGAGGATGATCGCGATCTTTCGCATGCCCTCTAGCCCGCATTTCTCACGCGGGTGAACGAGAAAGAGTCACCGCGAAAAATTAGGAGTAGAAAAAAGGCCGCTTTTCGGGCATAACTGCGTTGTCTAGTCGTAGTTAACATCCCGAGAAAGACGGCC
>Ga0126381_100002021_pt1 | contig 21858 bp, 20 predicted proteins | sample PanSoiMetPlot_28_FD_96465 | JGI IMG/M metagenome (GOLD analysis project Ga0126381, IMG submission 96465) | Tropical forest soil microbial communities from Panama - MetaG Plot_28 | ecosystem: Environmental > Terrestrial > Soil > Tropical forest > Bulk soil | place: Panama | collected 2016-02-17
CGCTTCTCTTACTGGGCTTGACGTTGCATGGCCTGGCGTCGGCTTTTCCGATCTACATTGTTCTTCTGCTGAATGGAACGGTCCGCGCGTTCAACGCGCCAGCCAGCCAGGCATTTGTTCCGCTACTGATTCCCAACGACGTCTTCCCGAGTGCCATTGCCTGGAGCTCCTCTATTTTTCAGGCCGCAACCATCGTTGGCCCTGTAATTGGCGGACTTTTATATGGATTCACCGCAACGCCTCTGGTTGTTTATTCTTGTGCCGCAGCCGGTTATTTCAGCGCATTCCTGCTGATCGGCCGCGTCCAATTACCGCGAAAAGAGCGGACGCATACGGCAGCTTCTGCCGGTATGGTTCTCGAAGGACTGCGATACATCTGGCGCAACAAACTGATTTTCGGAGCCATTTCACTGGATCTGTTCGCGGTCCTGCTGGGCGGAGCGGTTGCCCTGCTCCCGGTCTATGCACGGGAAATTTTGAACACAGGCGCAACCGGGCTCGGCATTCTCCGAAGCGCCCCCGGGGTGGGAGCGGTGCTGATGTCGCTCCTGATGGCCCACTGGCCGTTGCGGAGGCGTGCCGGCGTGACCATGCTGGCGTGTGTTTTTGGATTTGGCGTAGCCACGGTGGTTTTCGGTTTGTCGAGCAACCTATGGCTCTCGCTCGTGATGTTATTCCTGACGGGGGCTACGGACACCGTTTCCGTGATCGTGCGTTCAACCATGATTCAACTCGGTACTCCCAACGAGATGCGCGGCCGGGTAAGCGCAGTCAATATGGTGTTTATCGGCGCTTCTAACGAGGTTGGGCAATTTGAATCGGGGATCACCGCGCAATGGCTCGGAACCATTCCGGCAGTGGTGCTCGGTGGCGTCGGGACGATGGCGATTGTGCTGCTCTGGTCCTGGTTGTTTCCACCTTTACGCCGCATGGACAAATTGATTCCACACCCAAGCGAGCCCGTAATTGCGGAGGCGACGACCGCTCATGGCGGAGCCGACAATGAGTGAACCCGGTCTTCTGACAGAAGCTGCCGCAGTGCTACGCCGCGGGCGGTCTATAGCAGTGTTGACGGGTGCAGGAATTTCGGCAGAGAGCGGAGTGCCGACCTTTCGCGGTTCGGCTGGATTGTGGAGGCAGTTTCGTCCGGAGGAACTCGCCACACCTGTGGCATTTGCCCGGAATCCAACTCTTGTTTGGGAATGGTATGCCTGGCGTCGAGAGTTGCTTTCGCGAGTACAACCGAATGCCGGCCATCTGGCATTGGTCACGCTGGAGCGTTCTGTTCCGGAGTTTTCAGTCATCACGCAGAATGTGGACGGCCTGCATCACCTGGCGGGAAGCGAACGGGTATTGGAGGTGCACGGCAGCATCTGGAAACTGCGCTGTACGGTGTGTAGCCGCGAGTGGCTAGATCGGACTGTTCCGCTGCCCGTTCCACCCTCCTGTTCGTGCGGGGGATTGGCACGTCCCGGCGTGGTCTGGTTCGGTGAGAGCCTCCCTTCCGATGTCTGGGCGGCTGCCGAAGAAACGGTCCGGCGCTGTGACGTGCTGTTAGTGGTAGGGACTTCGGCAGTCGTATATCCGGCGGCTGGACTTGTGCCTTTGGCGCGCTCAGTGCGAGCTTTGGTGATCGAAGTCAACATTGAACCGACCCCACTATCAGCGGGCGTCGATTACGTCCTGAGCGGGCCTTCCGGTGAGATCTTGCCTAGCCTCTTAGCCTGTTCTGTCTGAACAGAAAGGGCTTCCGGCAGGATTCGTCAATCCTGCTAAGCTCATTCTTCATGCGGTCGCGCCCCTTTGAAGGTCTTCTGCGCCTTTTCTTAGCCGGCATCTTTGTGGTAGTAAGCGCCCGCATCGCGCCCGGAGCGGTGGACGTCAGCCAATTGCCGAAACCCACCGGGTACGTCAGCGATCTGGCGCACGTTGTCGATCCGGATTCGAAAGCTCAGCTAGAGGCATTCTGCACCAAAGTCGAGCAGCAACTCGGTGTTCAGTTCGGACTCGTGACAATCGACAGTATCGGGGACAAGCCGATTCGGGATTTTGCTTTGGACCTGGGGCGAGCCTGGGGTGTCGGGACGAAGAAGGATAACCAGGGCGTGCTGCTGCTGCTTGCGATCAAGGACCGCAAGAGCGATATCGAGACCGGACGCGGAATTGAGCCGTACATCACGGACGGCTTCGCAGGCGGCACTCTGCGCGCCATGAGGCCGGATCTGCGCGCCGGCCACTATGGGCGCGCTCTCATGGTAGCCGCCCAATCGATGGCGAGCCAGATCGCTCAGGGGAAGCAGATTGCGTTTTCTGATCAGATTGTGACGCCGGAGGAACGCGTACAAAGGACAGAAGGCCACGGAGGGGGCATTCCGATACCGCTGCTTATTTTCGGTATTTTTGTGTTGATCTGGCTGTTCGGCAGGGGAGCGCGCAGGGGCGGCGGCAGCGGATGTCTGACAGGGTTCCTGTTAGGAAATTTGTTGGGCGGCGGCCGACGTGGCGGCTGGGGCGACGGCGGTGGCTGGGGTGGTGGCGGTTTCGGCGGTGGCTCCGGCGGTGGCGGTGGCTTCGGTGGTTTCGGCGGCGGCGACTTCGGCGGCGGTGGAGCGAGCAGCAACTGGTAGCAGGAGGCGCGTGGTGGAACAAAAACTTTCCGACATGGTGCAGCGGCTAAAGGACGCGTTCGGGGACCGTCTGGTGTCTGCCATCCTCTATGGTTCAGCCGCCATGGACGACTGGCACGAACCAACTTCGGATTTGAACGTATTGTGTGTCATGGAGCGCCTTTCTCCTCAAGAGCTCGCCCAATCGGAGCCTGTCTTCCGGTGGTGGCGAGAGCAAGGCAATTCACCGCCCCTCTTATTGACAGCCGAAGAAGTGCGCACCGCCACGGACTGCTTCGCCATGGAGTTTCAAGACATGCGGGAGCACCGGCGCATTCTATACGGCCGTGACGTGATTGAAGATCTTGTGATAGATAAGTCGTTTTACCGGGCGCAAGTGGAGCATGAACTGCGGTCAAAGCAAATCCGCCTGAGGCAACAAGCCACCCCGTTGATCGGTAATCCGGAGCGGCTGACGAAGCTGATGATCGATTCGATTTCGACATTTTGCGTTTTGGGTCGTCATGCCCTGATCCTGAGCGGCAACCCACCGCGCTGGAAAAAGCGAGAGATCATAACCGCCCTGGAAGGGACGATGGGTAGACCATTGAAGGCCGCGAATGAGATACTGGCGATTCGCGGAAGCGGCAAGCGTCCGGGCGGGGTAGAACCGGTTTCCTTGCTCGGGGAATATCTTACGGATATGGACGCACTGGTACGTTTCGTCGACGCGCTCGAGCGCTAGGCGGCGTCCTTTGCAAGGAGGTAAAGGAAATGAAGGGCGCACTTATAGTTCTGGTCGTGATTGTGGTGGTGGTCCTTATCTTTGGGGGCCAGCTTATGGGCCAGCGCAATCAGCTTGTCACGCAGCGTAACGAGATCGACGCCCGCTGGGCGCAGGTCGATAATGACATGAAACGGCGGGCGGACCTGATTCCGAACCTGGTCGAAACCGTTAAGGGTTTCGCCAAGCAGGAACAGACTGTGATTGGCGAAGTTACTAATGCCCGGGCCGCGTTGCTGGGCGCTCGCAGCAAAGAGGAAGAGATCTCCGCCAACAATCAGTTGAGCGGTGCGCTCGGACGATTGCTTGTGCTGACCGAAAACTATCCACAGTTGAAATCGAACGAGAATTTTCTGCGCTTGCAGGACGAGCTCGCCGGCACCGAAAATCGCATCGCGGTAGACCGCCGGGACTATAACGAAGCGATCAAGAATTACAACATCAGCGTGGAGCAGTTCCCAAGGAATATTGCCGCCTCCATTTTCGGGTTCAAGCGCGATGACGCCTACTTCAAAACCACCGAAGCGGAACGCAAGGTTCCCCAAGTAAAGTTCTAGCTTTCGGTGGTGGTGTCCCAGTCATCGGCCTTCCGGGAATATCGCTTTAGGATCGTAATCGAGCCGCTGCTCGAGAAGCCTGCCGTTCGCAACCGCCGGTAGGCGGATGCCAGGTTCTTTTCCTCCTGTAGAAACCGCGCCAGGTCTTTTCCGCGATACTTGCGATCGAGGAAATCCTGGATCAGACGAAGCTCGTCCGTGCCCGCAAATACTTTTTCGATTGCTTTGGCCGCCGTACCGGGGGCGACTCGCCTCGATCGCAGCTCATGCAGAATACGAAGCTGGCCGAACCCTTGGTTCTGCAAACGAGACCCGGCAAATGCCTCCGAGAACTTTCGGTCATCCACAAACCCGTATTCGCGCAGCTTGTTCATCGTGGCATCCACTGCCACGGATGATGTGGCGCGCGCCATCAGTTTTCGCTCGAGTTCGCGGGAGGAGTAGGCTCGCCGGGTCAGCACGCGCAAGGCGTAATCCCAAAGCCCGATTTCATCTAACTTCTCTGGAATCTTGCGTCCGGCCATCCTGCTGAAACCTTTGCCAATTTACCATCCTCTACAAGATGTAAACTGCAATTGGAAGTGTTTGGAAAGATCAGTTTGCAAGGAGATGGACATGGAGGAACGGAGCGGCTTCGGATATTTTCTGCTCGGGCTGGGTATTGGCGTTGCGGCTGGCATTCTCTGGGCGCCGCGAGCGGGTGAAGAGACCCGTCAGCTACTCGCGGACAAGGCTGGCGAAGGGGCTGATTACCTCAAGAACCGCGCGCAAGAAGGCAGCGAGTACGTGCGCCAGCGCGCTACCGATCTAAAGCAATCAGCGACCGATCTTTATGAGCAAGGCCGGTCCACGGTTGCCCGGCAGCGCGACACACTCGGCCAGGCAGTCGAGGCCGGCAAGCAGGCCTATCGTGACGCCGTCAGCGACGTCAAGGCCGCGGCGGCCGGCTCGGGCTTGGGAGGCGGCAACACAAATACAGGCAACACTCAGGAAGCGCTTTGAGCCTGTCAGCTACTCTGCATCGATCGCCGACATGGACCAGCACACGCTCCTCGTTCTTCTCATTGTTTTTGTAGGTATATCGGCCGTAGCACTGTTCATCCAGGCAGCAACCTTGCTTGGGTTGTTTTTTGTGGCCCGGGATTTACGTGCCAAAGTTTTTGCAGTCTGGCCCGAAGTACAACAGGCGATTGGCATTTCGCGGCGCACCGTAGAGCGGGTCGAGAAGCATGTCGACAAGATCGGCTCGGCGAGCGTCGAGATCGTGGCGACCACAAAACAACAGGTTGCCAAGGTAGATGAGCTGCTGAATGACGCAACCACCCGCGCCAAGGTGCAGATGGAACGAGCCGAGATGGTGCTCGATGACACAATGATGCGGGTTCAGGAAACCGTTTCTATTGTGCAGAGGACCATCCTTCGGCCTGTGCGTGAGATTCACGGTTTCTGGAGCGGAATTCGCGCAGCCTTGCATTACCTCGGACGCGGTACGCGGCCGACCGTGGATCACGTGACCTCCGACGAGGAGATGTTCATTTAAACCGTCAGAACAGGCCCTCGAACAAGAGGTGATCCCCGATTTTTGTTCTGGTTCGGGCTATGACGCCTGCTTGCAGCTGGAGAACAGAATCGGCGGCAAGGCAGACCGAGACACGCCGCGGCGGGAGAAGCGGGAGTACTTTGCAAACGACAAAGCGCTTGTCTAGAAATAAGATGTCGATCGGCTCCTCCCGGCCAAATGTGTGAATCGTCTCGCATGGACCGATCCAAAGCCCCGACCCACCAGGTGCTTCATCCGTGCCCGGCGGTTTGCCCAAAAAGGGATGAGCGCCGGCGACCGTGACGCGGCAAGGCAAAGTGATGCTCTGGCTGATGTTATGGACCGCGTACTCTACCGGCGAGCGGCTCAGCCGGGCTGCGTCATCTTTTCGGGCTTCATCCACTTGTCAAACTCATCGCCCGTGAGGTAGTCCAGCTTTAGCGCGGCCTCGCGGAGGCTGGAGCCGTCAACGTGTGCGGTGTGCGCGATTTTTGCCGCTTTGTCGTACCCTACTACCGGACTTAAAGCAGTGACAAGCATGAGAGAGTTCCGCACATACTGGTCAATCTGCGCGCGGTTTACTTCGAGACCTACGGCACAATGTTCATTGAAGCTGCGGCAGGCGTCGCTCAGCAGCCTCACCGAGTGCAAAAAGTTGTAGATGATTACCGGTTTGAAAACATTCAGCTCGAAGTTACCTTGAGATCCTGCGAATCCGATGGCGGCGTCGTTTCCCATCACTTGCGCGGCCACCATGGTCACCGCTTCGCTTTGAGTGGGATTCACTTTTCCCGGCATGATAGAGGAGCCGGGCTCGTTTTCCGGAATGATCAGTTCGCCGAGCCCGCAGCGCGGTCCGGAGGCGAGCCAGCGAATATCATTTGCAATCTTCATTAGCGACGCCGCAAGTGTTTTCAGAGCGCCGCTAGCGAATACCAACTCGTCGTGCGCTGAGAGGGCGGCAAACTTGTTCGGATGAGACCGGAATGGCAACCCCGTTAGTCCGGCGATCTTTTCTGCCGCCCGAGCGGCGAATTCGGGATGCGCATTCAGGCCCGTGCCTACCGCCGTTCCGCCAATCGCGAGGTCGTAAAGTCCATCCAATGCCAGGCGAAGTCTCTCAATGTCGCGATCCAGAAGGGACACCCAGCCGGAGATCTCCTGACCGACTGTTAACGGAGTTGCATCCTGCAGGTGTGTGCGGCCAATTTTTACGATGTCTGAAAAAGCTGTAGCCTTCTCGTCCAATGTGTTCCGCAACTCCTGAACGGCGGGGATCAAGCCGAGAGCGATCCGCTCGGCGGCAGCGGTGTGCATTGCGGTTGGAAACGTGTCGTTCGAAGACTGCGACATGTTTACGTGATCGTTCGGATGAACCGGCTTCTTGGAACCCATTGCTCCCCCGGCGAGTTCGATGGCGCGGTTCGAGATTACCTCGTTGGCGTTCATATTTGTCTGCGTACCGCTGCCGGTCTGCCATATACGAAGCGGGAAATGGTCGTTGAGCGCGCCGGCGATCACCTCGTCCGAGGCTTGAACAATGACTTTGGTCTTATCTTCGTCCAGCTTGCCGAGATCCCGATTGACCAAAGCGGCTGCTTTCTTGAGGACTCCGAACGCGCGGATCAATTCGGGAGGCATCCTGTCTTCGCCGATGTCGAAGTGTATAAGAGATCGCTGCGTCTGTGCGCCCCAGTACCGATCACTGGCAACATCAATTGCGCCCATGCTGTCCGATTCAGTGCGTTTCAAACCATTCATCAATTCCATTGTGTAACTGGTGAGGGTATCAACCAAACGCATTGGGTTTCCGGACGCTACGCTAACGAGGACATTCCGACTCAGGTGTTTTCAGAGGGCGGATTTTTGGAGCGCCCCTACTCGGCATGCATCGCTCTGGCCCGGGGCCTGGCTTTTTTGAAGAGCAGGACGAGCGGTAGGCAGCCAAAGCAGACCAGGGCCATATAGCGGAAATCGTCAACGTAGGACAGGAGCCGGGCTTGCGAGGAGAGCATGTTGTTCAACAGGGCCACAGCGCTGTTATGAGCCGTGAGCGGTCCGGCTGCGTTGGTCTGGCCGACGATGTTCTCCAGAGCTGAAATCCGATGTTGAACGAGGGGGTTGGTGGCGGCCAGCGAATGTGCCAACTCGCTCCGGTGCGACTGCTCGTGACGGGCAACGATTGTGTTTACGACAGAGATCCCGATGCTGCCGCCAACGTTGCGCAGCAGATTGTATAGCCCGCTCGCGTTTCCGATCTGCTGATTCGAAAGCGTTCCCATGGTAGTGGTCGATAGCGGAACAAAGACCATACCGGAACCGAATCCGCTGAGAATGATGGCCCAGATGAACGACCACGGTCCGATAGCGAGATTGACCTCGCCGAACCATAGGCTGCAGATGGCAAAAATGAAGAAGCCAGAAGCGATCAAGTAGCGGTTGTCCATCCTTGTGGTGAGAATGCCAATGATCGGCATCGCGACAATTGCGCCGATTCCTCTCGGGCTCACAATGATCCCGGCATTGAGAGCCGTATATCCCATCAACTCCTGATAAAAGAGCGGTAGTAGAACCACCAAACCGTAGATGGCCGCGCCGAACAGCGTTATCAGGAGGCATCCTGTCGCGAAGTTTCGGTTTTTGAAAATTGTGAGATCTACCAGCGGCTTATCTTTGCTTAGCTCCAGGGAAACGAACAACACAAATGCCACGCCGCCGATCAGGGCCGCCCAGCGGATCCAGGATGCGCTAAACCAATCGTCTTCCTGTCCCTTGTCGAGGATGATCTGAAGGCAGCCGAGCCAGATGGCGAGCAAACCCAAGCCCCAGCCGTCAAACTTGCCGGCGACTGCATGTTTGATATAGGGCGGGTCCTCGACATTGCGGAGAATCATGAAAACGGCAAGAATGCCGATCGGAATGTTGATGTAAAAGCTCCATCGCCAGGAATAGTTGTCGGTAAGCCAGCCGCCGAAAGTAGGCCCGAGTATCGGAGCAACCACTACTCCCAGCGCGAATACGGCCATGGCCAAGCCGCGCTTTTCGGGTGGGAAGCTTTCGAGAAGGATGGCTTGGGAAATAGGTTGGAGTGCTCCCCCTCCGGCGCCCTGAATTGCCCGCGCCAGCAATAGAATCCCGAGAGTAGGCGCCGCACCGCACATGAACGACGAGATCGTAAATATGACGATGCAGGTAAGGAGGAAGCGCTTGCGTCCAAAGCGGAGGCCGAACCAGGAACTGGCAGGCAGCACGACCGCGTTGGAAACGAGATAGCTGGTCAGAACCCAGGTTGCCTCGTCATTCGTCGCCGATACACTACCGGCAATGTGCGGCAGCGCTACCGTGGCGATGGAGGTGTCCAGCACCTCCATGAAGGTCGCCAACATGACCGATACGGCGATCAGCCACGGATTCGACGACGGCCGCCATTCCAGAGCAGCCGTCTCAGAAGATGCCATGCGGGCTTTGCGTCATGCGCGGAATAATTTCATTTCAGCTTGGAGTGTTTCCCGGCCGGAAGCCGCAATAATACTGTGATGACGGCCTGAGGCCTGGAGATGCACACGCGCGGAACCTCGGCCGTGCGAATTGCGTAAGTCAAGAATACAAAGGGACATTCGGGATGAAACGACACTTCGCCATGGCCACCTGCGCGCTATTCCTGGCGGCATCGATCTGCAGCGCAGACCAGTGGAATAAGCGCTGGTCTGTGGGGCCGAAACCGGAATTGCATGTGACGGCCGGAGACGCAGCGATAGTAGTGGAAGCCGTGGGGGGAAACTCGATCGAGGCAACGTTGAGGACGCGCGGATATTCGATCGGAGGCTCCGGCGTGAAAATAGTCGAGCACCAAACGGGCGATCGGATTGACCTTGAAATCAGAAACCCACCGATGCATTTGAACTTCGGAGACCATTCGATTCGCTTGGAACTGCGGGTACCCAAAGAGCTCATAGGCTACTTACATACGGGGGACGGGTCTATCACTTTGCGGGGCGTCCATGGGCCCATGCACGTGGACACCGGGGACGGCAGTATTCACGGTGAGGATCTGGACGGGATGCTCGATGCCCACAGCGGGGACGGCAGCGTACATCTGAGCGGCCGGTTCGACAACCTGCAGGTGCAAACACAAGATGGCTCCGTGGATGTGGACGTTCTGCGGGGCTCGCGCATGCAGTCCGATTGGCGCATCCATACGGGAGACGGAAGCGTTCGTGTTAACCTGCCTCGTGATTTCTCGGCGGACCTGGACTTGCACACCGGCGATGGCCACATTCGTATGAATCTGCCCGCGAGCGTGAGCGGCACAAAAAGAGAAAACGAAGTTCGCGGGAAATTGAATGGCGGAGGCCCGCTGTTCACTGTGCGTACGGGCGATGGTTCGGTCAGTCTGAACCCATTACCAGGCTCTTAAGCCCGAGCGCGTCCGAGGCAGCGTAGCCGCCACTGCAGTTACTATGATGCACATGCGAATCGTGAGCAAGGCTATGGTGGTTCTGCTCCTTGGATGCCTGAACCTTGGGGCAGCGGACGCTCGTACCGAGATATCAAAGGAGCTGTCCATTCAACTGCAGGCCTGGAATCGGGGGGATATTCCGGCCTTCGTTGAAACGTATAGTCTTAACTGCACATTTGTTGGTAAGCAGATTCTGCGAGGCCGCTCGCAACTGCTCGCGAGATACAGGACGCAGTACCCATCGCCGGCGGCAATGGGGAAGCTCTCATTCAGCAATCTGGACGTGGAGGTTCTCGATGAGCAGATAGCGATCACTACCGGTAAGTGGGATCTCGATCGCCACATGAGCGCGGGTGGACCCATAGGCGGCGTCTTCAGCCTGGTGTGGAAGATTCAAGACGGGCGTTGGCGCATCGTACTGGATCATACGACCCAGGCCCAAAACCCCGCCCCCGCCGCAGGACATTAATGTCCGGGCAGCTCGCTTGACGCCGGAGCATCTGGCAGCGAGCCCGGATTTAACGTAACTCAATGAATTTTAGGGACAAATTACCTATTTCAGTGCGGCGAGGAGGCATCCCCCATGTTGGCCTTTAGCTCAAACCCTTGTAACCTAACAAGTTGCCGGAGCGCCTAGAATTGCGAAAGTGAACAGGCGTCCGGCGATATCGAGTCGGGCATGCTTGTCGAGCAAGAAATCATTGAAAGAGCGCGGGCAGGTGACTCCGCGGCGTTCAATCAAATGGTTCTTGCTTACCGGAAACGGATTTTGGGCACGATTTCACGGCTCATCGGAAGGCCGGAGGACGTGGAGGACGTAGCTCAGGAGGTTTTTGTACGGCTATACTATTCGCTCGATCAACTGCGAACTGCGGAAGTCTTCGAACCGTGGCTGTATCGCCTGACGGTAAACGCCTCTTACGATTACCTGCGGCGGATCCGGCGGCGGGCCGAGGCGCGGATGGCGGATCTCAGCGAGCAGCAGGTAATGATGGCCGATTCGGCCGCCGGCGGAAAGAAAGAAGCCGAAGGGCGGCAGAAGGCGCAGGTTCGCGAGCTAGTAGATGCATTGTTCCGGCACGTATCGGAGGAAGACCGCCTGCTGTTGACACTGAAGGAAGTGGAAGGGCTATCGTTAAAGGAATTGGAGCAGGTCTACGGCGTGAACGAGAACGCTCTAAAAGTGAGGTTGTTCCGAGCTAGGCAGCGAGTGCTGAAGGCATACCAGACCGCTGTGGCGGATGGTAAATTGTAAGGCATTGCAATGGGCCCGGCGGGCCCTTGGGTTGAATTTTGGGGTGAACTGTTATGAGTGGTGAAGATTCCGGACTGGACGACCTGTTCCAGAGCTACCGGGCTTCCTGCCCGGACGTTGAGCCGAGCGCGAATTTTATGCCCGTTCTGTGGCAGAAGATTGAAGCGCGCCACGGGTTTTGGTTCGTTTTTGAGCGCCTGGCGCGGACCGGTATGACAGCAGCAGCGCTGCTTTGCCTTTTGCTGCTCGCCTTGAATTTTGTGTCCACCAGCCGTGGTGGAATGGTGCAGACCTACACGGATGCCCTGCTGGCGGACCACACTGCGGAACAGACGTATTACGCAGAGGCAATCCGCGGTTCAGGAGTGTCTGATGATGCCCCCGAAGGCTTGCAACACTAGGCACGGGGCCGGTACGAAAAGGCTATGAAGCGCAACCAGTGGCGTGCGGCTCTCTTCACAATCTTGCTGTTCGTTGCGGGCGTTGTGGTCGGCGTTCTCGGGCACACTTACTATGCTGCAACGGTCGTGCGCGGCGCTGAAGGTTTCAGGCACCGTTACATCTCTGAAATGCAGTCGAAGCTGAAACTGACGCCTGCTCAGGTAAGCCAGCTTGAGACCATTCTCGACGAGACAAAAGCGCAATATAAGGCCGTTCGAGATTCCTATCATCCGGCCATGCTCAAAATCAAGAACGAACAGATTGGCCGCGTGAAATCCATCCTGACATCGCAACAGGTGCCGATTTACGAGCAGATGGTAGCCGATCATGAGCGGCGGGCTCGAGAACAGGACGAGCACGATCGCCAGGAAGAGCGGCGCCGCGATGCCGCCCGGAAATCTCAGGCGAATCCCTGACGCCTGACGGCTCGCGACTTCGGTCCTTGATGATGCCGGTGTCTTCAAGGAAATGACATTCGCCAGCTTAAGATCGTCATATGATCAAGCTGAGCTTAACGCCGTTTGTTCTGCTGGTTGCTTTCCTCGCTCCTGCCTTCGCGGCGCAGGAGGCTCGCATCGATCAAGTCCTCACTCAACTCAATCAAGTCCACTCATTCTCCGGCGTGTCGATCTCGCCAGATGGCCAATGGATCTCATGGACGCAGCCGGCATCAGGAGACTCCGACGATACGAACATTTTTGTCTTGAATTGGAAAGACTCGTCAGCGAAACCAAAACAGATTACTGCAGGAGACCGGAGCAAGCCTTTCCAGGAGCATGGGGTCGCATGGTCGCCGGATAGTACCCGACTAGCATTTTTTTCAAATGCAGACTCGGCGCAAGACCAGTTGTTCGTGCAGTCCATCGGGGATGGCAAAGCCCGGGCGCTCACGAACGTAACGGGCCACGTGACGGATATACGGTGGTCGCCTGACGGCCAAAAAATTGCTTTGCTGTTTGCGCTGAACGGCGGCGGTGGAGGACCGCTGGAAGCGGAACCAGCGGCCGTCGGCGTAATCGGCGGTAGCATTCACAACCAGCGCCTCGCCATTGTGGACGCAGCAGGCGGCGAACTCCGGCAGATTTCACCCGCCGACCTTAACATTTACGAATATGATTGGTCTCCCGACGGCAAGCAGTTCGCTGTCATAGCCGCTCCGGGTCCGGCCGACAACAATTGGTGGACCGCCAAGCTCTACACATTGGACACCGCTTCCGGGAAGATGACAATGGTATACCAGCCAGAGACAAAGCGTCAGATCGCCGTTCCCCGCTGGGCGCCCGATGGCCGGCGAATTGCCTTTATCGGCGGGCTGATGAGTGACGAAGGATTCAATGGCGGCGATATTTTCGTAGTGGACGGCGGAGGCGGTACGCCCCGCAATCTCACGCCTGACATCGCCACTTCGCCCAACGGGTTTGTCTGGCAGGATGACAATAAGCTGATCTTCACAGAGACGCGCAACGGAAGCGGAGCGATCTGCGAGTTGAATGTTCCCGCCGCTCGGATCGAGACCTTGTGGACGGGAAGCCAGGCGATTCATCAGGACGGCAATTACCCCAACTTCTCGTTGGCAAGGGATGGGCGGACAAGCGCTGTCATACGAAGTTCCTGGGAACAGGCCCCGGAGATTTTTGGGGGCCCTATCGGAGATTGGAAGCGGTTGACGCATGAGAATGCCGATCAACAGCCTCACTGGGGGAGAGCGGAAAGCATCACATGGAACAGCGACCAATTCAAGATACAAGGCTGGTTGCTCTATCCGGACGGTTATGATCCAAGCAGGCGTTATCCCATGGTGGTTTCCATTCACGGGGGCCCCGCCAATTTACGGTCTGCCTCCTGGCCTACCGCGCATTTCGACATGTCGGTCATGGCGGCGCTCGGATATTTTGTCTTCTTTCCGAATCCCCGCGGAAGCTACGGCTCAGGGGAGGCCTTCACGCGAGCGAATGTGAAAGATTTCGGCGGCGGCGATTTGCGGGACGTTCTGGCAGGAGTAGATGCCGTGCTGAAGAAAGTGCCTGTTGATCCGAATCGGCTAGGTGTCACGGGTTGGAGCTACGGCGGATACATAACTATGTGGACGGTGACGCAGACCGCCCGTTTCCGGGCTGCTGTAGCCGGCGCCGGTATCGCAAATTGGCTCAGCTACTATGGCGAAAACTCGATCGACGAATGGATGATCCCGTATTTTGGAGCATCCGTCTACAACGACCCTGCCGTCTACGCGAAAAGCTCGCCGATTACGTTTATTAAGCAAGTGAAGACGCCCACGCTTGTCGTTGTCGGTGAGCGTGACGGCGAGTGCCCGGCGCCACAGTCCTTCGAGTTCTGGCATGCACTGAAGACCTTGGGAGTTCCAACCCAGCTTGTCGTGTATGAGGGTGAAGGACATGCATTTCGGAAACCTGCGAATCAGGTGGACGTCATGCGGAGAGCCCTTGCCTGGTTCGACACGTATCTAGGAAAATAATCCCGTTCCGCGCTGAGTCCGTGACGCAAGCGTTTTGAAGCTGGAGGTCCGAGACTACAGGTCTAACACAGAACACCCGATAAGCAGGGTAAGGTGCGCAAGGTGATGACCAGGCTCGCTCTTCTGGGAACCGTTCTGCTCAGCTTCGGAGCATGGAGCGGCCGTGCCTCACAGGTTCGCGGGCAGATCACCGTGGAACCGAAAATGGCTCGAAAGACGCTCGCACCTGCAGTGTATGAGCTGCGAGGCATGTCTATACGGGACAGGACGCCAGCTTCGGGGGGAAATCCTACTGCTCTAAAAGTTGCGATTTGGCTAGACGCCCCTCGTCTCTCGCCTCCACCGCCGGTTCGTGCGGCAATGCAGCAGCGCGATCGCCATCTCGTCCCTGATGTTCTGATCGTTCCAGTCGGCTCCACAGTTGAGTTTCCAAACTTGGATCCTATCTTTCACAACATCTTTTCCCTTTCACCTGCCCGCCCCTTTGACCTCGGGTATTACCCGGAGGGAAAGAGCAGAAACGTGACTTTCTCGCGAACCGGGATTGTTCAGGTCTATTGCCACATTCACCCGGAGATGTACGGCGTTGTGGTAGTTACATCCAGCCCGTGGTTTGCGCAGCCGGCGTCTGATGGTACATTTCTCTGGCCCGACGTTCCGGCCGGCAAGTATCGATTGATGATGTGGCAAAAGTCAGCCGGCATCATCGTCAGGAACTTGAGCGTACCCGAATCGAAGACCGTGGTTGTCAGGATCGCACTGCCCGAAGAAGCGCCGGACAACTAATGTATGCGCCGAACCTCGCTTACGACGCGCGCGTTTTTATTTTCGTTTGTACCAGCCTGTCTCGTGCTCTTCACGTGCTTCGTCGCTGTGAGTGCTGTTGTCCACCGGATCATCAAGCAGCAGCTCAGCGACGCGTTACGTGAGTCGGATGTCCTATTGAATCTGGCCAGCGTCGAGTATTCGCATCAGCATTCCGTGCTGATCGGTAAGTTGACCGATAGCGCAGGTCTGAAGGCGTCTGTCGGGTTACTGGCCGAGATTGGCCGAGATTCGGCCGCGATGGGACAGGTCCGGCGGACGATTGAGCTGCAACTGCGCGAACTGCAAAACTCTTCGCTCTATTCCTTTCTTGCCGTGACAGACCTCAAGGGACGAACGGTAGCCGCGATTCTGCCACCGGGCAGCCGGCAATTGAGCTCGCCTCCCGTTCTTCCGGCGCAGCCAGGGGCTGCCGAGGTGGAGCGCGTGTTGTATCAACTCGAATTCGTGCCTGTGGATATAGGAGGCGAGACGGCGGCGATGTTAATCGTGGGAAGACCCTTCGATCTAAGCCGCTTACCGCTAGGAGGCGAGGCGGTTCTCCTTCAGAACAACAAAGTAATACGTTCGACGTTTTCTCCACAGTTATATACGGCGATTGAACAGCAACTCGCGCTGCAGTGCGCGAATCAGGCTACCAGTTGCGAAGTTTCCGTTGCCGGAGAGACATACGTCGTTTCGGTTTTGGAAAGCGCTCAACTGGGTAGAGCGTATCGTTTGCTCGGATTTCGGTCGCTGGACGGGCCGTTACGTGCCTTCTCCAGCGTTTTCGTGCCGCTGCTCTTGGAACTCGGTTGCGGAGGTGTTCTGCTGGCTCTAGCGTGCACTTTGCTGACTTCGCGATCGGTGTCTCAGCCACTTCGCGATCTCGCGGCGCAACTGAGAATGAGCGAAGGCAATGAGAACCTGCCGCGGAAGCTGAGCACACCCAAAAGCGCGCGGGAAGTCGGTTTACTTGTAAGCGCATTCAATCGAGTTGCGGAAGCGGAGCATCGCTCGCGGCACGAATTGCGGGCTGCGAAGGAATCAGCGGAATCGGCGAACCGCCTTAAGACTGAATTTCTGACGAATGTCAGTCACGAACTCCGGACCCCGATGAATGGCGTATTAGGAATGACCGATCTGCTTCTCTCTACGAGTCTGAGTGCTGAACAAACAGAGTATGGAGTGACGATTCGGGATTCCGCTGGCTCACTCCTCAAAATCATTGAAGAAATCTTGAGTTTCTCCGAGCTCGAAACGGGCCGGTTACGCTTGAGGCTCAGAACGTTCGACCTGCGCTCCGTCGTCGATGATGTCGGCGCAGCAGTACGGATGCAGGCTGCCACCAAGGGTGTGGAGATCCAGGTCATGTATCCGGACACGTTCCCTTCCAGCTTTGTTGGCGACGAGATCCGGATTCGGCAGGTTTTGATGCAGTTGATCGGTAACGCCGTGAAGTTTACGGAAGCTGGTTCTGTTTGCGTCCGGGTCGTATGCGAAGACCGTAACGGGCAGGACGCTCGGTTGCGAATCAGCGTGCAGGATACCGGCATCGGCATAGCTTCAGACGCTCGCGACCTGATCTTCCAGGCGTTTGCGCAGGGAGACGGTTCTCTCAAGAGGCGCTATGGCGGAACCGGGATTGGCTTGCCCGTCGCGAAGGGGGTCGTGGAGTTAATGGGCGGCCAAATGGGCGTCGAGAGCGCGCCAAATTCAGGTTCGACGTTCTGGTTTACGCTAACGCTAAAGTGCGCTGATACGGCCCACGCCACCGATTGTGGACGTGAAGAAACACTGACCGGGGCACAACGATGCTGAGACGCCAGCTGGTGTTTGCATCCGTGGTTCTTGTTTGGTTGCAGGCTGCGCATGCGCAGGAAGCGACCTCCGGAATATCGGTTCCGGTCACGATCAGTGGAGGCGCTAGCTATGTAAATGGAACTGATCATCCGGAGGTCAACGGTGCGTTTCGTGCCGTCGCCTCACCGACGCTGAGCCTGGGGCATCACTGGTTCGGGTATGCGTCACTTGAGATCCAGTCACAGTCTTACTTAGACTATGGCAGCCGCGGAGCGGATGACGATCAGCCAGTCCAGTTCTCGCCGATGCAAGCTTATGTCGGATATCGGGCGGAAGGCAAAAGCTCTTCTTTTATGTTCAAAGCAGGCCAGCTCACGTCCGCCTTCGGCATAGGTCCCCTCGAATATGACGATGCCAGGATGCCGCTGGTGGGTCCGCCGCCGATCTACGAAAGCCGCCTGGCCCTGCGTGGAGATCAACTCCCGTGTGGCGTCAACGATCTGCTGTGGCAATCTTACGGTTCAGAGGTGAAGTTTCACTGCGGGGGAAGCAGCGATGAAGCGTACGGCCTTGTTCCCGTGACACTATACGGTTTGCCGGCCGTGGAGGGCGAGTTTTCCTGGGACCGTGTGGACGCCCGCCTGCAAATCACAAACAGCTCCCCTGCAAATCCCCTCCCGGTTCTCCTGGATCATCAATCCGTGCAATGGACGGCGGGCGGCGGCTACACGTTTCGGGGCGAGCTCCACATCGGGATGTCCGGTTTTCACGGTCCCTATTTGGACCGTGGCGTCGTGGGGCTATTGCCTTCGGGAAAGGGCCTTCGTGATTTTCCAGCTTCCGGAGTAGGAGCCGATATGCAGTGGTCAGGCGGCTCTTGGTCTATCGAAGGCGAGTGGCAGCACTTCCGTTTTGCGATACCGACGTTTACGAACTCACCGTCAGTAACAGGCGCATACCTGCAGGTGAAGAAGATCGTCACACCTCGCTTCTTTCTCGCCTTGCGGACAAGCACAGAGGATACCGGCAGAATCGCAGACTCCTCCGGAAGGAGCGCGGGCCAGATTCGCGCTCCGGAGCGGATTGAGGAATTTGGGCTAGGGTATCGTTTGAACCGAAACCAGTTACTCAAGGCCGGAATGGATCTGGCGATTGATGAGCCGTGGTCTGCCAGCAGGGAATTCTGGCCGGGTAGACACGCCTATGGCATGCAAGTCCAGCTCGTCACAAGCTTCGATGGCCTTTCGAGGACGTTCCGCTAGCTGCCTGGACCGTCGCCGCGGTGGGGAATTTCTTTTGTGCACAGATTCAGCAGCTTAGGGGCGTATTTCAAGACCGCGCGGGGCCTCGATGTGTCGATACTCGGGCGAGATGGCGGACCAGATCTTCAAATTGCAGCCCGACAGAACTCTTTATCTGCGCGGATTTGACGGCGTGGGCGCGGCGGCCTCGTTATGCGAGGCGAGTCCGAGGGGGTTCACGGTTTGCGGCGTCTTCCGAGACATGGCCGACTTCTGCGTTCTCGTTGTCTACGACGCGGACAATATCTTCGAACATTATTCGGTCAGATATCTTCCCAGCTTCGATCTTTCCGGCATGGTGCTCAACTTCGATCTGAGTTACCAGGGCCTTCAACCCATCGATTCTTCTAAGTTCCCGTGGATTGATTGGGCACAATTGGACGTGATTGACGTAGCCGGCCAAACGAGCCAGGTCCGGCTTTGGGATCACGCCCTGCTCGTGTCAGGTAACTATTCCGTCGCACAAGGCACGTTCACGTTCAGCGCGCCCGGCGGGTGTACGGTCTTTGATCGCCTGACCTTGTTTGTGAATAATGCGGAGTTCGATTTTGTCGCCAATGGGGGCGAAAGCGCGGCAGACGTAGCGCAATGGTTTGCCAGCGCAATCAACAGCTACAACTGGTGGACTTTTCAGCAGAACAGCGTTTCCGTCATTGCGTTCCCTGACGGCACCGGAAAACTGACCCTGAAGAATGCGCGTGCTGGCCGGGTGAATATCGCAGGGACCGACGTTTCCTGGTACGACGGCATAAAATTTCCTGGCATTGCGGCCGGTTCGACAATTTATCTCGGAGGGACTGCTTACGTCGTAGCTGCAGTAAATAGTGCGACATCCCTCAGCCTGTCTGTGGCCGCCGCGTCGGGGCAACAGGTTCCCTACCTGGCGGAATATGGCGGATCAGACGGCAATGGAGTCGCCGTGTACATGGTTGTCAGACCCGGAAATGTCACGCTTCAGGTGAACAGCCCGCTGCTGCAGTTAGCCGGCGGCAATTCGGACGATGTTGTCTGGAACGTCTCGCTCGATTTCTCCGCCTTAGGCATCGATCAGATCCGGCAGGCGTGGCTGACGTTTGCTCCACGATTGTCGGATGGCGGCGTCTATGCCGACACCGAATGGACGGCGACCTTCAGCAACTGGTCCATTTCCGACCCGAACAACGTCAGAATTCTGCAAATTGCGGGGCCAGGGAGCGGTCGTATTGGCAACGGAGACGACAGCGCTGTGTACTCGGGCTCGGGCTGGAAGGTGCAATCCGCCAACAATTACTGGCATGGCTTCGGGCGAGTCACGGCCGAGGCTGGAGATTCGGTCACAATCTCCTACAAATGTGATCAGACGCACGACTTGTATCTTGGGACGTCGTTGTATCAGGATCGTGGGACTATCACTATTTCTCTCGACGGCGATTCGGCGACGACTCTCGATTGCTTTCTCAACACAGGTTCTGAAGTGATTACACGCCGGATTCTGCGCAAGTCGGTATCCGCTGGGACTCATGCCGTCACCCTAACGCTTCAAAATTCGCAGACGTTCGTCTTCGACTATGTTGAAGCCGCGGTGACGGCAGAGAATATCGGCGATGCTGTTGTGACCTACGGTGAGGTCAGTCCGGCTCTCGACTTCGATACTGATGCGACTTACAAGATGAGCCCTCAACGGCTCCTCTGGCATCTTCAGAAACTTGGTTTCCAAGGGCAGCTAAACGAATATCTTGGCGTCTTTTGGTGGAACCAGCGAAAGCGCGCCGGTGGTACATGGAATTCTGCCGTTGTGACCCTCGGCGGTACCTGGGCGGACGGCGACACCGCGCAGGTGTCGATCGGCAGTTTCACGATGACAAAAACCGTCATTGTCTGGGACACGGTCGACACGATTGCCGAGCACTTTGTGGCCTACATCAATGCTGCCAGCGTCTCTATGTGGGCCGAAGGGACGGGCGATGGCCAATTCACGATTCACACCAGAACGCCGAACTGGGGAGACACTCTGTCCGCAAGTTCTACTTCTTCGAAAGGAACGATCACCACGTCCGGCACGCTTGCGCAGGGGTCGGATGGCGTGTGGCAGATCGATCCGTCGGCGTCGAATCCCATCAATTTTCCGGTTCGCCAATGGCATGCCGGTTTGTTCAATGAGGTAAAAGCTGCTGGCCTGCTCATCACCACGTCGTTCTCCATGGAACTGGTGAACCCGCCCGACGACGGGACCGTGGCGAATGCGTGGCAGGCGCGTTTCTACGACGGGACGGCTGTCACTACGGATACCGGCTTCGCCAATCTCAAGTCGTCGCAATGCTCTTTCATTGAGAACGTGACGGAGTTCCAGAAGGCAGCTTTCACTACGATGGCCGGCCTGCAAAATGCTGCTGGACTCACGCCTTGGCTCCAGTTCGGTGAGTTCGTCTGGTGGTTCTATTCCTCAACGGCACAGCCGGTTGGTTTTTGCGCCTTCACAAATCCGATCAGCATTGGAGTCACTCAGCCTCACGGGATGGAGAACGGCGACCGCGTCGTTATCAGCGGAGTCTTGGGCTGCACCGCGGCGAACGGTACTTGGCCGGTCACGGTGACCGATCCCACTCATTTCACGATACCGGTTGCAGCAAATGGTTCGTGGGTGACAGGCTCGGGGCAAGTGCGAGGTGGATCAATGGCGTATTACGACCCGGTCACTTCCGCCGCCGCGGAGCAGACGCTGGGCCGGGCGCTCTATAAGTTCACTTGTCAGGACGATGATCCTACGGCAAACGGAGGAGCCGACACAGCTTTCCTCGCGGCTCGTCTGAAGGCTCACGTCGATGCGATCCGCACGGCTGTCGTCTCCCAGTATCCGAATACAAAATTCGAAGTGCTCTATCCAAATGACGTGAACAATCCGGTCTGCCTGCTCGGTCCGGGAGTTCAGTTCGCACAGGGTGGCCGGCTGAACGCAGCCGTAAATCTGCCGCCGGAATGGAAAACAAAAGACGGAAGCGGGCTCGACCGGTTTAAGGTAGAAGCGCTCAGCTGGGGCGCAACATACCTCAATATGGATCTTGCGCAGGAGGCGATTACCTTCGCTCTCGCGAGCCCGATGTCTTGGGCGGTGGAAGATGTTGCATACTTGATTCCCTGGTACAACGGAACGTGTCCCTGGCCGCGGGAGTTTTTTCTCGCCAGCAGCCGTGGCGTGCCGGTTATCAATCTGTGGGCTTATGATCACCTTGCCTTGATGTCGTGGCCGCTGCCGTTCCCAAAGTGGCTGCAGCGATCGACCTCCGGAGGATGAGCACCCGGAACGAAGCTATCGTCGAGATATATGGAAGAAGTAGACGGTCATTACGATACCTACCCCAATGACAGCTCCACGGATTACCGCCGGTCGCAAGCGTCGCGCGAAGGCCGGCCCCAGATAACCTCCGAGGATAGCCGCGCCCATCATGACAAGAGTCGGTAGCCAACGGACTTCTCGCGCTGAAATGAAGATAACAGCGGCGATAGCGTTCAGCGAGCCGCCCAAAATGGCTTTAATGCCATTCATGCCGTGAATGTCGGTCAGGCCATAAAGGCGGAAGGCCGCAAGGATCATGATCCCGATGCCGCCGCCAAAGTAACCACCGTATACCGCGATTGGGAACAAGAGCATCAGCATGAGGGGTTGGTTGGAATGCAGGCGTCCCCGAAGGGCCACGCTAACCTGAGGACCGAAGGCAAAGAGAACGGTAGCAAAGAGTAGAAGCCATGGGGCAACCTGTCGAAAGGTTCGATCGGACGTGAAGAGCAGGAGAGCGGCTCCAACAGCGCCGCCGAAAATGCAGATCACCCACCATGACTTGATACGTTGCTCGTC
>Ga0126381_100002022_pt1 | contig 21852 bp, 20 predicted proteins | sample PanSoiMetPlot_28_FD_96465 | JGI IMG/M metagenome (GOLD analysis project Ga0126381, IMG submission 96465) | Tropical forest soil microbial communities from Panama - MetaG Plot_28 | ecosystem: Environmental > Terrestrial > Soil > Tropical forest > Bulk soil | place: Panama | collected 2016-02-17
AGCGTTCCTCTCCGCTGAGCACGCGGCTGGAACAGCTGCTTTCGACGCTGCCCGAGGCACAGCGTTCCGCGCTTGTTCTGCGCTATCAGGAGGACCTGACGCCCGAAGAGATTGCAGCAACGGTCGAGGCGCCGGTCGCGACGGTGAAGAGCAACCTGCAGCGCGGGCTCAAGCTGCTGCGCGCCAAGGCGACAACGCAGTTGAAGGAGTACATTCGTGGAGCCTGAGCTGCCGGAGATCCCAGAGATTACGGACGAGTTCGAGCGCGAACTGAAACAGGCGATGGTGCGCCGCCCCGCGCCACCTAATCTGAAGCGGCGCATCCTCCAGCGTCGCGAGAACCAACGCACGGCAGTGTCACACCAGCGCACCATCTGGTGGCAGCGTGCGGCGGCTTCCATCCTGCTGGCCGGCGCGATCGCCGGAGGCCTCAAGTGGCGCCAGACCGAGGAGCAACGCAAGGGTGAGGAAGCAAAACAGCAGGTACTAACCGCGTTGCGCATCACCAATCGCGCATTGAACGACATGAATCGACGCCTCACGGCGCACAACCGTACTGACCAGTAGTGGAGGACCGGTAGTGAAGGAGAGTTCGATGAAGAACGGAATTGCGGTTTTGGTTTTGGGGGCGGCGGCCCTGGCTGCTCCGGCTGTGGCGCAGAATTCGCCCCTGCCGCTGCCCTCGCCCGTAGAGAAAGAGCTTGCCGCGCGCGCCTCCAACGTCACCGAGGTGACCTTGGGAAAAAACATGCTGGCCTTCGCCGCGAAGTTTATGAACGGCAAGGGCCCGGATGACGCAGCTACGCGACACCTGATCGAGGGACTCGACGGCATCTACGTTCGCGACTACGAGTTCGACAAGGAAGGGCAGTACTCGATGGTCGACATCGACAAGCTGCGTCAGTACTTCGAGACCAGCGAGTGGACGCCGATGGTGCACGAGCACGACAAGAAGAACGGCGAAACCACCGACGTCATGATGAAGGTGGTGAACGGCGAGACACGCGGCATGTTCATCCTCGACGCAGAGGCGAAGGAGTTGAGCATCGTGCTGATCCTCGGCCCGATCAACATCGATGACCTGCACAAACTCTCCGGCATCGGCGGACTCGGCGCGTTGGGCGATATCGCCTCAGAATCGCACGGTAAGTCCAAGACCAAGGATAAATACAACAAGGACAAGGAAAAGAAGGAGGACAACCAATGAGACGCCTTTTGCTCATCCCTGTCTGCTTCTTCGCTCTCGCGGTCCCCGTGGTGGTGCTGGCGAACGGCCCGCGTGGCGGCTTTGACGGCATAGTGGCTTCGATCGAAGAGCGCTACCACGTTCACGCTGAGCGCATTCCCTTCCTGGGCTTCATCAGCTTCGTCTCGCGCAGGGCCACACAGGGCGGCGTCAGTGGCGTGCACGTCGCCGAGATCGATAACTTCCAGACTGATGTCGACGGCGAAGAACTGAACAAAATCGTGGAAGAAGAACTCGGCGCCGGATGGGAGCGCGTGATTCGCGAGACGAGCCGCAACGGGAGCAATCAGACGCTCATCTTTATGCATCCCGAGGACCGGCGCATGGGCCTCTTTGTGGTGGATCTCGACGGGCACGAGATGGACCTGGTCCAGGTCTCAGTTGACCCGAACCACCTGAACGAAAGCATCGGGAAATACGAGCATCACCACCACGAGGGTGGTTGGGGGAATGGCGTTCTCAATAAGGATGTATCGGACTAGCCGCCGGTCGCGGTCCGCCGAATGGGCCATGATTCCGTTTGAAACTCGTCCAGCTGTCCCGCGCCAGTTTCCTTTGCCGGGGCTATTCTCAGATTTGAATCCGACTCGTGCTGCAACTGCGTGCCGAACTGAACGGATTGATGTGTAGCACGAGGATGGACAGAACCCGAACCACCGTAAACGAGCTCCAGCGATCCCGGATTCGCCTGCATGGCGGGTTCGCAAGCCGGGGGCAGATCCACCACCGGTAGCTCAGGTGTCTCGTTGATGGCAAGGACCTCGCGGATACGCTCTTCGATCTTCTGCCGCGATTCCTTCTCGGCTTCGAGCTCTTCTTCTCTCTTGTTCTTCGAACCAAAAAGTGAACCGAAGAAGCTTCGTTTACGACCTTGTAACATGGCTTGCGGCGCTCCTGGGGGTTAGCGGCACTGCCTCGCTCGCCTGACCGGCGAGACCTCTACGCTCTTGTCGTGCTCTCCTATGGTAGCGAGGAAGCGACAAAAGGAGTATGGCCTCTCGGTCACTTCGGAGTCGGTGAAAAAGTCACCTGTCGGAGGGTACCTCGGACGGTGTGCCACCGGGCGGGAACTCACCGCTCGTAGGTAAACCTGCCGCACACGTCGCTTGAGTTCGCCAGGGCCTCGCCCGTGAGCACCGGAGTATCGGGCCCGGAGAACAGCACCACCTCCATCCTGTGGCCTGCCACGTAGGTTGCCATCCATTGGGTATCCTCGGCGCCGCAGAGCGTGTTGCGATGGAGAAATCGCCGGTCGGCGGGCACGTGCAGCCGGTACAGATTTCCTGTCCCCGGCGCGTTCACATCCGCATCGAACGCCGCGCCCATCTCCGCCGGCGTCAGCTTGCGAATCTGCGCGAGCGGGAATCCGATTAAGTTGATCGTGATTTTCGCGTCGGATATCGTTAGGTCGCCCGTGATCTCATTGGCATTTGAACTCGCCGCTCGCCAGTAGCCCTTCTCCTGCGCCGCGCTGAACACGGAACTGGCCAACAGGAGCGCCAAAATCGCTCCAGATAGAATTCCTCTCTTCATCTTTTGAGGATGACATTCACCTCCAGTCCCTGCAACCAACCGGCAGCAACCAGGCCTAAGATGAGTCGAGAGCAGCGCTTGCCCGATCCGGTTCGGTATTCGCAAGATCATATGCCCAGGTCGCTCGCTGAGCGATTTCTCGGCTCAATCAGAGAGAGCTACATCTCGGGGGTGCTGTTCCTGGATGGAGAGTCATAGACCGCCCAAGTCCAGCCGTCACCCTCCGACCTCGGCGAGCTCGTGAAGAGGCTCGACGAGGCTCGACGAGGCAGACCTCTGCTTGAACCTGGACCCTGCCCCATCCTGCGTGACCCTTGTCACATTCTTTGCCGGAATTCAGGCCTTTAATATCAACAGCTTTTGTATCGGGGATCACCTCACGATGCCTATCTTTGCTCAGGTCCCCTTTACTCAAGCACATGCATAGAGATCACAGACTGCCGATACGGTCCAGCTATTTCGCGGTACACGAGAGAACCGATGCAAGCAGAGAAAGTTATGATCGTGGACGACGAGCGCCTGGTGCGCTGGTCGCTGCGACTGAAATGTGAAGAGTGGGGCTACCAAGTTATCGAGGCCGAAGCTGGCGAACCAGCTCTCCGCCTGGCCCAGCGTGAAGCGCCGGATATCGTCCTGCTCGACGTCCGGCTGCCCGACCTGACCGGAATCGAAGTTCTGGATCAGCTCAGAAAGAACGGCGACGCTCGCGCCGTCATCATGATCACCGCCGACCCGCAGCTTGACGATGTCAAAGCCGCGATCAAGCTCGGCGCTTACGACTTTGTCGGCAAACCAATCGACTTCGAGGTTCTTCGCGAAGCCATGCAGAGCGCGCTCGAGGCCACCAGCCAGCCCGGCAACGGCGCCCAACCTACGCGCGGCAAACAACGGACCGGCGTCGGTTTCGACAGCGTAGTCAGTGTCTCGCCCAAGATGACCGAGTTGATGAACTTCGTCAGGAAGGTCGCCTCGTGCGAAGCCTCCACGATTCTCATCCAGGGCGAAAGCGGCACGGGCAAAGACCTCATCGCCAAGACCCTTCACTACGAGAGCTCCCGCTATGAAAAACCCTTCGTCGCCATCAACTGCTCGGCGATTCCAGAGACGCTGATGGAGGCCGAACTCTTCGGCCACGAGAAAGGCGCGTTCACTGACGCCAAGCAGATGAAGAAGGGTCTCTTTGAGGCCGCCGACGGCGGCACGCTCTTCCTCGACGAGATCGGCGAACTCTCGCCGGTGTTGCAGGCCAAGCTGCTGCGCGTCCTCGAAGACCAGGTCATTCGCCGCGTCGGCGGCGTGCGCGACACCCAAGTGGACGTGCGCGTGATCGCCTCCTCGAATCGCGACCTCGAGAAAGCGGTGCGTGAGGGCCAATTCCGGCAGGATCTTTACTATCGCCTCGCGATCATCGCCATATTCATTCCGCCGCTACGCGACCGCAAGGAAGACATCCTTCCGCTGGTCGACTTCTTTATCGAGCGTTACAACCGCAGGTTCAAGAAGTCCATTCGCGGCCTTACCGACGAGACCCGCAGCCTGCTGCTGAGCCACAACTGGCCCGGCAACGTGCGCGAACTGAAGAACAGCATCGAACGCGGCATGATCCTCGAAGAGGAATCGTATCTGCGCTCCATGTACCTGCCGTTCTCAGTGGGGGAATCCGGCGGCCGCACGCTCTTCGAACGCACCTCTCCGGCCGACGGCGGTCGCAAGCTTCCCAACGGCCGCACCCTGCCGCGCCTCTACATTCCCGAGGGCGGAACTTCGCTGGAAGAGCTGGAGCACTCCATGGTCGAGCTGGCCATGACCCAGGCCAACGGCAACCAGACCAACGCCGCTAAGCTGCTCGACATCAGCCGCGACGCCCTGCGCTACAAGCTCAAGAAATTCAGCGTGGTGCACGACGAGGCGGAGGGCTGGAGCTGATCTTGCTCCGACACCAGAAGCGATCCCATGTCGAACCAGACGGCGCAATTCTGCCGTCAAATTTGTCACGGCGACAAGTCAAACGAGATCAATGCCAGCAGCGCAGGGACCGTGTTCTAAGGTTCTTGTTCTAAAGTGCCCGCTCAACGATGCACGCCAACCACACGGCTCGCGCCGATGGTTGTGCCTGTCCCGCTTCCCGCGTGTGCAACGCCATGACAGACCAACGTGCACGAATTCGTGGCGCGGCTGTAAGAGATCGGTGAGGCCCCGTTCGGCGCAACGACATTGACGTCGAAGTTCACCAGCCGCTCGCCGCTGATCGTTCCGCTTGTCGCCCCCATGCCGTGCGCCGTGTGGCAGGCCGAGCAGCTCATGCCGGCGTTGATGTGGTTGGCGTGATCGTTGAAGCTGGTGTTCTTCATGATCTGGTTGGCCAGGTCATGGCACTTGCCGCACAGGGCATACGGCCCATTCACGCTCAGATCCGGATTTGGATTCGGATTGGAGATCAGTTGCCCCGGCAGTGCGGCCTTGCTGAATTCGTACCGGCGCTCGAGGATGTGCGTCCAGCGAGAGCCGTGAGGCCCGTTTGCTCCTGTGCCCCCAAATTCGCGATTGTCGTCGCTGTTGTGGCAATCCGAGCAGAGAATCAGCGTCCCCATCGCACGTCCCGACGTAATGCCATCCAGGTTCAGCATGTTTCCGAGCAGGCTCGGCTGCCCGAGCGAGCTGCTTCTGGCGTGCATGACCGGATGGCTTGACGTTGCGGTCACGGCAAACTGCGGAATCAGGTTCAGCGGATCGCCGGTCGAAACCGCGCGCACCGCGAAATACCCATAGATCGGCAGCACCTGCTTGCCCGAACTGGTTCCATGGCAGCGAAGGCAATTCTCATACTGGTTTGTGGACGGCGTCAGCACGCTGGTTCCGTCGGTCGCACTGATGCCGGCGACATTCTTCTGCGAGATGCGAATCTGCGGCGCGGGCGGAAACGCTCCAACCACTTGCGATCCGTGCGCGTTATGGCAATCGACACAGGTGGCGTGCCGGTTGTTGTTCAGCAGAACGCTCTCTGTCGCGTCATGCTGGTTTGTCGATGCGGGAAACGGATGCCCGACCTTGGGCGACGCGTATTCGGCGAAGACATTGCCATACACCGGCATCGGAGAGATGTTGGAGCCGCCATTGTGGCAGGCGATGCAGTCCTGCTCGTTCTGGCCGCGCAGCAATCTTTCCGGGCCGCTCGCATTGTGAGGCGCATGGCACCCATTGCAGGCATTCGCCGCGACAGTGGAGTAGCTTCCCACAAGCGCCTGCGGCGAAACCTTGCTCGACGAAAGCGCGTGCGCGCCGGTTGCCCAGTCGGCCATCGGATTCACCTGACCGCCGATCGTCCGGCCTGGGTCATGGCAGGCAAGGCAGAGCTGGCCACTCGAACTGTCCTTCACAAGGAAATTCAGCGATACGGGATCTTTTGCCTGCACGTGCGGATTATGGCAGGACGTGCATTCAACATTTCCATTGATCAGCTTCACCGCGCCGGTAGTGTCGGCTGTCCGTCCGCTCGCCACCAGCGAGGCGGCCAGAACGATGTTGTCCTTCAAAGGCAACCCCAGGCTGAATGGATGCGATGACTGCATGTTGCTGCCGAAGACATCCGCCGTATTCATCGAGCCCTTGGTTGTCACCGGGCCGTACGCTGCCGTGGTGCCCACGGCAACGGTGCCGTCGTGGCAGCTCAAGCACTGGTTGCTGACCGAGCCCAGGGCCGGCTGAAGGCTGGTGTTCTTGCCCGTACCGCTCGAGTAGGTCGTGTAGGTCTGCGTGGTCAGCTTCTGATTCCAGAGACCTGCGTTCAGCCCGGAGTGCGGCGCGTGGCAATAAGCGCATGGATCAGGACGAGCCCCCGTGACCGGCGATGGGCTGCCCGGAGCAAGATTATGCGAACCAAGAGTGTCGCCGGTGACCTGAGCATGCAGAGCGAGCGGGAATCCCCCGCGTATCGCCAGGCCCATCAATCCCAACAGCAAGAGGCCGCGTCTCACTTTTGAGCCTCCGCGGAGGCAACCTTCAGCCCGGCGTACTGAAAGACCTGGACGCGACGGTTGAACGAATCTACGACAAACACGCGATCGCCGCGATCGATGAATAATCCCGAGGGCAACTGGAATTCTCCGGCGTGCGTGCCCTTTGCGCCGAAGTAGTAAAGAAGCTGGCCCTGCCGGTTGAAGACCTGCACGACTCCCCACTGTGCATCGACGATATAAATGTCGCCTTCTGAATCAACGCTCACAGCCTTCGGCCGGAACACTGCGCCGGTGGCATCGCCAATCGTGCCAATGGCGTACTGGAACTTTCCTGAGCGATCGAAAGCCTCGACGCGGAAGTTCATGGCATCGACCACCAGCAGATTCTCCCCGCTCAGGCGAAGTTCCGTCGGTAGGTTGAATTCGCCCTCGCGCTGTCCGGACTTACCAATCGTCTGAAGAATGTTGCCCAGCATGTCGAGCACAAAAACCTGATCGCGCAATGTATCCGTAACGTAGATGTGTTGTGCCTCGGAGTCTACGGCAATTCCCGTCGGACGCTTGAAATAGCCCTCGCCGCCTTTGAGGCTCCCGATCGCGCGGAGATATTTGCCGGTGGGTTCGAAGACGAATATCTTCCCCGAATCGGAATCAGTTATATAGATGTTGTCCTGGGCGTCGACCGCAACGCATTGCGGCGCGAGCATCGCGTCTCTGCTCTTTTCCCTGCGTTCGATGAACTTGTATTTGCGCTGCGCGAAGTCAAAGATATGCACGCCCGATGCACCCGGGTCCGTGACGATGATCCGCCCGTGCGAATCGCTCGCGATGCTGTAGGGGCGGACCAGGAACTTGTAATTCGGCTCGCCGGCTACCACGTCCACCAACTTGTTCCAGAATCCGCGATTCGGCTTTACCTGCGATTCGGAGTTGAAGCTCTGCTGCCACGTCAGGCTGCGGCCACCGTCGAGCGACATCTCCCAAATCTCCCGCGGAGTGGCAGGCTTGGGCTTACCGGCAGCCCACATCGCAGACGGCAACAGCGCCGCCAATGCCGAAGCAAAGGCTGCGCGCCGCCATAGCCGTCGTCGAATTAGAAGAAATTGAACCAACGTGACAACCCCATGTAGTACGAGGAAATAACCTCGGGCTGCGTGCCCGACGCGCTGAAACCCTGCTGCAGGCGGGAGTAGCCGCTCACGAAATTTAATTTGCGAACTTGATACTGAATCAGTGTATTGAACTGGTTGGTGTCGTTTGACGACGAGATACCGTTGCTGAAGGTATTGGTTGTCGACTTCGCGTATGTCGTGGCCAGAATCAGATGCTTTCTCGGCGTGCTCGACAAGCCGAACGCATAGCTCTTGCCGCCGTAGAGGCTCACCAGGCTGGACGGGAGCACCGGCGACGGGACAGGCACGCCCACCAGGCCGGTGCCTGTGATAAGCGCCTGCCCGTCGGATTTCGCATAGCCGCCGTTTGCGTTGAGCCATATCCCGAAACCCACAGACGCGTTGTAGTCCTGACTGCTGCTCGAGGTACCCGCCTGGTCGCTCAGGGCAGTTCGCGCACCTCCACCGCCCATACTCACATTGAATTTTCCCCAGTTCCGCCGCACATTACCGGAGTAGTTATAGAACGAGTTCATGTAGGTAACCAGCAGGGTCTGCGCATTCTGTGCATAACTGAACGACTCGTTCACGTGCCATCCCAGAAGCGTGTTGGAGTAATTCTCAGTCGCCGAGAAACCCATCGTATCCTCGCCGTTCTGCTCGGAAGAATTAGCCGACACGCTCACTGCCGAATTGAATGTGCCGTTCAGCAGTCCGTGGGCATAGGTGGCGCTTCCGCCATAGGATTTCACGCCGTAATCCGTACCAAAGAAGGACTGCGTGCGGCGCTCGAAGAAAGCCGAGGTCTGCAGGTTCGGGAGCGCCGCGTACGCTGCAACCGTCATCAGGTCCAGCGAGCTTGACGACTGATTGGCGTTGAGTCCTGGAATCGCACCGCCCGCGGCGACGACCGATTGAATGATTTGTCCGGTCAGATTGTCTGAGTAGTTCGCACTTGCCGTGACCGACAGCTTTCGAGTCGGATGCATGCCCGCCGCCGCATTCACCGTGTCGATGGACCCGCTCGTCGTGGACGTCGCGTAGTTGGTCTTCCAGTCGGAGCGGTTGATACCGCCTGAAAAAGAGCCATGCAGCGGGAGCCAGTGGGAAAGGTTGAATCCATAGGCGTCATTGTCAGAACTTACGTTCGTTATCAGTCCTTGAACCACCTGCGGAATCATCGAGTGCGTGGCTCCCCTGGTGTAATACGCACCCATGTTGAAATCGTCCCACCTGTAGCCGCTGTGGAGGTTCACCGAGTGAAATGTGTTGTGACCTTCATCGTTCGTTCCGTAGACCGAATAGTTGCTGCTTCCCATCTGGAAGCCGGCCGAGAAGCTCGGCGCATCGGGCAGGTTCTCGCTCCAGTTGATACCGAATGTATCGCTGTTGCCGTGAGTCACATAATTGGCAAGGCCGGGCACCGCGTAGTTGCCTTCGCTGTTGTAGGCCTTGGAATAGTTGATGGAACCCGGAAACTTACTGCCGCCGAATATCGTTGCATTCATATCCACGCCGCTGGCGTTGGAGATGGACTGGAAATTGGAGTTTGACCGCGACTGGTTGAGATAGGGAGAGATGTTATAAGAGAGAAAGTTCGGGCTATGAAATGAGCCCGAGAATGTCCCAGCACCTCCGACAGTCCATCCGTGGCTCGAACCGGTCATATTGCCGTACGTGGCTGTGTAGCCGGAGGAGATCGTGCCGTTCGCAGACGTACTGGTTTCGCCGAGACGAAGCTGCGCAGCCGCGGGGAGCGCCAGAAGCAGTAGCCCCGCCTTTATCAGCAACGTGAAGTGAATCGACCTCGCCACCTGTTACTCCCTGATTCCTTTGGTCCCTTGTCCCCTCGGCCCCTTGTCCCCTGCCTTCACATCACTTCAACCTGCGCGTTCTGGCGCAACTTCTGGTCCAGCGCCATGCGGAGCTGCTCTTTCCTGTTTTGTTCTAATTCCTTTGTCAGTTGCGGTTTCACCTGCTCGAAGCTTGTCTGGCCCTCGGCCGCATGCTGCTGGAGGCGCACGATCGTAAAGGCCTGGTCGATCTGGATCACGTCGCTGACTTCGCCCGGGCGCATGGAGCGCAGCGCATTTACGACCTGCGGGGTCAGCTCACCTACTGCGACAGGTTTGTGCTGCCCCATCACGACGCGGTAATCATCATCGGAGACCTTTTCGGCCAGCAGACCGAACTCTTCAGAGCTATTCGTCGCCTTTGCCTGGCGTAGAGCGCTATCGATGCGCTTGCGCCCCTCGCCCAGTTGTTCGGCGGTTGCCTTGTCCGGAGGAAGCACAGAGATCGTCTGGAAGGTGTACGTCTCAGGGTGATGAAAGCGCGCCGGGTTCTTTTCGTAGGAGGCCCTGACTTCTGCTGGAGAAACCAGGCTCTTGGTTTCAACCTCCATTTTCAGAAGAGCTTCAATCAGCAATGACCGCCGAATTTTTTCCTGCAGTAATTGTCGGGAGCCGTTGAAGTCATTTTGCAGAAACGCCTTGAATTCGTCCGGATTACTGAATTGTTTCCGGAAGTCCGCCTCGGCGCGCTGCATCCTCGCATTAGAGACCGTTATCTTTCTGTGCAGCGCCTCCTGGTAGACGAGCTCTTCGAAGATGATCATCTTCAAGGCGCCGTCATGAATCTGCTTCTCGAACTCTTTGGGAATTCCGTCGTGCTGGCGCGCATACGGGAAGATCGCGTACTCCTCGCGCACAAGATCGGCGTTGGTCAGAAGGGCACCGTTTACACGCGCAACCGGCTTCTGGGCGGGTTTCTGAACCTGGGTGGCAGCTGGAGGAAGGGGCGCCCCTGTAAAGACGGTTGGCTTGTGGGAGCTTACCTGGGCGCTGGCGACTGCGAACGCGGGAAAGAGAAGAGTCAAAACTGCAACGTTGTACTTCATAAATATCGACCCCCGACCTTAAAAAGAAGGGGAGGGAAAGTTGACCCCTCCCCACATGCATAAAGAAATCTAGAAAGTAGTTGTTGCGGTGCTTCCGTTCATCTCGTTCGATTCGCCGCCATGGCACTGCCGGCAGAACTGCGCCGTCTGGTTGGCGCCGGCGGTTTGCGTGGCCGGATTATACGGAGCGCGAATGAAGAACATGGTTGCGTAGGTTCCGCTCGGTAAGCCGGTGCTCTTGCCGTTGGTCACTTTCACCACGTTCATCAGGTGCTGGTTGTGGCAGGTGGTGCAGAGAACCACGGGCGCGTTGTTATAGGTGCCGGGACGGACGAAGAAGCCATAGTTCGTGACGAACTGGCTCGAGGCCGTTCCAGTCATCTGAACCGCGCCGGTAGCACTGATCGTGCAATCCCAGTCATAGGTTCCGCCGCAGCTCATTTTTGCATTGAGGCCTACCGGGTGGTCATTCAGATAATTTCCGACGCTCGTGCCGTCGTTGCCAAGCAGGGTCGGAATTTTGTTGGCCGTGCCGTATGTTGCGGGCAAGGTCTCATAGACCTGGTTCTTCATCATGGCGCCCTGCGCGTAGTTGCCGTCGTGGCAGCTCAGGCAGGTCAAGAGGCCGCCCACGTCAGGTGTTCCCGCCGTAAAGCTGGTTGGCAGGACTTCGGTGAAACCAGTCGAGCCGTCGGTGCTGCCCGAGGTGATCGTCTTGCCGTACAGGCTGCCGACATCCTCGCCCCAGAGTGCGACGTTGCCGGAGGTCGTGTCGGTGGTTTTGGCGTTGCCGTTACCGTAAACGCCGCTGTGCGGTGCGTGACAAGCCGCGCAGCCGCGTCCGTAATTGAGGTGGGCGCCGAGGACGTCGGTCGTCACCGGTTGTATCTGGGCCGACGCGAAGCCCGCGGTGGCCAGGAAGGAAAGAGCAATCAAAATAGTTCGCTTCATGAAATGGAGCCTCCTAGTGCGCACTCCGTAAATCGCCTGAACCGTCACGTTGGCGACCATGGTCTTTGTTGACGGTTCAGCCTTCACAGGAACGTGCACGCCCCATGCCGTTAACAGAGGCGGTGTGATTGCGGACACAACCCGGCCGTAATCCGTTGTGGCCAGTGTGGTTGGGCCGTCTTAGCGGATGAATGGTCCTGGGTCAGGTGCAGAAGCTTGCTTCGAGGCTGGGAGTTCTCGCACAGCAGATTGGTGAAAACCCCCACGTTTTTAGTGACATCCGTCACATTCGACTCTCCGAAGACGACCAAAGCTGTGATTGACGCATCGGCGGCAAAACTCCAACCGCAGTGCGAGCGTGATTTCGATCACGTCATCGTGTGATCCAGATTGCATGCACAATGATCAGCCGACACTTACAGTGAATGAACAGACGCGCGTCGCAAATGCCGCATTCATTCGGCGATCAACGTGCATGGAGATGCTTGCGCAGTCCCGTCCCGGAGTCACAGGCATGGCAGATGAATTAACAATGGCGTTTCCTGCACCGCAATCAATGCGGGCTTCGCGGGTCTATGCGATGGCGGCGTTCTGCCTCGTCTGCGGCCTTACGATCGGATACCTGATGCGCGGATCGCAGCTTGCCGTGTCTCCGGCCCATGCCGCAGCCAGCGGGGCTCCGCATCCCGGCGGCGCATCCGTCAAACCTGTCGGTCATCCGCCCACCCTGGAAGCGATGAAACAGATTGCGGACAAGCAGGCGGCGCCGCTGCTCGAAAAGCTGAAGAGCAATCCCAATGACAGCGCCTTGCAGGTCCAGTTGGGAGCGATTTACCACACCAGCCATCAGTTTCAGCAGGCCGCCGATTATTACAACCAGGCTCTGAAGACCGATCCGAAGAACGTTGCCATACGCACCAAGCTAGCCTCAAGCCTCTATCGGAAAGGCGACATCGATGGAGCAATCGCCCAGCTCAACAAGGCATTCACCTATGACCCGAAAGACGCCAATGCGCTCTTCGATCTCGGCATGATCAAGCTCAAGGGAAAGGGCGACGGTAAGGGAGCAATCCAAGCGTGGCAGCGCCTGCTCAAGACGAATCCTCAACTGAGCGAAGACAAGAAAGCCACGGTGCTGAAACTGATGGCCGACGTGATGACGAGCATGGGCGATCAACACGGCCCGAGGAGCGTACAGCCGTGATGCAGACCACGAGAGTTCTCCTGCGCCGATGGACGAACAAACAGGCACTGATCCTGATGACGCTGTGCCTGCTGGTTGGAATCACCGGAGGATGGTTCCTGCGCAGCGGCCAGACTCCTGCAAGCACCTCCGCAAAACCCGTCGAACCCGCGTCCCCAGCAACGAACGCCCAACCCGCCGCGCAGGCGCCGGACCCCGCCCGCCTGAAACAGATGGCCGATCTACAGGCGGCCCCGCTGCTTTCGAAATTGAATGCCGATCCGAACAATCCCGATCTGATGATCAGCGTCGGTAATGTTTACTACGACGCACAGCAGTACCCCGTTGCGGTCGACTACTACTCGCGCGCGCTCAAGTCCAGGCCGTCCGACGCCGCAGTCCGCACAGATATGGCGACAGCTTACTGGTATATGGGAAACGCCGACATGGCAATTGCCGAGTTCAACAAGGCCCTGATCTACGCACCCAACAATGCGAACACGCTGTTCAATCTCGGCCTGGTCAAATGGCAGGGCAAGCACGATGCAGCCGGCGCCATCGCCGACTGGAAAAAGCTGCTAGCCGCCGATCCCAACTACGAGGCGAAAGACAAGGTCGAGCAGATGCTGGCTGATGTCGAGAAGCAAGCAGGCGCGAAGCCGGGAGTCTAGCAATTGTCTGCGCCAATGCGCATCCAAAACCTATGAACCTGGGCGGCGCGAGTGCCGTTCCGGGTCGAAGCCTGCAATAATCAAGCACGGCCTTTTGCGCCGGACTGAGACGGCATGGCAGCGACCAAACGCTTTATTTGCATTCACGGCCACTTTTACCAGCCCCCGCGCGAGAATCCGTGGCTGGAAACGGTGGAGACGCAGGATTCAGCCGCGCCCTACCACGACTGGAATGAACGCGTGTGCGCCGAATGCTACGCAACCAACGGCGCCGCGCGCTCGGTGAACGGCAAAAACCAGATCATCCGGATCGTGAACAACTATTCGCGGATAAGCTTCAACTTCGGGCCAACTTTGATGAGTTGGCTGAAAGAAAATGCGCCGCGAACCTATCGGATGATTCTGGACGGCGAGAAGCTCAGCCGCAAGCGATTCAAAGGTCACAGCTCGGCGGTTGCGCAGGTGTACAACCACATCATCATGCCGCTGGCGAACGAGCGCGACAGGATCACACAGATTCGCTGGGGTATTGCCGATTACGAGAGCCACTTCGGCGCGCCCCCCGAAGGCATGTGGCTGGCGGAAACCGCCGCCGATACCGAGACACTGGAACTGCTCGCACAACATGGCATCAAGTTCACGATCCTTGCTCCGCACCAGTGCAAGCGCATTCGTCCGCTGACGCCTGACCAGACCGATTCAGAGCCCGAGTGGACTGCGACGCCTGACAGTTCGGTCGATACATCACGGCCATACCTGGTGCGCTTCGACTCCGGCGTCTCGATTGCGGTCTTTTTCTACGATGGGCCGACTTCGCGGGCCATCGCATTTGAAGGCCTGCTGAACTCGGGAGACAACTTTGCGGCGCGCTTGAAGGGCGGGTTCAAGGACGGTCCGAATCAGCAGCTTGAGAGTGTTGCAACGGACGGCGAATCGTATGGACACCATCATCGCTTCGGCGAGATGGCGCTGGCCTACGCGGTGCGCCTGCTGGAGGAGGACAAGACCGTCGAGCTGACCAATTTCGCGAAATATCTGCAGCAGTTTCCACCCGAGTGGGAGTGCGAGATTGTCGACGACACTTCGTGGAGCTGCGCGCACGGGGTCGAGAGGTGGCGCTCGAACTGCGGATGCAACGGCGGCAAGCCTGGATGGAATCAGGAATGGCGGACTCCGTTGCGTCAGGCTCTCGATGAGCTGCGTGACGCAGTCGCCCCGTTGACAGAGAAAGAGGGATCAAAGCTCTTTACCGATGTCTGGGCGGCGCGTGATGGTTACATCGACGTCATCCTCGATCGCAGCGAAGAGACCGTGGATCGTTTTCTCAAGGATTTTCAGAGCCACAAGTTATCGCCGGCAGAACGCGTACGGGCATTGGGGCTGATGGAGTTGCAACGGCATGCGCAGCTGATGTACACGAGCTGCGGCTGGTTTTTCGATGACATTTCGGGCATCGAAGCGGTGCAGGTGATCGCCTACGCCGCCCGCGCGCTGCAGCTGGCGCGCGCTTTGTTTGGCGGCGATGCGGCCCAGTTCGAGTCAGCGTTCGTGTCGCGCCTGACCGAAGCCAGATCCAACGTTCCCTCCGCGGGTGACGGCGCACGTATTTACAAGGAAAAAGTATTGCCTCTGGAGTTGGGGCTCGAGCAGGTGGCCGCGCATTACGCGATCAGCAGCGTGTTTTCGTCGTATGCAGAGGAGACGGACCTGTTCAGCTATCGTGTGCGCCGCATTTCATACGAAGTGTTCAGCTCCGGCCGCGGACGGCTGGCTCTCGGACGTGCTCATGTGACCAGCGCCATCACAGGCAATGCGCAGGCTTTCAGCTTTGCGGTGCTGCACTTCGGCGATCAGAACATCACGGCGGCCGTGAAGCCGTACATCGATGACGACGCTTTGCGGTTTGAGGAGTTCTCTCAAAAAGCCGCCGAACAGGTGAACCACGCGGACTTTCCGGGTGTGATCCGGCTGATCGACCGCTACTTTGGCCACGTGGACTACTCGCTGACCTCGCTCTTCAGCGACGAACAGCGCCGCATCGTGCAGCTGATTCTGAATTCGACGTTGTGGGATATTGAGAGCTCGCTGACAAATATCTATGAAGATCACGCAAGCCTGCTGCATTTCCTCTCACAGGCTGGGCTGCCCAAGCCGCCGGCGTTAACTCTGGCCGCCGAGTTCGCCATCAACGCGGGACTGAGGCGGGCGCTTGCGGGCGATCCGGTCGACCAGGCGCTCATGAGGTCATTTTTGCAACTGGCCAAGGCCGACAAGGTTCGACTGGACACCGCCACGCTCTCTTATATCGCTGACCAGCGCATGAAACGGGCAATGGTCGAGCTCCAGATGTCGGCAGGCACCATGGAAATGCTTGACCGTGCGCTGACTTTGGCCCGCAGCCTGACGGAGCTGCCCTTCGACCTGAACCTCTGGCAGGCGCAGAACATCTGGTACGACATTCTGCGCACATCAGGCCATGCGCTCACTTCGCAGAGCCCGGAGGACCGGGCGCTTTGGGACAAGGATTTCAATGATCTGGGGAAGTGTCTTTCCATCGACACCACGGCGATAATGGCTCGAGATCAGCTGGTGGAGGCGGCAGGGGACTGAAGGCCGGACCAAGGGATCAGCGGCCTTTGAAGACTGCGATTTCGGGGGTGCCGTGGCCTGTCTCTATTCCGTGCCTTTCAAAGGTCCAAAGACCCCTGCTCCCCCCGATTTTGGCAAGGCGCAACTTCTGTGCCGGAGGCTCCGTCCATTGGAATAGCATTCAGATGTGCTGAATTGCTGCAAGACCCCTCGGAGAGAGGGCAATGAAAGATGCGTGAAACCGAACTGATCACCCCAAACGAAGACACCCGGCTGGTACCGATGTGGTCGATACTGGCCGCCTCAGCCGTATTTGTGCTGGTGGAGTACTACTTCTGGGTGGTGTTTCCCCAGACGCAGCACCACGTTCCCCCGCTTGGGCTGCGCATCTACATGAACGTTTCGTGGGGGCTGCTTGCGTCGCTCTACTTGCTGATGGTGGGCTACGTGAGCAAGGACGCTCCCAGGCGATCGATGAGCGCCCGCTTCTGGATGGTGATCTGCTTCGTGATGCCGGGCGGGATCGGGGCGGTGCTGTACTTCCTGCTGCGGGCGCCGCTGGTTTCAAAGTGCCCGGCGTGCGGCACGCACGTGCAGAGCGACTTCCACTTCTGCCCGCAATGCAATTACCAGCTGACAGCAAGCTGCGGAAACTGCTTCAGGACCGTGCGCGCGACGGATCACTACTGCACTCGATGCGGACACGAGCTGGACCGAGATCAGTTGCCGGCAAGGCTGAGAGTGACGGGCATTGGCGATTAGGGAACAGGGATCAAGGGATCGAAGATAGAGACTCTAAAGCACCCTTAGGCGTTAAAGCCCCAGGCATTCTGGAGAGCTTAACGTACAGGCTGACGCCCGTACCCTTCAAAACCAGCCCTGGTCCGGGTTTTCGCGAGCCATAGAGTCATGCCCCGTTTCGATGCAATCCTTCATTTTTGTTCCTGCAGCCCGTAAAGCCCCTCTCGTTCTACAATCGAGCTTCGCCCTTCATGACAATCTCTGCGCTTATCATCGACGACGAACAACTGGCACGCGACGAACTCGCATACTTGCTCCAGGCGGCTCCGGATGTAGATGTTGTGGCGCAGGGCGCCAACGGCATCGAGGCTGTTGACCTGATCGAGGAGCATCATCCGGACCTCGTGTTTCTCGATGTGCAGATGCCGGGGCTGGACGGCTTTGCGGTAATTCAGAAGGTGATGGAGCGGCATCGCAAGCAGAAGGAAAACCACAGCTGGAGCCTGCCGCAGTTCGTTTTTGCGACGGCATATGATCAATACGCGGTGCGCGCGTTTGATGTAAACGCGGTGGATTACCTGCTGAAGCCATTTGACCGCACTCGCCTCGACAAGGCATTGGAGCGGGTTCGAGGACGCATCGCCAGCGGAACTGCCGGGAATGTTGCGGCCGAGTCGCCGATCGAGTCGCAACTGGACGCCTTGCTCAGTCTTCTCAAGGGACCGCGACCGGCGGGGCGCACATCGCAGCCGGCCAAGCTGATTGTGCAATCCGGAAGCCGCCTCCTGCTCGTGGATCAGACGGAGATTTGCTTTGCTGAGATCGAGGAAGGTGTGATTCGGGTCGTCACGCAACACTTCGAGGGTCAGTCGAAGTGCCGGACCATTGAGGAGTTGCTGGATCAGCTCGATCCGGCTCTGTTCTGGCGCGCGCACCGGAGCTTCGTGGTGAATATCAACCAGATTCGCGAAGTGGTGCCGTGGTTCAAGTCGACCTACCAACTGCGCATGAACGACAAGCAGCACACGGAGATTCCGGTGAGCCGCGCGCAGACCAAGCGGCTGCGTGAGTTATTCAATCTGTAGATCGCCGAATCGGTCCGCCGGGATCGATGACCAGGATATGCATGAAAGCATGCTTAGCGCTAGTTCTTCACCGCAGCTGTGATGACTCCGTATTCGGCAATCTCTTCAGGTTTATCGAAGCAAGCACCGCGAACGCCCCCATGATGAAAATCGAGACGAGTGCGGAAGCGCGCAGGATGGACGCTGTGTGCCAGAGCTTGCCCGTCGCATCGGCAATGATGTCGAGCGGCTGCGGCCGGAGAAGCTGAAGGACGTTGCCGAACGCGCAAAGGGCATACATAAGCACAGCGGCGCGCCAATGCGGATCTGCGGGCAGAGGCAAAGACGCTGATCGGCCGCGCAGGTAGAGTGCGAACGCGAGGTAAATAAGAAAGACGGTAAGAAGCCAGCCCGCATAGTTCGTGAGCGGCACTCCGAACCACCTGCCGCCGTCGCGCCAACGCCATGCGTGAAGCAGCGTACTCCAGACCGGGTCCTGGGCGAAGTCCCAGGCGGTCATGATGAAGCTGGCAAGCAACGGGACCGTAATGAGTTGCGAGGCGCGGAGTGCGGGTCTGGTTGCGCCGATGATGAGGCGGGCGAGCGTCCACGAGCAGTACGCCATGCCGATGTATGCGAGCCCGAGCAGGATGGGTACGTGCATGAGCTGCGGACCCATGAGCGGAAGGAATTCGTAGCGGCCATAGGGAAAACCGGCGATAACGCCGATGTTCTCGATGGTGTTGCCGATGAGGAGACAGAGCCCGGCAAAGACAAGGATTCCGCGAAGGCGGTAGTGCTGTGCGCCGTGTATAACAGCAAATGCGAGAGCGGACAGGATTTCGAGAGCGACGATCGGTGTGGAGGGAGTGCTGATCGGGATGACTTCGATGATGCGGGAGAAGGCGTAGAGGGCGAGGATCAGGAGAAGGGCGCGGGAAGTGCGCCGTGTGGCAGATCGGGTTGCCGCGAGCAGCGCGTTCGGCATCGATTTCCCTCAGAGCTGAAGCCTCTCCCGATTTGCGATCCCAAACGTACCAGCTGAAGGCCGTACCCCTCAAAACCGAACTGGAGTGCGATCTACGCCTGTTCCTGATTGAAGACTAGTCGTAGCGTTCGAAGACGATCTGTTTGCGGCGCCAGCCGTAGCTGGCCAGCTTCTCGCGCACGCCGGCGACCATGTTGTTGAGGCCGCAGATGTAGGCGTAGATGTCAAACTTGAGCTCCGCCGGGAGAAGGTCTGGATCGGGAGGCGGAGCAGGCAGAGGCGCGCCGAAGCGCGCGGCACGTTCTTCGACGATACGGGCGACGTGCTCCTGCACGTAACCGCGAAGACCTTTCCAGCTGTCGTCAGCGCGGCTGAGCGTGGGCAGGTAGTGGAAGTTGGGCTTGCGCGCTGCCAGGGCTTCGAACTCGTCGCGGTAGTAGAGCTCGCTTTCATTGCGCGTGCCGTAGACCATCCAGATGTCCTTGCCTTCGCTGCGGTCGACGCCGGCGTCAGGACCGGTCTCGGGAAAGAGCCATTGTGCGAAAGCGCGCATCGGCGCAATACCGGTGCCGGTGGAGATGAAGATGGAATCAGTAACGGGCTGGTTCAAAACGAAGTGGCCGTGAGGGCCGTGAATCTTAACCGAGCCGCCGGGAGGCAGGTCGGTGAGGTCGGCGAGGTGGTTCGAAAAGAATCCCTGGGGCACGCGATTGACGCAAAGCTCGAAATGGTTGGAGTTTGCGGCTGAGGCGATGGAGTAGGCGCGGGTCTGCTGCTTGCCATTGCTGTCGGGGGCGACAGCCGAGATGAACTGCCCGGAGGTGAAGGGGAACGCAGTGAGCCCTTCAAGCTCGAAATTGAGGTGGTAACACTGGGCCGATTCAGAGATGCACGTCTTCGTCAACAAGCGTGCTGTGTGCAGTTCACGCGCCAAGGGGGATTCTCACTTGCCAGTAAATTGATTGCCCGAGATTCACTATTGGAAGTATATCGCCGTGGATGCGGCGGTGCGGGAAGGGCCGGAACGCGTTGATAGCGGAGGTTTTCGATCGCGTTTAAGCGAACGCGTGCCAGCAGAGCTGAATTCCCATGACAAACAGCCACAGTGAGAGCGCGAGACGCATGGTACGGACCGGGATGCGCGAAGAGAGTCCTGTACCGACGAGTGCGCCGAGAACGCCGCCGACGATGAGATTGATGAGAAGTGCGGAGTCCAGGCCGGCGCCTTGCAGGTGGAGTGCGCCTCCGATGAGGGAGAGGCAGAGTCCAAAAGCAAGGTCGGTGCCGACGACACGGCGCACGTCGAGCGGCGTGAGACCAAGCAGAGCGAGAGTACCGAGCGCGCCGGCGCCCGAAGAGGAAAAGCCCACTTCGGCCCCGATGGGGAGCATGACGAGCGCCAGCCAGCCCGGCGCGTCTGACCGGTGTTGCGGTCCCGCTGGAGGACGAAAGTGTCGGTAGATGTGCCACGCCGAAGAGATGACGATCATCACGCCGAGAGCGAGATAAAGCCAGACATTGTTGGACGGGTTGTGTGCCACTCGTTGGAAGACAAGAGAGCCGATGGCGACGCCTGGAATGCCCGTGGCGAGGATGATGCCGAGCGTTCGCCATGCGACCTGTTTGCGCCAGATCTGCATCGGAACGGCAACCAGCTTGACAGCTGCCGAGTATGCAAGTGCAGTGCCGACTGCGGCCGCAACGGGGACATGCAGGAAGAGGATCAGTAATGGCGCCACGAGCGAACCCGCACCTACACCGGTGATGGCGATGAGCACGGCAATTGCGAATCCGAGGAGGAGTTCCATTGCGATCTCCGGTTTCAGTGTGCCTGCAGGTGAATACCGCACTCGAGTTTGCGGCCGGACCAACGGCCCGAGCGCGGGTCGCTGGAATCGAAGGGCAGGCTGGTACACGGAGCACAACCAATGGAGGTATAGCCCTGTTCGTACAGGGGAAGGAGAGGGATCGCATGCCGTTCGGCGTAATGCCACACGTCACGCGTGGTCCACTCGGCCAACGGGCTGAGCTTGGCGAGGATGTGGCCATTGGGGAGCGTGAAGAATTCGTGTGGCTGCAGGTTGGCGCGGGATTTGGATTGCTGCCTGCGGAGGCCGGTCACCCAGGTGGTGTAGGAGGCGAGCGCGCGAAAGAGGGGCTCGACCTTGCGCAGGCCGCAGCAGCGGTCGGGTGCTGTCTGGTTAAGGATACCGAATTGCGACTCCTGCTCGGCGACGGACAGTTCCGGTTCGACATTGAGCAAGTTCAGGTTCCAATCGGCGGCGATGCGATCGCGGTAAGCAAGCGTTTCTGGGAAGTGGTATCCAGTCTCGAGGAAGAGCACCGGAATGCGCGGTTGCAACTGGAGAACCATGTGCAGCACAGCGACGTCCTCGGCCTGGAAGCTGCTGGTGATGCAGGCGCGCTGCGCGTGCTCGAGATGCTCGCGAAGGAAAGTTGCGGCGGTGAGGGCGAGTGGGTCAGATGCCGAGGCCGTTGTCATTGTCGTCTCCTGCGGGAAGTGAAGCGAGGCGCTGGATTTCGGAAAGGAACTCTTCGGGGTGGGCTGTCTCGAACTGGGACGCGAATTCTTGGAATCGGACGTTCACCGAATCGGCCCGCGTAAATGCGATTGGAGCTGGATCATCAGACTCGAGGATGACAAAGGCGCCTAGGCGGGCAAAGTTGAGCAGCTGTGCGGCGCCGGCGAAACGGCTACGAAGCACCACAGCGCCCGACGCGAGCAGCGCTCGTTCAAGCTGAGCAGCAAGCAATGAGCGGTTGCCGACGTTAAGCAACCCTGCGGTTGCGTTTCTGGGCGCTGAGTCAGGCGCCTCGTGAATCACTCGAATCATCCCGGCGCCGGCGGTGGAGTTGTCAGCCGGGTCGATGAGGATGAAGCTGCCGGTGGCGCGGCTC
>Ga0126381_100002023_pt1 | contig 21850 bp, 19 predicted proteins | sample PanSoiMetPlot_28_FD_96465 | JGI IMG/M metagenome (GOLD analysis project Ga0126381, IMG submission 96465) | Tropical forest soil microbial communities from Panama - MetaG Plot_28 | ecosystem: Environmental > Terrestrial > Soil > Tropical forest > Bulk soil | place: Panama | collected 2016-02-17
GATTCAGAGTGGCCACTCCGGTCTTCGATGGAATCAAGGAAAAACAAATTCGCGATTATCTGAATCAGGCCAGAAAGAAGGAAGGCTTCACCTGGGTGCAAGAGAATGGAAAGGCGCGCCTGTTCGATGGTCGCACCGGCGATCCGTTCGACCAAGAAGTCGTGGTTGGCCACATCTATATGATGAAGCTCGGTCACCTTGTGGCGGACAAGATTCATGCGCGAGCGGTGGGACCGTATTCGCTTGTTACTCAGCAGCCGCTCGGGGGTAAAGCGCAATATGGCGGCCAACGCTTCGGCGAGATGGAAGTCTGGGCGCTGGAAGCCTATGGTGCTGCCTACACATTGCAGGAATTGCTGACTGTTAAGTCCGACGATGTGCAGGGCCGGACACGCATTTATGAGTCAATCGTTAAGGGCGACAACTCGCTCGAAGCGGGAACGCCCGAATCCTTCAACGTGTTGATCAAGGAAATGCAAAGCCTTGGTCTTGACGTGAAGGTCGGCAGTCAGGCGCCCACCTTTATGGAGAGCGTCGCATAATTTTTAGTTTCACACTTATTCGAAGAAATCATGAACGAACATTCCTGGCGTGAGTTAGTGGGCGAAGAACGCCCAGTGGGTTTTGATCAAGTAGCAATTGGCATCGCTTCGAGCGATACCATGCGCTCATGGAGCAAAGGCGAAGTCAAAAACCCAGAGACAATTAATTACCGCACATTTAAGCCCGAGAAAGGCGGACTTTTCTGCGAACGAATTTTTGGGCCGACCCGCGATTGGGAGTGCTCGTGCGGGAAGTATAAACGCATCAAGCATAAAGGCGTGATTTGCGACCGTTGCGGCGTAGAGGTCACGCTCGCCCGCGTCCGTCGTGAACGGATGGGTCATATAGAGCTCGCGGTGCCGGTTTCTCACATCTGGTTTTACAAATGTATGCCTTCGCGCATCGGACTGATGCTGGACATGAGCGCGCGTCAACTTGAGCGCGTGATTTACTACGAAGACTACATCGTTATCGATCCGGGCAAGACGCCATTGCAGAAGACACAACTGTTGAACGAAGTCGAATACCGCGAGGCGCAGGAACAATACGGCGAAGATTTCGTGGCCGGAATGGGCGCTGAAGCGATTAAAAAACTTCTCGCCGAGATCGACCTCAACAAGCTCAACAAAGAGTTGGAGAAGGCGATGTCAGCGACGAAGAGCAAGCAGATTCGCAAGAAACTGGCGAAACGTCTCAAGCTTGTTCAAGGATTTCAGAGTTCGCGCGCACGCCCAGAGTGGATGATCCTGGAGGTGCTGCCGGTGATTCCGCCGGATTTACGTCCATTGGTCCCACTGGAAGGTGGACGCTTCGCGACCTCGGATCTCAATGATCTGTATCGTCGCGTGATCAACCGGAACAACCGGCTTAAAAATCTGCTCATGCTAAAGACGCCGGATGTCATCATCCGAAACGAGAAACGCATGTTGCAGGAAGCAGTCGATGCTTTGTTCGATAACGGCAGACATGGTCGCGCTGTGACAGGCGCGGGCAATCGTCCGCTCAAATCGCTGAGCGATATGCTCAAGGGCAAAGGCGGGCGGTTCCGTCAGAACTTGTTAGGCAAACGCGTCGATTACTCGGGCCGCTCGGTAATCGTGATCGGGCCGGAGCTAAAGCTGAATCAGTGCGGACTCCCGAAGAAAATGGCATTGGTTCTATTCGAGCCGTTCATTATTCGTCGATTGAAAGATCTCGGCTACGTCCACACAGTGCGCAGCGCAAAAAAGATGATTGAGCGCCAAACGCCCGAAGTATGGGATATTCTTGACGAAGTAACCAGGGGTCATCCGGTGCTCCTGAATCGTGCTCCAACTTTGCATCGTCTGTCGATTCAGGCGTTTGAACCGCAGTTGATCGAGGGTGAAGCCATTCGCATTCACCCCCTCGTTTGCACCGCGTACAACGCCGACTTTGACGGCGACCAAATGGCAGTGCACGTGCCGCTCTCGGTTGAAGCGCAGTTGGAAGCGCGCATGCTGATGCTCGCGCCAAACAATATTTTCTCGCCCTCGAGCGGTAAACCGATCACCACGCCAAGTCAGGACATAACCCTGGGTTGCTATTATATTACTCAAAATCCACGGGCCCCGAAGAAGGATGGGCAGCATTTACCGCTATTCGCGGACGCCTCCGAAGTCGAATTCGCGATGATCGAAGGCACGATCAAAACGCATGATCGGATTTTGTTTAAAAACCCCGATCGCGGGCGGCAAACGACCCTTGGAAATCCCGATGCCACTGTAATTGAAACAACTGCGGGGCGTGTCATTTTCAATCAAATCTGGCCGAAGGAACTTGGTTTCTTCAACAAACCAGCGGGCAAGAAACAACTCAGCGACATCATTTGGCGCTGCTATCAGATCGCCGGCCCAGCGGTTACGGTTGAGACTCTCGATAAGCTAAAGGAGCTCGGGTTTAAGGAAGCGACTCGGGCTGGTATCTCGATTGGTATCGAGGACATGATCATTCCCAAGCGGAAAGAATCCGAGTTGGAGAATGCGTACAAGCAGGTCAAACAAGTCGACCAGCAGTATCGCCGCGGCATTATCACCGACGGAGAACGGTACAACAAAATCATCGATATCTGGACGCATGCGGGAGATCAAATCTCCAACGTGATGTTCCGTGAGATCGAGGAAAATCAGGACCGCAAGGAATACAATCCAATCCATCTGATGGTCGATTCAGGAGCGCGTGGGAATCGTCAGCAGGTGCGCCAGCTTGCGGGGATGCGCGGTTTGATGGCTAAACCAAGCGGCGAAATCATCGAGCGTCCGATCACGTCTAACTTCCGGGAAGGATTGACCGTATTGGAGTACTTCATTTCCACTCACGGCGCGCGGAAAGGTCTTGCTGATACGGCGCTGAAAACGGCCGACTCCGGTTATCTCACGCGCAAACTCGTGGATGCGGCGCAGGATGTGATCATCGTTGCGGATGATTGCGGCACCGTTAACGGAATCGTGGTGCGGTCGATTTACGAAGGCGACGAAGAAGTCGTCGACCTCGGCCAACGGATAATTGGGCGTGTGAGCTGCGAAACTATCGCCGATCCGGTAGACAAAAAGAAAAAGATCGTCAAGGCAAACCAGTACATCGACGAGAAGATCGCAGCCGACTTACAACGTATCGGTGTCGAACAACTCAAGATCCGATCGGTGCTCACATGCGAGTGCGGCCGCGGGGTCTGTGCCAGGTGCTACGGTCGCAATCTCGCCACCGGCGATTTTGTGAAGCTGGGTGAAGCCGTCGGTATTATCGCCGCGCAGTCCATCGGCGAGCCGGGGACGCAGCTAACGATGCGCACGTTCCACATCGGTGGCACCGCGAGCCAGACATTCAAGCAACCGATTATCAAAGCGAAAAATGACGGCACGGTACAATTCAATGATTTGCGGACCGTGCAGGCACTCGACGGAAGTTGGATCGTGTTGAACAAAAACGGTTCGATCAGCGTGAACAACGATGAGGGCCGCGAACTGGAGCGCTACAACGTCGTCATCGGTTCAGTGATTTCAAAGGAGGACGGCGCATCCGTCAAGAAGGGCGAAACCTTTGTGCAATGGGATCCATACAACGTACCGATCCTTACCGACAAAGGCGGAAAGATCGAATTCCGCGACATGATTGCCGGAGTGACAATTAAGCGCGAGGTCGATGAAGCGACTGGCCTCATGGGCACCATGGTCATCGAGCACAAAGAAGACCTGCATCCTCAGGTGGTTATTGTCGATGACAAGAAGGAGGTGTTCGCCAGCTATTCAATTCCCGCCGGTGCTCACGTCATCGTAGAGGAAGGCCAGAAGGTCCGGGCAGGCGCGTTGCTGGCAAAAACGCCACGCAAAGTCGCAAAGACAAAAGACATCACCGGTGGCCTGCCGCGGGTTGCGGAACTGTTCGAAGCTCGTCGCCCGAAGGATGCGGCTGAGATCGCAAAAATCGACGGCATTGTCGAACTGGGTGGAACCGTTCGCGGCAAACGGAGCTTGATTCTGAAAGATCCTGACACGGGCACTGAGGAAGAGCATCTCATTCCGCTTACCAAGCACATTATCGTATTCAAAGGCGATTACGTGAAGAAGGGTCAACAACTGACCGAAGGACCCATTGTGCCGCACGAAATTTTGGAAGTGTGCGGGCCGCAGGAATTGCAGGAGCACCTGGTCAACGAAGTGCAGGAGGTCTACCGGCTCCAAGGCGTGGAGATCAACGATAAGCACATCGAAATCATCGTGCGGCAAATGCTGCGAAAGGTGAAAATCACCGATCCTGGCGATACCTCGCTGCTTTGGGGCGATCAAGTCGACAAACTCGACTTCGAGGAAGAGAACAAGAAAGTGGTGGAGAAAGGCGGCAAGCCTGCAGAGGCTGTTCCTGTGCTGCTCGGCATCACCAAGGCCTCGCTGGAAACCGACAGCTTCATTTCTGCAGCTTCGTTCCAGGATACAACCCGTGTTCTTACTGAAGCGGCGACGCTGGGCAAGATCGACAGGCTGCGCGGCTTCAAGGAAAACGTGATCATGGGTCACTTAATTCCTGCCGGAACCGGTTTCCCGGAACATCGCCAGCTTAAGCTGGTCGAAAAAGGCGAGCCCGTTGGCGCGCCGGTGATGGAAGAAGCCGAGCCCCAACCCGCGATCGGTTAGCTTGTATCGTAGCGCGTCCCCCGCGGAGGACGCCGTTGAACAAGATTGGCGTTTCACAGAAACGCCCTACAGTTTGGCTTCGTGTCGATCGTCACCAAAACGGGCGACAAAGGGGAAACGTCGCTGATGTACGGACGGCGGTTATCGAAAGCCGATCCGCGTGTGGAGGCCTATGGAAGCGTTGACGAGTTGAGCGCTGCGCTTGGTCTCGCACGGTCCATTGCTACTGACAAATCCCTTTCTTATCAAATCCTGGCGGCTCAAAAAGATTTAATCGTGGTGATGGGCGAATTGGCCACGGCGCCATCCGACCACGAACGCTATGCTAAAGACGGCTTTCACCTAACGACAACAGAGATGGTCGATCGGATCACTTCAGTCGTTTTCAACCTGGAGAAAGATAAAACGCTGTATCCCAAGGACTGGGTGGTGCCCGGCACGACGCCGGTTTCTGCAGCACTGGATTTTGCTCGCACGACATGCCGCCGCGCAGAGAGGCACATTGCTGCGTTCGGCGCCGAAGACAAAGATTTGAATCCGGAAATCCTCCGTTATCTCAACAGGCTTTCGGATCTTTGCTGGATCCTTGCGAGATACTCCGAAAAACAGGCGCAATCATCCAGTTAGCGGCGTATTGCCGTGACGCGCCCTGGATTGCGCTGCAATCCGGCGTCAAAAATTGGCAACGGTCCGGCAGCGGAAGTCATCGCTTGTTGCTAGAAATACTTGCGGTGAAGATCAGGATCACATTAATCGCGGCAGTTTCGTTTTGTGTTACCGTTGCGCGCGCCGACGAGGCTATTTTCGCTTGGACTTACACCACCGATTTGCTCCCCAAAGGCCGATGGGAATTTGAGCAATGGATGACCGCACGCTGGCAAAAGGAGCACGGCACCTACAATGTCTTCGATTTTCGCGAAGAGCTTGAGTATGGAGTAACAGATAATTTTCAAATCGCGCTGTACCTCAATCATCATTACGTCGATGCGAGCGACGACGTACCGGTGGCAGATCCCGCGCACCCCAAGAGACGGCTGCCCGGTGTTTACGAAACAGGCGGCGAAGACGTGCACGCCGGGCATGATCCATCCACGCCATTCGACAGCTATCACTTCGAATCAGTTTCTTTCGAAGCCATTTATCGGCTCCTGAGTCCTTACAAGGATCCGATTGGTCTCGCGCTTTATTTCGAGCCTGCAGTTGGTGATCAGGAAACCGAGCTGGAATGGAAAATCCTATTGCAGAAGAACTGGCTCGAAGACCGGCTCGTTTGGGCGTTAAACGTCAACTACGAACTGGAATACGAAAAGGAGGATGACGGCAATTACGAGCGCGACGGCGCGTTCGAATGGTTCACCGGACTCTCTTACCGCTTTATGCGCAATTGGTCAGGAGGTTTGGAATTTTGGAATCATCACGAATTTGCCGATGCCACTATCCATGAACATTCAGCCTACTTTGTCGGACCTACGCTTCACTATGGCGGTGAACGTTGGTGGGCCACTCTCGGATTTCTTCGGCAGTTGCCAATCGGGCAGGCTTTCAGTCAGGAGAATAAGGAGTTTGCCGCGCACGACGGTTACATTTTCGGTGACGAGCACGAGAAATATTACGTGCGGCTGAGGATCGGATTCAATTTCTAACGCAGCATGAAATCCGAATTTGCTTTCATCGCTTTGCCTATTTCGGCGCTGGTTGCTCCGTCCGCATTTGCGGTTCAATACCTGACAGTCGATCAAGCCCAGCGCGCGATTTTTCCCGGCAAATCGTTAACGGCCGCGCCGGTGAAACTGGCTCCGGCTCAACGCAGAGCCATCGAACAGGCCAGCGGCGTGCGCGTTCTGCGCGATGAACAGCAAGCCTGGAGTGTAAGTGGTGGCGGATGGTTCATAGTCGATGAAGTCGTCGGCAAACACGAGTTCATTACCTACGCCGTTGGCCTAAATGCCAACGGCTCGGTCAAACAAATTGAGGTAATGGATTACCGCGAAACCTATGGAGGCGAAATTCGTAATGAACACTGGCGCGATCAATTTGTGGGCAAAACAAGCCGGTCGCCATTGAAACTGGATAGGGACATCAAAAACATAAGCGGCGCGACTCTGAGTTGCCGCCACGTCACTGACGGGGTGAAGCGTCTGCTCGCGTTCTATGAAATCGCGCTCAAACGGAGCTGATCAAGGATGAGAACGAAGCAAAAACTCGAGATCCGGCGGTGTCGGCCATTGTTGGGCACTTTCGTGGAGATTCAAGCGTTCGGAAGTAACGCCGATGATTTGGAAGATGCGATTGAAGCGGCCTTTCTGGCGATTGCGCAGGTGCATCGATTAATGAGTTTTCACTATCACGAGAGCGATATCTCGCGAATGAACCGTGATGCGCATTACAAAGCCGTTCGGGTGCATGGATGGACATGGCGGGTCTTGAAGTCCGCGCAGGAATTCTCTCGCAATACCGATGGCATTTTCGATGTGACAATGGCCAGGCAACTGGTGAAATGGAATTATCTTCCGAAATACCGAGGCCGTCTTGGCAGGGGCAGCTGGCGCGATATCATTTTCGAAGCCAACGGTCGCGTCCGATTTCGCCGCCCGTTATTAATTGATTTCGGTGGAATCGCGAAAGGTTTCGCTGTTGATCGCGCGGTCGAAGTTTTGAAATGCAAGCCCGTCATGGCGGGGATCGTGAATGCCGGTGGCGACCTGCGTGTTTTCGGATCGGCATCTCAAGTGGTGCATCTTCGCCACCCCGCGCAGCCGAAATCCACAGTTGGAGCGGTGAGACTTCGCCAGCGCGCGATAGCGACATCGGGCGTTTATTTTGCTCGCACAAAGAACCGTTGTCGCTACATGAGCCCAATTTTGAATGCACGCACCAACCGAGCTGCGTACGACTTAATTAGCGTGACTGTGGGCGCAGCGAATTGCATGACAGCAGATGCGTTGACGAAAGTTGTTTTCGCCCTGCGAGAACGAGCCGCACCTCTGCTTGCGCGGTATTCCGCGGATGCGTTGTTGCTTGAGCAACACGGTCGTCCATCTTGGATGTTTCACCCAACGTGCGACGCGTCCCGCCAGAGTTAATCCGATTGAGGCCGTTTCACAGACGCTTTGTCTACGGCGGAATTGCGCTGCTTTTTCTTACCGGCGCGGCATGGGCGTATTGGAATTATCTGGTCTCGTCGCCTCGTGATTTTGAAATGAATGCGAAGACGTGGGCGATGAAGATTCACGGCGCCGCCGCGATGGCGATTTTGGTACTTGTGGGGATGCTTCTCACCGGTCACGTGCGCTTCGCCTGGCGCGCCCGCCGGAATCGTGGCAACGGATCGCTATTCCTCGGCGCGTTCGGTATTCTGATCCTCACTGGATACGGACTTTACTATGCCGGTGGTGAAAGCTTGCGTGCGTGGACGAGCTGGATTCATCTGGCCGTCGGATTGGCGCTGCCCTTACTTTTGATTCTTCACATTTGGCTTGGGAAACGAACAAGGCCAGCGGCACAGTTCCAAAAACGTCCTCGTACGGTGGCAGAATTGACATAGCCTGGCAGGCTAATTTCAGGTTGCGAAGAAGCCCATGATATAGCATCTTCACGCTCCCGTTCTGGGAGCGTCCCGCCTTCGGGAATCTCGCTTATGGCAGAAACAACAGAATTAGTGCCTGAATTATTGGAAGCTGGGGTTCATTTTGGACACCAGACAAAGCGTTGGAATCCAAAGATGAAGCCTTTCATCTTTGAACAGCGCAATCAGATTTACATCATCAATCTTGACGAAACGGTGAGACAGCTCCGGCGGGCAACCGATTTCCTCCAGGAGGTCGCGCGCCGCGGCGGCAAGATTTTGTTAGTCGGCTGTAAGAAACAGGCGCAGGAAGCAATAAAAGAAGCCGCATTAGCGTGCGGACAGTTCTACGTGAACCAACGCTGGTTGGGCGGCACGCTGACTAATCTTGCCACGATCCGCAAAAGCATTGGCCGCTTGAAATACATCGAGCAAATTGAGCAGTCGCCGGAATACAAGAAAATGGGTAAACAAGAGCTGGCTGCTCTGAATCGTGAGGCCGCAAAACTCAGGCGCAATCTCGAGGGGATCATCGACATGTCAGAACTGCCCGATGCGCTCGTGGTGATCGACACGCTTCGGGAGCAAAACGCAGTGAATGAGGCGCGCCGCCTTGGGATCCCGGTAGTCGCAATCGTGGATACCAACGCCGATCCCGAGCTCGTCGATTATCCGATTGCGGGGAACGACGATGCCATCCGCGCGATACGAGTAATTTTGCAAAAACTGGTCGATGCGATTGTTTCGGCCAGCAGCGAGGCGCGCATCCGCGAACAGGTGGAAATGGCAGGCGTATCGGCGTGACGCCAGCCGCTCCAGCGTTCAACTCACTGACGCTTCAATCATTCCAAGGATTTAATGAACGCAACAACTGAAATCGATCCAAAACTCGTCAAGCAACTCCGTGAAAAGACCAATGCCGGATTCATGGATTGCAAGCGTGCTCTCGTTGAGAGCGGTGGCGATCTTGAAAAGGCGGAAACGATTTTGCGCACGAAAGGCATCGCAAGTGCCGCGAAAAAGGCCACGCGCGCAACAAAGGAGGGAATCGTCGCCTCATACATTCATCTTCAGGGCAAGGTTGGTGTGCTCGTAGAGGTGAATTGCGAGACTGATTTCGTAGCCAGAAACGAGAATTTCCGAGAGTTCGTGAAAGACATCACATTGCATATCGCTGCCGCGTACCCGCTGTACGTCAGCCGCGCCGATGTGCCGGGCAATTTGATCGAAGCCGAACGCGAAATTTACAAGGCGCAGGTAAAAGGCAAGCCGGCGCACGTTGCGGATAAAATTGTCGACGGCAAACTCGAGAAGTTCTACAGCACAGTTTGTTTGCTCGAGCAGGGGTTCATCAAAAATCCCGATGTGACAATTAGCGACTTGCTGAATTCCAAAATTGCCGAGTTAGGGGAAAATATCGTCATTCGTCGGTTCGTCCGGTATCTGGTGGGCGAGCCGCTGCCGAGCGAAGCGTAATTGTTGTAGCGGCGTTCGCTAGATTTGAAAACAAGGCGCGGCGTTGAGCGCCTCCACAACCCACGTGCCCAGTCGGACAATCCGTGGTTTATTTCCAGTCAGATGGCGCTGACCGAATACAAACGCAAACGCGACTTCAAAAAGACTAGTGAGCCGGCAGGCAAACCCATCCCAAAAAAGGTCAAAGGCGCGTCGCGGTTCGTTATTCAAAAGCATGCTGCGCGCCGCCTGCATTACGACTTCCGCCTGCAAATGGAAGGCGTGTTGAAATCCTGGGCGCTGCCGAAAGGCCTTCCCTGGAAGCGCGGCGAGAAACACCTTGCCGTCGAAGTCGAGGATCATCCGATTGAATACGAGGACTTCGAAGGAGTGATCCCTGAAGGTCAGTATGGCGGCGGCACGGTGATGGTTTGGGATCGCGGCACCTATTATGTTTACGGGGAGCAACCGCTGAAATCGCTTCGGGAAGGCAAGCTGCACCTTCTTCTCGACGGGGAAAAGGCGAAAGGCGAATGGACCCTCGTACGGATCCGCGGGCGTGACGCTGAAAAGAATCAGTGGTTGATCCTAAAAACCGGCGAGGACACAAAACCCATTTCGAGCAAGCTCGAAGATGAATCTGTCAAGACCGGTCGCACGATGAAACAAATCGCCGAGGCACGGGACGCCGAGTGGCAATCAAACCGTGTCGAAAACGAAAGTCCGACGTCGCGATTTAAGGCGCGAATCCGCGAGGCGGTTAAAAAAAAAGTAAAAGATGAAACAGTAGGGCGCGACCGCCGGACGCGTCGGGACACTCCTCCAAGGGAGCCGCGCGGACGGCTCGCCGAGCCGTCCCTACCAGATCTGCCATCCGCAAAACCACGTTTCATCGAACCGATGAAAGCGAAACTGGTGGAGAAACCGCCAACGGTAGGGGATTGGATTTATGAGCTCAAATTCGATGGCATCCGCCTGATTGCCATCAAAGACCACGAAAAAGGCTCGTTGCTGTCGCGAAACCAAAACGATTTGAGCGCGCGTTTTCCTGAGATCGTCGATGCCATTAAAAATTTATCCGCAACTGAGTGCGTGATTGATGGGGAGGTCGTCGCGCTTGATGAGGAGGGCCGTGCGTCGTTCCAGATTTTGCAAGCTCGCGAGATGGAAGGCCGAAAATCACCAGTCTACTTCTATGCGTTTGACCTTCTTCAGCTCGAGGGCAAAAGTCTCGTTTCGCTGCCATTAGAGACGCGCAAGAACGTATTAGAGCAACTCTTTGCCGCCGCGAACGCGCCGCGTATTCGTTACTCTGGAGCGATTGGTGGGGACGCCAACCAGCTCCTCAAGGAAGTGCAACGCCGGGGCTTGGAAGGAATCATCGGCAAATCACGAAACTCCGTTTACGAACCAGGCCGCAGAAGCGGCGCATGGATCAAACTCAAGTGTGTAGACGAACAGGAATTCGTGATCGGGGGGTACACCCCGCCGCAAGGGGCACGCAAACATTTCGGCGCAATTCTCGTCGGCTACTACAAAGGTCGTGATCTCGTATTCGCTGGTAAGGCCGGAACCGGATTCACAACGAAAATATTAGCGGCATTGCACAAGAAATTCCGCGCCGAGGAACGCGTTGATTGTCCATTCGTCGATCTGCCATTGAAACAAAACGGCCAATGGGTCCTGGGGATCACGCCTGCAATGATGAAAAAGATACATTGGATTAACCCGAAATTTGTTGCCGAAATCAAATTTGCGGAGTGGACGCGGGACGGAAAACTGCGTGCCCCTGTTTTTATCGGGTTACGCGAAGATAAACAGCCAGGCGAAGTTGTTCGCGAAGCGTCACGTGCCTGATAGCGGCGCGGGTGATGCTGGCAGATCACAGGCGTGTGTCGAAGCTGAAAGGCATGCGTGCGCGCGTTTTCATTAGAGTAACCGAACGTAAAAAACCGCGAAAATTGATCGCGAGGATTGAGTAGAACATCCATATTACTTCTGCCATTCACACGGCGATGATTGGCCCGGCTGCGCCGGGTCGAGAAATTTCAACAACGGAGGGTTTAATTAGGGTATGAGAATTGGACAGGTAGCGCCGCTTTATGAAAGTGTGCCGCCAAAATATTACGGAGGAACAGAACGCGTAGTGTCGTATCTCACCGAGGAACTGGTGAGACAGGGTCACGAAGTGACGCTCTTTGCGAGCGGCGATTCGGAGACGGAAGCGCACCTGGTCGCTGCGTGCCCGAGCTCGTTGCGCTTGGATAAGCATTGTCAGAACCAAATGGCGCACCACTTCGTCATGCTGGAACGACTCTTCCATCACGCGGCGGAGTTCGACATCATTCATTTTCATATCGATTACCTGCATTTTCCGCTGAGCAGACGGGAGCTAATCACGCAGGTCACTACGTTGCATGGACGGCTCGATATTCCCGATCTAGTCCCGTTGTACCAAGAGTTTCAGGATATGCCTCTGATCTCGATTTCGAATGGTCAGAGAGAGCCATTGCCGTGGGCAAACTGGCAGGCAACAGTCTACCACGGTTTGCCGGTCGGTATGTACCGGTTTCGCGAGAAGCCGGGAAATTATCTGGCTTTTTTGGGACGTATTTCTCCCGAGAAAAGAGTGGACCGCGCGATTGAGATCGCTAAGCGGGCGGGCATGCCGCTCAAGATCGCCGCGAAAGTTGATCCAGTAGACAGCGATTATTTCGATTCGGTCATCACTCCATTGTTGAGCAATTCACTTGTGGAATTCGTTGGCGAGATCAGCGATGGCGAAAAAGATGAATTCCTCGGTAATGCCTACGCGTTGCTGTTTCCGATCGACTGGCCAGAGCCGTTTGGTCTGGTGATGATAGAGGCGATGGCTTGCGGTACACCGATCATCGCTTATCGCGGCGGGGCCGTTCCCGAAGTAATGGAGCATGGTCACACTGGGTTCATCGTACACGGAATGGAAGATGCAGTAGAAGCGGTGCAACGTGTGGCTCAGTTGAGCCGAAAACGGTGCCGCGAAGTGTTCGAGCGACGATTTACTGCTACGCGAATGGCGCATGACTATGTGCAACAGTTCGAGCGTCTGATTGCCAGGAGCCAGGAGGTGTCGGAGGCCGCGTAATGGCCAGGGGCGAAGTGATCCGTGTCCGGAACGAATTTTACATTCGTTCCTCTTCAGCCCGCGTGGACGTACGCACGCGGGTTTTGAAACAGGGAGATTTGTACGCGGTTTTCGATCGATTCGGCGATGTCGAGACGTTCGGCACAGGGGAACTCGGACTTTACTATCAGGACACACGATTTTTGTCCCGGATGACTTTGAAACTCGGAAAGGACCGGCCGCTGCTGCTAAGCTCGACGGTTCGGGAGGACAATGCTGTTTTGGCTGTAGACGCTACTAACCCCGATGTCTGGCGCGACAGCGAGATAGTAGTTCCAAGAGGAACGATACACGTGTTTCGCTCAAAGATTTTGTGGGACAAAGCCTGTCACGAACGGCTTCGAATTCATAACTACGGGCGTGCAGCTGTCGATTTTGCTTTGGCGATCGAGTTCGACGCCGATTTTGCCGATATTTTCGAACTGCGTGGCATGCATCGGGAACATCATGGTCGTCGGTTGGAGCCCGAGATCACAGACGACGGACTTGTGCTTGCTTATGAGGGATTGGATCAACGGTTTCGCAGGACGCGAATCATGTTCGACCCAAAACCATCGCGTATAAGCAAGTCTGTCGTCAGTTGCCAGGTCCATTTAGAGCCCAGCCAGAATGCCAATTATCAATGGACAATTGCGTGCGAGGTGGACGGCGCTTCGCAGGGCGATAGCAAGTCTTACGAAAAAATCATGCAAGAGGCGACCCGTGCGCTTGAATCCACCCGAGCTCGCGAACCTCAGATTTTTGCCGACAACGAACAGTTCAATGACTGGCTGAACCGTTCGCTGGCCGATCTTCACATGATGCGGACGGAAACGCGCTATGGTCCGTATCCTTACGCTGGCGTTCCCTGGTTCAGCACCGTGTTCGGTCGCGACGGAATCATCACCGCTTTACAATGTTTGTGGTTCGATCCATCCGTCGCGCGCGGAGTCCTGGCGTATCTCGCCGCTAATCAAGCTGACGCTGAAAAACCTGAGCAAGAGGCGCAACCCGGCAAGATTCTCCATGAATTTCGCGATGATGAAATGGCCGTCTTGGGCGAGGTGCCGTTCAGGCGTTACTACGGGAGCATCGACGCGACACCGCTATTTGTGATGTTAGCTGGCGCATATTACAAGCGCACCGGCGACCGCGCTTTTGTGGAATCGATTTGGTCGAACGTTCAGCGTGCACTGGAGTGGATCGACCGTCATGGCGACGCGGACGGTGACGGCTTCGTCGAATATAGTCGGAGGTCGAAACATGGTCTCATTCATCAGGGTTGGAAAGATTCCAACGACTCGGTTTTTCACAGCGACGGCACTCTTGCCGAGGCGCCGATCGCGCTGTGCGAAGTACAAAGTTATGTTTACGCCGCGAAGCTCGCCGCGAGCGAATTGGCTATCCAATTAGGCAATGCCGCAGCCGCACGAGAGCTGAAGAATCAAGCCGAGAATTTGCGTCGCCGGTTCGAAGAAATCTTTTGGTGCGAAGACATTTCCACATACGCAATCGCTTTGGACGGCAACAAGCGACCCTGCAGGGTACGCACGTCAAATGCCGGACATTGCCTTTTCGCGGGTATCGCCACAGACGAACACGCTCGGCGAGTTGCGACTACACTGACTGACGACACATCTTTTTCCGGATGGGGAATTCGCACAGTAGCCAGCAGTGAAGCGCGCTACAATCCGATGTCGTATCACAACGGTTCGATTTGGCCGCACGATAATTCCCTGATCGCTGCCGGGTTTGCCAGGTACGAACTTAAGGGATCGGTTGCCATGGTGCTCGCTGGTATGATGGACGCGAGCATCTTCTTCGATTTACATCGGCTTCCGGAACTATTTTGCGGCTTTCCGCGACGGCCCGGTGAAGCGCCCACGTTATATCCCGTCGCCTGCGCTCCGCAGGCATGGGCTTCTGGCGCTATATTTCTTTTGCTGCAAGCATGCCTCGGGCTCGATGTGTTTGCTCCAGAACGAAGGCTGGTGTTTTCGAAGCCATTCTTGCCGGAATTTCTTCCGCAAGTCAGCATTCGTGGTCTGAAGGTCGCAGACGCAAGCGCTGATCTTCTGCTCACAAGGCACAACGAAGGAGACGTAGGCGTGAATGTTCTGCGACGGAGCGGCAATCTTGACGTCGTCGTTTTGAAGTAAATGCTGGCGATTGCGCTTGTCGTCGCAGGCGCAATATTGTGCGTTGATGCAGGCGAAGGTAATTGTCATGCCGAAGGCCGCGGTGCTTGATCCGCAGGGAAACGCCGTCCGTGACGCGATGCGGCACTTGGGAATGCCCGAAGTGCAGAGCGTGCGAATCGGCAAGTACATGGAGCTCGAGATCGAAGGCCAAAACGGCGAGCTTGAATCGCGACTGCACCGACTTTGTCGCGACTTGCTGTCGAATCCGGTGATCGAAGATTACGAATTGTTGAAAGGCGAATCAGGAAACAACAAAGAGAAGAGAACGAAGAGTCAGAAGAAAGGAAAGAGACTGTGAAAGCCCTGCGATACTTTTTCTGCGTCGTTTTCCCGCCGTTGGCAGTGCTCCTAACCGGTCGCATCGCCAGCTTTTTTCTAAGCTTGATTTTGACGTTGCTCGGTTGGATCCCGGGAGTCATTCACGCGTGTCTTGTCGTGAACGATTATCACGCGGAACGGCGCGCTGCCGCCTTTGCACACTAAATGGGCATGAAGTTCGCCGTTATTCAGTTTCCTGGTTCCAACTGTGACCAGGATTGTGTCGCAGCGATTAACGGCCTCGGCGGAGTGCGAGCCGAATACGTTTGGCACAAGGAAACTTCGCTCGACGATTTCGATGCCATCGTCTTGCCGGGCGGATTCGCGTACGGCGATTACCTTCGCTGTGGAGCCATCGCGCGCTTCTCACCGATCATGAAGGCAGTCATCGGCGACGCGCGCGCCGGCAAGCTCGTCCTCGGCACGTGTAACGGCTTTCAAGTCTTGTGCGAAGCCGGCTTGTTACCTGGCGCGCTGGTGCGAAATCGCTCACTGCGATTTGTTTGTGACATGGTCACTACGCGTGTTGAGGTAGACAATTCGCCATTCACTCGTGGTTGTCCGAAAGGAACGCTTTTACGCCTGCCTGTGGCACACGGCGAAGGCTGTTTTTTTGCTGACCCGCAAACATTGCGCGAGCTGAATGCCAACGGACAAGTGGTTTTGCGGTACGCTGATAACCGGGGCCGAATCGTTCCCGAAGCAAATCCAAATGGATCAATTGAAAACATTGCGGGGATTTGTAACCGCGAATGCAATGTTTTTGGTTTGATGCCTCATCCTGATCGCGCCTCAGATGCGCAGCTCGGCAGTGCGGACGGTGCGAAAATTTTTCTTTCTATGATGGAAACAATTCGTGCGACTCGCTCAGACAACTCAGTCGAGAGAATCAAGCAGGTGGCGTGATTCTGTCACCTAAGAAAAGATCTGATAATACCTGTCCATTTCGCACCCATGGGAGGCACTGCTGAGCGTGTTGCGATCATGACAGAGTTGTCGTAAAAACGAACACAATCCGGCCTGCCGCGCCAGATTCCCCTGCGGAAGACAACTTGGCATCGCCATTGCTTAATAAGAGGCGATAACCAACTGAAGTCTATGCTCCTAGAAAAAACCTTACACATGAGCCAACCGGTGGCAGAGTGCAAAGCACGTCTGGCCAGTATTCAATCTTATCGGCGCCAGTTTCTGATGGTGACACGGGCGACCGTGACATCATCCAAGACAGTCGATTTTAGCTTTCGCGGACCTTTTGGCTTTGAAGCACACACCGTGTTGTTGTCGGTGGACGGCGACTCACGGAACCAGTACGCGTTCGAATCTGTGGGCGGAAACATTTCGCTCATGGGCATCGTTGATTTCGCTGAGATCCGACCGCACTGCACTGAGGTCACACTCGCGGTCCACTACGATATCAAAAATAAACTTTTCGCCTGGCTGGATCGCCGTCTGCATTTTGTGGACAGCTTTGTGAACGCCGAGCTCCGCAGTATTCGCGCGCATTTCGAGGGTATCAGGTCAACCTATCTGGAGCGCGCGCGCGTTATGCCCGTACTCCAGGCGGCTCACGCCTGACCAAGCGGCGTTCGCTGAGGCATAAATCGTTTGAGCAAGTTTGGGGCGCCCGGGCTAGTCTATTCGCACGGCACGTTTACGGTCGAGGCGAAGGATCTGGCCCGGGTGAAGGGTGATTTTTGACTTTGGGTCACGGATTTTGGTCCCATCAAGTTCCACACTTCCCTGCTTGATCAATCGTGAGACTTCGCTGCGCGATTTTTCTAACTGAAACACCTTTCGATAAACCTCCGAGATCGCACTGACCGCCGTTAGGTCTTGCTGCTCCGCTGATGAATACGGCGGTAGATCAACGTGGTCCAAGTCGCGTTTGCTGAAGCGCGTGTTCCACTCATCGAGCGCTTTTTCGGCCGCATCCGCCGAGTGGTAAGTCTGCGCGATTTCAAACGCGAGCCGCTTCTTCGCCTCGAGCGGATGCATGTCTTTTGGAGCTGCGTGTTGCAGGAGCAATTCGCAATACCGCGCCATGAGCTCGTCTGAGATGCTCATCAATTTTCCGAACATTTCTGAAGGGGACTCGTTGATGCCCACATAGTTACCGAGGCTTTTGCTCATTTTTTTGGATCCATCCAAGCCTTCCAGGATCGGGAGCAGAAAAACGACCTGCTGCGGCATGCCCTCTTCTCGTTGAAAATCGCGTCCGATCAGGATGTTGAAGAGTTGATCAGTTCCACCGAGTTCTACATCGGCTTTCACCATCACCGAATCCCAGCCCTGCATAATTGGATATTGAACCTCATGGGCCCGGATCGGGTGCCGTTGTTCGATCCGCGCTTTGAAGTCTTCCCGCTGCAACATTTGCTGCAACGTCACGCGGCTATTCAGACGAATCACGTCTTCGAACGACATAGCACGAAACCAATCACCATTGCAGACCGTCTCCGTCCGCTCAGGATCAAGAATCTTGAAGGCCTGTTCGCGATAACTCGCCGCGTTTGCGATGACTTCCTGGTGCGTAAGGTGCGGCCGTGTAACGGACCGACCGCTCGGGTCGCCGATCATTCCGGTAAAATCGCCGATGATGAGAATCGCCTGGTGCCCGAGGTCCTGAAACTGTCTCAGTTTTCGCAAAACAATCGTATGGCCAAGATGGATATCTGATGTCGTCGGGTCCACCCCGAGCTTGACACGCAAAGGCCGGCCCAGCGCAAGCTTCTCGCGCAGTTCGTTCTCATTGATGATCTGCGCCGAGCCTTGTTTTAACAACACTAGGGCTTCGTCCGGTTGCATACGGGTCACAGAATAGCGCACCCGCCTCGCCCGGACGAGCGCTACTTGTTTTTGTTCAACAACTCGCGCACCTGCTCGATCGTGAGCGGCTCATTATGTCTGTTGAGCGACTTCTGACTTTTGCCTTCGTCCAGAAACGGTCGGGTGCCCGCGTACCCACGAGTGGCGATTTTTTTCCCGGACTGAGATGCATCTCGAACGCTGTGGGCGGTCTTACTTGCATAGCTGGATTTGGAATTTGCAAAGGGTTGCTGTGACGAAACCTCATGAGCGGTGCGTCCACCTTGATAGGTCTGAGAATAAAATTGTGTTGTGGAGAAATCTCGGGTTCCAAAAAAACTTTTCGAGCGCGGTTTCTGGTGAACATAAAACGTCCCGACGTTTGCGCGTTTATTGATGGACACCGCGCCGTCACCGACAAACTTCTTGTTTTGGGCATCATTCTGTAGCGTCATGTCCGGCTTGAGAAGCCGATCGACCAGTTTTTTTTCCTGGTCCTGAGCGCGTGCGCAGCACAAAGCAGTCGTCAACAACGCCAAGATTGCAAACGATGTTCGCACAACCTGAGGCTGCCGGAACGAGTGTTCTTTTGTAAAGCAAATTCCCTTCAGGTCATTAGCATGTCCAGATTGCCCGAGCGGAAAGGGTTTTCATTGTTTTCGTCGCGCGTCCAACAGACAATGCGCGTATGGCTGAACACGTTTACAAGAAAATTGAGATCGTTGGTTCCTCACCAAACGGAATGGAGGAGGCGGTCCACAATGCCCTGTCGCGCGCGAGCAAGACGATTCGCAACATGCGGTGGTTTGAGGTGGCGGACACCCGCGGGTATATCGATGACGGCAAAATTGCCCACTGGCAAGTGACGTTAAAGATCGGATTTACTCTGGAAGAGTAACGCTCTCCGCCCTGGCTTGCTGCTCAGCGATTCAACGGTCTTAACTCTAGCGCTGCAGCGCTTCCCGTTCCTGGGCCGATCGGTACAATTTGGCGGCACCGTAAATCAAGATCGCGGGCTTTAGGGCTACAAAGAGCAGACGAAGAATTCCGCCAAGGACTCGACCCAAGGGCAGACGATTCAACACATATCCAGCCGCAAACGCATAGAAGAGAGACTGTGTCGGCTTTTCGCGCACATACTCACCGGTTTCATTGACCACCGTCTCGACTCGGTCTTTCACCCATTGCATTCCGCGTTCGGGAAACTCAGCAACGATTTCAGAGGATGACTGATCCATGACGCTTAATGATTCGCATTATAGACCAGTCTTGCGCGCATCCAACTGTTATCGCAACGCTAACCAGATCGAGCTTGCGCCGGTACGGCGTGGAAAATCTGGCAGCTGCAGCGGCCGGTGAAACGTTGCGGCTCGACGCGTCGCTTTCAGGCAATAGCGGGCCATCACTTCGAGCGCACGCTCGCCTAATGCAGAACAATTTGTCGAGACCAGAACGTGGGCGTTGCGCTCCGCCACTGCAAGTGCGCTAATAAGCAAATGTTCGAAATCGTCTTGAACCTGAAACGTTTTTCCTTTCGGAGAACGCGAAAAAGTCGGCGGGTCGAGAATGATTGCATTGAATTTTTCTGCTCTCCGGGCGAGGCGTGGCAGCACGGACCGCACGTCGTCCACGATAAAGCGATGATCGATCGTCGAGAGGTTGTTTAGCGCGAAATTCTCGCGTCCGCGGGCGAGATATTTTTTGGAGAGATCGATGTTGAGAGTGCTCGCTCCACTACATGCCGCGTACACTGAAAAGGAACAAGTGTAAGCAAAGCAATTCAGCAGTCGCTTTGGCGCGATGTGACGCACGTATCGACGATTCTCTCGCTGGTCCAAAAACAAACCCGGCGAATATCCTGTGCCGAAGTCTATGCCGAACCTCAGATACCATTCGGTGGCGACCGTCTGCAAACTTGCGCCGGGATCGCCAACGACCAGGGCCGGCGGTTCGCGATGTTCGCTTTTCGTCGGAATCAATCGCGCAAAGACTCGTTGTACAAGGAACCCGACCGAGCTGGCCCAGGTTTGCAGTTCTTCGAGCAATTGCTCGCGGGCCAGGACCTTTTTGAACGAGATCAGAACGTCGCTCCCGAAGCGTTCGACCCAGCCATGCTCAATAGTGCAAAGCCGGTGCGCGTCAGTGCCCTCTGACTGGAAATCGCGGAGCATACTTGGATCTATCCATCCCGTGATCATTTTGTTTCTGTGCTCCAAGGGGTTACTTCGAAATCGGCATGGCGCAATGGATGGGTTGCCGGGAAACGCTGCGTTGCTACACTGCCGCAATCACGTTCGCGCCGTCGAGCTAACGGCCGCGTAGCGGCGGCGTAACTATGCAACAAGTCACTGTTCGTGTTCCGGCGAGCACTTCCAATCTTGGTCCTGGCTACGATTGTCTGGGAGTTGCGCTCCGGCTCCATAACACCGTCACGGTCGTCCGCGAGAAAATGCCGCGACCTTTTTTTTCGCGAATTGTGTCTGATGTGGCAGAACAATTTTTCAAGCGGACGCGGCGCCATGTATTCTCGTTTTCGTGTTCAATTGTGGAACAAGTCCCACGCTGTCGCGGTCTGGGAGGCAGTGCAACGGTTCGCCTCGGCATGCTGCTTGGGCTGAACCGGCTCAGTGGCGATCCATTGGATCGTGTTAGCCTCTTTAGATTATGCGCCGAATTGGAAGGGCATCCGGATAACGCCGCACCTGCGAGTTTCGGCGGCTTCACGGTTGTGCACAGTAGTGGCGCGAGCACTTCCCAGATGCACGGCAAACGCCCCGCATCTGTGGCGGTTCAGCGCTTCGACGTGGCATCGCGCCTATATTTCGTCCTCCTCATCCCGGAACTTGAAATCGAAACCGTCCGCGCGCGCAGGATTTTGCCGTCAAAGATTTCGCGCGTTGCTGCGGTAGAAAACTGTGCGAACGCATGTGCGATTACCGCGGCGTTTGCGTCGCAGGATTACGACAAAATGCGTGACACCTTTTCCGATAACCTTCACCAGCCATTTCGCGCGAAATTGATTCATTTTCTTCCGCGTGTGATCTCCGCGGCAAAACGAGCCGGCGCGCTCGGCGCGTTTTTAAGCGGAAGCGGATCTACGATCGCAGCTATTACACTGCAAACGCCGAAGAAAGTTGCCGCTGCCATGGCTCGCGCTGCGAGTGCGCCGGCACGCACGATAATCACACACGCCGATAATCTCGGCGCGCAAATAGTCAGCTATCGATCACCGATTACCGATCACTGATCACTACTTCTTCATGGGCCGCCGGCTTGAACAGTTAGAAGAATTCGGCATAGACGTCGTACTCGAACGACGTCATGGCGTTCGTGCTTCGATTCTACGCGGAATGCTGCATGGGCTCTCGTTCGTCTACGACAGGCTTGTGCAACTTCGGTTGTATTTTTATCGCAAAAGAGTTTTCCGCGAACGCACGCTCGGATGTCTCGTGATCAGCATTGGCAATCTTACGGTTGGGGGAACGGGTAAAACGCCGATCGTTGAGAAATTTGCACGCGCTTTGCAGTCCGGAGGCAGGCGAGTCGCGATTCTTAGCCGCGGTTACAAGAGCGTCCCGCACAAGCGAGGATGGCGAAGCTGGTTCCGTGGAGATTCTGATCCTCCGCGCGTCGTTTCCGATGGGAAATCCCTGCTACTCGATTCGCTAACCGC
>Ga0126381_100002024_pt1 | contig 21847 bp, 28 predicted proteins | sample PanSoiMetPlot_28_FD_96465 | JGI IMG/M metagenome (GOLD analysis project Ga0126381, IMG submission 96465) | Tropical forest soil microbial communities from Panama - MetaG Plot_28 | ecosystem: Environmental > Terrestrial > Soil > Tropical forest > Bulk soil | place: Panama | collected 2016-02-17
ATGACCTGGAAGATCGTGTTGTCGCCGAGGTAGTCCCACGGGGTGATCGGCTTGCAGGTCTTCGGGTCTACCGGGAACGTGCCCGCGTTGAGCGACGTCTTCGGGTCGAACTTCAGGTTCATGATCGCGGCCGGGTTGGTGTCGACACCCTTGGCGAAGATCGAACCGTTCTCGTCGAACGACGGGAAGGTGCCGTTCGCGGGGTTGATGAAGTCGGGGACGGCCGCCAGCGTGTCGTCCGGCGAGTCGTAGATGACGTCACCGCCGGTGGCCGGCTGGCCCGGAGTGCAGGCAGCGCCCGCCTCGTCGACCTTGTGGCTGTATTCGACGTCGTAGAAGACTCCGGTCGATTTGGGGTTACCGCCGGTCATCAGCGCGGTGCCACCCGGGTCGGAGTCCGACGGGTTGGAGGTCTCCGCATTGGTGTACTCGCTGCCGGAGCGCGTCAACTTGGCAAGTGTCGAGCTCGGGTGGTTGGCGATGTACCAGTTAAGGTCGCTCTGGTGCATCCCATCGACCGAGATCAGCAGAACATGCTTGTCATGGTGCGCTCTTGCCGGGCTGGCCGGCTGAGCGAGTGCGCGCAGGCCCGGAAGCGCGCACAGCGCCACGGCACACACCGCAGCAAGGCTGACCGCGGCCGGACGGGTGATCTTCGACATAGCTCTCCGTGGAGTCGGGAAAACGGGAGGTACTACAAGTACGTCGTATATCTATTCGTCAAGGCGAGCCTGCGAGGAAAAACTAGGTGTCCAGCTCGCAAACGTTTGGTTACGGTCTATCGACGGTGAACGCGGTCAGTCGCGCGGCGCGACTTCGGCTGTTCGAGAGTTCCGCGCCGCGGCAAGCGCGCGCGGCAGCGTGATCGCGGCTAGCATCGCGGCCGCAAGGCCGCCTGCCCCAGCCACGATGAGCGTGATGCGGGCGCTAGTCGCATCGAGCAAGACGCCGCCGAGAAGGTAGGACAGGCCGGCCGAGGCGCCCACGGCACCGTACACATTGCCGAATACCCGGCTCAGCATCTCCGGCGGGACCTCGCGCTGTATGAGCGTGTCGTGACCAACGTCCATCGCCGCCAGCCCGATGCCGCGCACTATCTGGAACCCGAAGGCTGCGACGAGGGCGAATGAGACGCCGGTCAGCAAGTTGCCCAGACTGCTGACCGCGTATCCGGACAGGATGAGGACCAGGACTGTCAGCCGCTGGCTTGCCCTCGCGATCAGCAGGAACCCGGCCAGCAAACCAATCCCCGCGCCCGCGTACACGAGGCTGACGGCCGAATTGCTGCCATGGAAGGTATCGCGGCTGAGAAAGACGAGGGAAACATCGTCCACCGCGTTGAACAGCACCACGGTGCAGAAGGCGATGGTGATGATCCGTATCACCTTGTTCCGCCAGAGGTAGCCGACACCCTCTGCGGCATCGGCCAGCAGTTGCCGCCAGCCTGGGCCGATCAGAGCTTCCGGCCTCGCTGACTCGTCCCCGTGCTGGCCTCCGGCCCGGTGCGGCTTCAGGACCGGCAGCGCAGACAGCAAGATCGCGGCAGCAGCGAAGGTCCCCGCGTCTAGCAGCAGCAGGCCGCGGATCGACAACCAGGCCAGCAGAGCAGCTCCTGCCAGCGGGGCGAAACCGTCCATCCCGTGCGTGCCGAAGCCGATCGCGGCGTTGGCGCGCTCCAGATCAGCGTCGGCGACCAGTCCCTGAATAGCCGACCGGGACGCAGGCTGGAAAACCGCGGCCACGCACGACTGCACCGCGACCAAGGCGAGCAAGACAGGCAACGTCGGCAGGGCAAGCGCGATCACGGCGACGAGTGCGCCCTGGATGAGCTCGCAGCTGATCATGACGAGCCTGCGGTCGAACCGGTCGCTGATGGCACCGGCCACCGGGCTGACCAGGCTCGGCACGAAATCACCGGCCAACATCAAGAAAGCGACGGCCAGCCCGCTACCGAACCGCTCCGCGGTGTAGAGCAACAGCGCGATCAGCCCGACACTGTCGCCGAAGAACGACAGAAGCCGCGCGAACCACAGGGACCTGAACCTCGGGTTGCCTGCGATCAGCGATCCGGCAGGGAATCTCGTGACCAGCGACAACACGACCTGTGCCCAGTCCTCACCGGTCGGCGGCGAGCATCGCGGCGAACCATTCGTAGAGCTCCGATCCGGGCGCGTAGGCGCGTTCGATGGCGTCCCCGTGGCCAGCGTCGGAGTAGATGACCTCACGGACCTCACCGCCGTGCCCGCGGATGGCCTGAACCATCTCAAGAGATCGTTCAACCGGGATCGTGGTGTCTTGAGCCCCGTGGATTACGCACAGCGGCAGCCGCGCCAGGGACTCTGCGCGCAACGGATCTCCGCCGCCGCTCACCGGCGCGACCGCGGAGAACCTCCCCTGACCCCGCGTCGCCAGGTCCCAAGCCCCAAACCCGCCCATGCTCATCCCCGTCAAGAGGATCGCTTTGTCATCGATCGGATACTTCAGCCGCACCTCGTCGACGACCGCGACCACCTCGTCGGGATACTCAGACCAGCTGGGCCGATTCGGCTGGGGAGGATTCGGGCAATGCGGTGACACCACGACCCACGGCACCGTCAGCCCTTGCTCGATCTGCTTCGGCAAACCGCCCCGCGCAGCGCAGGAAGGATGACCGCCACCATCACCGCCGCCGTGCAAGTAGACGACCATTGGCCAGCCTCGATCTCCGGGAGCCTCGTCGGGAATCCACAGGACATAGTCCAAGCCCAGCCCATTGGAGTACACGAGTCGCTGACGTTTCAACTCGATTTCGTCACGCGGGATGCCCGCGCGGCGTGCCAGCAGATCATAATCAACCGGCGGTTGGTCTCCTGCCAGGTCCCAGCCGCGTTCCCACCATCGCCCGCACTCCGGGCACCGCCAGTGCTCACCCCCATCGCTCCAAGGCACCGCACACGCGTGCGACCTGTCGCGCCTGCGACTGTAGTCCGGTTCGCTGGTCATGCGGGTCAGCATAAGACCTGCCCCGAATCAGGAGGATCTCCCTGCTGACGCAGGTCGTAAATAGTTGCCGCGTACGATTTCTCGCCGTTTGCCACGATCGTAGATGTAGGCGGCGGGGCTGGTGTTCTCCTTAGCAGGATCCTCAAGGCACACCCAGCTTCGACTGGAATTCTGTACGACATCTCAGCTGTCACCCAAAGAGCTTCGGCCTAGTTGGCCAGAAGAGGACTCTCGGGAAGTGCCGAGGTAATAGCCGGAGACTTTTTCGCCGCCGCGCCAAAGGGCGACCTTCTTGTGCTCGAGGCCATACTGCATGATTGGGACGATGAGCGAGCCGGCTTGATACTCCGGCAATGCCGTAAGGCGCTGGAGCCGACTGGCCGCATCCTGATCATCGAAGATATCCTCCCCAGCAAGGTCGAGGGCGACATGTCCCTGATCGAGATCGACCTGTTGATGCTCGTGTGCCACAACGGCCGGGAGCGCACCCTTGCTGAATACGAGGAACTTCTAGTGCGGGAGGGGTTTCGCCTGGAGTCCGTAAGCGAGACCGGCTGCTCCTACAAGATCATCGCGGCGAGCGCCGCACCAGAGAAGATGCGCCAGAACGCATAGCCGACAGCGCCGGGTGCGATTCCCGTCGCCCGCACTCAGAGGTTATTGGGTCGCGCTTGGATGCCGACTAGCTCGACGAGACGCTCGACGCCCTTGAAGTCGTCCGGGTTGGCCGTATAGAGCGGGAGCTGGTTGCTGGCGGCGGTCGCCGCGATCATCAGATCCGAGGTCCGCTTGCGCGGCTCCCGGCCGGCCGCGCGAACTGCGGCGCAGATCTGGCCATAGAGCCTGGCCGCACCCTGGTCGTACGGGAGCGGGTCGAAGGTTGCCTCCACATGCTGGAGCACCGCCACTCGTCCAGCCCGCTTTACCGGATCGTCGGTCGCATGAGGGCCGAAGGACAGCTCGCCTAGCGTCACCGCGGTAATCAAGATCGTGTCGGGTAGCTCCGATGGAGCGTAGAGCCTGAGCGCGGCGATGATGCTGGTGTCCACGACTGCGGCGGCGTGGACCGTCACAGGCCGGTTCCTTCATATGGATCACGAAGATCCTGGCTGACCGCTTCGTCTAGGTCGGCACGCAGTTCGTCCGCGTCGACCACCGGTGCCGTGGCGAAGATCGCGAGAACCTCTTCCTTGGGAACCGCCCTGCGCCTACGGATCGGAACCATCTTCGCCAGCGGCTCACCGTTCAGAGTTAGCGTGTACGTGCGCCCTTGCCGCAGACCGCGCGTCACCGCTCCAGAGTCAGCCACAAACTGGCGCACGCTGACGTCCGTCGCCTGCTCGCCCGGAAGTGTCATGTTCCGATCATACCTCCCCGTACCACGGCGTACCACACCTTGGGTCCCCGTCTCAATCTTGGGGGGTAAACAGCTTCCAGTGCCCCTCGGAGACGACTTCGACGTTGCCGTCGGTCACTTTGATGGCGGTCTGGTAGTCAATCGCATAGCAGGGCCTCGGCATGCTGGCGGCCCATTTTTCTGCGTTGGCCATGCAGTTGTCCGGCAGCATCGGGTTATCCAGGTGCGGAAAGATCGAGAAATCAACCACGCCAAGCGTTGCGTCGCTGCCACCGGGTGGGCTCCATTGGACGAAGTCCTCCCCGATGCTGGGAGTCATCACCATGCTCCCCGCGCTCAGCCCCACCCAGACCGCGCGCAGGGATGGCAGGAGGTCTGCCAGTCCCGACTGCCGCATCCAGTGGCACAGGTACGTGGCATCGCCGCCTTCCACAAGGAGGGCGTCTGTTTCCTGGAGCATGGGGAGCCAGTGCTTTTGATCGATGCTGGGCAGCGCGGTGAGCTCCAGTACTCCCAGAGACCTCCAGCCCAGTCCGCACATGGAGTCTTGTCCGCTGATGAATCGCCATGCCGCGCCAGGACCGGCATGGGGGTGCCCGTACGCCGCGGTGGGAATGGCCAGGGCGCTGGACTCGGCGATCGGTTTGCCCAGCAGGTCAATCAGCGCGTTGCGGATGCTCGGGTTCGTAATGCCAGAGTCAGTGAGGAGAAGCTGCATATTGCCCTTCGCTTGGTCTCGAGTGCTGGTACCCGATCTAGGAGGACCGTGGCGCGTGCCTGGGTCGTTGCCGTGGCATTCGTCATGACAGACGACGCGATCGTCCCGAATTAATCGGTCCGCATGCCACTTGGCTGGGAGGCCCCGACATGACCAGTAAGTTCACCGAACTCGCGATCGACTGTGCCGATCCCCACGATCTCGCCAGGTTCTGGTGCTCGGTCCTCGGCTACGAGGTGCACGACGAAGAAGAAGGAATTGTCACAATCGGTTCCCCAGTGGTGCCTGAAGGCAGGAACCGCGTTGGCCCAGTGCCACCAACGTTGACATTCGCGCGTGTGCCAGAGGGCAAGACCGTTAAGAACAGGCTCCACATCGACGTCAACCCAACCGACAGGGAGCAAGACGAAGAGGTCCGTCGCCTGCTGGACCTAGGTGCTCGACACGCCGACGTCGGCCAAGGCGATGAGAGCTGGGTCGTGCTCGCCGACCCGGAAGGAAACGAGTTCTGCGTCCTCGCGGACCGACGCCCCTGATCGGAGGCCGCACGCCGCGCCAGCCCCACTCCCGGTCATCCATCCGCCTCGGCGGCGCCTGGGCTGGTGGAATAGCCGGGCACGGAAGGCCACCGAATCGCCACGACTACCGATTCCTCCGCTGCGTACCAGGAATGGCTAAGACCGTGGAACACGACGTAATCGCCTCGCTTGGCCAATAGCACACTGCGTCCGGGAAGTGACGACGTTCTAAAGTGCCCCAGCAGCCATCCCCCGTTCGCGGAGGCATCCGCCTCAGCGTTACCGACGTAAACCCTCTCTGTCATGGGCGACGACCCTAACACTGGCACCCGCACGTCCCCGCGGGCGTCAGACGACGGCCAGCAAGGCGGCGAGTGGCTGGGGCATCCGGTCAAAGCTGATCGCCTCAGTCAGCAGGCGGGCGTAGCGGAGCTTGCGCATATAGCCCGCGCCGAGGAAGCGCCGCAGCTGCGCCGCCTCGTCCTTTCCCCGCCATGCGGGCTGCCGCTGGAGTGTTCGGAACGCGCGGAGGTCCCCGTTTGCGGCGAAGACCTCCGTCACGTGCGCGGGTCCGGCGGCGCGGATGAGTTCGTCCTCCAGGTCCTCGACGCAGACGAAAAAGCCCAGTCGCTCAAGGTCGGCGCGCGACCTGGGTGCCCCGAGGCCGGCCGCGGCCAGGCCTTGCTCGACGAAGTGCGCCTCGGCCGCGTCGCAGAGCCCGGCGAGCCGCACGGCGGTCCGGTCGCAGCCGAACCGCCGCATGTAGCGGGCGACGCCGTGGGCACCGCCGACGGGGAGCACCACGACGCCCTCGGCCGCCAGGTCCCGGCCGCGCCGTCTGGCCAGAGTCTCGACGGCGATCTGGTCACTGACCCCTTCGACGAGCACGACGACGCGGGCCGCTTCCGCTCGTGCCAGCGCCACAGCGGTCGCCTCGGTAGCCGCCGCTGGCCCGCAAATGTAACCGGCGAGGAGACCCTCGCCGTCGTCAGGCCGCATAGCTCCACTGTTGACCATGGCGCCTGACAGGCGCCACTCGGTTTCGCCGGTGGCTGTCCAGAGCCGCGGTAGCCCCCTAGCATGAAACGCCATGATCGATGCGCTGATCGAGCGTATGCAGGCACTGCTGGAACCGCTTCGGGCAGCCGGCGACCCTCGGCAGTACTTTCACGCCGTATACCTTCGCACGACGATCGCGGTCGCCGAGGCAATCAGGGGCGATGGGTTCATCGACCCCGCCTGGGCGGAGCGCTGGGACGTCACGTTCGCGGATCTGTACCTGGACGCGCTGCAGGCCGCCATGTCCGGCGAGCAGCCAACCCGGCCCTGGCAGATCGCGTTCGGCGCGCCACGTGACCTGCCCGCCCTGAATCACGTCCTCCTCGGCATGAACGCGCACATCAACTTCGACCTGCCGCAGGCTCTGGTCACGGTGATCTCCGACGAGGAATTCGACGACCCGGCGCTGCTGGCCAGGCGGAAGCAGGATCACCACGCCATCGACCGGGTTCTGACAGCACGGGTCGCCGCCGAGGACGACGAGCTGGTCAGCGTATCCGGGCCGGGATCCACGCTCGACCGGCTGTTGCGGCCGCTCAATCAGCGTGCCTCGCAGCGGTTCCTGCGCGAGTCGCGCGAGAAGGTCTGGGCCAACGCGGTCATGCTCAGCCAGGCCCGCCGGCAGGGTTCGCAGACATACGCCGCCGTCCTCGCCGAACTCGAGGCGCTCAGCGCCGCCAAGGTATCCGCGCTGACAGCGCCTGGCTTTGTGCTGCTCAAGCTCGCTGTCACCGGCTTCGGCGTCCGACTGCGCCCGCGAAGCGGATGACAGCGCCCGGGGAGGATGCCGCGGCGCGTGACATGATGGGCCACTGTGAGTGAGCAGAAGACCAGCAAGCGGATCCCTGGCAGCGATCATGCCGCGGTCGAACTGGTCCTGGCGGTTCACGGCGGCGACGTCGAGGCAATCCGGAGATTGCTGCACGCCGATCCCGCGCTGGCATCGGCGAGGTTCGTCGGCGAGAAGGGGAGCACGACGCCTTTGCATGTTGTCACGGACTGGCCGGGCTACTTCCCTAACGGCCCGGAGATCGCCACATTGCTGATCGGGGCCGGCGCGGATCCCAACGCCCGGACGACAGGCCAAAGCCAGCAAATCGGTCCGGGCGATGAGACGCCGTTGCACTACGCGGCAAGCAGCGATGACGTCGACGTGGCCGAAGCCCTTATCGACGGCGGAGCTGATATCGAGGCGCCTGACGGGTCGATCGGCACCCCGCTCGACAACGCCATCGGCTACGGCTGCTGGCACGTCGCCCGCTTGCTGGTGGCGCGCGGCGCCAGCGTCGACAAGGCCTGGCACGCGGGCGCGCTGGGCATGCTCGGCCGCCTGCGGGAAATCCTGGCGGGGGACCCGCCGGCGCAGGAGGTGTCGAAAGCCTTCTGGCATGCCTGCGCCGGCAGACAGCGCCGCGCCGCGCAGTACCTGCTATCGCGCGGCGCCGATCTCAACTGGGAGCCGGACTACGCGAACGGCACGCCCCTCGACGCCGCCGGCGATCCAAGCACCAGAGACCAGAACGTCATCTCCTGGCTGCGGGACCTGGGGGCCCGCTCAGTCCGCACGCAATGATGCCCGGGGCCTGGAATCAGGCCTGGAGCACCCACTCGTCGTCGCGGATGATCTCGACCGTCCCGTTCGGCCCTTTCCCTGTTACCGTCATGCCATCGCCGCCGATCACCACGTCGGTGTGCACGGCGGAACGGTTGAGCCCGATCTCGTAGAGCTCCTCGCCGCTCTTTGCCAGACCGCCGGCGGCCGCGAACGGGAAGCTCTGCCCCCACGCGACATGGCAGGCAGCGTTCTCGTCGAACAGCATGTTGTGGAACAGGATGCCTGCCTTCGCGATCCGCGACTCGCGGTCAACCAGGGAGACCTCGCCGAGGCTGCGAGCGCCCTCATCGGTGCCGAGCTGGGCCTGCACCACCTCGGCCCCGGACGTGGCGGTAACGTTGGTGATGCGGCCACCGGAGAATGTCGCCTTGAGTCCCTCGACCACCCGACCGCCAACGATTACCGGTTTGGTGAGGCTGATCACGCCGTCGGCGCGGCGGCGATCGGGACTCGTGAAGACCTCCTCAGTCGGGATGTTCGGCATATAGGTAATACCGTCAGGGTCCTGCATGGAGCCGCCCGTCCACCGGCTGCCCGGAACTAGCCCGACCGTGAGATCCGTATCGGCGCTGCGGTAGCGCACCTCGGTCAAGTCCAGTGCGTTCAGGGCGACCCCGCGCGCGGCGAGGTCCCCGGCGCGCTCGCGCCAGCTTGCGACCGGATCGGGCTCGTCAAGACGCATCGCCGTCGCGACCGCTTCCCAGAGCCGTTCGACATCCGGTTCGCCGAAGATCTCGCGCGCCCAGCCCGCGTTCGGCGCCGGTACCACGGTCCAGCGCAGTTGCTGGCCCATGATCGCCTCCCTGTAGGCCAGTGCCTCTTCCAGCGGGACGGCAGCCGCCTTCGCCGGGTCGACGTCATCGAGCAGGTGCGGGTCGGGATCGCCCATGAGCGCTATCGCGACGCCGCGGCCGGCCGCCCATGCCCGGGTTCGCTCGAGCATCCAAGGGCGGGACTGGGTCAGCCTCTCGATGCTCGCGTGGGTGAGCTGTGAGCGTCGGATCGGGCCGTCCGACCAGTCGATCTCGACCCATGAGGCACCGGCGGCGTAGGCGCTTTCGACCACGGCACGGGCGATATCCAGGTGCGCGACATCAGAGCGGAGCAGGACATCCGAACCTGGCTGCACGTTCGCGCCGATGTGAACCGCCAGTTCGGCGAACCGCTCAAGGCGTGCGCCGGTGTCGCTGGAACCCAGACCCGTCATGCCAACTCCCTCTCGTCGATGTCTGCCGCGCCTTCCATCATGCCTGCGCTATGGGGCCGACCAGCGCACGATCGGTTCGCCCGCCTTGAGCAAAGGCGCGGCGGGCATGATCCGCAGGAACGCGTTGCGGACCGACTGCCGCCAGCCGCCGCCCAGGTCAGCTCCGGTCCTGGCGACCATGACCCCGGTCCGGGCGATCCGCGCGCACCGCGGCCGGCGGGCCCGGTCGTACGCCGCGAGCGCCGCCACCAGGGAGTCACCCGCCAGCACAGGCGCCGCGATCATGCGCCCCACGCACACGCCGTCTTCTAGTGCCGTGGCAGCCCCCTGACCCGAGGAGGGCAGCACGGCGTGGGCCGCGTCCCCGGCGAACACCACCCGCCCGCGCACGTACGCCGGCAGTCCCTGGCGGAGGTGGTAGACGTCGTGCCGCATAAGCCTGTCGGCGGGAGTGGCCGCGACCAGTCCGCGAACCCACGGAGCCCAGTTCGCGAAGCGCTCCCGTGCCGCGGACAGCTCGTCGGCGAAGACCGCTCCCTCCGGGTTCCTGAAGTACCCGTACCAGTAGATCTCGGTGTCGCTAACCCGCAGCGAGCCGAACTCGGTATGCGGTCCCCACGCCTGTACCAGCCTGCCGTCCGTCGCCGTGTCGCTTATCACCGCCCGCCAGCTGGTGCTGCCGCTGTAGCTCGGCCTGACCGCGGGGAACAGCAGAGCCCGCACCGCGCTTCGCACGCCGTCGGCGGCCACCACAAGTTCGGCGTCTGCGGTGTGCGTCGCGCTTGCTGTCCGCCAGGTGACCGCCGCGAGCGTTCCGTCGGGGGCGCCTGGCCGGACATCGACCACTTCGGCACCCGCCTGCAACTCGACGCCGTCGGCCGCCTCCGCGGCCCGGCGCAGCACGGCGTGCAGGCGCTGCCGCTGCAGGCCCCATAGCGTCGCCACCGCCCCGGCGCTGTCGGGCAGGCGCATCAGCCAGCGGCCAGCCGTGTCCTGGAAGCCGGCGACGACGGTCTGATATCCGGCCTTGCTGACGGCCCCGTCCAGCCCGAGAGCGGCCAGTGCCGTCATGCCGTTCGCGGTGATGGCCAGGCCCGCTCCGATCTCACCGAGCACCGGCGCCCGTTCCAGCACGGTGACACGCCAGCCCGCGTACGCCAGCGAAATCGCCGCCGCCAGGCCGGCGATCCCGCCGCCCACCACGGTCGCGGCCGGCCGATCAGCGGCCATGGGCCCAAACCTCGCAGAACACCCCAGCGTGCATACTCGTAATGGTACTACGCCATGTAGTAGTTGAACGATTGTCAACCGAATCACAGAAAGCGTCCCTGTCGCGACCTTGCGTATCGGCGGTCGCGGTGCTACAAGACGGAAGGGTGAGTGATGTTCCGGTAGCGGTCCGGAATCACCCGGGGGGAGGGCAGCATGAGCTTTTCTGTCGAAGGGGACTACTTCGAGGTGTGCAGCTGCGATGTGAGCTGTAACTGCGTCTGGCTAGGGCCCGCAACCCAAGACCACTGCGATGTCCTGCTGGCCTGGCACGTCACCAGCGGGAGCAAGGACGGCGTGGACCTGTCCGGCCTCAACGCGGTGATGGCCGTGCACTCGCCGAAGCAGATGACCGATGGCGGCTGGAAGGTCGCGCTCTACCTCGACGACCGCGCCTCCACCGAGCAGTCGCAAGCCCTCGGCGCGGTGTTCTCCGGCGGCGCGGGCGGCCACCTCGCCGGCCTCGGCCCGCTCATCGGCGAAGTCGCCGGGGTGCGGCCTGCGACGATCACGTTCGAGAACGCGAACGGGTCGCTGCACGCAGAGGTCGACGACGCGCTCTCGATGAGCAGCGACCAGTTGACCGGGATGGATGGCCAGGAACCCGCGGTGATCACGAACGCGCCGTTCGGCGCCGTCACCCAGCCGGTCAGGCAGGGCAGGTCGAAAGACGTCAGCTACCACGGGCACTGGAGCGCCGACTTCTCCGGGACCAACAGCTTCATCACCGACTTCCGGTACGAAGGCTGACCAGGGCCCAGCCAGTGGCAGACACCGCAGGACAGGCTGCCGGCACACGGCCGCTGCAAGCCCTGCAGCCACGCCAGCTTGCCGTGCCGTGGATCGCGGTCGCCGCGCTCGCGGCGGCCTCGTGGGCGGTCACCATCGTGCTGGCCAAGAGTATGGGCAACGGCCCCGGGACCATGGGCCTGGCGCTGGCGCCTTTTCTCGGGCTATGGCTCGTGATGATGTCGGCGATGATGCTGCCTTCGGCGGCGCCGGTCGCGGTGTTGTGGATGCGGTTGATCGGCGGCGCCGCCACCGGCGCCGGCCGCGTGCTTCGGATGGTCCTTTTTCTCGGCGGCTACCTGCTTGTCTGGACCGCGTTCGGTGCGGTCGCGTTCGCGGCCACGACCGGGACGGGGCGGCTTGTGTCAGCCTCACCGACGGCGGCGAAGTGGCTGGGCCTGGCGATCTTCGTGATCGCGGGCGTCTACCAGCTCACCCCGGCGAAGGACTGGTGCCTGCGACATTGCCGCTCGCCGATCGGCGCCTTGATGTACTACGTCGGCTTCAAGGGCCGCGGCCGGGACCTGCGCGTCGGCATGCACCACGGGGCGACATGCGCCGGGTGCTGCTGGGGCCTGATGGTGGTGCTGGTCGCCGTGGGCGTGATGAACATCGCGGCCATGGCCGCGCTCGCGGTCGTCATCGCGGCGGAGAAGCTCTGGCGATACGGCAAGCCATTCGCACAGGCGGTAGGCGTCGTCCTGGTCGTAGTTGGCGTCCTCGCCATCTGGTTCCCGTGGCTTCTCCCAGGCCTGCATGTCGCCGGCATGCCGGCCATGCCATCCATGTGAAGAAGCAGTACCGGTACTAGCGGGCACCGTCGTCGCGGCCCCGCGGCATCCAGCGCCGGTACATGGCGATCCGCGGCTCCGCGAGTGCGATCGCCCCGGCCGGGCGGGGCGGCCTTGGGCGCCGTGGTTCGCGGACACCGGACTCCTCCGGCGGCTGCCCGCGCCAGCGCTTGACCCGGTCTTTGACCGACCGGGCGAGGGCGTTCAGCGCGTTCCTGAGGGAATTGCGACCTTCTCGCCTCATACCGCCATTATGCGCCGGTCCCCCGCTACCGGTGGGTGCCCCGGCGCCCCTGCGGCATGAAGCGGCGGTACAAGGCGATCCGGGGCTCGTTGGGTGAGCCCGCGCCGACTGGGCGGTACCCCGCGTGGCGCGGTTTGCGGCCACCGGATTCCTCCGGCGACTGCCCGCGCCAGCGCTTGACGCGATCGGTGACCGACCTGGCCAGCGAGGTCAGCGTGTTTGGTTTCGAAGTGTGATCGTCTCGCGTCATACCGTCATTATGCCTCCGGATCAGCGGGCCTGACCGACGCGTCGCTCCCGCGCTCCTATCCTCAAGCTATGCCGCATGACCCGGAGGACCACGCCGCGCGTCTGATGGCGGCCGCCGCGCGAGCCTACGGCCGTGACGTGCTCGCTGCGACGGTGCCAGCGGACGCGGACGAGGCGCTGGCGGCCGGCTGCCAGCTCTTCCGGCTGATGTTCGGCGGTCGCGCGGTGGAGGACGATCTGTCGCGACTGCTCGACGCGGCTGGCGCGAGCCTGCTCACGCACGAACTCGCGCGCGACGATCGCGGCGACGCGGACCTGGATCCGCTCGAGCGCAGGCTGTCGGACTTCATCAGCGGCGCTCTCATCGGCCTGGACGAACTTCGGCCAGCGGTACTCGCCGCGCTAGCGGACTTCTACCGGCACAGGGCGGCGGCCGGTGACATGAGGGCGTATGCCGATCTCGGCGGCCTGCTGCGCCACGACGACTTCGCCGGCGCACGTGATGCCTACGAACGCGCGGTCGCGGGCGGCGACACGCATTCGCTGATCGGCCTGGGTGAGTTGCTGAGCGAGCAAGGTGATACCGAAGGGGCCGGACGCTACCTGCGGCAAGCAGTCGACTCAGGCGATCCGGAACTCGCGGCGCAGGCACTTGTCAGGCTTGCCGACGTCCTCGAGGAGTCCGATCCGGCCGCGGCCGAGGCGGCGTTGTCGCAGGCGATCGAGCGGCACCCGGCCTGGGCGCCGCGCGTGATGGCCTCACTGGGGCATCTGCGCGCACGGCGAGGCGACCACGCGGGCGCCCAGGCCGCCTTCCAGATGGTGATCGAATCTGGCCATCCGGGCTGGGCCGCGGACGCGTCCGAATCGCTCGCCATGATGCTGGAGGAGCAAGGCGACCTCGACGGAGCGAAGGCCGCCTACCAGCGCGCGGCCATGGCCGATGACGACCACTGGCGGTCGTCCGCGTTCATGGGCCTGCTCGGCGTGCTCAGGAAGGAAGACGACCTCGACGGAGTCCGTGCCCTCGGCGAGGCCATGGCCCAGGCTGGCCGGGACTGGGCCGTCGCGGAATCCTTCGAGGTCATGGGGCAACTGCTCGAGGGGCGCGGTGACATCGAGGGGGCGCGCGACGCGTACCGGCAGGCCGCCGACGCGGGGGACGACTTCGCGGAACACCACCTGGAGCGGCTGAGCCCCCCAGCCGAAGCGGGGGCGGAAGCTGACGCCGACGCGGAAGAACTTCCCGTCCAGTTCGATCCCCGCTACATCGCGCGCACCGGCGTCGAGGTCCTCGAGCACGGGCTTCCCCCGCTCCCCGACGTGCTGTCCTACCGGATGGCGATCCCGGTCGCCTACTGGACGGCGCGGCAGTGCGCGGTGGTGCTCTTCCTGCAGTTCAACCGCATCGGCAGCAAGCACTACCCAGTGGGAATGGAGGTCACCTACGAGAAGGGCGCAGCGGGCTGGACGGCACACCCGTACTCGATAGGCCGGGGTTTTTCGCACGACCCCATCGCCAGCCCCGGCGACCGGCGGCATCTCGCGGGCAGGCGCATGACCGGTAGCGGCGGCGGCTCGCGGGCCGAACGGGTCACGCCAGGACGCCCGGCTACCACGCGGACAGGCAGCGTGTCACCCACCGTCAGGTACATCGCGCTCATCCAGGATGGCCGCGAAGACAGGCGGCCGCTCGACTCGCACTTCGGCGCCTGGATCGTGTGCACGGACAGCCTGTCGCCGTTCCAGGTAGCCGGATACGACGAAAACGGCACAGTGCTCGCGCGAGTCGGCTAGTCCACCGCGACGCGAGGGGCGGCACGCCGGAAAGCGCGCCAGCCATTCGCCCCGATGCTCCTATCCTCGAGTTATGCCCCGCAAGACCCGCGTCCTGTCGATCATCGCGTGCGCCGCGGGTCCGGCCGCGCAGATCGGCACGCTTGTCAGGCTCGCCCTCGGCCGCGGCTGGGCCGTTCAGGTCATCGCCACGCCGTCAGCGCTCGGGTTCTTCGACGTCAGCCAGATCGAGGCCCAGACCGGCACCCCGGTCCGGAGCCAGTACAGCAAGCCGGGCGCGCCCAGGTCCCGGATTCCCGACGCGATCATCGTCGCGCCCGCCACCTTCAACACCATCAACCAGTGGGCGCTCGGCATCAGCGACACCTACGCCCTCGGCGTCCTCGCCGAACAAACCGGCCTTGGCCTGCCCATCGTGGTCCTGCCGTTCGTGAGTGACGCGCTGGCCGGCCGCCCGCCGTTCGCCCGCAGCGTCCGGGCGCTGCGCGCGGAGGGCGTGAGCATCCTGCTCGGCCCGGGCGGCGTCCCGCCGCACCCGGCGCACGGCGAGGCCGACGTGATGGCCGCCTTCCCGTGGCATCTGGCGCTGGATGAGGCCGCTGTGATGACTGGCTTCGGCGGCTGACGAAAATTAAAGAGGCTTTATCCCGAACGGGGTCCCGGTTAATCCATTCGTCCCGCGTCTGCGGTCGGGGGTAACGTCAGAAGACGTGTCTCACAGCCGGGAACAGCTAAGGACAACCTTCGACAACGCGGCGACGCTGTACCACCAGGCGCGCCCGGATTACCCGGACGAACTGTTCGACGAGCTCATCGCCATGACGGCGCTCGCTCCAGGCGCCGAACTGCTCGAGATCGGCAGCGCGACAGGCAAGGCGACGATCCCGCTCGCGCGGCGGGGCTACCGCATCACCTGCGTGGAGCTCGGGGAGGCGCTCGCCCAGGAGGCGAGACGCAACCTGGCCGGCTTCCCGAAGGTGAGCGTCGTCACCGCCAACATCGAGACCTGGCGCCCGCCCCGCCCGGCGGCGTTCGACCTGGTCTTCGCGGCCACCGCCTGGCACTGGATCGACCCGGCCATCCGCTACCGCACGGCCTGGGAACTGCTCAAACCGGGCGGCCACCTCGCCTTCTGGGAAGCGGTCCACGTGGTCCCCGAGGACGGGGACCCGTTCTTCCGTGAGATCCAGGAAATCTACGAGGAGATCGGCGAAGGATTGCCCGAGGGCTGGTCGTACACGACAGCGGACACGCTCGCCGATCTCACAGGCGATATCGAGGCCAGCGGGCTGTTCACCGACGTGCGCCTGCGGCGCTTCGGCTGGGAGATTACCTACAACGCGACCGACTACATCCGCCTGCTCGACACGTTCTCCGGGCACATCGCGATGGCGCAGTGGAAGCGCGACCGGCTGTACGGCGAGATCCGCCGGCGCTTCGCCGAACGCCCCGACGGCCTGGTGCGCCGCCACTGGGGCGGCGTCCTGCACGTGGCGCGCAGGCGATAGCCCAGGCCGATAGGCCCATAGGAAAGAGCCGCGCGTCTGGGTGGACGACGAGTATCGCCGGAGTACCCTGACGGCATGTCGTCTAAGCGCAACCGCAGGCTCGCCATCTTCACCGGCGTCGTGACCGCCTACGCCGTGGGAACCGTCATCGCACTGCGGCACGGCTACAAGTTCGGCGCGAACGTCCCGGTGCGGTGCCGTGACGGCCACGTGTTCAGCACCGTCTGGATTCCCGGCGCTTCGGTCAAGTCGCTGCGGCTGGGCCTGTGGCGTATGCAATGGTGCCCGGTCGGCAGGCATTTCACCGTAGTAACCCTGCTGAAGGACGCCGACCTGACCGACGCTGAGCGCGAATTGGCGGCCGAGCACCATGACGTGCCCGTCCCCTGATCAGGCGGTAAATCGATTGACCGCTGCCACGGCGGCGTGTCTAGCGCTCCTGTAGCACGGACAAGATGTTGCCCGCTGGGTCCTTGAACCAGGCGATGTACGGGCCGCCACCACGGTTGATGCCCCTGTCGTCCTGCTCCATGCCCTCGTACCGCTCGAAGCGAACGCCGGCCCGCGTCAGTTCGTCGACGGCTGCCTCGATGTCGTCGACCTGGAAGTTCAGGATGGTGTAGTTCGCGGGGACGTGTCCCGGCTTCGGGTAGACGATCGTGTCGCGGCCGCCGGCCAGATGCAGGGTCAGGATGCCATATTCCTCCGATGTCTTAATGCCGAGGGTCTGGCCGTAGAACTTCCTGGCCGCGTCGGTGTCGTCGACCGCGAATCCGCTGAAGGCCTTGGTGTTCTCAAACATGATGCGCTCCTTCCCTTCTGCTCGATGGGGTAGACCTAGCGACAAGCGCGAAATCATCGACGGGAGCGAGGCGTATGACCCCTGGCTATTCGGGCACCCCGCAGGCACGCAAGCTTGGCCTCAAGCCCGGGCAACGGGTCGCGCTCGACGACGCGCCGGACGGCTGGGCCTTTCAGGACGCTCCCAGCGGCCTGCTGCCGCCGGACCCGGACGGAGCGGCGGACCTGATCGTCGCGTTTTTCCGTGCCGAGGTCGAAATCCCCGACAGGCTGCCGGCGCTGGCACGGCGGATCTTTCCCGCAGGCGCGCTGTGGGCGGCCTGGCCGCGACGTGCCGCCGGGCATCACAGTGACATCACCGACAACGTGCTCCGCAGGCACGCCCTCGACCTCGGGCTGGTAGACGTGAAGGTCGCCGCCATCGTCGAGGACTGGTCCGGCATGCGCCTGGTATGGCGGGTCAGCAACCGCTGACTGTCCGCCTCCACGCCCGCAGAGGGCCAGCGCCGTGGCTGCGCAACTGGCCGGCGACCCGACGGCTGGTCGCGGTCATCGCGGTGGGCATCACCGGAGCGCTGGCCGTAGGCGGGCTGCAGGTGTCGTCCGCGGTCAGCGCCGCGGCGGGTTACACGCGGACCACGCAGCTTGCCGTCCTCGGCGGGCAGGTGACCGCGCTAGTGCAGGCGCTGGAGAACGAGCGCGACCTGACCGCCGGGTTCGACGCCGCCGCCGGCCAGGACGTTGCCTCTACTCCGGCCGGCAGCAAACCCGTCGTTTACACCAAGGCTCAGCTTGCCACCTACCAGGTCGCGATTGATCGGGCCTATCAAAGTACCGACGCGATCTCCGCCCGCGTATCAGCCGCGGCCGCGCGAATCGGCGGCTCGTTCCCGGCGGTCACCCAAAGCAGCGCGCGAGACCTCACCGGCATTGTCGCCAACATCGCAGGGCTGCGCTCGGCGGCGGTATCGCAGGCGTCGGCGGGCACGATCGAGACCTACGAGGAGACCATCGCCGACCTGTTCGCGATCAACGACGAGTTCACCAGCGGCAGCGGTGACCAAATCCTCGGCGACAGCGGACGCGTCGGGTCGAACAGCAGGTCGCCCAGGCGATCGTCGCCCGGGGCCAGTCGCTGCGGCAGGGTGCGCAGCGGTCGGCGGTGCTCAGCGCGGCGGTGACCCTCGCGATCGCGCTGGCATTGCTCATCGCGACGTTCCTGGCCAGCCGGTCACGCGAAGGCGATGACCGTGCGCGCGGCCAAGCGGCCCGGGAGGCAGCCAACAGCGGAACCTGACTTCGCGTCTGTCCAGTAGGTGTGTTAAGCACGCGCGACCAGGTCATATCCAGGTGCAGCCGTCGGGGCCAGCGAGCCCCTGGAAGTCGCGCGGCTGCGAAAGGACTGGCTCTCCGCCCTGCCTAGAGCCGTCGAACTGGATCGTGCGGATGTTAGCGGTATTGAGGACCGATCCCCCTGAATCGAAAGCCACGTAATTGGCCTCGACGACAAGGTTCGCTCTCGTCAGCGCGGCCACCCGCCTGGCGAAGCGCTCGATGCCTCCTTCAAGGAATTGCCGCTGAAGGTCGAAGTAGGGCGTACGGCTGCCCTGCCGGACGAGCCTTTCAAGGCTGGCTCTGTAGAAATGCGCGAGCCCGGCGCAGCCGTTGTGAGCCTCGACGATTATGTGCGCCGCACCGGCGAGCACGGGAGCGTTGGCTTCGACGAACCGCCTTTGCTGAGCGTCATCGCCGACAATCCTCGGGGGGCACGTCACCGCAATAACGTGCGGAGATAGCACGCGCGGCATGTCGTGCTTCGGCTCATTCCGCACTCTGTCCACCAGCTGCTGCACCCTGGACGGCTCAGCAGGGTTCGCGCCGGCCACCATCCTCGGGTCCGCGCAGACAATCAGCACCGTTCCGCTGTGGTCAATGTGAGCAGCGTCCAGGGTTAGAGCAGCCATGGCACCTCTTCAATCCAGGCCATAAGCCGTAGACAGGCAACTATTATCCGCAGCTCCGCGTATTAGCGGTAGACCTGTGCTTGGAGGTTAACCAGTGGCGTGAGATGGAGTCGCTGCGGCCGGGACTAGACCCGCCGCGATAGGCGCTTGGCAAGGAGGTAAGCGGAGATCGCTGCCCCTGCCACCAGCGCGGCCAGGAACGCGATCGAGTAGGTTCCGGTCATGAGCCTGCGCTGGTACACCATCGTCGTCGACTGCCACGACATTAAGGCCCAGAGCCGCTGGTGGGCCGATGTCCTGGGCTGGCAGATCATCTACGAGTCGGAGACCGAGGTGGTGGTCGTGCCGCCACACGCGGTCGACGCCAGCAGGAAGACCCCGCGCGAGGAGCGCGGGCCCGGCCTGATCTTCGTCTCGGTCCCGGAGACCAAGACGCTGAAGAACCGGCTGCACATCGACCTGGCCCCGGCGGCGGACGACGATCAGGAGGCCGAGGTCCGCCGCCTGGAGTCACTCGGCGCCTGCCGCATCGACATCGGCCAGGGCGACGTGACCTGGGTGGTGCTCGCCGACCCCGAGGGCAACGAGTTTTGCGTCCTGTCCCCACGGGACTAGCGGTTCCTCATCGCGGCCCGCTGAAATTAGCGCGACGGTGTGTCGGAATTGGCGGGGCGCCGTTCGTGGAGTGCGGTGAGAGGGTGCCCGACGATGGGCACCGCGAGGACAAAAGGAGACACGCGTGAAGTACGTGATGCTGATTCTCGACACCCCGGCCGAGCCGAGCCCCCAGAGTCCCGAGTACGGCGCGTGGTTCGCCGAGGTGGGCGCCTGGTACGAGAAGTGGGGCGCGACCGGCAAGCTGGACGGCGGGCACCAGCTGCAGGGGGCGCAGACCGCGAAGACCGTGCGGTCGTCAGGAGTCACCGACGGGCCTTTCATTGAGACCAAGGAGGTGCTCGGCGGCTACTCGGTGATCGAGGCCGACTCGGCAGACGAGGCGGTCGAGATCGCGAAGACCTGGCCGGGTGTCGACCGGGGCTGGATCACGATCGAGCTCCGGCCCGTCGTCGAGATGGGCTGAGTTGCCGGATGGGGTGAGCGCGCGGATGGGCTGAGTCGCCGGAAGGGGGCAGCCGCGACGCGCTCACGCCGCACGCGACTCACAGCGACAGGCCGCGGGCGAGTAGCTCGCGTTCGGCCGGATTGGCGGCCAGCGCGAGCGCTCGCTCGCTGGCGCTCTTGGCCTCGGCGTCACGGCCGAGTCTGCCGAGCAGGCCCGCGCGCAGCGCGTGGAAAAGGTGGTAGCCGTCGAGTTCGGCGGCGAGCGGCTCGATCTCCGCGAGCGCGGCCTCAGGCCCGACCGCGTAGCGGGTGGCCACCGCCCGGTTGAGCAGGACCACGGGGGACGGCGTCAGCGCCTGGAGCCGGTCATACAGCAACCTGATCTGCCGCCAGTCAGTGCACGCGTAACTTGGCGCCTGCGCGTGCAGGGCGGCGATCGCCGCCTGCACCTGGTACGGCCCAGGACCGCGCAGCGCTATCGCGCGGTCCAGCAGCCTGGTCGCCTCCGCCGCCAGCTGAGTGTCCCACAGGCGCCTGTCCTGGTCGGCGAGGCGGATCAGCCGCCCCCACCCGTCGAACCGGGCGGCGGCGCGCGACTCGTGCAGCAGGAGCAGCGCGAGCAGCCCGAGCACTTCCGGCTCGCGCGGCATCAGCCGGTGCAGCGTCCTGGTCAGGGCGATCGCCTGCGCCGCCAGGTCGCGGCGGGCAGGCTCGCGGCCGGAACTGGCAAGGTAGCCCTCGTTAAACACGAGGTACACGACGGCGAGCACTCCGGCGAGGCGCTCGCCCAGGTCGTCCGGATCGGGCACGCGGACCTCCGCCCGGGCCTGCTGCAGGGTCTTGCGCGCCCGCAGTAGCCGCTGGGCCATCGTCGGCTCGCTGACCAGGAACGCGGACGCGATCTCCGCGGTGGTCAGGCCGCAGACGGCGCGCAGCGTGAGCGCGACCTGGGCGTCCGCGGCTAGCGCGGGGTGGCAGCAGGCGAACGCGAGGCCGAGCAGCTCATCGTCGGCCCGCCGGTCCGCCGCGCCGTCGTCTCCCGCGTCCCCTCCGCCGCCCGCGCCTTCCGTGGCGGCGAGCAGCGTGAGCTTTTCCGTGCCCGTCTTGTCCCTGCGCAGCCGGTCAAGTGCCTTGCGCCTCGCCGTGGTGGCGAGCCAGCCGCCCGGGTTCGGCGGAACCCCGTCGCGTGACCAGTGCTCGATCGCCTCGACGAACGCGTCCTGCACCGCGTCTTCCGCGAGACCGACGTCTCCGGTACGCGCCGCGAGCGCCGCCCTGATCTGGGTCGCCTCCGCCCGGTAGGCACGCTCAAGCGGCGAGCTGTCCGGCAGCGTCCCCTCCGACCGCGGCCCCGCGTCCATAACAGCCAGTCTTACACGCGAAGGCCGCCTTCTTACCGAAGGCGGCCTTCGCGTCGGCTATCGCGGTTCCGGGCCGGAATGACCTCGCGGCCAGGAACCGCTGGGGTCAGCTCGCTTTGCAGGTTAGGCCGGACAGCGCCGTGTTCGGGCCGTTGACCACCATCCCCCACGTCGTCGAGCTTCCCGCGGCGATCGAGCCGTTGTAGGAGACGTTGGTCGCACTCACCGCAGTCCCGGACTTGCTGACCGTCGCGTTCCAGGAATTCGAGATCGACTCAGCTGTGTCGGCGAACGCGAACCCTGTCGACCACGCGGATATCGGCGCGGTGCCGGTGTTGGTCACGGTGAACTGGAGCTGGTACCCGCCGGGCAGCCACGAGTTCGTGATCGAAGAGGTCAGCGTGCACTTGCCGGTGCCCGTAGTCGTCGGCGAAGGCGACGGCGACGGCGACGTGGACGGTGACGTGGACGGCGAGGGCGAGGGCGAGGGCGAAGGCCCGGTGGACGTGGTGTAGGTAATCGGCGTGTAGGGCGGGGAGCACCCGTTCGTGCAGCC
>Ga0126381_100002025_pt1 | contig 21835 bp, 23 predicted proteins | sample PanSoiMetPlot_28_FD_96465 | JGI IMG/M metagenome (GOLD analysis project Ga0126381, IMG submission 96465) | Tropical forest soil microbial communities from Panama - MetaG Plot_28 | ecosystem: Environmental > Terrestrial > Soil > Tropical forest > Bulk soil | place: Panama | collected 2016-02-17
AGCGCAGCAGAAGAGCGCCGCGGATATCCAGATGGCCCAGGATCGGCTGAAGGGCGACCAACTCGAGCAGGCGCAGAACATGGATCTCAAGGCCCAGGACCAGGCCAGCGAGAACGAGTTCCGTCGCCAGCGTTCGATGGCTCTCCAAATGCGCATGTTGCGCGGCATGGGAGGGCCGGCCTAGACATGGCAGCGAATTTGGGGCTAGAAGGAAGCGGGCGGTGGTGGGACCACCAGAACATCGGCAAGACCCATTCAGATCCCGTCCCGCCACCGTTCCGCCCCCTGAGAGCCGCCTGACATGCCTCCCGCCTTCGGGGCCGCTAACGTCGGCAATAATCTCCCGCTGACACCGGATCAGGCGCGGGCGCTCTCGCTGACCGGTGGCGGAGTATCGCCATCGCCTGCGCCCTTCCAGCAGCCCCGCGATGTCCAACCGGTGGCCGCCGAATATCCGCTGACCAGTTCGATCGCCGACTGGGTGCAGAACGCCACGGGCTGGCGCCCAGGCACGACGCCAAGCTGGGTGCCCGATTGGGCGCGCAACCTGTCCGCGAGCAATACCGCCGCCGAGAAGCAGGCGAGGCAAGAAATCAGTGACGCAACGCAGCGCGTCACTGGCAAGCCGATGACTGATGAGGATTTCAACACCCTTTTCAGCCTAGGCATGTCGGGCGGAATGACGGCTCCGGAAGGCGGCTTCGGCGCGATCCTACCGGAGGCAGGGGGTCTGAGCGAAAGCGCCGCTCCAGTGGGGGCGCCGAGTATCATGACGCGTGCCAATCCGAGCGCCGGGGACATTCAGTCAATCATGGAGGCGGCGAGGGAATATGGTCGCAGAGGCTGGCCGACAGTCGAGCGTGGAGTGTTCAAGACTACGCCAGAAGCCTACGCAGAAACCACGTCATTGGTGCCGCAGGTCTCGGTCAAGGGTCAATTGCCGGGGCCATTGCCCGGCGAGACACTGCCATTGAAAGAGCGCGCCGCGCCCATCGTGGCGAACACCGAGGAGATTGCCAATCGTATTGCCGAGCGGCTCGATCCAATGGTGCGGGCAGGCGATGAAACGCTGAAATTCTACCATACCGGCCCGGTGATCCGTGGCCTTCAGCAATATGGCGACATGTCGGTGAGCGATGCCAATGCATTCATGCGCGATTGGGCTGGCCAAGGTGCCGCGACATCGCCGCGCACGCAGACGCCACCAAATTTGCGCAACTCCAGCTTTCTGAACTATCAGCGCGCGAGCGGCACCCCATTAACGCCGGAACGCTTTGCGGCGGAAGGTAACACGCCGGGGTTCCCGATGATGGGCATGCATGTCAACCTCGCCGATCAGTTTGCCCGTGGCATCGAGAACCCATGGACCAATCCGAAGCCGTTCACGTTCCGCGAGAATTGGAGCGGCAATCTACAAGATGTTACCGGCGACACGCACAACATCCGCGCGACGCTGTACAACCTCGATCAGATCGCGCCCGGATCATTGCCGCGTGGCTGGTTCACCTCCGACGAGGCCTATTCCAAGTATCGCGATCAAGGGTTCAGTGCGGTGGACCCCGGTGACATCGCCGATACGCTGGAAAGCAAGACGGTAAAGGGCATTAAGCGGCAGTCGGAATATCTGCCGATGACCGAGCCATGGTATCGCGCCGCTGAAAAACTGGGGGTTGATCCGGCCGAAGCGCAGTCCGGTGGCTGGTTTTCGCATGGCAACATCACCGGATTGCAATCGCCGCCCAAGACCATTGTCAATTTGCTGAACGATCAGATCGGGGCGACGGCGAAGGCATTGAATGTGCCGCCGCAGAAGGTCGTGAATTGGTGGTCGCGCGGCAAGATCCCGCTGGCCGGCATCGCCGGTGGCGGCTTCGGAATCGCTGCGGCTGGCCGTCAGTACGCGAACGAGCAGGGCCAACAATAGGAGCACGGTTATGCCGCCTAGCAATCCCGCGATCAATCGCCAGCAGCGCTTCCCCCCGGCAGGCGGTCCAGGTGTTCCTCTGGACTATAGCGGTCTCTCGGGGGCCGACCTTGCCGCGATCCAGCCCGCCATGGATCTCCGCCCGGTCGATCCCGGCCGGCAGGCGCTTGCCAATGCCGGGCGCCGGCGCCTGATCATGGATGCCCTGGCAAACCAAGGGCGGGGCGGCGATACCATGCTCGCCCATGTCAACCCACAGGAGATGCGCGCTCTGATGCTGACCGGCGGAGCCGGCACTCGCAATCCCGCCACCGGACTGCCGCAGTTCTATGGCGGTATGAGTGGCGGGGCCGGCGGCGGTGCTGGCGGGGCGGGCGATGACAGCAGTGACGGCGCCAGCACTGGTGACGGCAGCGGCGGTGTAAGTGATGGCGGCGGCGATACCAGCGGCACTGGGCGCGGCGGCTATCAGACTGGAGGTGCTAGCGCGAGCGACTTGGCCGCTGGCGGCAGCAGCTTGGGTGATACTGGCCAATATGGCCAAGGCGGATCAGCAGGATCGTTGGGCGGCCCGGCTGGTCCCACCTACGCGGATGCATTTGCGGCGGCAGCGCCGGCTTACCAGAATCGAGGTTTCTGGGAGAGAATCGGTGAAGCGCTCATCCCCGGCTATGAGGCCCGAAAACCCAATCCCACGGACCCCTCGACCTATACCGGGGGCACCTATCATACCGATATCAATCCGGCCGCGGTTCTCGGCGGGATCGGCGGATCGCTCCTTGCCGGCCCCATTGGGGGATTCCTCGGAGGCAGGCTCTTGGGCGCTGGTTATAACGCCCTCGGCGGCCCGGTGATCGGCGGGGGCGCTGGCCCTACCACACTTGGCGCTCCGTCAGCCGGAACTGGCCCCGCATCTGTGACCACGGGCGGCACGACCTCGGGCGGTTCGACCGCGCCAGCGCTGGCGGCCGGAGGGGGCGGAGGCGGCATCAATCCTGCCGCCGTTATCGCCTCCATCGGCGATTTCCTCGGCGGCGGGGAAAGTACAGCGAGTCCCAGGCAGATGGCAGCGGCACAGGGCCAGCCACGCAGGATGGGCGAGGAACGCACTGGCGCCGATCGGCAACGCGCGTACGAGATGGCCCGCCTCGGGCTGCTGATGCCGCCCTACGCGGTCTCGTAGAGATCCGCATGGCCCGCTATTTCTGGGACGGGAGGCAATGGGTTGAATTTGATCCGCTGGCGCCGCGGCCCCGCCCCGTGGCGCCGATGGTCATTCGCGACGTCGAGCCATATCGGTGTATCGCCACGGGCGAGCGTATCCGCGGACGCCGCCACCACCGAGACCACCTCCGCGCCCACCGCTTCATCGAAGTTGGGAACGAATATAACAAGGGCCTCCCGGTCGACCAGGCGCCCGAAAGCCGCGCCATGACCAGCGAGGCGCGCAAGGAGGCAATCACTCGCGCATTTGATCAGGTCCAGCAACACGGCGGCCGGAAGTCTGTCGCAGCCGAAGGAGACGACCTATGAATGGGAAACTCATCAACCTCAAGCGCAGCGCCGCCTCCAAGGCCGAGATGAGGAAGAGCTCGCTCGGCGCCGGGGGCGGCGAAGACTATCCCTACGGCGCCAGCTTCGAAGTCGGCGGCGAGCACGCCCAGAAGATGTTTGGCGACAAGCTGCCCTCGCGAAAGACCCCCGTGAAGTTCCATGGCGAGGGTCATGTCGACAGCGTCGGGCCCGACGGGCTGGGAGGCAGCAAGGACGACCATAGCCGCGTCCGGATCCAGATGCGGAAGCTCTGCGTCGACTGCCAGAACGGCGAGGGAGGCGACGAGGCGGCGAACGGCGCCGGTCCGAAGTCCAAGGCCCTGCGCAACACGATCAAGCGCTCGGCCAAGCAAGTCGGTGAAGATCTTGGAGACGAAGAGGAGTGACGGCGGGACGGGCGACGAGTGGTGCTGCGGAGATCCTCTGGTCCCACCGCCGAGAGGCAGAATGGGGCCTCCCGCTGCTGAGTGCAATCAATCAATAGAAGGAGACTCCCATGGCTACTCGCATTTCCGAAAGCGAGACCCACACGCCCACTGTTCACCAGGCGGCGCCGGCCGCAGCCCCAGCTGCGCCGGCCTCGCCCTCCCCCCTGGACGAGCTCCGTGCGGCCGCCACCGAACTGCTCGATCTTCTCGACACCTACGGGGTGGTCGCCCGCTATAGCAACGATCTCAGGGTCGGGCCCGTCCTTGGGCGCCTGAAGGCAGCGCTAGCTAAGTAGTTCTGGATTAGTTCCGCCGATGTTTCACGATTTACGTGTCGGGTGAATCTCTAAATGGTGGCGTCGGCAAAGCCACTCGATCTTTCTGGGCTCCTCGTAGCGGAGATGGTGAATCTCGGCTTTCTCGCCACAAACACGGCAGACCTCGCGCGGGATGATGCCGCGCCGCACATATACCTTCGTCCACGATCGGGCTAATGCCTTTCGATAGGCTGGCGTGCCTTTGATCAACGGATGATCAGGGCGCCATCCCCGCATATAGGCGGCGTGACAGGCACGGCAGTAGCGCTGCCCCTGCCGATTACGCTCGCTGCCGCACCCCGAACAGATTGAAGACTGCATAGCCCAAGTTACCGTAATGTTCCGAAGAGGTCCCCTAATGGCTGACGACGACAAGCCGACCCCCTCCATCCGTGACCGCATAGTCGAGGCCTGGGACGAGGTCGAGCCCGCGCAAGAGGTGGACACGAGTCTGCCTTCCAGACCCCAAAGGCGTCCACCTCCGGAGGAGCCAGAGCGAGATGAGCTAGCCGAGGGCATCGAGCGCCGGCCGGAAGATCAGCCGCGCGACGATCGCGGCCGCTTCGTCCCCCGGGAGGAGGAGCAGGAAGCGCCGGAGCCAAAGCCCAGGCCAGAGGCCAGGGAGACCAGGGAGCCCCAGGAGCGGCCAGAGGAGCCAGAGGCGCCAGAGGCGCAGAAGGAGCCGGATTCCCGGGATCAGCGCCTCAACCGGATGACGGCCAAATGGAGCTCGGAAGATAAGGAGTTCCTCGGCCGGCAGTCCCCGGAGGTCCAGGACTTCCTTCTCGACCGAACCGCGGAGGTCGACAAGGCATTTACCCGAAAGACCCAAAGCCTTTCCGCCTTCGTCAACGAATATGGGCCGGTGCATCAAATGCTCGAGCCCGACCTCCCGGCGATCCAGGCCGCCGGCTACACGCCGCGCCTCCTGATCGAGGGCTGGGCCAATTGCGAGCGCGCCCTGCTCAGCGGCCCGCAGCAAGCGGCCGCGACCCTGCGCGCCATCGCCGAGGGCTATCGAGTCCCGCGCGAGGTCATCGCTCACGCCTTCGGCTTCGATCCCCGAACGCCCGACCAGATCGGGCAGCCGGCGCCCGCGGGAGGTATGCCCTCCTCCCTGCCTCCCAGCGGCGCCGGCAATGGGCACGACGTGCAGTTCCGCGACCCCCGCGTCGACATGATGCTCGCCGAACGCCAGGAGCAGGCCGAGCGCGCTCAGATCGCCTATAACCAGCAGCTGCGCCAGGCTGCCAATACCGCCATGGCCCAGATCAACCAGTTCCGCGAAGCACGGGACAAAGCAGGCAACCTCCTGCACCCCTACTTCGCCGAGGTCGAGGACTACATGACCGTCCTTGCCGAGCACCACGGCAAGACCACGGGCAAGATCCCTCCCTTGAAAGAGCTCTACGATTCGGCCGTCAACGCCAACACTGCCACCCGCGCGAAGCTTCTCACTGCGACCCAGGCGGCGCAGTCGGAGAGGCATCGCGCAACCGAGGCAGCCAGGGGCAAGACGGAACAAGCGCGCAGAGCAGCCTCCAGCGTCATTGGATCGGGGCGACCCGCCAACCGGACGCCCGCGGCGCCCCAGAAAGGGCAAAGCATCCGCGCTTCCATCGACGCGGCCTTCCAGGAAGTCATGGGCGACCAGGACTAGCCGCGTCTCCCGTCTTAACCCTCAGACAGGAACACGCCGATGGCGATCCCCAATGTAAACTGGGGCGAAATCACCACGACCACGTTGTACAACCGGTCCGGTGAACTCGCCGACAACGTGACCAAAAACAACGCACTCCTGCGCAGACTACAGCGCAAGGGCAACATCAAGACCTTCGATGGTGGCCAAGCGATTGTCCAAGAAATGGAATACTCGGAGAACGGGACCTACCAGCGTTACAGCGGGTATGATGTCCTGAACGTCTCGCCCTCCGATGTCTTCACCGCCGCTCAGTTTCCCATTGCCCAGGCTGCTGTCGCGGTCTCGATCAGCGGCCTCGAGGAAATCCAGAACGATGGCAAGGAGCGCATGATCAACCTGCTGGAGAGCCGCATCGGCAACGCCGAGCGCACTTTCCAGAACAACCTCTCCAATGACTGCTACTCCAACGGCACCGCCTCGGGCGGCAAGCAGATCGGCGGCTTGCAGCTCCTCGTCGCTGATGTGAACAACAGCGGCGTTATCGGCGGCATCGACAGCAGCGTGTGGGCCTTCTGGAGAGACAACGTGTCCAGCTTCGCCACTGCCGGTCTGACTCCCGGTGCCTCCACCATGCAGACGATGATGAACCGGACGTGGTTGGCCCAGGCACGCGGGCAGGACTATCCCGATCTCTGGATCGCGGACAACACCTACTTCCGCTACTACCTGGAGAGCCTGCAGGCGATCCAGCGGATCATGCAGGAAGACGACGGCATGGCCGGGTTCATGCGCCTGAAGTTCATGCAGGCGGATGTCGTCTATGACGGCGGCTTCCAGGGCACTCCGGGCGGCAACGTCTCGTCTCTGGGCTCTGGCGGTTCATGGCTCTCAGGCTCGGGCGCCCCGACGAACCACTGTTATGCGTTGAACACGAACTACCTGTTCTACCGCCCGCATACCCGGCGGAACATGGTCCCGCTCGACCCGAACCGCTTCAGCATAAATCAAGATGCCATGATCAAGCTCATCGGCTGGGCAGGCAATTTGACCTGCAGCAACCGTTTCTTGCAAGGTGTAATCACGGCTTAACTTTTAGTTGTGACGTGATCACCTAATCCCAATCCAACCGAAAAGGAGCCAGTCATGGCTTATACCTTCAGCGATCCGCTGATCGGGCTCCCTGCAATTGGGTCCATCGGCACCACACAGCAGCAGCCTGGCGGGACGATCCGCCGGGCCGTTGATCCCACCTATGGCGAGGGCGAGTTCATTTACTTGCAGGGCGTCGCCTCGACCGTACTGGGCTCACTCGTCACTTGGAGCGGCGTCACCTCTGGCGCGCCGACTTTCCAGACGGCGCTCGTCGCCAACACCGCGAACCAGGCCGTTCCCGTGGCGGTGGCCACGGCAGCGATCGGGGCTGGCCAGTGGGGCTGGTATCAGATCAGCGGCACGGCCATCGTGGCCAACAACGGCACCTTCGCCGCGGCTGGCCCGATGTACATCGTCGCCGCTGGGACCATCACCAGCGTGGCGGCTGCTGGCAAGCAGATCGTCAATGCTTACGGCCTGTCAGCGACGGGCACGCCTGCGGCGAACCAGAATCTGGCCGTGCTAATGCGTCCATTCGCGCAGGGAGCGATAACCTGAAACCCTAACATTTCTATGGAGTTCGTCCCTGTGCCTCCGATATGCTGGCTAGGAAACTGGCCAGCTATCGGAGGAAGTCATGGATATTTTCCAACGCTTCATGGCGAAGATCGCCATCGATCCTAAGACTAAATGCTGGAACTGGACAGCGGCTAAGGTGCGCGGAGGCTACGGTCTTTTCATGGTCGATAGACGAGGCACCATGGCTCATCGCTGGGCCTATGAGCGCTTTCGTGGCCCTATCGAAGATGGTGGGCAACTAGATCACGTCTGTCGCAATCCTGGCTGCGTTAATCCTGCGCACTTAGAGATCGTCAGCCCCAGAGAAAACATCGCCCGCGGCACGACCGCCGAAGCGAACAAAAGGCGCGGAGCTAGTGTGACTCATTGCCCCCAAGGTCATCCCTACTCTGGCTCCAACTTGTACGTAAAACCCAATGGCAGGCGCGAATGTCGCGCCTGCGTCCGCGCATCGGGGGCGCGTTACCGTGAAAGGAAAAGGAGACTGTAAATGGCAAGCACTGCCACACTGATGGCGGCTGGCCTTCCTGCCGCCGCCGCGACCCAGCTCGATACAGGCCCCATTGTTGCCGTCACACCAGCGGGAGCCAGCCAAGGGACGGCTGCAGCCCTGCCAAGCGGGGGCAACATCCTTGGCACCGCCGCTGCCGCAGGCGTGATCCTGCCCAATGCCGGCGGGCAGGGTATCGTCAGCGTCTACAACAACAGCGGCAACACCCAGAACATCTATCCGGCTGTGGGCGACACGATCAACGCGCTCACCGCCAACACGGCGATCACGCTGGCGACTGCCAAGTCGATGGTCTTCTTCCCCGGCGACCGTGGCTGGATCAGCCTTCTCTCAGCCTAGGAGGTTTGTAATGGCAACCGTCAGCCAATTGATGGCAGTCGGCTTTACCGCCGCCCAGGCGCAGATGCTCGCCACCGGGCCGATCCTTACCATCACGCCTGCTGGTTCTTCACAGGCGACCGCAACGCTGATTACGTCTCCCAGCAGCATTCTCGGCACAGCGGCAACAGGGGGAGTGATGCTGCCGCCATCTGTCGGTCAGCCGCCCAACTCGATCTACAACAACAGCGGCAATGCGCAGAACGTCTATCCGGCGGTCGGTGAGGGGATCAACTCCCTGACCAACAACACTGCCGTCAGCATCCCCACCGGCAAGACCGGGAACTTCACGCCAGGGCACAAGGGCTGGCTTTTCAGCGTGTCAGCCTGAAAACCTGACCTGATGCGGTCAGCTTTGGGAGGCTAAGGCCATGATTTCCCTGCTCATCTATATCATCATCTTGATCGTGATCTTCGGCCTGATCGGCTATGCCATTCAGATGCTGCCGATCCAGCCCCCCTTTAAGAATATCGCCTATGTGATCCTGATCCTCGTCCTGATCCTGATCCTGCTCTCTCTCATCGGCATCCTGCCGCCGATGGGCGGCCCACACCTCGTCCAGCCGTAAGGGGCGCGCTATGGCACTGATATATGACCCGCTTGCCCGGCTCATGGCAGTTGGCTTTCCGCTCGCCCAAGCGCAAATGCTTATGGCGGATTTCGTTACAAACCCTGTAACTGCCCCGCTCACCTATAGCGCCACCAATGCTCCCACCGCACGTGCGGCCCAAGATCGCGCCGTCGACGCAATCAATATCAAGGACTATGGCGCGATCTGCGATGGCAACTCACATCCGTTGTCCGCGACCTATGCGACCTTGGCAGCAGCTCAAGCGGTCTATCCGCACGCCGTATCTCTAACTGATGAAATCGACTGGTGCGCGATACAGGGGGCCGTAAATGCTGGCCTAGGGGTCATCAGCATCCCAACCGGTATCGCCCTCATCAATCATCCGATCGTTTCCAACACCACCGGGAATATTACCGTTCTGGGCAATGGGCCAGTCGCGTCGTTCATTCTGCAGACGGCGGCTGGTGCGGACGGCTGGCAGCACACCTCGGCTTATTGGCTGCAAATGTATGGTCTGACGCTGATGTGCAACGGCGTTGGCGGTACAGCGCTGAACCTAAACTTTACCGGTGCGGTGTCCAATCTAGTGCTGCGTGATGTCTATATCTACGGCAACGGCAGTCACACGACGAACTACTGGCACGATGGCATCATCGCGGCGAACCCGGCCAACTCGATCATCGATGGCGTGGCGATCACTGGCATCCAGGCTGCCAATCTCGCAGCGGTCGGCAATGGCGTCTACATTCAGCCCAAGACCACGCCATCGATTGGCATCAGCGTCGTCGTATCGATCAAGAACTCGTCCATCTCCTATTATCAAAAGGGCATTGTGCTCGACAGCACAGGGCGAAACCTCGGGACCGACCTTCAAGGCGTCGTGCTGGATTGGGTGAACATGGTTGGCGTCATGCAGGGCGTCAGCGTTCTCGGCAACATCGTCGAGTTCGTGATGCACAAGTGTCAGATCGCGAGCTATGGATCATTCCTCTATGCCGAGGGCGGCCAGGGATGCGTGGTCCGTGACTGCTACGCCATCATGCGAGCATCTGATACCAACGCGATAGCGGCGCAGCTTCCACAAGATGTTATCCAACTGGTGGCTGGCACGAACTGGCGGATCGAAGATAACTGGTTCTCGATCAATCCGAGCACGACCTGCGGATATGTGTTCAATCTCTCTGGCAATCTGCTCGATGTCGGTCTCTACAACAATCGCGTCCAAGCGGTGAGCGCGACGGCCGCGAGTGGCTATATCAACATTCAATCTCCAGCGGCGTATATTCGAGAAAGCGGGAGCCACCTGAGTGCGTTCACATGGCCGCTTTATCAAAGCGATGCGACATATGGCGGAACTTCTAACAAGTGTGAGTTCTTCACCCGAACAACGCGGGATGCTCCCGATGGCACGCAGTTTCTGAATCAGGGCGCAATACTTGGCTGGGGTTATGGGGCTACCGGCGAAACGGACTTCTTCAATTCAAAGGGCGGTGGGGCGGGCGGCTTCAACTTCTATAATGTTGCTAGCACCAGCGGAGCCACTCCAACTCTCGTCGCAGCGCTCACCGACAATCAGTTTGCACTTGGCCATACGGGAACGGCCAACACGTGGATGACGATAACGGGCGACGCTGGCTCAGCCCGCAATATTGCTTTCCAGAGCGCAGGCTCACAACGATGGGTGGTTCAGGCGAACAATACAGCGGAGGCTGGCGGCAATGCTGGCAGCAACTTTTATATCACGCGGTTCTCCGATGCCGGGGGGTCGCTAGGAACGCCATTCTCTATTACGCGATCCTCAGGTCTCGTAACGATGAACGCTGGCGTTGCGATTTCGGGCGCCAGCACGATTGACAATGCAGTCATCGGAGCGACGACACCAGTCGCGGCGTCGGTCACGGCGCTTAATCTTACTAATTCGTCGGGACCGAACATCCGCTCCGGTGCGGGTGCGGCCACTGGCACTCAACCGAGTGGGAGCATCTGGGTCCGCACCGATGGCAGCGCAGGCGCACGCATCTACGTCTCCGCAGGCGGTGGTACGTGGACGCCAATAGCTGGAGTATGAAAGAGAGGAAACCACCAATGGCAGAAATTGCGACTGGCGCTTTCACGCGCACCGACCGCTTCGGTGATCGGAGCGATCCCACCTACCCCGAGTTCAGGATGGAAGCCGTCCTGGATGAGATGGCAACCCAACGCCAGGGCTATCCCATCTACCGGGACGAAGAACGGGTGAAGATCCACATCCCCGGCAACAGCCTCAGCATTCCCGTCGAGCGAGTGAACGATGAGCATCGTCAGCGCTGGCCCGAGGCTTACAAGCGTTTCAAGGATGGCCAGGAGATGAGCCACGAGGGCACGCCGCTCGAAATGTGGCCCGCGATCTCAAGCAAGTCACAGGTGCTTTTCCTGAAGCACCACGACATCCACACCGTCGAGATGATGGCCAACGTCTCGGACTACAATCTGAACAAGCTGGGCATGGGCGCGCGCCAGCTTCGCGATCTTGCGAAGGCGTTCCTCGACAGCGCCCAGCGCAACGCCATGACGAAATCCTTGATGGCCGAGAACGAGAAGATGGCCGTCGAGCTGATCGACGCCAAGAACCAGATCACGGAACTGAAGAACCTGATGACTGCGATGCAGGCGCAGATCGAGGGGCTGGCCAACCGTCCCAACATCGTCGCCAACCACGTGCCGGGCCAGCACGATCCCTTCGCCGGCATGACCCCGCAGATGCTCCCGGCACCGGCGGCCGCCGACCCGCTTGCCACCTTCGCAACCCGTGCCGCGCCGTCAGGCGAGGCCGCATGAAGATTTGCTTCCCTAGGATAGGACATATACCATCAGGCCCGGATGGCGGTGGGGCCAGCCGAGATCCGGCAAGACCCAGGCAAGCAGCGTTCTGCCGCCATCCACCTACCCGCGCCTAAGGCAAGGGCGTAGCTACTTCCAACTTTCTCACCCGTGAAATCTTGACAACGGAAGGAGCAGACATGGCTAAGGCACGTAGTGCGGGACACATGAAGAAGGGGCCGACAACCCTGACGGCCAAGGCGCGGATTCCCCGCCCCGGCACCACGTTGGGCGGCAAAGTGAGCCCCGTCCGCAAGGCGCTCGAGAAGGCTTATGGCAAGCATTCGAAGAGGTGATCTATGAAGTTCAAGGGAGCGGGGACCCAGAAGGTCCCCAACACAACGACGGGCAGGGGCGGCGGAAAGCAGGGGCTGGGTGGGTCTCCTGACGCAGCCACTACCAGGCCGAAGAACAACCGGATCCCTACTGCGAAGTCGCGCCGCGCCAGCCCGACCAATGGCGGCGACAAGCAGCCCTACGATCGGGACCAGACCAAGCAGATCGCCGGTGAGCTCCAGAACCGGCTCCGTGCCCGCGCTCGCGGCCGGATGGCCGTCTAGGAGGACGCGATGGCAAAGCAAGGGACCAAGACCGCAAAGAAGCTCCAGAGCGCCTTTCACGAAATGAAGGAGAATCCGCCGGCGATCCTGGCGAAGACGCGCAAGAAGGAAGGCGCTGCGCAGGCCAATCGTCAGAGGGTCGCGATCGGGCTTTCAAAGGCGAGGGCGGCAGGGGCTCGCATCCCCAAGGCTAGCGGCCGGCTGAAAAATATGGCCGAAGGCTAGCCCATGAGTCTGATCACTCTTTGCAACAATGCTGTCGCCGACTCGTCCTTCGCGCAAGTAGCGCAAATATTCGGCAACCCCGATCAGACCGCGGTCGCTATGCTCGGCTGCGCCCGGAGAGCCGTGCGCGATTTCATCCGCCATAACAACGGCGGCTGGACCGTGCTCACCAGCGAGTACGACTTTCAGACCAACGCCGTGACGATCGTGGGAGATACGATCATCGGATCGCCCGTCATCATCAACGTCCCCAGCACCGCTGGCTTGCAGGCCGGCATTTTCGTCTACACGGGCAATCTGTTTCCGAACAATGCGACCATCACGGCCGTCACGACGAACCAGGTGACGCTGGATCAGAACGCCACCGCCGGGGGAACGGCGCAGACGATCATTTTCGGCCAGGCTGGATATCCACTGCCCAGCGATTTCGGCCACTTCATCGACAGCACGATGTGGGATCGCTCGCGCTTTTGGAAGATGCGGGGGCCGCTGACCCCTCAGCAATGGCAGTTGTACAAATCCTCGATCTTTAGCCGCGCGACCTTGGAGCGGCGCTGGCGTCTAAAGCAGCCCGTCCACGGGACGAGCGGACAAACTTATTTCTTCCTCGATCCGACGCCGGGGGATAGCAACGCTGCGCTAGTGTTCGAGTACTCGAGCAATTCACCCATCCTCTCCAACATAGGCACGCCGCAGACCGACTGGCTGGCGGACACCGACACGTGCAAGCTGCCTGAGTATCTGATCGAGCTCGGCGTGCGCTGGCGCATGCTGAAGCGCTTCGGCTACGATTATTCGACGGAACTCGATGAGTACGAGCGCGCCGCCGATGTTGCCGCGGCGACGGATGGTGGCATGGACATCCTCGACATCGCCCAACCGCCGAATACGTGGGATGTCTTCGATCCGGCAACCGTTGGCATCGGACCAATTGGCGGGGCTCTCCCACCCGCAGGAGGCAGCAGCGTGACCCCGCTTTATGACCTCACTGCGTCTGGCGGCTCTATCGGAGTGCCCGGCGGCGGCCGGATTTTCCTGCACAACAGCGGCGGCGCGCTGTTATTGGTGCCGCCAACACCAAGCGAGGGGCTGGAAGTTCAGGTCTTCGATGCCAATGGAACGGCAGGTAGTTTCCCAGTGTCGTGGCAGGCGAGTGTGTCAGGTGTCAGCAATCCAGTGATCCTCGATGTCGCCTACATGAGCGCGGTCATGCAATACCATTCGGGCAACTGGTACAGGATACGCTGATATGAAGAAGCTCCTCGCGGCTCTGCTGGTCGCTCTCCTGCCGGGCGTGGCTCTGGCGCAGAACCCCTCGCCGGCGCAGTGGCAGGGTGTACGCAACTCGGGCGATAGCATCATCTTCAAGAATAGTGGCCAGGGATCGACCGTCCAGTCGTCGTCGAACCCCACGGGCGGGGCGGTCACGCCGACACCACCTGCATTTCAGTACCTGAGTGGCCAGCAATACGGGCCTTCGACATGCTATCAGCAGATGTTCAAGGTTCTCTCGGTTCTGCGCAGCTTCTTCACCCTTGACGCCAAGTGCGGCACCGACGCCGACCCGACGACGGCGAGTCAGTTTATCGATGGCTTCTTTTCCATCGATGACTACAGCACGACAGCGGGCTCAGCGATCCCGATTATTGCGCAGGCTATTGCCGAAACCAGCAACAAGGCGGAATACGGCATCAACACGGTCCATCTCGACAGCCCTGCCGTGGGCTATGCCTCAGCAGGAACGGTTTCAGGCACAACCTTCACCGCCGGCGGCACGATCACAGGCAGTTTCCATGTTGGCGACTGGCTTGGCTGCACAGCAGGCTGTGCGTCGGCAACACAGATCACCGCTTTCGGCACCGGCACGGGTGGGGCTGGGACCTATACCATAACGCCATCACAGCCTGCCGTTGGTCCGACGCTGGTTGCTGCTCATACCGGCCCCAGCATCAGCGGCATTACCGAACAAGACGAGCTGGACTTCTTTGCATGGCAACCGGACACCCGCGCTCGGCTGCTGATCGATGGCTTCTTCCCGGGCCCACAGACGGCAGTCTTCGGACGCCGCGTAGGCGTGCTGGTGGGCCTGTTTAACACCAGTGTCAGCGATTGGCAGATCGGCTTCCAGAGCGGCAATGGCGGGGCAGATACCGCGCTTGTCGCTGGAACCACCAGCCTCACGGCTGGGACTGGGATAAAGAGCCAGCCGATCCAGTGGGGCTATCAGGACAACACCTCAAGCGCGGCCTACCGCTATGCCGAGCTTTATGCCGATCCGACCAACGCCGGGGCAACAGGGACCGACATGGTCTTCGACAACGCCTATAGCTACAACGCCCCGGTCAATCTCTCGATTGCCAACGGTTCGCTGAAGGCTGACGGCAAGAATGTCGTCAGCAGCACTGGAGCTGCGGTGCATACGATGTTCCTCGCGCACGCGGAAGGCGTGACCGGGAATGCCACGACCTGCGCGGCAGTTACAGGAGTTGTCACTGCTGGACCCTGCGGTTCCCCTGCCGGAGTTACTTTCCAGATGCAGGGCAATCAGTCGGGGCAGATCTCTAACATGGTGATCCATGTGCAGACGGCGCCGGGCACGGGAAACAACTACGTCATAAATTTCCTTAACAACTCCGCTATTCTGCTCACCTGCACAATCGCTGACACGAATACCAATTGCGCTCCGTCCGGCACGACGACAGTTGCGATCACGTCGAATACAAAGCTGGCCTATCAGATCGTAGCCAGCGCGGGGGCGCCGACGGCGCAGATGACTTTTGCCGTCAGCTTCGACAACCCGGCGCCCTGAGGAGAGCCATGAAATATAAGGCCAAGAAAGCGGCGGATCCGCCGAAGAAGTAGATGCCCCCACGCATTTCGCGTCTCGATCGCATCATCCAGGCGAGCCAGCCGCTCACTCAGCCGATTCCGCTGCGCCCGCCGATGACGGGCTGGAACACGCGCGATGACTTCGATGGCATGGAGCCGACCGATGCCGTTCAGATGGATAATTGGTACGCCGATGCCGGCGGCCTCAATACTCGCAAGGGAACGCAGCCCTGGTGTGCGGGGATGGGGGGCCCCGTCAACACGGTGGCCGAGTATTACACCGGCACGATCCGCAAGCTGATCGCGATGGCGGCGGGCAACATCTACGACGCCTCGAGCTCCACGCCGGCGACCCTGGCCGGCGGGTTTCATGACAGCGCCTGGTCGACGCAGAACTTCTCAGGCAAGTTGTTCATGGCCAACCGCTCGCCGGGCGATGCGGTGCAGGCGCTTACGGGTTCGACGGTCGTTAATGCCGGATTCACGGGACCGCCGACGCACCCCATTGGCGTCTTCCTGTTCAAGACGCGCCTCTATTTCTGGTGCGCCAACAGTCCAGTGTTCTGGTATGCCGGCCTGGCTGCCGTGACGGGTGCGCTGTCGGCCTTCGACATATCCCAGGTCGCTCAGCATGGCGGCAACATTCTGTGTCTGACGAACTTCTCACACGACGGCGGCGACGGCGTCACCAACATGTTCGCCATCGTCATGACCACGGGCGAGATCATCCTCTATCTCGGCAGCGATCCGGGCCTGACGAGCGACTGGCAACTGGCGGGGAAATACAAGCTGGCCGCACCGATCGACGCCCGGTCCGTGGCTGCTTATGGCGGCGATGTCTATCTGACCACCCTCGATGATCACGTCGCCCTGCAGGAGCAGCTGACCGCCCTGAAGGTGGGCCAGACCCCGCCGCGTTCCAAGATCAGCGGGGCCGTGCGCGATGCCCTGGTGGCTAATCCCACCGGCTTCGGCTATCAGGCGCTCTATTACGGCCGCGGGCGCCGCGTGGAGTTCAACGTTCCGAACGTCGATGGCACTTACGATCAGCACATCTACAACACCAGCAATCAAAGCTGGCAGCGCTTCCAGGGCCGCAACGGCATATCCTGGTGCGAGTACAATGCCAATCTGATGTTTGGCCGCGCGGATGGCTCGGTTTGGCAGGCCGACATCGGCACCACCGACAACGGGGCCTCGATCGCCTGCACTGCCCAGCAGGCCTGGTCCGCGCTCAGCATTCCCACCTCCAAGCGGCTGGCAGGCGCCCGCCCGATCGTCTCGGTGGTGCAGAACCAACGCTACACTTTCTCCGTCGGCTATGATTACAAGCCTGTGGTCGTCCAGATATCGCCCCCGGGCCTGACCGCGTATCCACTGTGGGATGTGACGAGGTGGGACACGAGTCTGTGGACGGCAGACCAAGTTCCGGTCGACCTGGCTGTCCATGCGGCTGCCGGAACAGGCACCGTAATCAGCTTCGCGCTCTCCTGCTCGGCATTGACAGCCCTCACCTGGATGCGGACGGACCTCGTCATCGAAGCGGCCAAGCAGATTTGATGAGCGGCGCTGACGGGACGATCTGCTTGTGGTGCTACGCTGAATGCTTGGTCCCGCCAGCACCTGCCTTGATCTTAAGCGCGCTAACCCGATCCTATCAACATCCCTCAAAAGACGGAGTGCTTCCTGACGCTGGTCTTCGACAACGATGCGGTCGCGGCGTGGATGGGAATCCAGCTGGGCAAGCAGTTCATGCCGCCCTATCAGTGCATCGGCGTCGTGCGCGGGGATGCCTTCGTCGCCGGCGCTCTCTTCAATAACTTCGACTGGCCCAACATCGAGATCACCTTCGTCACCACGACGCCGCGCTGGGCCTCCCGCCAGGTGATCGGGCGCATCTTCGCCTATCCATTCTGCGAGCTCGGATGCCGGCGCCTGACGGCAATAACCGGTGCGAGGAATGAGACTGCGAGGGTGTTCCTCGAGCGCCTGGGCTTCGGGCAGGAAGGCATCCATCCCGATCTCTTCGAGCATGATGACGGAATCAGCTATGGGCTGCTGAAGCGAGACGCCCTCAAATGGTTGGAGATCTCTCATGTCGAAAGCACCAAAACCGCCGGCGCCTCCGGATCCGTTCATGATGAGTGGGGCGGAATCGAAGGCCAACATTCAAGCGGCGATCGCGAACGCTCGTCTGGGTGACGTCAACCAGGTGACACCTTATGGAACCGTGACCTATTCCTTTGGCTCGCCAGGAGGAGGAGCGGGGGCTGCGGCACCAGCGGCTGGGGCGGGGATGCCCTTTGGAGCCGGGGCCGCGGCACCGGGGGCGGCATCGTCATCGATGATGCCTCCAGTCCCCGCTTACATCAATGAGGCTCGTACAAGGCTCGGTCTGTCTCCGCTTGTTCCAGGGACACCGCAATATCTGCAATGGATGAGCCAGCACGGCGGAGCATACTGATGGCAATCTTCGGCAACCCATGGGGCGGCGGCGGCGGATGGACCCCGACACGGCCTGCCGCTGTTGCTCCAACGCCCACCTATGCGCAGCAACAAGCGGCACGATTCGGCTTCCCGATGCAGAGCGCCCCGACACGCCCTGCCGCTGTCACGCCCACGCCCGCCACGCCCACCTATGCGCAACAACAAGCGGCGCGCTTCGGCCTGGCAACGGGATCTCCGGTGCCTCAGACGCAATTCGGCATGGCCCAGGCCGGGAGGCAATATGGCAATTGGAATCCCCAACAGCCCTTCGGCATGGCCGCTGCGGGCCAGCGCCAACAGCCGGCAGCAACGGCTGCGCCGCCTCGCTCGCCGATCGGACCGCCGCCGGCCGGAACTCCCAGCACTGCCGGTGCCACGACGCAGAACCCCGGCGGCACTTACGTCAATGGCCAGTGGGTCCCCTCGATTACCCAGACGACCACGCTGAGTCCCGCCGAGCAGGACATCCTCAACAAGACGCAGGGCTTCCAGCAAACGGCGCTCGGCGCCGGCACCGCCATGGCGGGGGCGCTGCCGACCGGCGGCCTCAACCTGAGCAATGCGCCGGCGATGCCGACGGCTGGGCAGTACAACCAGAGCGCCGCCAGTGCGGTTTGGGATCAGCAAAAGGCGATGCTCGATCCGCAATGGCAGGTGCAGGAGCAGCAACTACGCGACAGCCTGCGCGATCAGGGCATCCCGCCAGGCTCTCCTGCCTACAATCAGCAGATGGATCAACTCGACCGGCAACGCACGCTGGCCTATCAGCAGGCACACGACGCCGCGATCCAGGAGGGGTACAACGTCGCCAACCAGCAATTCGGCCAGGGCATGGAGGCTCGCCAGCAAGGGGTCGCCGAGGCGGGGCAGCAGTATCAGATGCCCGTTAGCAACCTGGCGCAGCTGATGAGCGCCTATACCGGCACGGGTGGTGTTCAGGCGCCGCAGGGTCAGGCGCAGCCGAGCCAGATCGCACCGCCTGATCTGAGCCAGGCCTTCCAGACGCAGCAGACCGCGCTCCAGAACCAGTATGCCCAGCAGGCGAATATGTATGGTCAAAACGTGGGTGGTCTCTCTGGTCTCGCCGGGATGCTTGCCCTCGCTGCCGGCGGAAATAAGGGATGGTTTGGGTGATGAGCCATGGCTGACGATGACATCTTCTCGATGCCGAACCTGTCGAATCTCGGCTACCTCTACATGATGCAGGGCCAAGGCGGCATGGGCGGCGGCATGGGCTTCGATCCGACGATCCTCATGGATCCGCGCAAGCGGCTCCAGATGACGCTGGCCCAGAACATGATGCAGCAGGGACTGTCAACGGCACCGACGATGTCGCCATGGGCGGGTCTTGCCCGCGTTGCCGGTGCCGTGTTTGGGCAGCAAAAAATGAACAATTTGCTGTCCCCGGACGGGACGACGACCCAAGGTGCGGGCACTGCCGGACAGCAGCAGGATCAGATCGATGCCGCCGCCAAGCAATTCCTGTCGCCTGATGTCTACAATCAGTACATAGCGCAGACCACCGGCAATCCCGTCCAGAAATTGAAGTGGTACGACACCATACGACAGATGGCCCAGACGCGACAGCAGGCCGGTATGACCGATGCCACCAAGTTCAGCATGGCGGCGTCGGATGCCTATGCGAGGGGCGACATGAGGGCTTACTACGCGAATCTGGAGGCGCTTGGGTCGGCCCAGCAGCAGGGGGGCATGCAATTTTACCAGAACCCCGACAACCCCGCTCAGATCGTGGCCTATCCGGTTAAAAACTGGCTTCCCATCAAGGCGAGTCAGGCATTTGCGACGGAAGCCGCGGGGGCAGCTGGAGGGGAAGCCGGAAAGGCGCCCTACGACCTCATGGACGTTCAGGTTTGGAATGGGAAAAACTTCGAGACGCAGAAGAGAAGCAGGGCCTGGGTGTTGCAGAATACGGGCTCGATTCCTGCCAGTTGGTTCGCCGATCCCGGCAATCAAGCTTGGATGCTTGGCGGCGGCGCGGCCGGCGGCGGCGGCGCTCAGACTCAGGGTGCCACCCAGACGGCTCCCGGTGGGGGCGCTGCGACGGCTCCTGCGCCCGGCACCGCTCCGGGAGCGATCACCACAACGCCTCTGGCACCTCCTGCAGCGGCGGCGGCGACCCCAGCAGCGCCGGCTCCTGCGCCCGCTGCGACGAAGCAGGGCGATCTTTACGACCGCTACGGACTCGTGCGCGCCACGACCGATCCCAACGTGGTCAATTCGATGCTCAGCCAGATCCAGCAGCGAGAGTGCGGCGGCGCTTGCGCCGCAATGAATGGCGGTCGTGGAGGGCCAAGCCAACTGAACGAAGATTCCACCGGACTCTTCCAGTTCAGCCAAGCCACGTGGCGCGAGTACAACACCGCGATCGATCCAAATACCGGCAAGCCCTACGCGCGGGCCATGGACGCACCGCCCGAAGTGCAATGGGACGCCGCGCGCAGGCTCTTCCATGACCGCGGCGAGGAGCCCTGGATGGGGTCAAATCTGAACTACAGGGCCGCTCATCCCATCGGGGGCGCACCCGCTGCCGTCACGGCAACGGCGCAGCCCCCGCAAACGCAAGTCACCGTGCCGAGCACCGATCAGAAGCAGACGGCGCCTATGCCATCGCCTGCAGTCGCTGCGCTGTCCGGAATGTCCGCTGCCGATCAGGCAGAGGTCGCCGCCGAAGCACAGCAGATAGCTGCCCGCGCTCCTGCCGCCGCTCCCGCTTCGCCGACCGCACCATCCTCGCCGCCAGTCACCCCGACAGCACCGGTTACGACGACCGCGCCGATCACGCCACCAGTCACGCCGACTGCGCCGACCACCCCACCGCCGCCGATCAAGCCAACAGCAGCGCCGACAGCGCAAGCTGGAGGCGTGCCTGGGGAAGCCGTGCCGCCAGCGAACGTGCAGGGGCCGCCGATCGGTTCCATGACCCGCCCAGCGGAAGACCCGCAGAACGCGACGAAGCGGGGCAATGACCTCACCGTGGCACAGAATGCCGCCAATGCGGCAGCGGACAGCCAGAAGCTGCGTGCCGTGGTTGCGGAATGGCGCCAGCTTGCAAAAGAGGTCGGGACAACGGGGCCGACAGCAGAGAAGCAGCTACTGATATCCGAAGTCGAGAAACAACTGCATCCCGACTGGACCGAGGACCAGCTAAGGAAGGAATACGGCATAGCCCCCGATATTGGCGCGCTGCTGGACAAGCTCTCACTTCAGATTTCTTCTGGAGCGGCGGGCCAAGCGACAGGCGGCGGCCACACGACAGATGCCACCATGCAAGACTTCCACACGATCTATCCCGGCATCCAGTCGCCGAGAGGGACGCTCGACCTGTTCAGCAACCTCCAGCACATGCAAGGGCGCCGACTCGAAGATAACGCCGCCCTCCAGCCCTCATGGGTGAGAAATCGGGAGGACGAATCGCGCGGCACCGGCATCTATAACGGCCTGAATGATCCCATCGATACTGGAGGCGGCCGCCAGGAGAATTACAACACTTGGGTTAACAGGACGCGTCCGGCTGACACCTACGCCAAGGTTGGTGAGATGCTGACCAATCCGGCGAACATGCCCAAGGACTGGAACCCCTGGAAGCTGATACCGGAGGATCAGCGGGACTTCGCCGTCAATTTGCTGGATCGCGAATTGAGAGATGACCCTACCGCCACTGCATGGGTTCCCTACAGCGTTGCAGCCGAGATGGCCCGGCAGAAAGTACCTCCGGGCCAAGACCCGAACCAGATAGTTCCGGTTCATTATTAGGGATGCATTGCCATGGCTCTGCCCTACCTGTCGGGATTGAAGATTGGCAATCCTAATGCGGCTGCCGCTGCTCCCGCTGCTCCCGCTGCTCCCGCTGCTCCCGC